>VFSW01010339.1_pt1 | contig 13237 bp, 10 predicted proteins | sample 5358111 | NCBI WGS metagenome assembly VFSW01 (sample SAMN11554181, study PRJNA540505) | mine drainage metagenome | isolation source: sediment from site ElyBrook_90M | place: USA: Ely Copper Mine, Vershire, VT | collected 2017 | reverse complement strand
CCGAGCTCGAGAGCGACGCGCGCCGCGTAGTCGACCGCGTAGAGGCTCTCCTTGCCGCCGCGCTTGGCGACCGCCTCCCCCCGGGGATACGCCCAGACGATCACGGGCATGCCGAGTCGCTCGGCGTCCCGACGGACCCCGACGAACTGAAGAAAGTCCCGGTCCTGCGCGGGAGAGCCGACGTAGATCGTGTAGCCGACGGCGTCCGCTCCCAGGCGCACCGCGTCCTCGACCGTTCCCGTGAGCGGGCTGAACGCCTGGGCGTCCGACGGGATGCCGGTCTTCCCGTTGAGCTTCAGGATCAGCGGGACGTCGCCCGCGTACTCGTGGAAGTACTTCTCCGCGAGCCCGATGTGGAGGGCGATCGCGCTGAAGTTCCCTTCCCGGGCGAGGTCGTACTGGTAGGCGGGGGAGAGCGCGTCGGGGTTCGCAAAGAAGTCGGCCGGTCCGTGCTCGAGGCCCTGGTCGATCGGCAGGACCAGCATCGTCCCCCCGCCGGGACCGTGGTCGTACAGCAAGCGCTTGAGCCGGGTCATCTTCCCGGGGGCGAGCCCGAGGTGCCGGAGCGAGGGACGCGGGAACCGGTCGCTTGGGGCCGCCGTCGTCTCCCCCGACCCCGCCGAAGCCGGGGGGCGGTGGCTCGATTCGCTCATCAGGAAACCTCACGTCGAGAACAGGGTCTCGCGATTTAACGGTTGGTCCCGACCGCGCGCGTCGGCCGTGCGCCATGCCCCTTTATCCCTCGAGGAGGCGTAGCGGACGGTACCGGCTTCCCCCGTCGGACGCGGATGCGCCCCCAGGTCGTTATCGTCGCAACCCTGCTGCTGAACGCGGCGCTGTTCGCCGTCAATCTGGTGGTCGCGCTCGAATCCGGCAGCCGGGCGGTCCTCGCCCAGGCGATCTACACCATCACGGACCTCATCGGCAGCGGACTCCTCCTCTGGGGCCTTCACGCCTCGCTCCGCCCGGCCGACTATCAGTACCCGTTCGGCCGAGGGAAGGAACGGTTCTTCTGGGCGTTCGTCTCCATCCTCGTGACGTTCACGATCGCGGGGCTCCTCGCCCTCGTGGTCGGCGTCGAGCAGTTTCTCGCTCCCGACCGGGTGACCCACATCGGGGTCTCGCTGATCGTCGTCGGGGCCACGCTCGCGGCGAGCGTGGGCAGCATCGCGGTCACGTTGCGGGAGCTCCGGATCGGTCGTCAAACGCTCCGCGCGCTCCTCGAATCGGCGAACCAGGGTCTCAAGTCGATCTTCTTCCAAGACCTCGTGACGATCGCCGGGTGCGTCGTCGCGTTCGTCGGACTCCTCGTCGTTTACCGGACCGGCGACTTCGGCGTCGACGGGTTCACGGGCGCGGTCGAAGGGTTCCTCCTCATCGCGACCGGGTTCATCCTCACCGCGGAGAGCCGGGAGTATCTCATCGGCCGGGCGCTCGACCCCCGGGTCGCCCGCTCGCTCCTCGCCGAGGTCGAGCGCGACCCGCACGTCCGCCGGGTCCGCGGTCTCCAGTCGATGCTCCTCGGCCCGGACGACGCCCTCCTCGCTCTGAGGATCAACTTCCAGGACGGACTCACGACCGATCAGATCGAGACGACCATCGACCGGGTCACGCTCGCGCTCAAGCAGACGCACCCGGTCCTGCGCCACGTCATCATCGAGCCCGAGTCGTGAGCCCCTCGCGCCGGAGGGCCTCCTCGTCCCGGTACCGGGCCGCCGTGAGTCCGACGAGCCCCCCGGCGATCACCCCGAAGAACAGGTAGAGGCCCACGGTGCCGAGAACGGCGAAGAGCGAGGTCGAGAGGACGAGACCGACCACCATCCCTGCGGAGATCGTCAGGGAGTAGATCGCCATCGTCGTCGCCCGGCTCATCTCGGTCGCAAGGTCGGCGAGCGCGGCGAGCGCGGCCGGACCGTAGGCGAGCGCCGGCAGCACGCTCACCGCGATCCCGCCGAGGATCTCCGGGCGGGCTCCGAAGGCGACCGCGAGCGAGGCGAACCCCATCAGCGCGACGAACCCGACGGTGCCGACCATCATGAGACGCATCCGACCGGCGCGGTCGGAGAGCCGACCGAAGTACGGCTGCGTGACGACGAGGATCGCGCCCCCCAGGCCGATGACGAGCGCGAGGTACGTCGGGGAGATCCCGAGTCCGCTCGCCGCCGAGCCGAGGAAGACCAGCGCCGTGCCGATCAGCATGTAGATCACGAGCCACGGTAGGATGACGAGCAGGACGCTGCGCCGGAACGCGTGGCGCAGCACGTCCGAAAGGTCGAACGTGGCGGTGCGCGGACGCGACGGAAGCCCCCGGACCAGGCGGTGCGCCAGGAGGAGGCCCCCCGCGAGCATCGCCGAGCCGACCCCGAAGACGATGTTGAGGTGCGCGTTGGGGAGGAGTCCGAGCGCCGCGAATCCGAACGCGAACCCCGAGACCCAGCCGAAGAGGTTCATCGCGTCGAACCGTCCCATCTCGAACCCGCGCTCGTCGATCCGGGACCAGTCGGCGACGAGCGCGAGGCTCGCCGCGAGGATGGCGCCGCTCGCGATCCCGAAGAGGAGGTTGAGCCCGCCGAGCACGAACGGCGAGCGGCTCGTCGCCTTCAGCGCGAAAATGACGGCGGACGCGCCGATCCCGGCGAACAGGACGGGGAAACGTCCGTAGCGGTCGGCCGCCAGGCCCGAAACGAGCACGGTCGACAGTTCGCCGACCGGCGCCATCGCGCTCACGAACCCGACGACGCCGACTTCGCTCTGACCGATTCCCGCCGTTTGCCCTTGGATGTAGCTCGCGAAAACGGCGACGGTGATCCCGAACGCAAACCGGACGAAGTAGGTCGACGAGAAGACGGCGAGGAGCGCCCGTCGGCGCTCGCGAGCGGATCGGTCGGACCCCGTCTCCGCCAAGGTCGTGCCGTCAGCGGGGGGTCGGTCGCGGCTCGATCAGCTCGATCCAGACGTCGTTCGGGTCGAGGATGAACGCGATCCGGGACGAGCCCCCCGAGAGGCGGTACGGCTCCTTGGCGACCCGGACGCCGAGCTCCCGGACCTCCCGAAGGACCCCATCGAGGTCGTCGACCTCGAACGCGAGGTGGTCGAGCTGCTCGCCGGCGTCGAACGACTCCTTCCCGTCCCAGTGGGTGAGCTCGACCCGTGCCCCGCTCGCCGGATCCCGGACGAACGCGATCTCGGCGTGGTTCTCGGGGATCGTGCGGCGCCGTTCGAACTCGAGCCCGAGGGCCTTCGTGTAGAACGCGAGGCTCTCCTCCATGTTGCGGACCGTGATCGAGGTGTGCAGGAACCTCATGGCGTCGCCGGCGACGCGTTGGACGTACAAAAGGCCCCGTTCGGCCGGTCCGGGAGCGCCCTCGGGACCGGCTCGGCGCCCGTTCGGCGCTACGGGTGCCCGAAGACGACCCGAAGCGGGGTCTCCCCCGGCGCGACGTCCCGGTCGACCCGGACGAACCCGAACCTCTCGAACTGGAAGATCTCTCGCGGTCGCGCGTCGCGCAGCGCCCCTTCGCCGAGGCCTCGCCGATGCTCCCCGTCGATCCCGAAGACATCCACTTCCACCGCGTCCGTGACCCCGACCCACTGGAGGCGCGGAAGGCGCCGGTTCTCCCGGCTCGTGAACGACGCGCGCACCGTCGCGCCGGGGGCCCCGATCGTCTCGGGGAGGCGGACGTTGACGAGTTCCTTGAGGCGCACTTCGGTCCCCGCGAGCTCGACGAGGTCGCGGTGCGGCAGGTAGAACGCCGGTCCCGCCCGGACGACCCGACGGCCGAGCTCGGGTCGGTCGGGATGGTTCGCGAGCGAGACCTCGGTCAGGTCGAACGGGTAGCCGTCCACCTCGACCCGGACCGGGTCGGGGACGAACGTGCGGCGGACGGTCGAGCCATCGATGCGCTTGCGGTTCTCGGCGTAGAGCGTCTCCGCCGGCACCTCGATGTCGGCGAGGGAGAGCCCGAACGAGAGCGTGAAGTCGCGCAAAGCGTCCATCGAGATCCCCCGGCGGTCGAGGGAGCGTAGCGACCACGTGCGGGGGTCCGCCCAACCGTCGTAGGCCCCGGACCGGACCTCCCGGTAGGACTTGCTCTTCGAGACCTTCGCCTCCCGGACCCTCAGGAGGCCCCAGTGGAGGAACGGTGGGCCCCGGATCCCGAGGAGGTCCCAGATGTACCGTTGCATTCGGTCCTCCACCACGAGGTCCTTGCCGCGCACCACGTGCGTGACCCCGAGCTCGATGTCGTCGACCGCCCAGGAGAACTCGAGGAGCGGCCAGACCCGGTACTTGCGGCCGACGCGAGGGTGGTCGAGGTCGCTGATGCGGAAGAGGACCCGGTCCCGGAAGGCGGGATCCGGGTCGGCGAGGTCGGTGCGCAGCCGCAGCACGGCCTCCCCCGGTGCATACGACCCGCCCAACATTCGCTCCCACTCCTCGAGGCTCTCGGAGACGGTCTGCGCGCGTTCGGGGCACGCGGCGCCCCGAGCGCGGTTCTCACGGAGGGTTTCGGCCGGGCAGCGGCAGACGTACGCGCCGCCCTTTTCGATGACCCGTCGCGCCCACGGGTAGTGGAACGGGATCCGGTCCGACTTGTAGTACGTCGCGTCGGGCCGGAGCCCGGCGAGTTCGAGGTCCCCGCGGATCAGGTCGAAGAACTCGGTCTCGACCCGCTTCTCCTCCGTGCCGATGGTGTCGTCGAACACCAGCAGGAGCTTCGCGTCGTAGCGCGCTCGGTAGTACTCGTTCAGGAAGAGCATCCGCCCGTTGCCGATGTGAAGGGCGCCGCTCGGGAACGGTGCGAGGCGAAGGACGACCTCCCCCCGTGTGGCGCCGGGAAGCTCGGGGAAGCCGGCCGACTCGGACCTCTCGACCTTGGGCCGCTCGGGCTCCGGACCGCCGAGGGTCGCGAGGCGATCCTCGAGCTCGGGTGTCGGCACCCCCCTCAGCTCTGCGACGAGCGCCGATACGAGCGAGCGGAGGTCGGCCGCGTGGGAACGCAGGGTCGGGTCGGTCGCGAGAAGCCGCGCGATCACCGGGCCCGATTGCGCCTCGCCGGCGTGGGCGACCGCGTTTTCGAGCACGACCCGTCGGGCCCGCTGCTCGACCTCGGGCGAGAGCATCATGGTCGGTGGGGCGACCGCCCCGTGATTATATGGGTTCGTGGGCGGCAGTCCGTCGGGCGGTCGGTCGCGGGGCCGGGGGGGGCGCCATCGCCTGGTCCAGCGCCTCCGCGAGTGTGAGCTCTCCGAGCAAGACCCGGTGGGCCGACGCACGGGAGATCGTCACCCGACCGTCGCTCCCCTCCCGGCTAAGGCGCTGGAGGTTCGAGATCTCGCCGGGAGTGAACGTGACCGCGAGGCGGTCGCGGACGGGGTGGCCCCGGCTGTGGGCGATCGTCCGGGCGGCCTCGGGGTCCCGCGGGCGACGGTGGCCGCGGGGCGTGGTGCCCTGTTCGTCGACGAGCTCGACGGCGCGGTGATGCTCGAGGAGGCTGTTCACGATCCGGTTCCGCGCCGGAGGGTCGCCGGTGCCGACTCGGAACAGGAGGTGGCGAGAGGGGAAGCGGTGGCGAAGCTGAACGGAGAACGTCCCGGTGGCCTCGGGCGACTCGAGGACGCCTTGGCCGATCATTACCGGCCCGGCGAAGATGGCGTAGCCGGGGCGCGGACCCGGGTCGATCCCGACGATCATCGAGTCCCCGGGGTCTGCCATGCCGAGGGCGTGAGCGACCGCCGCACCGAGCACCCGACGATCCCCGCCTTCCGAGACCGCGATCACGTTGCGGTGGGAAATGAGCCGGGCCTCCTCGGGGGACGTGAGCACGACGGCCGCGTGGTCCGGTATGCGGTCGCCCGGAAACAAGCTCGTCACCGGCCAGCCCCTCTCCCGCAGGAACCCCGCGAGCTCGTGATACAGTCCGGGGTCTCGGGTTACGAGTGCGACCGACCGGTGTCTCACCGTCGTACCTGACGGTGATATACGCCATTAATCTTGCCCCTTGCGTGCCCGTCTGTCTGCATTGCGGGGAGATCGGCCCCGACGGAGCGCTCTTCTGTACCAAATGCGGCTACACCCTTCCTCAGGTCGGAGCCGGTCCCACCCCCCTTCCGCCTTCCGCGCCGGGACCCGCCGGGGCGGTGCTGCAAGGCCGTGCCTCCCCGACGAACCGCCCGGCCCCTTCGGTGTACCCCGCCGTAGCGTCTCCGGCATCGTACGCGGCTCCCGTCGCCGCCGTGCCGGGCGCCGTGGGACCGATCGCCCCGCCACCGAGCGCCAAGTATTGTGTCAAGTGCCGAACGCCGATCTCGCAGGCGGCCGTCTACTGTCCGGTATGCCAGCAGCCACAGGCATGAGGCCGGGCGGCCGCCGGGGTCGCCGGACGGCGGCGATGGTCCGGGTCGCCCGGGAGCGCATCTCGGACCTCTTCGCCCTCGCCGAGCGGGAATCGGCCACCGGCCACGGCGAGCTCGCAGATCGGTACGTCCGCCTGGCGCGCCGGATCGGAATGCGCTACAACGTCCGACTGCTCGCCGAGTACCGCGAGCTCTACTGTCGCGGGTGCTCCACGTTCTGGGCCGAAGGCCGGAGCGTGCGCACTCGGCTACGCCGCGGCCGCCGCGTCCGAACGTGTCTCGTCTGCGGCGCCGAGCGCCGGACCCGAACGCACCCCGAACGACCCCGAGCCGCGCCACTGCCCATCTCGCCCCCGGGGCAGGTCCCACGGGAGGAGGGCGCCCTTTTGGTTCCGATCCCCGGCACCGAAGAGGACGAAGAGGGCTCTGACGAGGAGGCCGACGAAACGAATTAAGGCTCCCCCGCTACTTGCGATCGCGCGCCGGGGTGGCCGAGCGGCCAAAGGCGGCAGACTCAAGATCTGCTCTCGCAGGAGTTCCCAGGTTCGAATCCTGGCCCCGGCAGGCCTCCAACCCGTCGCGATATCAGCGCGGCGGAGCCCGTGCCGTGCGATCTCCTCGAGCAGCCGAGATCGCAGGTCCCTCTCCCGGATCGGCGGAAGCTGCGGACTAAATACCGTACGCCTCGTCGTGGTGTGCGAGCCGCAGCAATCTTACCGTCGTACGGGCCACGTCGGGTTCGAAGAGGAGCACAAAGGACCCGCCGACGTGGACGCGACGTACGCCCCGGAGCGGGGCCCGCAGCGGTTTGAAGTGTAAGGGGGTTTGACGAAGCTGGGCGATCTTGGCATCGACCGCGCGCCTCAGGCCGGCGTTGCGGCCACACAGCTTCCGGTAGTCGCGCTCGAATTCCGGCGAGACCTCGAGCTCCCAGCTCACTTGGGGGTCTCCAACAGTTCCTCGGTCGACCGGACCCTTCGGAACGACCCTCGTCGAATCCGTTGGATATCCTCGACGAACTCGGGTCGAAGTGCTGGGTCCAAGATCCTTTCCTCATATGCCGCCACGATGGCCTCGATCGCTTCGTTCTTCCCGCGAAGTCCGTCTCGAGCCTTGACGACGTTCACGATCCGATTGGCGTGCTCCGACAGATCGACAACTGCCTTCGGCATAGCTGCTAATAACTTGAAGTATCTCGGGACTATAATACGTAATCTCTCCCATGAGTTCCTCTCCGACGAGTTCTGGAACGGCCCGCGCCCCCTGGTTCGCTGCTATCCGGCTCGCGACAGCTCCGATAGAACCCACTGCGAAACGGCCGGACCTCACCGCGGCCGCCGCGTGGTGTCTGCCACCGAGCCGCTTCTCGCCCGGGATTCTCCCGGCCGACGTCCGTCGATGAGGAACGTCGGACCGTTGGACGGGTTTCAGATCGGAGAGGGAGGGCGGAGGGCGGCCCGGCGTCCCGGCATCGAAATTTCGGGTATTGCGTGGCCCCGGCACCCCCCTCGCGAAGACGGCTCGTTCCGTGACGAGGGGCCCGGAGCCGATCGTCTTCTCCCGTGAAAGCGCACCGAGCCCCGGAACTTCCTGACCCGCATTCCCCGCCTCCCGACCCAAGCGCGCCCAGAGCGCTGCCTTGGCGATCCGTCACTAGCCCTCACGATCGCGTCCCTCTTCGGTCCTCTCGGCCGGGGCGTCGGGCGAGCGTGTTTCCGGCCGTCGGGTCCTCCGGGCCCTGAGCCCCCCGTCCACGTCCTAAGACGGCTCGTCGTGGGCGGCGTCCGGCCGAGACCCGGGGGCTCTGCGCCCCCGTGGCCTGCGGGTTCTTCTTGTCGAGCCGGTCGGTCGAGGGGTTTCGGTTCGGTCGTGACGCTCCCCGGACCGCCGTGCGACGGCCCACCGTCCGGGCGCTCGGGCGCGAAAGATGTCAATCGGCCTCGACGTAAGACTTATCGTGCGCTTCTCCCGCGACCTCCGCGGCGAAGCTTGGAGACCTCCGCGGTGGCGAAACTCCCGTCGAATGGGATTGGAGGGCGAACGGTCCGGCCGACGGCGGTCGTACCCGTCTTCCATTCCCCGCGGTCCCTCTTCCAAGCCTCCAAGGCCAGTGACCCGCACGGAGTGCTTCGGCGCCTCCGCACGGGAAGCCGACCCGCCGCCGGATGAACGGAGAAACCAAACAATGGAAGAAGGAGCACCGACGACCGCGAGTTCGACCCGATTCTTCGATGAGCCCGAAGGAGCACTGTTTTCCCGGATGAGATGGCTGACGCCGCGGCGGTTGGCGTTCTTCCTCGTCTTCTGGATCTCGGTCTTCTTCGCCGGGAGCCTCCTTGTGAACAATCCGTTCGCCGGCTCCGGCTCGGCATCGAATTGGGACATCGGGGCCGGGTCGCCGCAATACTACTGGGTCGTGATGTATCTCCACGGGCTCAACACCGGGCTCGTCGGACTCGCGGCGTTGGTGGCGTGCGATTTCTTTGACCTCCCGTCCCCCCACGTCCGACGAGGAATCCTGGCGGGAGTGCTCATCGCCGGCGTCCTCTCGCCGATAGGCGCCGTGTTCAACACCTCGGCCCCGTGGACGAACGCCGGCCTCTGGGTCCAGGTCGCGGCGTTCCTCGCGCTCGACGAGATCGTGATCCTCTTCCTGTGGGGCATGCTCTCGGTCTGGCGGGAGGGTGCCCCCCGGAGCCGGACCTTCCCGTTCATCACCGCCTCGCTGACCGGCGGCGTCATGCTGGTCGCGGCACTGATGGGGCACCTCGCCGGCACGATCTTGGGGTTCGGAGACAATCCGACCCTGCTCGGCCAATACGCCTCCCAAGAGATGGGCCTGTCGCTCAACGACTGGGCCGCCAGCCTCATCGGCGCGCACTCGTATCTCATGATCACCGCGGTTCCGGCGGGGGTCATGTCGCTCGCCGCGGTCCGATTCGGGTACTATCGGCTCGGCGGAGCAACGAAGGTGATGGCCCAGGTCGGCTTCGCGCTCGTGTGCATCGACCTCGTGATTCAGACCGGGATGGGGCTCCTGATCGGATTCTCGAGCTGGCCCGGCAACCTGCCGCCCCAGATTTTGGCCCTGCCGGGCGTGCCGAGCTTCCTCGCTCTGAACGACGCGAGCAACTTCGTATTCCTGGTGCTCGGCGGTCTGCTCCTCCTCGCGGCCCTGGTGATCGGCAGCGGCCGATGGCAGCCGGGGAAGGAACGGGCGGGCCTGCCGCTGCGGACGCTGCCGCTCCTGATGTTGGTCATCTTCACTGTCCTCACGACCGTCACCGAACCGTCGAACGGAACCGCCATCGGCACCCCGCCGCAGGCGTGGATCCGGCTGTTCGTCGCGTTCTATCTCACGATGCTCGTGGTGCTCGTGACCCTCCTCGCGGAGCGCCTGTTGACCGGGCGACAGCCGCTGCGGATCGGCTGGACCGCCATCGCCGGCACGCTCGTCACCTTCGCGGGAGTGATGATCTACGTCTCGACCGGCCTACCCGCCGGAGGGTACCTCGCGGCGGTCGGGCTCATCCTGATCGGGATTTCGTTCGTGGTCACGTCGTGGTGGGGCCTCTCGGCCGGCTCCGCGAGACCGCGGGAGGCGTGAGGTCGGAGGGAGTCGGGGGACGATCGAGGCGCGGGGGGCGGGAGCCGGTCGCCCCCCCGCGCGCTCGGATCTTACGATACGCCTCGTCCGTCCTCCCGGTGGGGTCGTCGCGTCGCGTACTCCGCCGCCGACCGGCGGCCGCGAACTCTCGCCGGGAGGATCGCCTTCGGGAGGGCCTCGATCGGATACGGGGCCCGTGAACCTCCCTCAACGGAACGAGCGCGGCTCCGCGACCGCCCCAAGCGGCCGCGGTCGACCGACCCGGCGGGGCCGGTTACCGGCGGGGGCGGATCGGATCGAGGACTCGGCGCCGCTCGCGAAGAGAACGGCCATCGGGTCTCGCCCTTCGCCCGGGGGCTGTTGGGGCCGAGCACGGTGGCGGTACTCGTCCCTCTGGGTGCGTACCGGCTGACCTCGGCTCTAAGGGTCGGCGCGAGTTCCCTGAGCTCGAGCGACCGGGCGGTGGCGAAGCATGAGCCGACCGTCTCCGCAGCGGACGGGCCCACTTCGAGCCGAGAACCGGGACCGACTCCTCCGAGATCCCTGTCGGCGATCGCGCTCGAGCGCTCACCGTCCGGGCCATAACGACGCGAGAGGTGGTCACGGCGCGGCCCACCGGGTCGCTCCTCCGGGCGGCGCGGACGAACAAACGTTCTTGGGAAAGCGGCTCCCCGTTGTGGACGAGGGCCGCCTCGTGGGCATCCTGACCCGTCAGAACATCGTCGAGGCCCTGGCCCCGAATCGCTCGGCCGACCCCGGGGTCGCTCGCTACGCCGGGGAGACCGGTGCGCTCGGTGGGTGCGCCCCCGAGGGCTCCTCCGTTCCGAGCTCCGAGAGCAGGCGGACCGGGACCGGGAGCTCCTGGGGCGGTCGATACTCCGCCAGCGCGCGACCCCCGACCCGGAGCACCTTCTCAGCGACGCCGCGACAGTAGCCGCAGGCCGTGCACGTGGTGTGCTCGCAGTCCACTGCGGCGATATGGCGCAGGAACCCGTCCGGGAAGCGGGTGTTGTCGATCGTCACCTCTTCGAACGGAGCGAACGCGGCGACCATCTTCTCCGCCACGGGATCGCCCGAGCCCTCCGCGACGCGCGACAGGATCATCCGCGGTCCCTTCACCTGGACCAGGCTCAAGATTTCGGCGAGGTTGCCGGGGTAGGAGCGCGCCGCGTAGCCTCGGGCGGCGCGAACGAGCCAGTCCGTGGACCGGTTGCGCCCCGAGACCTTGAAGCGAGTGACGCCGGCCTCCTCGTAGACCGCGAGGTCCTCGGGCCGGACGAAGATCCCCGAGATGATCTTCGCCGGGTCCCGGACGTACTCGACCCCGCACTCGAGGATCGGGTACTCGAACGCCGGACACGCGGCGCCGGGCTGCGACGCGAGCGAGCTCGTGTTCAGGTGGTGGCTGCGGTACGGACAGGAGGGAAGGCAGGTCTGGTTCACGAGGATCTCGACCTCGGCCCCCAGCCGCACGAGGCCGCGGATGAGCTTGAAGTCCCGGTTCGCCTCCTCGAGGATGATCGTACGGGCGCCGAGCTTGAGGAAGTATTCGGCCTGAGTGACCGTCCGGATGCGCGCGAACGTCGAGACGGAGATCGGCACGTCGGGCCACGCCGTGCGTACGGCTTCGATGAGCGCCGGGAGGGCGATGACGAGCCCGTCGACGCCCAGGTCGAGCAGGTGGCCGACCTCGGAAAGGAAGGCATCGATGTACCCCGGCCGGTATTCGTGAAGTCCGAGGTCGTTGCTGTTGAGCGTGGCGTAGAAGTCGCGCCCGTGGCGGTGGATCGCCGCCACGTGCTCCCGGAACCGCTCGGGGCCGATCGAGGGGAGGATCCGGGGAGGTCGTCCCGCTCCGGTCAGCTGGACCGGGTAACCGCCGAAAAACGTCGCGATCGGGAGGTCGGCGGTCTCTCTCACGAGGCGATCGTCGAAGTTCGACGCGAGAACGAGTTCCATCTCCCACGAACAGCGGAGGCGAGACAAGAGCCTCCTCCCGCACCGGTGCGGGTGAGGAGACTTCCGCGCCCAACCCTACGTCGTTCCGCAATGAGTTCGGCCGCGCGTCCCCCGTCCCTCGACGATTTGCGCGAGGAGATCGCCCGGATCGACCACCTGCTGATCCGGCTCGTCGCGACCCGTTTGAGGGTCGCCCAACGCGCGATCCGGACCCGGACGCGCCAGGGCGGGGACGTCAGCGACCCGGCCCAGGAGCGCCGGGTGGTCGACCGAGCGCGCCGGTGGGCCCTCGAATCCGGCGTGCCCCCCGAGTTGGTCGACCGTCTCGTTCGGGAGCTGATGGAGAGCGCGAAATCGGGCGTGGCCCGCGCGGCCCCGACGTTCCCCCGATCCCCCACCACCGTGCCCCGCTCGCCCGGGCTCGCGTCCGAGGGCCCCGCCCAGACCGCTCCGGTGCGGGCCCCTGTCCTCGGCGCCTAAAGACGGTCCCGCGTGGGATCCGGCGAGTCGTACCGACGCGCCGCGAGTTCGGAAATCGCCCGGCGCAGGAGCTCGAGAGTCGCCGAACGACCGATTCCGAGCCGGCGCGCGACCGTGGAAAGGTCCGAGCGCCGGGGATAGGCGAAGAATCCGAGCTCGAACGCCGCCCGGAGCGCCGCCTCCTGACGGGCGGTCAGCTTCGACCGAGGCCGGTACGGTCCGGTGCGGTGGATCGAGGCCGGCCCGAGGCGACGGCGGGCCAGTTCGCGCGCGAACCGACCGGCCTCGCCGTTCCTCGGCACGAGGACCCGAGCCCGCGTCGAACCGTCCCCGTCCGCACCGCGGAGGATCGGACAGGTCACGCACGCGCCTCCCGACGCGAAGACCGCCGCGCAGAACTCCGGTAGGGCTTGCGCGAGACGCAGCATCGCCCGGTCGCTCCCGTCGGTTGAGACCGAGACCGAGTGAGGGTCGGCCGAAGCTTCGAGCGCCTCGACCAATCGATCGAGCTGGACCGGCGGAGCCTCGAGGTCGACCCAGCGCACGAGGCGTGCCTTGCGGCCCGACCCGAGGGGCCGACACGCCGTGAGGCGCGAGCGGACGCCGTGCTCGCCGAGCAGGCTCCGAAGGCGGTCGTCCGAACGGTCGAGGTCGACCTCGACTTCGATGAGGGGCGGCGCGGGGCCTCGGCTCGGCCGCAGGGAACGGGAGGGCTTCGAGAGCGAACGCGGGGTCATGGGCGCTTCGGACGACCGTGGGGCCGAGCCGCCGGGGGCTATGAAGGTGAAGGGGGGACGAGCGGTTTCGCCGAACGGCCCGGCGAAACGACTATGGGTC
>VFSW01010338.1_pt1 | contig 13238 bp, 9 predicted proteins | sample 5358111 | NCBI WGS metagenome assembly VFSW01 (sample SAMN11554181, study PRJNA540505) | mine drainage metagenome | isolation source: sediment from site ElyBrook_90M | place: USA: Ely Copper Mine, Vershire, VT | collected 2017 | reverse complement strand
TGAGCCGGTCTCCTATTCCCGAGCGTTGTGGGCATTGACGACAATCTGGTTGTCTATCCCGCCAACTGTGGCCGACGGCGCTTACCCTCAAGAACGAACAGGAAGTCATCGAGCAACTGAGTCTCGCCGGCAGATACAAATGAAGAATCGCCTATTCCCGGCCATTGCAGACGGAACTGATGTATAAAGGTCAGAGAATACTTCAGATCGTCCGCGGAATGGATCGGAAGATGCAACTGCTGGGATTCTGGGAGTTCTTGAAAATCTTTGTACGCGATTTGTACGCAAACCTGGCAATCGTGGAATTCTGCAATTTTCAGGCATTCTCAGTATCAGTAACTTGAGTGTTTTCAGTGCTAATGACGGGTTCGACTCCCGCCGCCTCCACCATTTCCCTTGATACGAATAGGCGCCCAAGTCTATTCAAAGTAAACCCGCTGGGCGCGGACCGCGAAACCCCAACGCAGTCATCCGCAGTCCCAGAAGATACGCGGCGTCCAACCACTCCGCCGCATCCCTCCCACCCTAAAGCCACCTTTAGTGCCCGGATGATGCACTGCATCGCTCGACCCAATATTCGAGCAGCTCCTTTGCGGTGGTTCTGAATGGAATGGTGGGAGCCCATCCCAGCTCATCGCGAATCTTAGCGAAGTCGCCCCCTGAGCGCATGATCTCCCGCTCTCGAATCGTCGAAGGATCAAGTTCCGCTGTGACGGGAATCCTCGCCAGATCTGCCAGGGTCGCAACCACTTCGCTCATTTGCCTCATGGTACCGGAGCAGACGTTGTAAATCTGTCCTGGAATGCCCCTTTCCCCCAGCAGTGCGTACGCGCGCACCACGTCACGCACATCGCTGATGTCTCTGCGCGGGTCCAGCCTGCCCGTTTGCAGATGGACTGGACCACCCTTGAGTACTCCGGCCGCAATTTGCAGGGCAAAACCGGAGACGGCAAAGGAGGCCGACTGTCCGGCGCCGGTATGGTTAAAGGGTCTTGCGATCACGATCTGCAAGCCGAAATCCTCCACATACGAGCGGACCAGTTGCTCGCCCATGATCTTGCTGCACGCATAAGGAGAAGTGGAGCAGACTGGGCTTATCTCAGTGAAGCCGGTCTCACCTGAATCGACATGGCCGTACACGTTGCCGGAGCTGACAAAAACGACGCGCGCGATCTTATTGATTAGGCGAACCGCTTCAAGCAGGTTCAGAGTACCTGTCACGTTCACGTCGAAGGTCGCGTCGGGATGGTCAAGCGACGTGGGCACGTGGCTGAGGGCCGCTAGATGGAATACGAAATCAGGCTTTTCCGCGTCGAGAACCGTGCGCAAGCCGACGCGATCCCTGATGTCCAGCTTGTGTACACGAACCCCTTGCAGCGAAATCGGATGCTCCCGCTTCTTCGCACCAGAGGACAGTCCAGCTACATCGAATCCACGGTGCCGAAGACACGCAGCCAGGTAGGGACCGGCAAAGCCCGAAACCCCAGTGATGAAAGCACGTGGCACGTTCTCAGAATCCCACAGATGAGTCTACTACCCAGCCATTCTTCCGGTGACCGTCCCGGTCCGCATCCACCCTCCGAGGATGCATTCGCCCAGACGGCCTTCGTAGACATGCAAAGCCCCCTCGCATCCTTCCGAGTCCCGCGCAGAGCGCGTGCCGCGGTGGCGGGCGCAGAGGCATCTGGTCATTCCGACGAGTTGCGTCACACGCCGCCTCTGCCTCCCGCTCCATCGCGGCGAAGCAAGGACCTTGCCGGCGGCCATGGCTCTGGACCACCCTGAGAAACTCGCTTATGCTTGGTGAGTATCGATCGCTTCATCCAGAGGATGTTCGGATTGGTCCCGTAAAATAGGCCTATACGGAGAACGGCTTATCGGAGGTTGGTTTTGTCCACCGCACCTCATACTACCTATATTTTTGAACAAGCTATCGCTGACCACATCGAGGTTGTCCGCCAGCTCCTCGATCAGCAGCCGGCGCTCAAGTCCATTGCCATAGCGATGCAGGAGACCCTTCATCGCGGCGGCAAGATCCTCTGGTGCGGCAACGGCGGCAGCGCTGCGGATTCCCAGCATTTTGCCGCGGAGATTGTCGGGCGCTTTCGCCGCGAGCGGTGCGGCCTGCCTTCCATTGCCCTCACCACAGACACCTCGATCCTCACCTCCATCAGCAATGATTACGGGTACGAGCAAGTCTTCTCCCGCCAGGTGGAAGCTCTCGGCAATCCCGGAGATCTGCTCTTCGGCATCTCCACCTCCGGCAACAGCAAGAACGTCATCCGCGCCCTCGAAGCAGCCCGTGCACGCGGATTGGTAACCGTCGCCTTCACTGGAAACGGCGGCGGACAGATGCTCGCCCTGGCCGACCACACCCTCGCCATCTCCTCCAGCGATACGGCCCGCATCCAGGAAGCGCACCTTGTGGCGGGGCACATGTTATGCGACTGGGTTGAGCTGGATCATGTGCATACGGCTGAAAAGGCAACTCCGGTGGGGATTGAAAGCCGTTGATGGAACAACTGCAGAACGTCATTCGGACCGTTGAGCATGACTGGGCGTCCAAGAGCATCCTCGTGCTCGGTGACCTGATGCTCGACAAGTACATCTGGGGTGAAGTCGCCCGCATCTCGCCGGAGGCTCCTGTGCCGGTTGTATTGGCCAAGCATGAGACCCAGCAGCCTGGCGGCGCAGCCAACGTGGCCATGAATCTGGCTCGCCTAGGCGCCCACGCGCGGGTCGTCGGCTTTACAGGCTCTGACCAGAACGCGAGCCATCTGGCAGACTGCATTCGATCCAACGGCATCGAGGCCGGACTTGTCGTCTGCAACGATTTTCCCACCATTACAAAGCTGCGCATCCTGGGCGGCCGCCAGCAAATGCTGCGCCTCGACACAGAGCGGAATGGCCTCAGGGCAGACAGCGATTATGACCGTCTCATCGAAACCGCCCTGGCGCTGCTTTCCGGTTGCGATGCTATCGTACTTTCTGACTACGCCAAGGGCGTGCTGACACCTAGGGTCTGTCAGACAATTATCCAGGCCGCCCGCAAGCTCGACATCCCCGTCCTGGTCGATCCGAAGAGCGCTGATTTTTCCATCTATCGCGGCGCAACAACCATTTGTCCAAATCTGATGGAACTCGCAAAGGCTGCGCAGCTTGACTCACGCGACCTCAACGCACTGCTGCAGGCCGCTGAAACCTTTGTCACGGAATTGGATCTCAGGTTCCTCATCGCAACCCTGAGTGAAAAAGGAATTGCCCTCGTGCGCCAGGGCAGCCGGTTCATCGCGCCTGCTGAGGCTCGTCAGGTTTTCGATGTGTCAGGCGCCGGAGATACCGTGATCGCGGTCATGGCGCTTTGCCTGGCCTGCGGACTCGCCCCCGAAACTGGCGTGCAACTCGCCAACATCGCCGCGGGAATCGTAGTGGGCCGAGTTGGCACTGTGCCCGTGGAACGGCACGAGCTGATGGCCGCCCTGACCCCTGAAATTGCGCTCCACGCCAAAGAGAAGGTCGTCGACCTTCCGGATCTGCTGATTCGCGTGGGCCTCTGGAAAAGAAAAGACGAGACCGTCGTCTTTACCAATGGATGCTTCGACCTGTTGCACGTTGGACATATCACGGTGCTGGAGCAGGCGCGCTCTTTTGGGCAGCGGCTCATCGTCGCAGTCAACAGTGACGCCTCAGTCCGCGGGCTCAAAGGGCCCGGTAGACCCATTGTCTCTGAGAGTGAGCGGGCGCGCGTCCTGGCGGCCCTTGCCGCGGTCGATGCGGTCGTGATCTTCGATCAACCCACGCCCATCGATCTGATTACCGCCATTCAGCCTGACATCCTCGTCAAGGGCGGAGACTACACCAATGAAACCGTCGTGGGCGCCAAAGAAGCCGCCGCCTGGGGCGGCCAGGTTCGGATTATCCCCACCGTAGACGGATTCTCGACCACCAACCTGATCCAAAAAGGCCAGTTGCAGACGGAACCGCGGAGCGGCGTGGAACCGCTCTCCCCCGCGAAGACGACCTAAGGGTTCGCGCCCGTCCGCGTCGAACCCGCCGCATCGCCCTTGAAGGAAAGCGCCTGACGCAGCCTCTCGAATCGCGCCTTGGTTGCACGGTCCGCCTTTAGCCGTTCAAAGCCGGCCTGGCTCAGCGCATACGCCATGCCGATCAGGAATCCGACCAGCGTGGCCCCAAGCACTATCAGAAGGCGTCGAGGAGACGATTTCTTGTCCGGAGGAACAGCGGGATCGACGACCTGAATCACGGCGCCTTGTCGCGCTTCGTCCAGCTTCGCGGCCTCAAACTGGCGGGCCAGAATATCAAAAATCGTCTCGTAGTACTTCACGTCGCGCAGCTTGCGAACGTACTCGAGTCCCGCCTCCGGCACTCTGCCTTTCGGCACCAGCAGGCTGGCCTCCGATCCGGACTCAGACCCGCCCAGCTTGGCAAGTTGCGCGCGCATGCTTTCCAGCTCCTGCTGCGCCTGCACAATTTGCGAATTCTGGCCGGTCGCAAACGTCTCCATAGACTTGATCTGAACTTCCTTGGTCGCAATCTGGGCGCGAAGCTGCGCGGCCGACTCAATCAGTGCGCGCGTCTGGCTGTCAAGCTGGATCAGCCCTGTCTGTTGCTCCGTCAGCTTGAGCGCCTCCTCGGCGGTCGCCAGGTTGTCTTTGGCCTGCTCAAGCTGCTGCTCGAAAAACAGCCGCCGCTGCGAAGCCTCCGAAATCGCCAGATGCTCTGAAAGCTTGCGAAACTGCTCCACGTACCCGTTGGCGAGCTCCGCGGCGCGCTGCGGGTCACGGTCGTCGACAGACAGGTGGATGAGGCCGTCCTTCCCATTGCCGTCCACCGTCGTATGGTTCTCCAGCGCCTTGCGCGCGTCAGAAAGATAATGCTTGTGGTATTCCTGCGCAATCCCAAAATGCTGGACAATCGCGTCTTCAACTGTGCGGCTCTTCAGCATCGCCACATACATGTCGTTGGGGTTCTTGATGCCCAGCCCGCCGCCCGCCAGCGCCGCCATTCCGCCCATGCTGCCCAGTTGAGAAGAGAGGGCCGCGCCGATCGAGGCGTTCTGCTGCGGCGGAAGCAGCGTCACTGCGGCGGTGTAACTCTTGGGGAGAACAAAGGCGACGATCACCGACAGCACGGCACACACCCCTGTAAACCACAGAATCGTGCGCTTGCGCTCCGACAGCACGATCAACACATCCAGCAGGGAAACCTCAGGCCCATCTCCAGGGTCCGTCGAGGCTTTGCCGGAACGCTGAATTAAATCGGCGTGGCCTTTTGGATCAGGGAGCGAGACTTCCGTTACCATGCGATTTCCTAATGTGATCGAGAATGGAGGCTTATCTTTCGCCATTTTACAGGGCTTGCGGAGCAGAATTCGGGAGAATCCTGCTCGCTACGGAAAAACTCAGTACGGCATTCGCATTTGACGGGATCATTAGTGTCCCACTGTCGCTGTCTCCTCGCCCGCAAGGCGTGACCTGTTCGACGCAAAATGAATGAACCTGTGCAGTGCAGCAAAGAATAGCAGCGCTGCATTCAACCAGACGGCGAATATGGGAAGTGGCGCGTTCATGAAAACAGCCGAAATTGCCATAATTCCCAATTGATCGAAAACCAGGATGGCCGTAACAGAATTCTCTTTAAGAAACATGTTGTATGCTGCCCTCGCAATGAATCCTGCAAGTAGCCCATCGAGGATGACACCGAAGATGCCAAAATCCAAATATGGCCCGGCCCACGACACCATCGCTGGTGTATATCCAAGATCCGCAGCACCCGGGTAGAAATGATCCATGATAATCGCCGTTCCATACGCGAATGGCTTTCCCGGCACGAGCGCTCGAGGTACGTAATACCAGAGCTGACCTAGCAGTGTTGCACCGTGCGCGAACCCAAAATCGTCAAAATGCTTGAGAAACATCGCGGTGTTCGAAAAATAGTCGAAATACATGAAGGTGTCTGCCAAGTCGCCAGCCGTTCCTTGCAGCAGTTGCAGAGAGACCTGTAGAGTGATCATTCCGACAGCGAAGAGTGCCAAGGCCCTGTTAGTAAATGGCCTAAGTCTGTGTTGGATATAGATTACCGCCAACAGCACATAACCAATCATGAAGGCCTTTGATCCGAGAAAGTAAGCCACACCTCCAAAAAGGAATGAGACTAGGAAGACGCGGACACGAGACTTTTGACGAATCAAAAATCCAGCAAACCCCATCATCAGAAATGCCTGGGACAACGACCACAGGACACCCACTCCAGCTCTATGCTCCTGATACGCCTCTCTCGTCGACGTGAGCCACATCGTTCCGACCCCTGAAAACGCCATTAGCCCAGAGAAGGCCAGAAAATAGGACAGAAGTGCACCTGTTCTAACACCTTCAGAGCGTTTAATGGGGAATACCAGGCGAAAAATCGGATCCAAGGGAGACATGCGGAGAAAAAACGGCGTGGCAACTGCGGCGAAGTAGACTGCCGAAATCAGGGTTGCTTTAGTGGCGGCTTCCTCCATCCCTTGAAAGAGGCCGATTTGATCTAGGACAAGCGGGACGAGTACGGTCTGAAAAAAGAAAAGACTCGCAAAAAGGCAGACTGGGTTAGCCAGCTGACGGTAAATTCTAGTGGCAATCCAGCAGGAAACAAGGATGGTCAATGCGAGAACCGACTCCGCAAAAATCATGTTGGCCCTCCAGGAAGGCGGAGCGCTCGTCTTGCTAGAGTCGGCATTTTTGCTTCTCGGTCAATCTGACCATTATGCCATGGTGGGAGCGGAGTTCACGCGGCTATGGGTGCAATTTCTGCCACCGTCCCTATCTGCGAAAAGCTCTAGATTTGCCCCAAATCTCCGTCCGCTTAGACGTTTCGGATACCGATAGCATCAACCCTTAAGTTCCGAGTTGGAACAGCGGGTGCAAACCTCAATGGAAATCGGAAAATAGGTCTTTCTGGTTCCTAAGATTGGCAATGTAACTCAAATACTTCATCAACATGGTATATCGATCAGCCCCCATCGTTTTGAGAACCCTCCGAAGGGAACCGTTGATGAGCCGGAGACGCCAGTCCCCCTTGTTCAGGTTCTTCGCGTTGTATCTCGCGCTCGAGTCGGCTTTCGCCAGCAATCCGAATTGCTGTGCGTCTTTGTAAAACCTGCTTCGGCTGTCGAACGGGTTTTCGCCCACATAGTGGTCTTCAAAGAACGAGAATACCGTTCGTGCGATCTTCATCACCGGACGACCATCTGAGAAGTAGCCGTAGGCGTACTTCTCGCCTCGCATCTCTCTGATCTGGTTCGCTTCGAGAGCGCTGCGATATTCTGCGAACAGCGATACGAGGTCTGGTCTGGTCCCGAGGGTGAACCGGTCCGTGTGTTTCGATATCTGCTCTGCTCCGTCAACCGATATGCCGCTGAAATGAAAGAACAGCAGCGGCCAGTCTACGTTCACAAAGTAGCGGCCGGCTTGCTCGGAAATCGTCCGCTCATGCAGATTCCAATAAGCAACGTTGCAGCCAGGGTGCTTTTCGATGGCTACGGAATCGAAAAGACATGGAACCAGGTTCGTCCATTTCTGATCCACGAAGAGGCCGTTCTTCTGGTCCGCGTACCCAAGCTTGAGGCAGCGAGCCTCCCACCAATCAAGGAATGCAGCGCCCTCCGCTGAGTTCGCGACGCCCACAAACCCGAGGTTGAAAACCCCTCCAAGAAGAAACTCCTGCTCCTGCGGATTCAGATGATCCTCGATCTTTTTCGTGATGTGCGGGATCAGAAGGATGGAATCTTCCTCGAGCGTCTCATAGAGCAGATCGAGGCTGTGATAGACGCTGATGTCGGGATCAAAATAGAGCGCCTGCTTCAGATTCTTCGCCGCGAAAAGGTACTTTAAGAAGCTGGGCTTGACCGCAGTATTCAGTTCCAGAATATCGAACTTGAAGGCAACAGAAAGGAAGTTGGGTATTCCCAAATCCCGCGCCAATATGACCTCGAATGGCTCTGCGGTCAGGTCCAGTTCTCCCGGCTCGTCAACCAGCAGGACATAGAAGGGCAACCCAGGACAGTGCTCCTGAATAGAGCGCCCAAGTGTCCTCGCATAGGGCAGGTAGTTCCGAGATACGATCGTACAGGCCGCACGGCCACTTGTGTTCACTTCGACGGCACTCCATTTCACCTGAAAACTCACCTCTCGGACCGCAAAACCCTTGCCCCTATTCGGCAGGACCAAGTTGTATGCCGCATGCAGATGCGCTGCAGAACTGGGCCGGGAGACACGCGATTCAAAGATGGGTCATACAACTATGAGACGGAGTTTCCGATGACAGGACGTCAAAGTGCTCTCCACTCCTTCACTTCAAAATCATATCGCTTGATCGGGATTGCCGGCGCGCCAACCGCCATGCTGAAGGGCGGAATATCGCGCGAGACCACCGAGTTGGCGCCGATCACGCAGCCTTCTCCAATGGTTACGTCCGGCATCACAACCACTCCATCGCCCAGCCACACGTTCCTCCCGATCACAACCTTGCGATCGTGGTCCAGCAAACGCACCGCGGGCGGCTCAAGCGGCGAGCTGTGCCTCTTTGCATACTGCCCATGCGCGTGATCCGTGATGATGACCTTGCTTCCAATCAGGCAGTGGTCGCCGATCTCAACCGAGTTTGTCGCCGCAATGTGCACCCACTGGCTCACACGTACACTTTCTCCGATTACGATGCGGGGCGCGAACACCTGGCTCTCATAGCGCGCGACGGCCTCAATCCACAGGCTGTCTCCAGCTTGGAAATCCCTGCCAATCTGCATGTATCGCAGGCCGCGCAGCCGCGCATAACGCCCGATATGCAGCCCCTGAGTATGCAGTTGCCGCCCCAGCAGCCTGCCGCGGATGAGCCCGCGGGCGCGAGTCCACAGCTCATCGCCCAGAGCATACCACCCATTCAATTGCACGAACTGACGAATCTTGTTCATTCAGCTCCAGACAAATCCTTTAGAAACGGAGCAACGGACTTCCCAGAAGTCTATCCAATCGGTTCACCACCCGGAGGAAAAGAATCCACACCCGGCCCATCTGCCGCGGCATTCTGAGGATGGGATAATCGAAAACCCAATAACGAAAATTGCCGCCGAAGACAGGTTCCAGCGTCGTGCGCGGATCCTCCCCGACAAACGTCCCGCGACTTGCCTTCTGGCTCAGCAGAAAGGGTGGAAAAAATCTTTGCAGGGCGCCGTTGAGAATCGGACGGCGGGTGCGCGGCGAACGGAGCCAGCCGTCCGTAATGCGCTGCAGGTTGGGCCCGAATACACGAAAAAGAGCATATCCGCCGGTATTATCTGTCAGAGTGGCCACAAGCGGGTCATGCAGAAGCAGGCTGCGGCGGTGATGATCCAGCGCCGTGTAGATCCAGCCCAGCTGCACCAGGTTCGTGCCGACAAGCTCTGCAAAGGGCCGGTGATCGAGCGACGAGACCCTTTCCTTGTTCACGATGTTGCCGCTGATGAAAGTGAAGAATATATTCACGTGGCAAGCCAGCGAGTCCGCCCGATTGATGACCGTGAAACCTCTGCTGCCATTCAACTGTCGCGGTGTATAGCTCTCGGTAAATGCGCTGGAGGCGACATAAATCAGGTCGTACTCCTGCCCCTGCAGATGGGAAAGAACCTGCGCAATGCTTCCGGGTTCGCGCACATCGTCGTCCCCGAAAATCCAGACATACTTCCCCTTCGCCTGCTCGTAACACTGCAGAATATTCCCGTCCGCGCCGAGATTCGAATCGTTTCTCAGATACCGGATGCGCAGGCCCTGCGACTGAAACTTGCTGACGATCTGCGGCGTCTCGTCCGGAGAAGCATTGTCGGAGACAATCAGTTCTACACCGGGCTGCGAGCGGAGTTGATCGTCCAGCGCCGACAGCAAACGGTCAAGAAATCGCGCGCGATTGTAGGTTGGAATCGCAACCGAGAGCAATGGCGATTCAGAACCGGATTCAGTGTGCATCGCCTTCCGCTCTCATCGCTGAGGATGGACAGGATTCCAGAGATTCGCTCTGCTCGTTGCAGCAGGGTCCGGTGAAACCGGGATGCTCAACTATGCGAGTGGGACGTCATCTGCCCGATTATTGTAGCAGGGCGCTGCATCGCCAGGACTCGACCGATGCCGGCGTGCAAAAGCGAGAAGTCGGTCAGAATGGGAAGAGCGACGGGCAACCGGCGCACCGAGCCGAATCCTTGCAAGGGGCCCCGTAGTGGTGTCCCATTGCTGGTAGACTGGTGTGTCTGGAAAACGCTTACCGGTTCACCGTGGAGCCCCTCTGTCCACGCAGGCCGGTCACATAACGGAGAGGCGCACATGCTGCTTGAGACTTTGCGAAATGAGGTTCTGCATGCCAACCGCGAAATTGCACGGCGAGGGCTCGCACCGCACACCTTTGGCAACGCGAGCGGGATCGACCGCACGGGTAGCCGTCCGCTGGTGGTCATCAAGCCGAGCGGCGTGGACTATGCGAAGCTGACGCCGGCAGATTTGGTCGTCACCGACCTCGACGGCAAAATCGTCGAGGGCAGCCTGCGGCCATCGAGCGACCTGGACACGCACACGCTGCTCTACCGCGAGTTCCCGCAGATCGGCGGCATCGTGCACACGCATTCGGAGTTCGCGACATCCTGGGCACAGGCCTGCAGGCCCATTCCCTGTCTGGGAACCACCCATGCGGACTACTTTCACGGCCCTGTGCCAGTAACTGAGCCGCTGACGGCCGAGGAAGTGGCGGAGGCCTATGTCCGGCACACGGGCGCGGTGATCGTGCGCCGGTTCAGAGCCGAGGGTCTTGACCCGGTGGCAGTCCCGGGGGTGCTGGTTGCCGGGCACGCTCCGTTTGCCTGGGGCAAATCGCCAGCCGAGGCAGTGGAGCACGCCGATGTGCTTGAATACATTGCGCGACTCGCCTTCAGAACGGCACTGCTGAACCCGTCGGTAAGTGCCATTCCGGCCCACGTCAGCGAGCATCACTACCAGCGCAAGCATGGACCGAAGGCGACCTACGGTCAGAAGAGCTGGTAACCCGCCAGGCGGCCGCCCGCAAGATTCCCTCAGGTTTTGTGCATAGTCGGCGGAACAGAGCCGTTCCATACGGCGTAGAATATGGGGTTGCGCAGGCAAACGGCGCACGCCCCAACGAGATACAAAATTCCATAGTGAATATTTTTTCTCGTAGGCAGCTTGCAGCTTTTTGTATTTTGCGGCCTTAAGGGTGGGGGCGGCGCTACGGATGGCGCTGCGCCTGTGCGCTTATTTCTTCTTTGAATGAACGAGTTAACGATCGACGAAACGAAAGTTCTGAAAGTTGACCGCATGGCATTTGGCGTGCTTCTTAGTCAGATGGCATAGGGTGCTCCCCGATGGAGACCAATCTCCTTAACCGACTGCAAGCGACGCTGCTGGCCCTGGTCACGGTCGGCATGGTGGTGCTTGCGGTGATGAATTTCCGCCAGGAGAGCCAATTCCAGCAGCCCTTCGATGGCGTCTGGTGGATGGAGGGCCGTGGCGGTCTGGTGGCGGAGAGGGTGTTGCCGGACAGCCCTGGCCAGCGGGCAGGCATCCAACCTAACGATCTTCTCACGGCCGTCAACGATGACCCGACGACCCACGTGGCCGACCTCGACCGTGAGCTTTACCGGACCGAGGTATACGGCAAGGCCAACTACGCGATCACCCGCGACAACATTCCTTTGGATACGCCTGTAGTGGTGATTCCCGAGCCGCCGGACCGGAGCGTGCAAGAGGCGTCGCGGCTCATCGGTTTGATCTATCTGGCGATCGGGGTCTATGTGCTGTTCCGGCGATGGACCGCGCCGCGGGCAACGCATTTTTACCTGTTCTGCCTGGTCTCGTTTGCGCTGAATGCGCTGAAGTATACGGGCAAGCTGGATGCGCTGGATTGGACAGTCTTCTGGCTGAATGTGCTTGCGGAGTCCCTGCAGCCGGCTTTGTTCCTCCATTTTGCCTTGAGTTTTCCTGAAGAGCGTCTGAAGAATGTCCGGCGGCGCCTGCTGCTGCCCCTGGTGTACGCGCCGGGTACGGCGATGCTCGCGCTGTGGTTGATGGCAATCAACCGCTGGGAAGCCACCGAGCTCCTGAAGCATCGTCTTGATCAGGCGGGAACCGCGTACGACGCAATCTTCTACGTGCTGGCCGCGGTGATGTTCTACCACAGCTATCTGCAGGCCAATACGCCGCTGCAGCGCCAGCAGTTGAAGTGGCTATGGCGCGGCGCGTTCCTGGCGGTGGTTCCCTTCACCCTGCTGTATGCCGTGCCGTTCCTGTTTGATGTGCCCATGCCGGGGCTGCTCACCAAGGTAGCAGGCCTCTCGCTGGTTTTCCTGCCGCTCACCTTCGCCTGGGCCATTGTGCGCTATCGGCTGATGGATACAGACCTGATCTTCAAGCGGGGCGTCGCCTACACGCTTGCGACAGGGCTTCTGGTCGGCGGCTACTTCGGCATTATTGCGATTATCGCCGAGGTGGTGCATCAGCGCCTGCCTGAAACCATGCGCGAGTGGGCGTTGGTCGTCGCAATCCTGCTCACCGCGGCGATCTTTGATCCCCTGCAGCGGCGGATTCAGGACTGGGTGGACCGGGCATTTGACCGGAAACGGTATGACTACCGGCGGGCGCTGGTGGAGTTTGGGCGCGGACTCAGCTCGGAGACAGACCTGAAGGCGCTGCTCGACTCAATTGTGGAGCGGCTGCCGCGCACCCTGCTGGTGGCGCGGGTGGCAGTATTTCTCGCCGAGGAGCAGGGCCGACTGCACCTGGCCGCCTCGCATGGGCTGCCGGCAGAGTTGCAGACCATGCAAGGCCGCCTGGAACTGGGCTTTCTGGACTTCGATCGCACCAAGGATCACACCCATATCTTCCTTGAGAATGCGCAGCAGGCTCTGCACCTGCCCCCGGACGAACGGCAGACCGCGGCGTTGTTGGATTTGAACTACTACTTGCCGTGCCGCGTGCAGGATGGGGCTTCTGCGCGGACCATCGCAGTCATCGGGCTGGGCCGTACCATCGGAGGAGATTTCCTTTCGAGCGAAGATGTCGAGCTGCTCGAGTCCCTCGCCAGCTACATCGGAATTGCCCTGCAGAATGCGAGCCTTTATGCGCAGTTGGAGACAAAAATCACCGAGTTTGAACGGCTCAAGGAATTCAACGAGAACATCGTCGAGTCGATCAATGTAGGCATTCTGG
>VFSW01010337.1_pt1 | contig 13238 bp, 5 predicted proteins | sample 5358111 | NCBI WGS metagenome assembly VFSW01 (sample SAMN11554181, study PRJNA540505) | mine drainage metagenome | isolation source: sediment from site ElyBrook_90M | place: USA: Ely Copper Mine, Vershire, VT | collected 2017 | reverse complement strand
GGAAACATTCGCCCGCTCCGCCACCGCGCGGATGTCCATCAGCGCTGGCTTTTTTGTGGCCCCACGGCGTTTCTTGATTCTTTTATCGGGCATAGAAGTAGCTACAGAATGCGTTTACATCATACTGTACTGCTGAAAGCGGTGAATGTGGACTTGACACGGGAAGATATGGGAATCTAATGTCATCTTTCTCGGCAAACGTTTACTCAATTCGCTGTGCTCGCAGTTTACCTCTCCATCACGCGATGGAAATAACCTTTACCGAAGGATATTGAGATGGCCCTGGTTGCGGGAGTCGATTTTGGAACACTGAGTGTCCGCGTCTCCATTATGGACAGCGAGCGCGGTCGGCTGGGTACGGCCGTTGATGAATATCCGCTGCATCGCAAGCGTGAAGATCCGGACTTCGCCACGCAGGCGCACGCCGACCATATGCGCGCACTGGCCGCTGCGACGCGAAAGGCGATTGAAGCGGCGGGAGGGCGCGGCGACCAGATTGAGGCGATTGCTCTGGACACTACGGGGTCGAGCGTGGTGCCGGTGGACGCCCACATGCAACCGCTGAATGAGTACTACTTGTGGTGCGATCACCGCGCGAAAGAAGAGGCGCAGCAGATCACAGCGCTTGCGCACAGCGAGGCACTGGAAGCGATCGAGTGGTGCGGGGGCGTCTACTCACATGAATGGGGCTTCGCTAAGCTGCTGCACTGGTTGCGGCACAATCCAGAGAAGCGCGAGCAGTTTGCGTCAGCGTTTGAGCATTGCGATATGGTAGCCGCGACTCTGTGCGGTGTTACCGACCCAAAGCAGGCCAAACGCAGTGTCTGCGCCATGGGTCACAAGTGGATGTGGAATCCGAAATGGGGAGGGCTTCCTCCTCAGGCATTTCTCTCCAAGCTTGACCCCCTGTTTGACGGCATCCGCGAAAAACTCGCCGGCGACTATCAGACGTCGGATCATCTGGCCGGGCACCTCGCTCCACATTGGGCCGCAGAACTCGGGCTCCGCGCGGGCATTCCGGTGCCCGTGGGAGCTTTTGACGCACACTGGGATGCGCTGGGCGCCGGCTGCCGAGAGGGCGATGTGGTGAACGTGGTCGGCACTTCGACCTGCATCATTGCCATGGCCAAAAAGACGGAACTGATTCCCGGCGTGTGCGGAGTGGTCCCCGGCAGCGTGCATCCGCAGTTCACGGGAATTGAAGCGGGCCTTTCCGCCACGGGCGACATTTTTGAGGCAATCGCGCGTCGCGCCGGAGTCAAGGTAGCGGCGCTGGCCAATGGGCTTGAAACGTATCGAGCGGGACAGACCGGACTATTGCGCCTTAGCTGGGATAACGGCGATCGTACAGTGCTGGTAAATCCTGAACTCGGCGGAGTGACACTTGGCTGGAATCTCATTCAGTCAGCGCAGGACGAGTTGTTCGCGGCCATTGAAGGAACGGCCTTCCACACCCGCATCATTCTGGAGCGCATGGCGGAGCATGGGGTTCGCGTGGACCGCGTGATCAATGCGGGAGGGATTCCGCAGAACAATCCGGTGCTGAACCAGGTGTATGCAAACGTCCTTGGCAAGCCCGTGCTGGTGCCCGCCGGAGTGCCGACCAGCCTCGGCTCTGGCATCTTCGCGATGGTGGCTGCGGGTGCATTCTCCGGAATTGAGGAGGCACAGGCCGCGCTCTGCCTGAAGCACACGGTGTTTGCGCCCGATCCAAAAGCGACCGCGATTTACGAACGCCTCTACGTCCTCTATCGCAAGGTCTATTTCGGACTCGGCACGCGTACCGCTGAACCTACCTCGCTTGGAGATGTGCTGCCCGAGTTGCGAAAGATCGCTAGCGAGGTTGCCGCAACAGCATAAGCGCAGGTTTGCCGTTCGACAGTGAGGCGTAACCCTTGCGCGAAGTGAAGAACAGACCAAATCTGTTGCCGCGACGACGTTCGCTGGCAGCGAAAAGCCGCGCCCACACCAGATGTCATATAAAGTGCGCTCCGCTCGCAGCCACACCGCGCCCCAGCCAAATAGAATGGTGAGGCATTTCCGTGCCTCGATCTATTTCGATCGAGCAATCCCAGAATACCGGTCCCGTGAAAGGCCTTCGATGCGAATGCTCTCTGTACTGCGCCGCGGATTGGCACTGCTTTCCCTGGTTTCATGCGCTCCGCTGGTGGCGCAATCTACCCCTACTCCATACGATTCTGTCGATCCGATGATCGGCACCTCCGGCGGAGGCAACACATTTCCCGGAGCTTCCCTGCCCTTCGGCATGATGCAATGGAGCCCCGACACCAACAAGGATGCATGGTACGTTTACGGCGACAAGCAAATCCGGGGATTCAGCCTGACGCACATCAGCGGCGCGGGCTGTCCGCTCTATGGCGATTTTGCGGTGTTGCCCACGGTGGCGCCCCTGAGTTCGAGCCCCGGCGTGGACTTCGCGCCTTATGCCGCGGCCTTCAATCATGACAAAGAGGAAGCTCATCCCGGTTATTACGCGGTAACACTCGCCAACGGCATACGCGTGCAGATGTCGGTCAGTGACCGCGCGGGCATTGCGCGCTTTGTCTTTCCCGGAAGCGTGCCCGCACGCCTGCTGGTCAACGCGGGATCGAGCGCGGATGCTCTGGCCGATGCGCCGGGAAGTAACGGTGTCATCGCAAGCGACGAAAACCAGATTGCGCTCAGTACTCCTGTATCCTTCGCGGGCTCGTCCACAGCCGGCCACTTCTGCTCATCCGATTCGCACTACACGATCTACGTTGCCGGCAGTTTCGACAAGCCTTACAAGACCGCGGCAGTTTGGCAGGACGACACGATCCGAAATGAGGGCAAGTCGGCCCAAGGCAAACACACCGGCGCATGGCTGGATTTCGGCGACGCGCGGGAAGTCGTCTTGAAAGTCGGTGTGTCGTTTGTGAGCGAAGAAGGCGCACGCAAAAATCTCGACACGGAGATACCGGAATGGAACTTCGATGAAGTTCACACGAAGGCGCGTTCCACCTGGAACAATCTCTTCGATCGCATCGAAGTAGACGGCGGCACAGCCGATCAGCGGCGAATCTTTTACACCGGCGTCTATCATTCGTTTCTATCGCCCAATCTCTTCAGCGACGAGGACGGACAGTACGCAGGCTTCGATAAGAAGATGCATTCTCTCGCCGGCAGCAGGCAAAAAGCGCAGTACGCCAACTACTCTGACTGGGATATCTATCGCAATACCGTGCAACTGCAAGCGCTCATCGATGCTGACCGCGCGAGCGACATGATGCAGTCGCTGGTGAACGACGCGCTCGAGAGCGGGTGGTATCCGCGCTGGGCCGCCGCGAACGACGTAACGTACGTGATGGGCGGTGACTCGCCGGCTCCCGTGATCGCCTCTTCGTATGCTTTCGGTGCGCGCCGCTTCGATGCGGAGACCGCGCTGAAATACATGGTGAAGGCCGCAACGCAGACCGTGGGTAATCGCGAGCGCCCCTTCCTTGCGGATTATCTGAAGCTCGGCTATGTTCCCTCGGAGAAGGACCGCACCTCGGCGTCTCGCACGCTGGAGTATGCCAACGACGACTTCGCCATCGCGCAGTTCGCAAAGGACCTTGGACACGATGCGGAGTATAAGCAGTTCCTGAAGCTGTCGATGAATTGGAAGACGTTGCTTGATCCGACTACAGGATGGATTCGCCCGCGATTGAGCGATGGTTCTTGGTTATCTGGATTTGATCCCGAGCGCTCGCTGCCCAAGGCAAATGGCAGCGATCAGCAGGGATTCGAAGAAGGCAATACCTACCAGTACACGTTTATGCTGCCCTTCGACTACCCTGCCCTCTTCAATGCGATTGGCGGCGAAAAGGCGGTCATTCCGCGGCTGGACAAGTTCTTCCTTAAGCTCCGCTGTTGGGGAGAACCCTGTTTCAACATCGAGAACGAGCCAGACTTCGTCACACCCTATGCATTTGCCTTTGCCGGTCAGCCGTGGAAGACACAAGACGCGGTGACGCGCATCGGTAAGGAGACGTTCAAGGCTGCGCCCGATGGCATTCCCGGCAACGACGATCTGGGCGCGACTTCAGGCGTATATGTCTGGAATGCCCTTGGCTTCTATCCTGCTGTGCCGGGCGTCGGCGGCCTCGTCCTCGGCACACCGATGTTCCCCAAGGCTACTTTGCGACTGGCAGGTGGCCGAACGGTGGTAATTACGCGCGATGGCAGCGGCATTTACGTCAAGCAACTGACGCTGAACGGCGCTTCCTATGCGAGCACTTGGCTGCCGCTCGACAAACTGCATCCCGGGACAACCGTGCTTCAATTCACAACTGGCGAGGAGCCCAACACGAAACGAGGCACGTCAGAAGCGGATCGTCCGCCATCGTTCCGCTAACTTCGCTTCGCTTCTTCTAGCGGTTGGAAGGCGCCAGCCGATTTGATCAGTTCCTGGATCGCCCAGGAACTGGGCTCGCGCCATCTCCACAGACAGCTTATTGGCCCTTGGTGGCCTGTGTCGCTGTCAATACAAGTTGCTGCTGGTCCGCTGTAACCACCTTCTGATAGAAGTCGCGAAGTGGCGTGTACTCCTTCGCATCGAGGAGCGTAAAGCCACGGGCCAGGATGCGCGCGCTGGTTACGGAGTTCGCAGTCGCTTTGGACTTGAGTTGATAGGCGGCATTCTCTTCCCACTTCATGACCGAGTCCGGCGGGACGCCTTCAAGGGCGAAGCCGCTGGGAAACACATAGGTGATCTGCTCCTGTTCCTGAGCCGGATAACGCATATCCACAGGGAGGGAGCGGGAGTCGTCGGGTGGGAATGGATTAGTCTCTTTGCTCTCGAAAAAAAGGCGCGGCAAAACGAGACGGCGGCCCGTATTCGTGGCCAGAAGTCCTGAGACCGGAACCACGGCCAGGAGTTGCTTGTATGGATCGTCCAGGTACGCAACGTGATCGACCTTCGCCTCAATGCCGTCGGGAACTTCGCGGGCCAGCATCTTGTTGATCTCTTCTTTCACAGCATCTGCCCCAGATCGGATCGCCAGTTGACGCAACTGAATTGCGGGCTGCCCTATGAAGCCGACCTTCAGCGTTCCTGAGATCGCGCCCACCGGACTAACGTTCACGGTACCGACTTTAAGAGTGGAGTTGTCGGTATTCAGTTGCAGCGGGGTGATGATCGTTTCAACCTTGTTTCCGGATCCCACAGTCACACCGCCGGCTCCGGCATGTGCCCAGTGCATGGTCTGAAACGGCGCCATCTTCGCGCCCGGGTCAACCGTGATTTCCTTGCCATCGATATTGAGCGCGATCACCACAGTGTCCAGCTGGTCTGTGCGCAGAAATTGAGCCGAGAAGATCCGCTGGCTGCGGCTCGCAATGCGCTCTGGCCTTGCGTTAAGCCCTGCGACTCGCGCGAGCGCAAGATATAGAAAGGCCAATTGGTTGCTGGTGCCCTTCTTTTCCTGGAGAACGGTTTCGACGCGGCCCGCCGGAATCCACTCACTGCCGATGCCGGGTTCGCCATCCAAGCCAAAATCGCTATTCTCGAGTCCCCCAACAGCGGCGAAGATCTTCCTGGCCTTGTCGAGAGGTGCGTCCGACGGAGTAGTCAACTCAGCAACCGTACGCTGCAATAACGGAGTTGGAGCAATGTATTGGTTGAGATTCTTCATCCAGTGCCCCATCTCCTTCTGCCAGAACTCCTTTTCGTCCGGCGTTGGAGTATAAAAGAAGCTCACTTGATAAGCCTGTCCGGCCATCGGCGGTCCAAACCGTTCCCGCGGGAACGGTGGAATGTCGGTCAAATCCAGCGTGTAATTGCCTGACGCCTCGAGTTTCACAGCCTTTCCGGGTGGAAGAACGGCGGCGTCGCGTATATCCGTCATTATTTCGCCGTTCATATCAATCGCCGCGCTGTTGTCGATCGAGCCGCTGCCCGTTTGGCCACGAACAGGAAGGAACCTCTCGGCCGGGGTGAACGAATAATGCGCGCGATGGACGAAATAGGGCTGCTGCACCTGCCAATCCGGTGCTTTCAGATAACGGTCATAGCGAATCTGAAACCGGTATTCCAGAATGCTCCCGACTTCCACGCTGGGCAGTGTAAAAGTAAGCTCATTGACCTCATTACCGCCCCGCTTCACCTTGAGAAGATCAGCCGGTGCGCCCGTCAGCGGAACCACGGTTCCGTCCGGATGGATGGTTCTGCCTTCGAGCGCTGAAACATCGGTATGGACATTGAACGATGCGGTGTCCCACGGACGGTCCTCGCCGGCATGATTAATATCCGGAGCCTGCCAGTGGTTCGCTGTACCTGAGCCCATTCTGCTCGAGTTGTCTCCGCTCGCATCGAAGACAAAATTCCGCGAATAAGTGATGTGAACCGTTGCTGCTTCCTTGCCCCGCTCCGTGAGAATTTTGATGCGCGCATATACGGAATGGAAGTGATGAGGGTCGTCAGCCGTCTCTTCGCGATACAGATAGACCGCGTCGGCACCCGGAGCCTTGGGGTCGGAAGTCATCTTCAGCTCCTCCGGTGTGGGGGGCTGGAATTGAGCATGTGAGACAAGAGACACGGCTGGCCCAAGCAGCATGACCCCAAGACATGCAACAGTATGAAAACGCATATAGTTTCTCCCCAAGGACTGATTCTCTAAGGACGCATTTGGGAGCGCAAAGAGTTTCAACACAGAACGACACGTCAGATTTTAGTCCCTCTTCAGCCCCACAAGCGGTGACGAACGGGTGCGCCCATAAACGAGTGAAATTCAGGGCTGTTTCGCCCCCGTCTGAAGCAAGCTAAACCGCCGTCCCATGAAACATGACGCACCGGTCGGCGTCATCCAGTTTGAACTACCGCTCGGCTTGTCTTGACGAAAGCACTCCCCTGTCGTCCGCCATCCTATGTTGGTCTAAGGGAGTCCATCCCGCTCCCGAAGCGGGCATGGCGCACCATCCCGCCAATGCCGTATTCTGGCGACTGGAGACTGTTCCATGGGCGCCCTCTGCCAGACGAGCAAGAAGTTGGTTTTGTTGGCCGCCTGCTTGGGTCTTGCAGGAACGGCTCATGCCGCCTGTACCGTCCCGCCGGAAATGACGGCGCGCCTGCGCTCCCACCACACAACCGACGACGTCATAATGCTGGGAAGCTGGTATGCCAGCCACCAGCAGTTCGCCTGTGCGGTCGATACGTTTCGCGCAGCCCTGAAGACTGATCCGAAATCGGCTCAGCTTCACTACCTGACAGGGCTCGCGTTGTTGGGTGCGCACAAGATACCCGATGCGGTGCCTGAGATCAAAGAGGCCATTCGGCTTGAACCCCAGGTCATCAAGCCTCACCTGGTTCTTGCCTCCGTCTACGATGACGCTGGAAATCATGCCGATGCAGAAGAACAGTGGAAGCTGGCTCTCGGGATCGATCCCAAATCCATTCCCGCCCTGGAAGGAATGGCTTCGGAGCTCCTTGCTCGCAAAGACTTTGAGGATGTGATTGCGCTTCTTCGTACTGCTCCTCGAACCGAGAGATTGTCCATTAACCTCGCCCAGGCGCTTGGGACATTTGATTATCTGGATGACGCCGCCACGGTCCTCACCCAGGCCATGCAGCTATCACCCCATTCCCTGGATCTGGCCAATGCAATGACTGTAGTTCTGGTCAAGCAGCATCGTTATGAGCAAGCCATCAATCTGCTGCAGAATACTGCGGATGAACACCATGGCGATGTGGACGCTCAACTGCAGCTCTTTCGTATCCTCGTTCTTACCAATCACTTCGATCGGGCTCGTCCTCTCGCGGCCGAGCTGCTTCCTCTTCGACCGCACGACGCCGAAGTCCTCTATTTGTGCGGCGTCGTCGACCGCGCCGTTGGTAATAATGTCCTGGCCAAAGCTCATCTCGAGGAAGCAGTTGCCATCGACCCCAACTTCTTCAACTCCCGCTACAATCTGGGCATGGTGCTGGTCCTTCTTCACGAATGGAAAGAAGCCAAGGAAAACCTCGAAAAGGCGATTCAACTGGATACCCCTGTGCCCGAAGTTCATTTTGAGTTGGCCAAAGCGCTGCGAGGCCTTGGCGAGACCGAAAGGGCAACCCAGGAGATAAAGCTCTATCAGCAACTGAAGAAGGCCGATGAAAGCGCATTAGAGGCAGCTTCCGCTTCCGCGCAAGGTGACAAGGCATTGGAAGAGGGGAAACTCCAGGAGGCCGCCCAGCATTACCACGAGGCAATAGAAGGGGCGCCGAACAATGCCGTCTACAAATACAAGCTTTCGATTGCGCTCCGGCAGGCGGGAGACGAAGCTGGAGAACGCACCCAGTTGGAAGCGGCGGTCAAACTCAATCCCAAGGTTGCAGGCGCACAGAACGAATTGGGCTATATACTCGCTCGCACTGGCGACGCCGATGGCGCGGTGGAGCATTTCCGCCTGGCAGTCGAGGCCGCTCCAGCCTGGGCCGAGGCATGGATCAATCTGGCCGCGGAACTTGCTGTCGGTGCACATTTCCCTGAAGCCCGCGAAGCGGTCGCCAAAGCCCTCTCTTTGGATCCCGGCAACGCTCAGGCACGCGAACTGAGCGATCAACTTGCGCGGGATTCCGCCGCCCAACAAGCTAAACAGTGAAGGAAAGGGCTCACCGGCGGAAGCCCAACGATCAGGATTGCCCCTGCCGAGTTCGCAATGGCAGAATGAAGTTACCCAAGAGATGAAGAAGTCATTCCCTACTTCCCAATGGACCCGGAGAGGTCTGCTTCGATCCGCTCCCGCGCTGTGTGCGTCCGCCCTGTTTCCTCGCTTGATGCTGGCAGCGCCCCTCGCTCCTCAAGCCGCTCCAGCCCCCGAGCATCCACTCCCTGAGCTCAAGCCATTTTCGAAGTTTACGGATATTGCACAGAGCGCCGGACTCACGGCCACGATGTACTATGGCGTCCCTGAAGCTGTGACGTACATCATCGAGGAAATGGGGGGGGGCTGCGCGTTCTTCGACTACGACAACGACGGTTGGATGGACATATTCATTCTCGGTGGGCGGCGGCTCGAGGATATTCCCGCCGACGCCTCAAACCGGCTCTACAAGAACAACCGCGACGGCACATTCACTGATGTGACCAAGAAGGCCGGACTTTGGGACGCTGGCTGGGCGGTGGGCGTTTGCGTCGGCGACTACAATAATGACGGCTTTGAAGATCTCTTCGTCACTTATTACGGCCAGAACAAGCTATACCGAAACAACGGAGACGGCACATTCACAGACGTGACTGCCAAGGCCGGACTGGTACGCGACGGGACGCACTTTGGTGCAGGTTGTACTTTCCTGGACTACAACCGCGACGGGCATCTTGACCTGTTTGTCTCCAATTACGTCGAAATCGATCTGGCCCACGCGGCCAAGCCTTCTCTCGATGTGCCCAACTGCAATTACGAAGGTGTTCCCGTGGCCTGCGGCCCCAAGGGGCTCAAAGCTCCGCAGCACGTTCTCTACCGGAACAATGGGGACGGCACCTTCTCCGATGTCTCGAAGGAATCCGGCATCACCGCGATACAGGGATCGTATGGGCTCACCGCGGTCTCCTTCGACGCCGACGAGGATGGCTGGCCAGACATCTACGTCGCCTGCGATACCACAAACAGTCTTTTGCTCCTCAATAATCACGACGGTACCTTCCGCGAGGAAGGCCTGCTGCGCGGCGTGGCGATCAGCCCCGAGGGGATGGATATGGCGGGAATGGGGATCAGCATCGGCGACTACGACCTGGACGGCCACCTCGACATCCTCAAGACCCACTTCCAACTTCAGGCGGCTGGCCTGTACCGCAACCTGGGCAAAGGGGAATTCGAAGACCAGGCTTATCCCGCAAAGCTTGCCGGCGAACGCAAGTACGTAAGTTGGGGAGATGGCATCGTCGATCTGGATAACGACGGCTTCCCCGATATCTTCTGGGTCACAGGAAACGTATACGCCGAGATCGAGCACATCAACCCAAGATTCCCCTACAAAGGTCCGCGAGTCCTCTTCCGCAATCGGGGCGACAGCACCTTCCTCCGAATAGGAGACGAGGCTGGTCCTGCCATCAATGAACGCCACGTTAGCCGCGGCGTGGCCTTCGGGGACTTCGATAATGATGGAGACCTTGACATCGTCATCATGAACCAGCATGAGCCGCCCTCTCTGCTGCGCAACGACGCTCCCAGCGAAAACCACTGGCTAAAAGTGCGGCTGGAGGGCACCAAAAGCAATCGCAGCGCAATTGGCGCCCGCGTTTTGGTGCGCTATGGAACAAAGGTGCAGGCCCAGGCGGTGATGAGCCAGGCCAGCTATATGTCTTCCAATGACCCTCGCCTCCACTTTGGCCTGGGCGCAGAGACCTCCGCCGACGTTGAAGTGCATTGGCCCTCCGGTACCGTGGAGAAGTTCCCTTCACAGGCCGCCAATCGGCTGATCACGATTCTGGAAGGAAAAGGGATCGTCCCTGGAAGGCCATTTAAGCCTGCTTAGAAACACCGATTGGAAAGTGGTCGCGTCAAATAAAGCCCCGCCGCCCTGGAAGCCCCTTCCACCCACGAACTAAATCGCTTTTGTTCGACTCTTCAGCCATTGAAGTGCGACCAAATTAGTCGGTCATGAATCAAGCAGAAACGCGTCAAAAAGTGGAACCTGTCCGATTGCGTGTTCTAAAACCCTTCTGAAATAACCTGATATTAATCTGCAAGATAAAGCGAACCGATTTAGTAGGGCTCTTTATCGAGAAAAATGAACTTGCCGAGCGTATCTGAACTGTGATATCGATACCGAGATTCACCAAAATAACTTCTGGCGCCGGCTACTTCAAAAGACCGGGACAGATTTCGTCTGCCAGCGGTGTATTGACACGAAATGAGAACACGTATTTTTCAGGAGGCTTGGAAAATGTTACCAAGACACACAGGGGCATCGAGCAGAGTCTCGATTTCAAACTGGTTAAGGCGGATTCCATGGTTGCTTATCCCAATTCTGGCACTCTCCTTTTCTATCGGCAGCGCACAACAACTCACAGGTACCATAAGCGGTATTGCAGCGGACCAGACGGACGCCCGGATTCCTTCGGCCCACGTAATTATCAAGAACGAGTCTACGGGCGACATCCGTGACACCACAGCCGATACCTCCGGGTTCTTCTCGGTGACGGCGTTGATCCCCGGCACATACACCGTTACGATCTCCGCAAAAGGTTTTGCATCTTGGGAGATGAACGGAATTCTCTTGAACCAGGGCGATAGCCGCACGATTCCGAGCATTCACCTGAAAATCGGTTCTGAAGCCACGGCCGTCACGGTTATCTCCGGTGCGGACGCGGAAATTCCCGTGGACACTGCTGAGATCAGCGCCACGCTGAACAACGAACTAATCGACTCCGCTACCCTGACCGGACGTAACGCGGCGGAATTGATCAAGATGATGCCCGGCGTCGCGTTCAACAACAACGGAAGCGTAGGCGGATATAACAGCACCACAACTGGAACCAATAATGGTCCGGCCGGCAGCTTCTCGGCCAACGGAACACAGCCCTACGGCTCCACCGATGTGTACCTGGACGGCGCCAACCTGATTGATCCCGGCAACGCCGGAACCCAGGTCGCCAATATCAACCAGGACATGACCGACAGCGTCAAGTATCTCTCCGCATCCTATGGCGCCGAATATGCCAAGGGCCCCGCGGTTTTACAGGCCTTCAGCAAGAGCGGCGGCCAGAAGTTCCACGGAGAAGCGTATTTGTACGCCCGCGACTCCCAAGCTGGGTTCAGCAACGACTGGAACAACAAAGCCCAAGGCAATCCGATCTATCCTTCGTACTTCTATTACGTCGGAGGCAATGTCGGCGGCCCGTTATACATTCCTGGTCTGAAGTTCAACAGGAACCGGGACAAGCTGTTCTTCTGGGGTGGCTATGAAAATATGATCCAGCACCCCTACAACGCTCCACTGAACTTGAACGTTCCCACCGTCGACCAGCGCAATGGCGACTTCAACAATGCCGGCATCCCGAAGCAGGTCTACGATCCCTCCAACAGTAGCGGCGCGTATCACAACGCATACTCGGTCCCGTGCAATACCGGCTCCACCTGGCAGGGATGCGACAGCACGAACTCGCCCTGGGCTCCCTCAGGCGGATTCGCCCTCAATTCGTCACCTGGGGTTCCAAATCTGAGCATGTACTTTGATCCGCAAGGCGTCAAGGTCACAGCCATCAACCCCATGCCGAACGAGACTCCCAGCGCGGCCAACGGCTGGAGCAACTACGTTTTTTCGCCCAACACTCCGACCAACCGCTGGGAAGCTACCGGCAAGGTGACCTACGCGTTTAACGATAACAACAAGCTTTGGGGCTCCTACGCGTACCAAAGTGAGACGGATGACCACCCCTTGTCGATCTGGTGGGAACCTGCCTATGCAATTCCTTACCCGGGAAATCCCGCAGGCACGCAGAAGGCAAACGTCTATCTCCTCAACTTCACCCACGTTTTCAACGCCACCAGCACCAACGAAGCCGTTTTCGCGTACTCAAAGTTCGTGAACGCCAATAAACTCGGAAACCCCGCCGCAGTAAGCCGCACCGCTCTCGGAGTCGCTACGACAGGTATCTTCGGTTCTGCTCACCAGATGAACCAGATTCCTGATTTCTTCGACAACTGGGCCGGCGCCGGTTCGACCGATATCCGTCAATTCAGCTTCGACGGCGGAATCTATGGCAAGAACAGCTTCGGCAAGACCTCCAAAGCGCCTTCGATCGCAGATACCTTCACGAAGATCATCAGTTCGCACAGCGTCAAGGCCGGTTTCTACTGGGATGCCCAGGAGAACCTGCAGTCTTACAGCAACTGGGATGGAAACGGCGAGTTTGACGTGAGCCCTTGGGATAATGTGGGTACCAACAACGTCGTCCTCGACCGCCTGCTTGGACGCCAGGCCTTCTACCAGGAAGCGATCTCCATACCGGTTCCGGACGAGCTTTGGCATCAGTGGTCGCTCTGGGCACAGGACTCCTGGAAGACGACGCGCAAACTCACGCTCAACATTGGTCTGCGTGCCGACCATATGGGCCAGTGGTACGACAAACTCGGGGGTGCCCAGGTTTGGAATCCATCAGCCTATGACAACACGCAGAATCCGGCTCCAAACACAGGCCTCGCCTGGAGCAAAATCAACTCCAAGATCCCAACTTCCGGTTGGGCAAGCAAACTCTTCGAATACAACCCGCGTGTAGGCTTCGCTTACGATGTCT
>VFSW01010336.1_pt1 | contig 13238 bp, 9 predicted proteins | sample 5358111 | NCBI WGS metagenome assembly VFSW01 (sample SAMN11554181, study PRJNA540505) | mine drainage metagenome | isolation source: sediment from site ElyBrook_90M | place: USA: Ely Copper Mine, Vershire, VT | collected 2017 | reverse complement strand
TGAAGTATTTGGTCATGTACGGCGAGATGCGGCTCACCTGGCTGATGAGGTTGCCGGCGTTGTCCCACCGCGTCAGCGTCAAGGCGTTTCCGGCGTCGAGGATGTCGATGATGCCGTTGGCCTCCACGGCGAAGGCCAGCGGCGTGGTGATGGTCACGCCGAAGGAGAACTCGGGGGTGAGGGACGGCGTCTGGTAGCTTGCGACCGTGTACGAAGCGGCGGTCCCCGGCACGCGCGCCAGGACGTACAGGTTCCCTGCCGCGTCGCGGTCCATGCCGGCCACCGTCGAGCCCGCCACGCTGAAGGTAGCTTGGGGTATAAAGGTAGTCGCCTTGGCCGTGGAGAGCGCCGAGCAGGCGAGCAGGAACGCCGTCAGTTTCTTCAAGAATTCACCTCGTAGCTCGGCGCATGCGAGCGCAAATCAAGGCCCGTCTCCGCTGCGATGGGAAGGAGCGGGAGGGCCGGAATCGAGAGCGGATTAACGAGCTCGCGCACGCGCGCGGTGCGGACCAGGCACTCGGCGCGGCCGGGCGACAGCACGAGCGCGGTGCCGGACTCGAGAGACTTGAGCAGGTTCGGATGGATCTTGAATTTCTCGACGGTCCGCCGCGAACCCTCGCCGGTCTTGCGCTGGCTTAGAAAGGAGGTGCTGACTCGATCCGTGTCGCTGATCGTCTCGTATGTCCCGAGCGTCAGGGCCCAGAACTCGGCGTCCTCGGGGTCGGGCGAGCGGAAGCAGACCTTGCAGCCGGAGGTGTTGTTGAAGACGGCCGAGCGGAAGGCGTCGATATCCATGCCTTCCACGCGCTTGAGCTGGCCGAGGTCCTGGTGCGAAAGGATGGTCCGCAGTCGCGCGGAGCCCACGGTCGCGATGAATGAGGCGAAGACCGGGGTCGCGAACTCGGCGAACTCGTCTAAAATCACGGTCGCGTGGGCAGGCTTGGGCTCGGTGCGCTGTCGCGCGGCCGCCACGGAGAGGAGTCCCGAGATCACCATGCGGCCGAGCGGGTTGGCGAGCACCTGCAAGTGACCGATCGGGACGGCGAAGTAGGCGGCTTGGGCCTGCTCGAACACGTCTTCAAGGCGGATCTGCGGCGCGTAGCTGTTGAGGAGTTCCCCCAGCGCCCCCGTCGTCCACGGCCGCAAGGCCGAGACGATCCCGGTCGAATCGGGGCTGGCCTTGAACTCCGCCAGCGCCAGTTTGACCGCCCGGCGGTCGCCGCACAGCTGGAGGGCCACCGCGCGGGCGTCTTCGAAGGCGAAGTAGTAGAAGCAATCGCGCAGGGTGAAGGCTCGGCCGGTCGCGCAGAACACCTCGGCCATGCTCTGAATCTTCGCGTAGTCCACCGCGCGGTAGTAGTCCTGCCCTTCCCCGGATGAGGTAGGTTCGCGCCCGATAGCCCGCGCAATCTGGTTGGCGACGGCGGTCGCGTCCTGACCGGCCACGGGGCGGATCGGGTTGAAGGTCATGGATCGAGCGTCCTGCGGATTGAAGTAGCGGACGGACTTGAGCCGGTCCGCCTGCGACGCCGTCTTAAGGAACTGGTCGAAGTCGCCGCGGTCGCCCTTCGCTTCCATTAAGAAGAGCGGCAGGCCCGCGGCCATGTCCTGAGCGGCCAAGGCGAGCAGAAGCTGGGACTTTCCCGACCGCGTGGGGCCCACGACCTGCATGTGCCCTTCGCGCTCGCGGGCGCTCAGGCGCACCCGCCGACGGCTCTTCGTGACGCCCAGGAACGTCTCTTTGCCGGCAGCCTTGGCCTCAAGGCACCGCTCCAGTTCCTTGTCCACGAGCGGAGAATCCTTCGGCATTTGCCAGTCTTCCTTCCGCGGCCCCGGCTTGAAACCGGCGGCGCCGAAGCCCGCGGCCGCTCCGAAACAGAGGGAAGCCAAGGTCCAGCCCACGCGGAAGCGCAGCCGGCGCGGCTCATACCAATGCCGGAAAGCGGGACGCCGCGCGCTGAGCGCGTCGGCGCCCCGCCAAGGCAGGATGATAAGGAAGGCGGCCATGACAAGCCCGAGCAGCGTTCCGCCGATGGCCTTCATCGGGCAACCTCCGCAGGCGCCGCGATCAAGTGACGCTCGCCGAGACGGATTGTCCGATCCGGGACAGCCCCTTGAAAGAGACAGCGGCCCGCCGACGCGCGGACTTCGTCCAGAGCGCAGGCGTAAACGAACGGCGCGCGCTGAGCGCGCGCGTTGTTCAAGATAATGCCCGCACCTCCCGGCCAGCCGGTCATGTAGAGGACCGCGCCGCCGAGCGGCACGCGGTGGCGGTAGGCCTCGAAGATGTCCCGATAGCGCTTCTTCGACTTCTGCGTCAGCTCGACCTCGATGTATCGGGGCTCGGTCGGCGAGTCGATCACGAGATCCGCCGCCCCTTCCAGGATCAATTGGCGACGGCCATGGCTATGCGTCCAGACAGCCTTCGGATGCTCGCGGCGCGGCGACAGGCCGAGGAACTGCGTCAGAAGGAGACCGACGGCGGAGACTTTGAGGTCATGCTTGATGAGCGCTTCGCTCACGACGTCGCGAACGTTCGGACGGCACGACTCAGGCTCATCGGAGAGGGCCTCAAGCCCTTTCTGCGTCAACGTGAAGGCCCTCGGCTGGCGGAGATAGGAATGCCCTTGGATATATCCCGCCGCTTCTAGCGCGCGAATCCGCTTCCCGATCCCGAGATAGTAGTCCGCCCGCTCCATCTCGTTGAAGAACCGCTCGACCAGTTCCTTCTCGCCCAGAGTCTCCGCCAGGCCCAAGCCGACCAGCTGGCCGATGCCCAAGACGCCCCAGGTTTCCATCGCCGAGAGCATCCTCAAGTCCCTCTGAGTCAAGCCGAGTCCCGCTCGCCGAGCGTCCGTTTCTGTCTTAATCATCTGGTTTAGTTTCCTTCGAGATCGTTTTGAGAGTCCGCCTTTTCCCCGTCCGCACCCTTGCCCTTACCCGTCGCCTTTGCTGTTTTTCCCCGTCTTCCGTTCCCCGTTGCCTTCGTCTTTCCCCGCTTCTTTTCCTGTTCCGTTCCCTGTTTTTCCCGTTCTCTTTTTCTTTTTTCCCTTCTGTTGTTCTTTGTTTTTTCTGTTTCTCTTTTCTATTTTTTTGTTCTCTTCTTTCTCTTTTCCTTCTATTTTTTCCTTACTTTCCTTTCCTACCTCCTCACTTTTCCATCACTTCCACTTCTTTTTTATTTTTCACTTTCATGTTTTTACTACCTACCTACCCACTGTCCTCCTGACCCCACTACCCCAATTTTTTTGTCGTTGGGGGAGCGGGGTCAGGAGGCGGACGAGCCAACGGCGAGGACGAAGTGGGTACGATTAGGCAGTAAAAACATGCGTTTCTCGTCCGCGTCACTTTCGGCACCCCCCTCCAGCACGCCTGATACCCTGCTGGAGGGGGTCCCGCCTAATCCGCCGCGCTGAGACCCTTGGCGTAGAGCTGGATCGCCTCCGAGATAAGCCGGTCGCGCGGCACGTCTTCGCCCAGCTGCTTCATCTTTTTGATGCCGGCCTTGATGAGGGTTTCCATATCCGCGACCGACAGGTTCGCCGTGAACGTGATCGTCTTGGCCGGCCGTCCGCCGCGTCCTTCCTTGCCTCCGGACTCCTGAGTTTCCGGCGTTTCCATGGGTGGTTTCCTCCGTTTTCCGGTCCGAGTTTTCGGGTTTGTATGCGGTCGGGTGGGGCTGAAGCGCCCCGAGTTTTCCCTGACTGGCTACCAGGCCACCGCAGGTTTTGTTGCGCTCAATCATGAGTTCGAGCGGCTTGATTCCCTGGGCCGAGGGGTCGATCTGATCCCCGACCTTGCGTCCAGCCGGCGTTGGAACTGCGCCGCGGCCCCGCGAGATCGGCGCCTGGCGGGCCGTCCTGGGCCCGGAGTTATCCAGGGATTGCGCGGCGGAAAGCAGGCGCGCGGCGCGCGCCAGGATCAGGTCACGCGGGTTAATTCGTTGCCCCTCAGCCGCTAGCCGGGCCAGTTGCCTAATGTCGTCCCCGGTAAGACGCCCCCCCAGGATGAAGACGTAATGCTCCGGCAGAAGCCCCGCCAAGACCTCGCGAATCAGCTTGAACGGGAAGAAATACTTTGTCCGAAGGTGCAGAATGACGGCCAGGCGCTGCGTGTGCTCGGGGTATAGATAGTGAGAGATGTGCCCGCCAACATAGACCGGCCGGGGCATCAGACGCACCTGTGGAGAGCTGTAGTACATGAGCAATCGCCGATCGATCGACCGCCCCGCGACCGCCTTCACGGCTTTCATGAACTCGCTGTAATTCAGCAACGCGCGGGGTCCATTCAGAGTGATCGACCCGTGCGAGCTCAGCGCCGCGCAAGTCATTATCGGCCGATCTTCAACGTGCGTCATGCGTGATTGCCTCCAAGTTTCCGAACGCCTTATAGAGCTGGGCGGGTGGGGATTCTACGCGCTCCCCGAGTTTTTCCTGACTGGCTACCAGGCTGCCCTGCACTCTATAATGCGATCCAGCCGCCTATTTCCGGGACAGCTCGCGGGATTCCATCAGGTCTTTCCACCAGCCCCGGCTGCGGACTCCGCGCCGCCGCCTGTCGGTTTTGACCTTCTGGATGGCGTCGTCGACCGCCCCTTTCCAGAGCAGCGTGGTGAGCGGGTCGTCCATGGCGGGCGCGCCCCGGATCTCATCGTCTTCGTGCTTGAGGTCGTTGAGGCACTCCCAAAGATCGTCCGTCTTTCGGATCTTCGGACCGTCAAAGGACCTCGTTACTTCAAACAGTTCGCGTTCTTTGCTGCGACGCTTGAGCTTGTCGAGGATGATTTGCCTGAGCTTGCGGAAGTAGAACTTCGGCACGGTCTCGCCGTGCCAGAGTTTGATATCCGCTTCCGCGACGGCGTCCTCCGCGTCTTCCGGACGCGCAAAAAACGTTCTCGCGAACGTCAGCGCCTCCTGGCCCCGGGCCTCGATGAAGTCGACCGCTTCTTCTTGGCGGCGCTGTTCGGCGGACAGGCGTCGGTCGATCTCCCGGGCCAGGAACTGCGGCGCGTACTCCGGCCAGTGGTTGAGGTTCTGACTTATCCGGGAGCGGTGCTCCTGGGCGAGATCACGGAGGAGTTCGGCGACCAATGCGGTCGGAGAGCACTTCGCTAGACTAACCGAGAGTTCTGAGGCGGCGGTTTCGGCGAGCCTTACTTCCCAGTCCGCCGGCGGCGCTGGGATTCGAAAGTCAACGACGACGGCGGGCGAGATAGTCCGACTGTTCGCTACGATGTTCTGATTGACCTGTCCGACTTCCGGTGTCATGGTGGCCTCCTAAGCCACTCACGCCGCCGGTCTTCGGTAGGCTGAGTTGTTTTGTTTTCTCCCCTATGACCCCGGGGAGACGGGGTTGAGATTCAGGCCGGGATGGACCGGATCAACTGCCCCCCAGGTTCCTCCAACTGCGCCAAATAGGGGTTGCCGTCCCTGAAGTGGACCTCGGGGAGCACCGCGTTCCCGGTCTCCCGGCAGAAGAGCATGAAGCTCCGCCACTGGTCGCTGAAGTCCTGGGGCTGACGGCTGGCGGGCTGGGCGCTGAAGATCCGGGTGTACTGGACGCGCTCGAACGAGACGACGACGCCTCCGGCGACCTTTACTCCGTAGGCCTTGCCATGAGGGAAGCGTTCCCGCACCAATTGCTGGAATTGGGTCCAACGCGGCTCCGACGTTTTGACACTCGTCTCTGACATGCTGCCTCCGCCAATTTGTGGATCAGGGGTTCGTCCCCTGGTTGGCGGAAAACAGGATATCAGCTGCCGGTTCGCGAGGAGCGGACGGTTTGGGCGCCGTCACGTTTCATCACGTTTCGTCACGTTTCGACATCTTGCCGGGACAATTCCCCGAGGAGAATCCATGGGGACGGGGAATCACGTTTCGTCACGATGTTCCTCGAAGAGACCACTTCGCGAAGATTCGAAGCACTCGGGCCGCCTAAGAATCTATGGCGGCGAGCGATTGCAATTGAATGCCCCGGGGGCTACACTCAGAGCCATGCCTAACTTCCTTGGACTCGTGGATCACTTCGTGGTCCTAATGCTCGAAAACCATTCCTTCGACCAGATGCTCGGGTATTCCGGAATTCCCGGAATCGACGGGCTCGTCGATGGCCGACTATACAACCAGGTCGTGGATACGGCGGGCAACATGGTCGGGTTGCCGATGAGGAAAGACGCCCCCTTCGTTATGCCGCATGACCCCGGCCATGAGTTTATGGACGTACGCAATCAACTATGGGGACCGCAGGGCGGCCCCGACACGCCGGAGAACGTCGGCTTCGTCTATTCGTATGCAAAGTCGGTTGGGATTTCGATCGAGGAAGCGAAGACCATCATGTCGGCCTTCACTCCAGACCGCCTGCCAGTTCTCACGGCCCTGGCCAAGGAATTCGCCGTGTTCGATGCTTGGTTTTCCTCGCTGCCAGGTCCGACCTGGCCGAACAGGTTCTTCGTCCACGCGGCAACGTCTGGCGGATTGATTGCCAGTCCCGATCCGACGAAGATCGTGGACGATTTTTCAGTTAAATACGATCGTGCCTGCATCGACGGGTTCGACTTCAGAGGCGGAACCATTTACGGAGCGCTGGACCGCCGGGGAAAGAAATGGCGCATCTATCACGGCGATCATATGCCGCAGGTCTCGGTCTTGCGAGGCATGATTCCCCGCCTGCTCTGTTCCGACGGCTTTCGAAGCATGGAAGACTTCGCGCGCGACGTGGAGGCCGGAGATCTCCCTGAATACACCTTCATCGAGCCGAACTACGGTAACACGCAGAACTTCACGGGCGGGAACTCCCAACATCCTGTCGGCGACATCCGCGACGGCGAGCGCCTGATCAAGACGGTCTATGAGGCTCTTCGCGGATCAAAGCTTTGGCCGAAGGCGGCTCTCGTTGTCCTCTACGACGAACACGGCGGGTTCTTCGACCATGTGAAGCCGCCTTCAACCGTCTCGACAGGCGATGATGACGACTTCAACGGCTCGCCGGTTCGGTATGAATTCCAGCAACTGGGAATCCGGGTGCCGGTTGTCGTCGCGTCCCCGCTCATCGCCCGAGGCGTTGTCGACCACACGACTCGCGATCACGCATCCTTAATCGCAACCGTCGGGGAGCGCTTCGGCCTCGATCGCCTAACAAATCGAGATAAAAAAGCGTCGACGTTCGAGAGCATGTTTAACTTGTCGGCTCCTCGCCAGGATGCGCCGACGGCACTCCCCGAGCCCGCTATCGACACGACGCTATCTGCGTCCGCCGCACCTGCACGGGTAGATGCCGGCGCTCCGCTCGAGGGCGCCGCAAAGAGCTTCCTGCACTTGGCGAAAGCGATCGACTTGAAGTTAGCCCCGACGCATGCCGCGGAAATTGAAGTGCGAGTGAAGGCGATCGAGACAAAATCTCAGGCTTCCGAATATATCGCGGAAGTCGAAGACCGAGTCAAAGCGGAACGAGTGCGATGCAAAGCGAGATGAGCGCGCGGGGAGCGCCTGAATCATCGAGGGTGCACGACCGACTGCGGAGCGGCCGGACTATAACTATGCGCGCGGGACGCCGACCATGCCGAGTGAAAGGCATGACTCATCCACGCCGTTCAGGCCCAGGAATTTCTCGGCCGGCGTGTGATTCAGCGCATATGTGGTGCAAGCCCCAAGACCGAGGCCGGCCGCGGCGACGTACATGCTCTGCGAGAGGTGTCCGACATCGCAGAAGATCGTGCGGGACACGTATTCGTGGCGGTACTTGAACATGGTCCTGTCCCAGATGGCAGTCATCAGAAAGTGGACCGAGGCGCCCTTGATCCATTCCTGGCGGTTGCCGATGCGGCGGGCGACCGCGCCGAAGTTCCCCCGCTTCAGTATTTCCAGCGCGTGGTCGCGCACGTTATAGTGGTAGAGGCCTGACGCCAAGCCTTCGACGTTGACGACGATTGGATAGACTTCAACGGGATGGCGGTTGCCGCCTGAGTAGCTCGTTTTCTCGAGGAGGGCCCCCCAGGGGGCGGGATGGATCTTGCCCTGCTCGCCCCACGCGAGTAAGAGGATCTCGCTCAAGGCCTCCCGCGAGATCGGACGGCCGCTGTAGTCCCGGCAATTCCTGACGCGGGAGAGCGTCGCGTTCGCTTCCGAAGCATACCCCTCGGGTATTGCGAGTCGAGTCTTCGCCTTGGCCGGATAAGTCTTGTACAGCGCGGGTTGCCGGGACTTCTTCATCAGCCCCTTCGCGTAGGCGAGGCGTTGAGCTTGCGGGAAGAATTGATGGGCGTCCTTCGTGCCGAAGAGGTACTGCTTGGCCGCGTGCCCCCAATGCCAGCGCGCCAGGCGCTTCTCGGCGGCGTCCTCTCCCTTTTTCAAGAAGCCGAGCGCCAGGAGCTGCCGGATGGCTTGGCGCACCTGCGCGGGCTTCTCTTCCATGCCGCGGATCACTCGCTCAGGGTCCGTCGGCTTCGAGAACCGTTCCAACAGATCGACTAGATCGGGAGTGAGAGCCGCCCGTTCGTGGGTGAGGTAGTCCTCGCAGACGAGTCCCTCTCGCTCCCAATAGAGGGAGAGCGTCGAGGAGCGGCGAAGCTTCTCAGGCACTGACGATCTCCAGAGGGACGATCGAATCGCCCTCCTCGGCCTCGGACGGGACCTTGGCGTTGAGGGTCCGAAGCGGGCTTGCGAGGCAGATCAGGCAGCAGGCGACGCCCGCCACCCCCGCGCCGCGGAACCTGCCCCGCAGACCGATGACCATGGGGAGCGCCCCCGCGCTGAGCCCGGCGAACACCCCCGCGCCATACGCCAAGGTAGAGAACACGCCCCCAACGCGGCCCATGAGCTCCCGCGGGACAAACCAGTGGAGGAGCGTCGTGAATGTGCCGCGCAGCGCCTTGGCCCCGGCCAGGACCAAGCCCGCCCCGAGGATGACCGCCGCGCGCGACGAGGTCAGTCCAACGGCGAACAGGCCCGCGCTCATTACCGCGCACCACAATAGCATGGTCTTGCCGACACCGAAGCGTTCGATGCAGGCGCCGGTGGAGACTGAGCCGACGAAGCCGATCACGCTCACGGCGAAAACCATCCAGCCGACCGTGCTCGAATCCGCCTGGAGCGCGGAACCGTAGTAGAACACCTGGAAGCTGAAGAAGGTCATGCTGGCGCCGAAGACGAGGAAGCCGAGGATGGTGGTCCACAGGAGCGCCCGGTTGCGAGGCTTATCGACAAGAAAGAACGTGAAGCCCTCCCTCAGAGAGTGACCGTCGGCCGTCTTCGGCCGAACCGCGATCTCCTCGTCGAGCTTGAGCACGGCCAGGGCATTGCCGATGAGCAGCGCCGCCTGGATGAGCATGGCCCAGTACGCCCCCATCGCGGCAACGACGAGGCCTCCCGCCAGGGTGCCGACCATCTCCGCGAGGCCGAAGTTACCCTCGTCGAGCGAGTTGGCCAGCGCGATGTCGTCGGCCGCGATGAGCCGCGGGATCATCGCCCGCTTGGCCGCCGTATGGGCGACGCTGAAGAAGCCCAGCGCCAAGCAGCTGAGCGCCAGTTTAGGCAGCGTGAGCGCTCCGGCCAGCCCCAACGCCGCCAGCGTGGCGAAAAGGACGGCCCGCGCCAACGCCGACGCGAGCATAACCGTCTTGGGTGATGCCCGGTCCACCCACCAGCCGGCAGGCGCGTTGCACACGAGCATCGGCAGGAAGCCCGAGGTCGAGATGACCCCCATCCACAGCGGCGAGTGGCTGAACCGCAGGACGAGCAGCGGCATCACCACATACCACATCTCGATGTTCAGGTAGGCGAGCCCCTGCCCCGCGATCAGCCACGCGAAATGCGGATGATCCGAGAGCAAACGGCGACTGCGCGCGACGAAGCCGGTCTGGTTCATGAAGTTCTTAAAGTGGGCCTCGCCCGAAGGCGAGGCTTTTTACGGCTAGACGGCGCCGAGAAGCTGCATCCTCTCGATCTTTCGCACCAGGCGCTTAAGCCGGAACTTCCTGGCCGACTTTTTTCGCGCGCCTTCCACCAACAACCTTTTCTTCCGCGTCATGTGCTTCTCCTCCGGTCAACTTCAATTTCTTAACCAACGTCCGTAGATCTTCCACCTGCCGCCGCATGAGCGCGCTGGACTTGACCAGGGGATCGTTCTCCCACGCGGCCATGACCTGGGCCAACTGCCCGCGGCGGCGGTTGGCGTCGCCCGCGCCGAAGTTCGTTCCGACGGGCAGATCAAAAGGGCCGGTGCCCATCGCCTTGAGGAAGTTGCAGACGGTGAAAGCATAGAGCAGGCGCAGCGGGTAGAAGTCCCAGTCCTTGCGGAGCATGCACTCAAGGAGCCAGTCGGCCGTCGCGGTCCAGTCGCTGATCAGCTCCGGCGTGAAGTTCTCGAGGTCGAGCCTGAGCCGGTCCTGACGCCGGTAGAACAGGTAGATGTTGAGATTGAACTTCGCGGCCTCGGCGTCCGAGCGCATCCGTTGGACGTAACGCTCCAGGCCGCCGTGATCCTCTCCCCAGGCAGACCCGATCGCGCAAGACATCAGCACAAACTCGCCCTTGTCCTCGGCCTGCGCGTAGACCTGCCGCAGGAAGTCGCGCGACTCGTCGTTATCCAGGAATCCCAGCGGTTGAAGGATGTACGCGAGCGGCACCATGTTCAGGAAGCTCCGGTCTTTCAGATACTCCTGCCACACCGCCTGGAAGGTGATCCGGCTCACATGGAGGAACTTCTGCTTCTGCGCGGCGTCCAGGCAGCGGATGCCCTGGAAGTAGGAGCGCGACATGTGCATGTACTGCCAAGGGATCGACATCACGCGGCGCAGGGCCTTATAGTTTCCCGAGAGGAACGTGTGGAGCACCTTGCGGGCCACCAGATAGTCCGTGAAGTGCTGGTTCATGAAGACGGCCGAGTTGGCGGGGCTGTATTCCAGGCAGGGCAGGTGACCGAGGACCGAGCGGATATCCGAGCCGCCCTCCTCCAGAAACGGATAGTGCTCCTTGATGATGCGCGTCACCGTCTCGAAGGGCAGAGTGTACGACTGCCCGGCGCTGCCCTCGGCATAGGCTTGCCAGGCCAGCTTCATCTGCAGACCGAGCGCCGTATCGAGCGAAAGCGTCGAAGTTCCCTTGAGACTTTCATGCCGAAGATGGAACGCGGTCATGTGTTCCATGAGCTCGTACTCGTTCTTCGGCAGGCGCATGGCCTGGTTGCTGGCGAAGAAATTGGCGCAGGCGAGGCCCGTCAGCGGGGTGAAGCGGATCAGGTTCGAGCTCTTCTGCCAATCCTCGACTGAAAGCTTGTTGAGGTAGCCGGCCAAGCCGGGAAGAGACGAATGACGCGAGCCGCCCGCCGCGATCGAGAGGTTTTCAAATAGCGCGCGGTACTGCGGCGTCTCCCAGGCCGGAACCTCCAGCCGCTTCAACTTGCCGCGGAAGATGGTTTCGAGCGGGCCAATCTTCAGGTTCGCGTGATAGTATCCCGGGAGCATCGTGATGACGCAGGAATTCTTGGCGGCCGTCCGCCAGAAAGCCTGGACGGCCGGGTTCGTGAAATCCGTGCAAGCCGGGTTCTCGTTGATGCCGTCGATGAAGAGGACGAGCCGGCCGTCTTCGAACGCTTCCGCGAGGCGTTCGGCCATGTACGGCTCGACTCCAGGGATACCCTCCCACGTGGCGCTGAAACGGCCCCATTCGAAATGGAGGTGCTTCGCCGGGAGGTAGACCGGTGTGCGTCCGCCCAGCTTGCGTCCCAGGGCGTTCCAGCGGCTCAGCAGCGTATAGAGGAGCGTGGTCTTGCCGCTGCCGCCCTCCCCGGTCACAAGGAGGCAGCCCGGCAGGGCTCCGGCGGCGGATGAGAAGAGCGTCGCGCCCTGGGCGTGTCCGGGCGACGGGACATCGACCAAAACCGAATCGATATCGAGACGTCCGAAGACGCCGAGACCACGAGCGAGTTCCTCCTTGAGAAGCGTCCGCTGCGTTTCTTGGAGCTTAGGAGGCACGCAGCGGCGGTCGATCACGAAAGCGGATTTGGACTGGAGAGCGGCGGCGAAGGATTTTTGGACGTAGCCGCGGCGCTCGGCGAGCGCGCGAATCGTCGAATGCAGACCTTCGAGGCTCGCGAAGCAGACGCGCAGGTCGCTCTTGTCGCGGCGCAGGATGAGATCCACACCCAGCGGACGGCAGATCTTGTTGAGTTGGGAGATTCTTTCCGCGAGGCGATGCCAGTCCCGCTCGGCGCCCAGTCGGGAGAAAATCTCCTCCAGATCATTGCGTTCGAGGACCAGATTGAACTCCTTTAAGGCGGCATAGAGCTGTTGCGCCATGGCGTTCTTCTCCCCACTACGGGCATCCCTCTAAACGAACAGGGGAATCTGGTGAGCGCTCGAAACGAAAAGCGCTTCCAGATTCCCCTGGCGTAGGTCCGATTATGGTCGGACCGTGGATACCCACTGGCCAATCCCAGCGGTTACAAGGCAACCTTGATGATGAGTATGCGGCATGTTCCGGATATTTTCATGGGGCAACGGTCCTAAGCGGAAGCTGGGAACATAGTCCTAGGCCCGATCTGCCCCCTCCCGAGCTCGCGAGTAGACGTAGACTCCCGTCGCGGAGAAGGCCATGATGAGGCAGCCGAGGATCTGGACGGCGCGGCCGATCCCCTCGTCGTGGATCAGGAGGCCGACGGTCTCGAGCAGATAGGTCCAGTCGTGCACGCCGCCCGCGACGAGATCGAGCCGCTGGGCGCGCGCGTCGGCGACGTAGTTGCCGATGCCGAGGAAGTTCTGGCCGAACCACCACAGCGCGCCGCAGGCCGAGGCGCGCTCGCCGCGCCCATGGAAGTGCCAGGCCGCCGCCGCCGGCAGGAGCAGCTGCATCGCGGTCCCCCCGCAGACCATGATGAAGCGGTTGCCGAGCAGGCCGAAGACGACGTGCCCGCCCTCGTGGAACGCGAGGTTGACGAAATCGAGGAACCAGAGCGCGTTCATCACCCGCATGCGGAAAGGGACGAGAACGGCGAACAGGACGAGCGCCGCGGCGATCACCGGAGGCGTCCAGCCGCTGGCGGGCGCGACGGCGCGCGCCGCCGCGGCGGGCGGCGCGGCGAGCGCGGGCGAGGCGGCGGACGGCGCGCGCTCCTTGCGCAGGACCTCGTAGCAGACCTCGCAGTAGGAGGCCTGCTCGTCGGCGGAATTACCGCACTTGGGGCAATCCATCGCGCGATCTACCAGCGCGCTCCGAGGGTGAAGCGGTGCGTGCTGCCGAGCTCGC
>VFSW01010335.1_pt1 | contig 13239 bp, 12 predicted proteins | sample 5358111 | NCBI WGS metagenome assembly VFSW01 (sample SAMN11554181, study PRJNA540505) | mine drainage metagenome | isolation source: sediment from site ElyBrook_90M | place: USA: Ely Copper Mine, Vershire, VT | collected 2017 | reverse complement strand
TCCCTGCGCGGATCTGCGTTGCTAGGAGGCAGTAAAGATCATGAACCGAATGAAAACAATCAGGATGGCAGCCTTGCTCGCGCTGATCGCGGGGCCGCTGGCGGCGTGGTTGGCACCTGCCGCCTACGCGCAGGGTGGGACACTGTCGGGGACAGTGCTTGACCTGACCGGAAAACCATACCCCGACGTTACAATTTCGATCAAAAACAACGAAACCAATAAAGAAATCGATGCCACGACCGATGCCAAGGGTCACTATTCGGCGCCCGGCATGGTGCCTGGAACCTACAACATCGACGTGAAGGGCAAGGACAAGGACCAGAAAGAAATGCTCCTTTACCAGACGGGCATAAAGCTCGCGGCTGGCACTGTTCCTACTTTCGACATCAATTTGAAAGAACTACAAGAACAGGGCAAGCTTGCCGCCGTCGAGGCCGAAAGGAAGCGGCAGGAGGCGGAAGCTCAGTTTCAGGCGCTGAAGACCCATTATGATGCGGGCATTGCGGCGATCGAACAAATGAAAGCCGCCCAGACGAAACTGGCGCAGACTCCGAAAGAACAGCAGGATCCTGTTAAGGCCCAGATTGCACAGGCGGGAGGCACCGCTGTGACAGAGCTCTCCGCCGCCTTGGATTTGGAGAAGCCTGAAGATCCAAACCGCCCCATTGTTTTGTCCCGATTGGGCGAAGCGTACGAGAGTATGGGCAAATGGCAAGAGGCTGCGGATACCTACCAGAAGGCCATCGCCTTGAAGCCGGACACCGCCGCCAATTATAACAACCTCGGGAACGACCTGGCGAAACTCGGGAAGGTCGATGATGCCCGGGCCGCCTATCAAAAATACGTCGACTTGAATCCGACCGATGCCGCGCTGGCATGGCGCAATTTCGGAACCGTGCTTTATAACTCAAACCGTATGAAGGAATCCATCGAGCCGCTGCAAAAGGCCACCACACTCGATCCAAAGAACGCCACGGCCTGGCTGCTTCTTGGGATCGCTTTGGTGAACACCATGGAATTCAAGACCGTGGGAGACAAAATCACGCCGGTGATGCAGCCCGGCACGGTGGAAGCCTATCAACACGCGATCGATCTCGATCCGAACGGGCCGATCGGCGCGCAGGCCAAGCAAGGTCTGGAATCCCTGCAGGCGATGGGCGTTGGTATCACCACGAAGGTCGGTGAGGCGCCTCCGAAGTCGACGAAGAAGAAGTAATTCCCCATTATGGATTGCATGATGGGGCCGGGTTTTGCCGACCCCATCATGCATCTTCATTCTCCGCAAGGAAAACTTCACAGCAAACGCCGCTCTAAACGGAAAACTGTCAAATCTCAACTGTGAACTCTTAACTCGCTACTTGAATCCGTGCCGAAGTGTGGCTATTCCAACTCGGAATGCAGGGTGACGCCGCCTACGGAACCAGGTGTGGAGCTATCAGCGTAACGAATTCGCGAGAGGTGACGATTTTAGTTTGCTTCCAGAACCTTGGGAAATGGCGCAGGTTGCCCGTCACAAGATAATCGGCGCGGGCGGCATCCGCGCATTCCAGGAAGATGTTGTCATCAGGATCGCTCGTAACGTGCAAGTGGCGCGAGGGGGAAACCACGTGAGAGCTGTCTTCGATCCGTTGAAGGAATTGTTGCCGCAGGCCTTTGCGGATATTGAATTCCTGGCGCGATAAGACAATTCGATATTCCGATAGAATGGACGCCGATACATACAGCCGCGCGGGACGCGCCATCGCCAGCAAAAGCACGGTGCGCTGCAATCCGTCCGGTTTGAGCGCCGCGGAAACGATGATATTCGTGTCGAGGACCAGCCGCAGCGAGAGCATCAGCGCTTCGATTTTTTCGTGCGCGCCGCTTTGATGACCCGATCGATTTGGCGTGAGGAGAGGGTGTCCGTCCCCTTGCGTTTTGATTCCTCGCCAATGGCTTTCAGAACCCCGGGCTCAGGCGCGGCAAGGCGCACGTAGTCCCGGATGCTCAGGAGGATGGCTCTCGGCGTGCCGCGCTTCTCGATCACGAGCGAACGGCTTTCCTCCTCAATCTGCCGCAGAAGCCTGCCGAAGTTTGTGCGCGCATGAAGCGCCGAAACGACGAGGGTTGCATCCTTGGCGGCTCTGGGCATTGGAATGGACTCTCCAGTTCGATCAATTGAAATGTACAGTTGGCACTGAAGCTTGTCAACCACACGTGTCTCTCCCGGCAACACAAGCCGGGCCGCCCTTAGAAATGGGTGAGCGTGCCCGTAACCTTCGTTCGCCGCAAGGCCCATGAAAAAATTGCGAAAGAGGCGGGCAGAAGAAAGACCGCGAACAGTAATAATTCCGCGATTGACGGCAACAACTCGCGCGTCGAAGCATGGCCCAAAATCGCCGCCCGCATTCCTTCCAGGGAATAGGTGATGGGAATGAGGCGCGCCACGCGCTGCAACCACATGGGCAGGACGGAAATCGGATACATCATTCCTCCCACCACGGAGGAAAGGCCGAGGATCGCCCAATTTACCGGGTTGCCCCGCTTGAAGATCAGCAGATAGCTCGCGCTCAGGATGCCCAGTCCCGAAAACGCCAGAACGGACGCGCCCAGCACCAGCAATGCACCCAGCCAGTTGGCTCCCTGCAAGGGAAAACCGAACAAAATCGCGCCCCAACCGATGTAGATGGCCGTGCGCAGCGACATCAAAACGAACGGGTACAGGCTCGATCCGGCCAGAATGACGGGGAGGGAAGTTTGCGTCACCAGCAGATTTTCGAGCGTGCCGTTTTGCCGCGCTTCCTGCAGGCTTCTGTCAAAGGTAATGAGCGCCACACTCAGGTAGTCGAAGAACGCAATTCCCACCAGGGCGAAGGAAAAATAGGTTGTCCCCGCCGGAAGCGATCTCTCAAGCGTAGGGCTTTGCACAAACCGGGACAGAAAGTAAAAGCTGGCGGACCCGAACAGGGCCTGGAAAATTTCGATCGCAAACGCAGCGCGATAGCTGCGCGCGACCACAAAATCCCGGCGAAACAAGAGCGCCAGTTTCCGGATGGTCAAGGCAAATTGCGGCGATTGCTTCATTGTGTTTCCCGTGACGCCCGGCGAATCAGGATTTCCAGTGACTCCTCTAGCGTATCCGCGCCGGCCGTGGCCTTGAGGCCGGCCAGTGTGTCACAGGCGAGCAATCGCCCGCTTTCCAGCACTGCAATCCTGCCGGCGAGCTGTTCGACTTCGGCCAGCGTATGCGATGCGAAAATCATTGTCGTTCCGTGTACGCCCACAATATCCTGGAGCAGAAATCTGCGGAATTCGGCGGCGGCGAGAGGATCCAAGCTGCGCGTGGGTTCATCGAGAATCAACACCGACGGCCGGTGAAGCATGGCGCGCGCCAAGCCCAGCCGGTGAATGTTCCCCGTCGAAAGCGTGCGCACCTGGCGGTCGAGTAGATCGCCGAGGCCGAATGGGCCGGTGAGTTCCGCAATCCGCATCGTGGCCTCGGCATCGGAAAGATTATTGAGGCCGGCAAACAGCAAGAGGTTTTCCCGCGCGCTGAGGCGCGAATAGAAGCAAGCGTCCCCGCCGGTGTGATAGCCAATTTGGAGGCGGACCTTTGCGGGGTCGCGGGCGACATCGAAACCGCGGACCTGGGCTCGGCCGCGAGTCGGAATCAATAGCGTTGTGAGGATTCGCAGGAGCGTGGATTTTCCCGCTCCATTGGCCCCGACGATTGCCAGTACCTCGCCCGGCATGACTACGAACGAAATGCCCCGCAAAGCGGGGACCGTCAGCCGGGAGATGGGATGCAGGAGCGCCCGCCATCCCGAAGCGGCGGGGGGAAAATACTTTTCGACATTTTCGAGGCTGAGCGCGAAGTTTTTCACCAACCGTCGTTATATCGTGGCAGAAGCTCCGGAGCAAGGCCCATGACCCCGCGCGGGGGACACTGCTCGGAGCCGGGCTGAAGATTTTGGGTATCAAAAGTGGATGCCCATGCCGAAGTGAACCGTTAGGTGTGCACAAGGGTAAGACACTTCGGAGAGAATATATCGCAAGAGAAGAGTCTGCCAAGCCAGCGTTGACATGATGCGCACGCATACCTAAACTCACCGTTGCGTTTAGACCTAGAATTGTGTTCCGCCGTTTTACGGATGAGGGGGGATCGATCTTGCTTGAGATCGGATTTCCTTGTTCTTTGAGGCCGCAGTCTAGCTCTGATTTTTGGTTCTGTCTGAGCCCAGCCCAAAGGGGACTCGAAAATAAGTTATTTTTAATGAACGCAAAACCTAAGACAACGAGAATAAAAGCCAAAGTGTGAGCCGTTAGAACTCCCAGAAAGGGAATTCCGTGGGTTCCGTATATATGAACAGGTTCACTTTCAATTACTAAAGTCAATGCGGGGAGGAGTATGAATGAAATTGGATAGCACTTGGCGAGTCAGGCTTGCGCAAACTCTACTCCCTATATCCAATTTGAGCGCCGACTGCAAACCTTCCGACGTTCGTCGTGAGCCGTGCGGAATGCTCATGACATCGGTCCTTCGACTCGCGGGTATGATCGTGGTGGCTGCTCTTGCGTCGGGCCCTTCCTTCGCGCAGAACGAAACCGCCGGCTATCCCGAAGACTGGACTCACCACCACGTGGTGTTCTCCGATCCAGGTACGATTGACCAGGCGCTGCTAAATGGCTCCTACGACGCTTGGCGCAATGTCGTTACCGATCCCCGTTTCGCCCATCAGCGGAATAAGCGGAGTTCCGGAGTGAAAACGATTGCCGATCGTGACGAATTCGCGGCTGAAAGCGATCAGGATGAGAGCGATCGAGGTGAGCGCGATCATGGACGGAAAAACGGAGGACCCGGCCTAGAGAAAGATTGGAGACGTGGGATTTTAACCGGCACAGTGCAACCGAACACCTTCCCCGCCAGGTGGTCGTTTAGCACTACCACAGCCAGTTGCGTCAACGATTATGTTGTCTACCCGACGGGTTCTGCGGGTTCGACCAGCCAAGCAAATATCATCGCTTTTTACAATCTTTATACCACCGGGTGCACCACGGGCACTGTTCCGTCGGTCTATTGGGCCTATGACACGGGGGGCACGGTTTCAACTTCTCCGGTCCTTTCCTTCGACGGCACACAAGTGGCGTTCATTCAGGTTACCGGAACTGCGGCAACCCTGGTTCTCATGAAGGGGTTACTGGGTCCGACTCCCCCCACCGGCGTCACAGGATCCGTTACAAGCGGCAGTACAACTGTCACTATTACGGGGGGAACCATCACCGCAGCGGATGTAGGTTTGCAAATTACCGGCGGTGGTATCCCAGCTAACGACAGCATCGTCGGCATCACCGGCAGTCCCGCCACCAGCCTTACGCTGGCAACCGTCGCCACGGCCACCCGCACAGGTGAGACGCTCACCATCCGGGCCGAGGCGGTCAGAAGGCCCGTGATCCCTCCGATTGCGACGAATGCCAGCTATCGGGCCTGTACGGCCCCGTGCATGACCACCCTGCTCCTAAGCGGTTCCCCCAACGACACGTTCTCGGCGCCCTTTTACGATTACGCCGGCGATGCACTTTATGTAGGCGACGACAGCGGCAATCTCCACCAGTTCACTGGGGTTTTTACTGGAACCCCAGCCGAGACGACGACGAGTTGGCCGGTGACTCTGAATGCTTCTTTCAAAGTCACGTCCCCTGTCTACGATTCGACTTCTGGGTACGTCTTTGTGGGCAACATGGGCGGCGTCTTTTATTCCGTAGGCTCCGGTAACCAGGGAACGACCTCCGGGAGCATACACGGCACGTCCAGCACCCTGGGAGATGCCATTGTCGACGCCCCCCTGCTCGACCCTATTGCGGGGAGGCTGTACGTTTTTGTCACCGCAAATAGCGCTGCTAGTAACGCTGTGTTTCAATTCAGCACCAATTTCACTTCCGGCACCGGGAACGGGAACGTAGCAGGCACAACAGTAGGGACAGGCGCGAGTCAATATTGGCTTTACGCCGGTAGTTTTGACAACGTGTACTACCAGTCGGCGGCTCATACAGGAAACCTTTGGGTAGCGGGAAACACCAGTTCGAACACGGGCGGGGGTGCGGTGTATCGCATAGCAATCACTGCCAATGCCATGGCGCTGTCCTCCACTCAAGTGATTACCGGCATCACTGGCAACGGTCCGTCATGGCTACCTCCCCTTACAGAGTTCTGCAACAACGGCGCGAGCGCGTGCACGTCCAACGGAACGATTACCACCGCCGGCACAGACTATATTTTCTTCAGCGTCAACCATGGAGCTAAAACCGGTTGTACCAACGGTAATGGAAACGGCTGCGTTTTGTCCTATAACGCCACCAATCCGGCGGCGCCTGTCCAGTCCGGCACCGGCCTGAATGTCACAGATGGCGGCGCTCCTGGGTGTTGGGCGACGGCTGGGATTGTGGTCGACAACTCCGATACCCTGGCAGGCGCTTCCCAGATTTACTTCTTAAATTTCGATGGCAATACTGCAGGTGGACCTACCGGGACCGCCACCAGTACCGCCTGCGCTGCCGCTGCTGGGAGTACTACCTTTGCTACACAGGCGTCGCAATCATCTCCGTAATGTGGGGAGCCTGTGGAACCAGAGCGTTGAACGACTCGCCCTGCGCTTAGTGGTAACGCGAGAGCAGGAGTTCAGAAGGGTGGCATGGTCGAGCTTACCGATGCGCCGCCTCGGTCCTCACAGCCGGCTGTGCAATTCAGGCGTCGCAATTTGGATTGGATTAAGATAGGGGGCGCAACACTTGAACAGCGAAAACGCAAGTGGAGACAAGGCGGGCGAAGCGGCCGCTTCGACGGCAAAGAAACCTTACAAGGTTCCTTCCTTTAGGTTTGAGCCTGTATTCGAAGTATCGGCGCTCTCGTGCGGTAAGATCTCCTCCACTGAGGGCAACTGCACGCATAGCAGGAAAGCCTCATAGCTCGCCGATTCGAGCGCTTATGAACACACGGGAGCATGTGGCGGCGACACTGGCGTGCGGTCTGGCGGGAGATGTAGTCCGCACATTTGGGGAAGTTCGTCTTCGTGTGTTCGGCACCAGCATGGTGCCTTCCATCCTTCCCGGCGATCTGATTTCCGTCCAGCGCGCGGTTGTGTCTGAAATTTCCAGTGGCGAGATTGTGTTGTACGCGCGCGAGGGGCGAATGTTCGCGCACCGCGTGGTGGGCTGCACGGACAGCCCCGAACAGCCCTTCGCGGCTCAAGGTGAATCACTCCTGATGACGCGCGGCGACCGGCTCCGGCACAATGATCCTCCGGTTTCTTCCAGCGAACTGTTGGGCAAGGTGATTTCCATCGAGCGTGGTGACCGGCAAGTCAAGACAACTTCCCAGCCTGGCGCCTTTACCTACCCATTGTTCCGCCTGCTGCAGACTTCCGATCGCGCCACCTGCCTTTATTTGAGGCTGGCCTCTCTTTGGGGAAGTCTTGCGGCTCGGCCCTTTTCGCCACGGCGAAAGAAGGGCATGTCCGACACCGGCGCTGAAGTCGAAGATCCCGGCCTTGCCGGGGCTGCGACCCAGAATTCCGATGAATCACCCGAAGGAACATTCGACGCGCGGCTTCGACCTCTGGACACCGAGGAGGCAGTAAAATGCCGGGCGTGATGGCGGCGACACAACGCTCCAGCGTGGTTGTCGAAATTGGCGGACTGCCCATAGGTCTGCATTGTGACAATCCTGCGTTCATCCGTTTGGTGACGGAACGCTATGCCGGATATGTCGGGGATTCGGAACAAGCTGCGTTCGATTTTGATATTGAGATTGCCCCGCCGAGCGCCGAATCCGGCGACGAAGACCTGAGCGTGAAGTGGAATTCCGGCCGCTGGTTGATGGAGCGCGGCGATTTTCGCGCCGAATTCAATCCGGCTACCGCGCGCGGGCGCATTGAGCAAACCATGAACCCCTTTTCACTTGATTCCGTGCTGCGCATCGTGCACAGCCTCCTGCTGGCCAGGAAAGGCGGTTTCCTGGTGCACTCCTCGAGCGCGATACGCAATGGCCGGGCATTTCTTTTTCCCGGAGTTTCCGGCGCGGGGAAGACCACGATGGCTCGGCTGGCTCCTCCTGACGCTGCGCTGCTTACCGACGAGATTTCCTATGTAATCCCGCAAGACGGCCGGTATTTCGCCGTGGGCACGCCGTTTTTCGGCGAGCTTGCCCGCGTGGGAGAAAACCTGCGCGCGCCCATCGAATGCGTGTATTTGCTTGCCAAAGGTCCGGAGAACAAGATCGAGCCGGTTGTGGGAGCGGAAGCGGTTCGCGCCCTGCTTGGGAATATTCTTTTCTTTGCCCGGGACCCTGAATTTGTCAAACTGGTCTTCGACGCTGCGTTCGATTTTGCCGGACGCGTGCCTGTCCGGCGGCTGACGTTCGTGCCTGACGCACGCGTATGGGAGCTGATTATATGATCGATAAACCCTATATAGCTCGAAGCACCATGATTGCCGCGCGAGTCCTGGGCGATGAAACAATGGTCATGTCCGCCACCAACTCCACCTTGTTTACATTGGACGAGATCGCTACGGTTATCTGGGAGTCCGCGGACGGGACGACCCCGCTCGAGGAAATCGTTAAGAAGAAAGTTTGCGCGCAATACGACGTCTCTCTGGAAGTCGCATTGAAGGATGCCGAAGTTCTCGTGGAACAACTTGCCGGTCATGGCCTCCTGGTGCTTTCCGACCGGCCAATTGTTCAGCCCTCCGTATCTCCCAAGGTGAACCCATGAGCGCATTGATCGCGGAAATGGTCGCCAAGGCGCTCAAGTTGAACATCCCGCTGAGCGTGCAACTGGATCTGACGTACCGGTGCAATGAGCGCTGCATCCATTGCTATCTGGATCACGACGACCACGGCGAGATGACCACGGCGGAAATCAAGGACCTTCTCGATCAGATGGCGGATGCCGGCGTTTTCTATCTCACGATCAGCGGTGGCGAAATTCTGATGCGCCGGGATTTCTTCGAGATACTGGAGCATGCCCGCAAGAGGACTTTCTGCATCAAGCTCAAGACCAACGGAATTTTGATTCGGAAAAAAGAAGCGGACCGCATCAAGGCCCTGGGAGTGGAATCGGTCCAAATCAGTATTTATTCGCACATTCCCGAAGTGCACGATGCCATTACGAAGCTGCCGGGCTCGCTGGCCGATTCGATCGAAGCGATACGCCGGCTGCGGGCGCATGGCATACACGTGGTCATGGCCAACGTGCTGATGGTCAAGAACGCGGACGACTACGCAGGCGTGAGAGCCCTCGCGGCCGAGCTAGGCGCGCAGTTCATCATGGACCCCACGGTCACGCCGATGATGGACGGAGACAGAGGGATTCTGAGTTTGAACGTGGACGAAGCCGCGCTGCGCGAAGTCTTCCGCAACGAAGCCCTGGTCGGAAACGTCGAGGAATTTTGCGCTCCTCCCAAAGGCCCGGACGAAGATGCCCTGGATATGCTGCCCTGTAGCGCCGGCCACACGGCTTGCTATGTTTCTCCGTACGGAGACGTTTACCCTTGCGTGCAGTTTCCTCTGGCAAGCGGCAATGTGCGGCGCACCAAGTTCGTGGATATTTGGCGAAATTCCCCCCAACTCCTTACGGTGCGGTCGATCACCTTGCGCGATATGCCTTCTTGCTCCGTGTGCACCCACGGGGGGACATGCACGCGTTGCCCTGGGCTGGCCTATATGGAAGGAAATATGCGCGGGCCATCCTCCCAGGACTGCGAAAAGTCGTATGCGCGGACCGGGATTCCGTCCGAGAATTTGAAAAGAAGGAAAGCATCCCCGCTATCGCTCCATTCTTCGCATCTGGTTCAGATTCAGGCTTTGCAGTCCGCTGTCGTGAAATGTGCTTCGAAAGAGATGGAAAACGGCGCCGCGCAAGCTTGAAGTTTAATCCTCGTTTTCCCAATCATCGCTTAAAAAACCGCTTCGTTTTAATTTTCATGGTCCGCTCGCGTCTAATCCTGTCAGAATGAATGCAGGATGGACAAAAATCCAAAATGGAAGAAAAGGCTAAGTCCCGAACGGGAACTGATTTTGTGCTGCGCTCGCGCCAATCTTGACGACGCGACAGCCACGCGCATTCGCGACATTCTTCGCGGCCCATTGAATTGGTCCGACGTCACCGCCATGGCATTCGAGCATCACGTCGAGCCATTTCTCCATGAAAATGTAAAGCTCGCGGGCGACGGACTTGTGCCCGCGGAGCGGCTTGATCATCTGCGGGAAAGCGCGCGGAAAGCGGGAGGAATGGCGGTCCTATTTTCCTCCGAGCTGTTGCGGATTCATGAAATATTCGAGACGGAAGGCGCGCCCCTGATTCCCTACAAGGGGCCGGTCCTAGGCTGGCTCGCCTTTGGGAGCCTGACGCGGCGGCGATTCGTCGACCTGGATTTTTTTGTCCCGCAGAAGGACATGCCGCGCGCCTGCGCCCTGCTCAAGTCGGGAGGATTCGATTCTAAATTTGAAATTCCGCATGAGAGGACGGGCGACTCCGGCAACGTGCCCGGCCAATATGCTTTTTTCTGCGAGGCCACGCGAGCGCAGGTCGAGTTGCATACGGAGCGCACGCTCCGGTACTTCCCCGTTCCGCTGAACTTCGAAAAAATGAGCCGGCGGCTGATCGCGGTGGATTTGTGCGGGCGGACGCTGCGGACTTTTTCCATCGAGGATACCGTGGTGATGCTGTGCGTCCATGGCGCGAAACACTTCTGGGAGCGGCTGCTGTGGATCCTTGATGTTGCGCAGTTGATAACTATCCGGGAAGTGGATTGGACATTGCTCGCACGGATCGCCGCAGAACTGGAATCCACCCGCGTGCTCCTGCTGGGGCTCTACCTGGCGCACGACTTGTTCGATGCTCCCTTGCCGGGGCAATTGCTGGAAGAAATTGGCCGGGACCGCACGGTCCAAGAGCTGGCGGAAAAAGTGTATGAACAATACGCAGGCATTTCGGATCCCGGCGTGGGGGTGCTGCCCCGCGCGGTGTTCCGGGTTCGGTTGCGCGACGGAATCGGGCAGGGGCTGCGCCACACTTTGCGCCTCGCCATGAGCCCGACGGAAAGCGACCGCCAGAAAGTGCGCCTGCCTCGTTGGCTCACTCCGCTGTACATGTTGGTTCGGCCGTGGAGGCTTCTGCGGGAATACGGTTCAGGCTTGAAACGCCGGTGAATGACGAAGCTCCTCGCAAACGCAATTAGTTGAGCTACTGGAGCGACCTTCCACCGAACAAGATTGCGTGAGAAACCAGGGTTAGCTCAAGCTTGCCACCCCGTTACTCCGCGCTTATCTGTTGTCGGATGCGCCATGACTTCCTCCTTTCTTGGGTTTTTAGTTGCGCATGGCCAGTCATTCGTAGCAGATTATCCGCGCATGTCTGAAGGATCTCCCAATCCTGCCTGGCGGCGGGCTGCCGCTGTCATTGCGATTGTAGCCGCGGTGTGGTTCTGCTATGCCGGCAGCAAGCACGCGCTGGCCAGCCACTACGCAGCATCGTCAAACCCTGAAAACTGGGAACGCGCCGCTCGTATCGAGCCGGACAACCCGGAAACCTGGTACCGATTGGGACGTTACCGCCAGCTCGATTTCGATAACGCGGACATTCCCCTGGCCATTTCCGATTACCAGCGCGCGATTCAGCTCAATCCGCGCTCCCCTTATTACAAGCTTGATCTTGCGGGCGCGCTCGAAATGGCAGGGAACAATGGCGAAGCGGACAGTTATTTCCGAGCCGCCCAGGCTGCCTACCCGATTTCCGCTGAAGTGTCCTGGAAATACGGCAATTTTCTTCTTCGCCAGGACCGTATGTCCGAAGCGTACGCGGAAATTCACCGCGCGGTGATGGTGGAACCAAGATTGATTCCCCTTGCCGTGTCGCGTGTTTGGCATAGCGACCCGAACATCCACCTGCTGCTCGATCAAGTTTTGCCCGACACGGCGGAGGCCTTCTCGCAGGCGCTCGCGTTTCTGACCGATGCGAAGGACCCCACTGCGGCGCTCGAGGCCTGGCATCGTCTGCTCGCAATCGATCCCCATACGGACATGAAATTGGTTTACCAGCTCACCGATATGCTGGTTGCCCAGGAAAAGTTCGACGAAGCCGGAACAGTTTGGCGCCAAGCCGTCGGGAGGGACACAGGCTCCGCGCCCGCCTATGCCGGGAATTCGCTCGTTTATGATGGCGGATTCGAGAAGGATATGTCAGGAGGCGGCTTTGGCTGGCAACAAACGGATACCAAGGGCGCGGACTTCGATTTCGACATGGATGTGAAGCATTCCGGGAGCCGCTCAGCGCGGTTGATTTTTGACGGCACGGAGAATCTATCGTACCAAGGTTTATTTCAGATCGTCCTGGTTTCTCCAGATACCCGTTACCGTTTTCAAGGATTTCTGCGCAGCGATGAAATTTCGACCGAGAGCGGGATGCGGTTTGAGATCGTGGATCCCAATGACCCACAGCATTTGGATGTGGTTACCCCGAATGAAACAGGAACCCTGCCGTGGACGCTCGAACAAATTGATTTTACAACGGGGCCGCACACGCACCTTATTCGTATTCAACTCGCGCGGAAGCCGAGCGAGCGTCTGGACAATAAGCTCAGCGGCACGGTGTGGGTCGACGACGTAACGATTGTGCCGGGTGGCGCCAGTAACGAGGCGCCAAAGCCAGGAAATCGTTAGACATGACCACGTCATGTGAAGTGGCAAGCCGGCAATATCGCGACGGAGGGGATCGGCTCCATATGCAAGATAAGCGCTCCAGACGCAAAGTTCCAATGACGGCGGTCCTCACGCGATCACGACCATGAGCTCCATACGCACCGGCATATGCGTTTTGGTTGCCTTCGCGGTGCTCGCTCACGGAGCGGTCGAACCATGGTCAGAAGGCGTCCTGGAGATCGGAGCCGCCGTCTTGCTGCTCGTCTGGGCCTGGAATGCGTTAACGAACAGCGAATTGAAATTGGTTTGGAATCCGCTGTTGTGGCCGCTTCTTGGTTTTTGGCTGGTTGCGGCGTTTCAGCTGGCTTTTGGTTTTACCGCGGTTCCTTTCCTGACGCGCATCGAACTGCTGAAATACTCGGCGCTGTTGGCTTTATTTTTTCTTTGCGTGCAGTCCTACAGGACCCGGACCCACTGGCGCAACTTTGTCTGGTTTTTGTTGAGCCTCGGGTTTGCCGTTTCCTTGTTTGCCATCCTGCAGCATTTTACGTTCAACGGAAAATTAT
>VFSW01010334.1_pt1 | contig 13240 bp, 14 predicted proteins | sample 5358111 | NCBI WGS metagenome assembly VFSW01 (sample SAMN11554181, study PRJNA540505) | mine drainage metagenome | isolation source: sediment from site ElyBrook_90M | place: USA: Ely Copper Mine, Vershire, VT | collected 2017 | reverse complement strand
TACATATTGATTTTCCGATTTAGTTGTCAATGTATCCACGTCATGAAATAGCTGAGCAGATTGCGTGAGATTACCCACTGTCATTGTCTGAATAAGGAAATCAGTTAGAGATTGGGGAATATAATTGAAACTCACTCAATGAACTCACAAAATGTTAGGTGTGAGGAAAACGCCATATTCCTGTCTCTTCGTGAACACAAGACGCGGCTTTTCAGCGAAGTAAACCAAATGTTACTTGATGCTTGACTCAATGCAATGTGTGATACAAGAGTGATCAGAATCAACTCAGACTATCGAACTTAGAGCGCTGCGAAGCAAGCACTTTATGGAAGCCAGCACTATATACAGTCCTCATCTGCAAACTATTCTCCCTTGATATACTTAGGGAGAGATAGTGTCTCTTCTTCAACTATGAGATCTCATTACGTTAATTGCAGAAGGAATTTAGGTAGCTTTTTCGCTATCAAAACCGCAAGAGAAAATGGCGAAAGATATGCTAAAAGGACAATTGGAAGAAATCAAAGGAAGGGCGACAGAAACCGCAGGAAGGATAACCAGAAATCGTCCTCGACAAATTCGAGGAAAATTCCAAAAGACGAAGGGTAAAGCAAGAAAAAAGTTAGGAAGCCTGAAACGTCGATTTTAATTTGTTAGTCGCCTTGACGTTGGCTGAGAGACTTTAGTGCTCTTTGATCTAGCCTGTAATAGTGCCATTCATTCAGTCTCTTCGCGCCAACGCTCTCGTAGAATTTGATCGCGTTTTTGTTCCACGCGAGTACCGCCCACTCCATTCTTCCGCACCCCAGTCTTTTTGCCTCCCTCACCAGACTCAAAAACACTCTCTTCCCAATTTTTTTCCTGCGAAACTCTTCAAGGACGAAAATGTCTTCAAGATACAAGGTCGGTCTGGCGAGAAAAGAGGAATATGTGAAGAAGTATAATGCGTAGGCAATAGGCTTGCCATCCGAAAAAGCTAGTAAGAGGTTTAATTTCTTCTCCTTCGAAAAGGTATCACGAATTAGCCTTCTTGCCGCAGAAGGTGAAGGTGGTTCTAGTTTCTCAAACTTGGCAAGAGCTCTTACCAAGAGAAGAAATGCGCCAGCGTATCGCGATCTGGCTTTGCGAATTGCAATTGTGATTGTCTCTAGTTGTGACAACTCTTTTTGCGTTGTTATCTATTTAGAAACATGCCGTTCTTGATACCCAGTGTAGATTTGTCTCGGCCGGGCTATTTTCTGCTCAGGATCCAGCAGCATTTCTCGCCATTGAGCTAGCCAGCCCGAAGTTCTGGGTATTGCGAAAAGAACAGGAAAGATGTCCATCGGAAAGCCCATCGCCTGATAGATTAGACCTGAGTAGAAATCGACGTTAGGGTAAAGATGCTTTGAGATGAAATAGTCGTCTGAGAGTGCGACTTTCTCCAGCTCCAATGCAATGTCCAAAAGCCTGTTTCGGCCTGTGACTTCGAAAACTTGGTCTGCGATTTTCTTGATTATTTCGGCCCGCGGATCATAGTTCTTGTAGACCCGATGTCCGAAGCCCATCAGCAACCTTTTCTTTTCCTTCACCTGCCTGATTATCTCAGGGACCTTATCCTTTGATCCAATTTCTTCTAACATGCGTAGAACCTCTTCATTTGCTCCTCCATGCAATGGTCCATAGAGGGCAGCGGTAGCAGCGGCCGCCGAAGTATATGGATCAGCGTGCGTGCTTCCAACACTTCGCATTGCGTTTGCACTTGCATTTTGTTCGTGATCCGCATGCAGGATAAACAAAACGTCGAGTGCTTTCGTCAGAATAGGATTAGCTTCGTAAGTTGGTGAGGCTGGTGGCTTGTACATCATCGTAAGAAAGTTTTCAGTGTAACTCAGGTCGTTGTTTGGGTAGACCGTTGCCATGCCCTGAGAATGTCTGTATGCAAAGGCGGCTATAGTTGGCATCTTTCCAATCAATCGATAAATCTGAAGCATTTGCGAATTTTCATCAGTGATGTTTTTTGCATCAGGATAGAAAGTTGAAAGAGCAGCTATCGCACTCACAAGCATACCCATGGGATGAGCATCATAGCGAAATTCCTCAAGGAATTTTTTTACGTTCTCATGAACAATAGTATGAAATGTGATATTGTGCTTCCATTCCTCGTATTGTTTCTTGTTGGGCAATTCACCATTAATCAATAGATATGCGACCTCCAAGTATTCGCACTTCTGGGCAAGCTCGTCGATCGGGTAGCCCCTGTATCGAAGTATGCCCTTGTCTCCGTCGATGAAAGTGATGCTGCTCTTGCATGATGCAGTATTCATGAAGGCTGGATCGTAAGAAAGCAATCCAAAATCAGAGTCTGATACTTTGATCTGCCTTAGGTCCATCGCTCGGATAGAGTCGTCTTGTACAGGAATCTCGTACGATTTTCCCGTTCTGTTATCCTTGATTGAAAGCGAATCTGCCAAAACATTTCACTTTTGTGTGTCGGAATTTATGGTTATAATCGAGGATAAAAGAAATTTCGCCTCTAGCCAAAATAAACTCGAATGATCCAAGCGGCAATATTTTCTTTCGGGAATTGCCGCCAGCTGGCACTCGAAGACAGAGTAAACTGAACGAGCTTGTATACTGTTTTTACCTTTTCAATGCGTAGCAGAATAGTCGGTGCCCATTGAAACCCACCGTAACTTTACACTACTGAGGTTATTATTACAAGAGTTATTATAGAAATCAGCGTTCGGGAATTCTGTTGTGCCCCTTGTATCCTAATCTTTCTAGTACAAGAGCCAATATAGTTGAATATCTCAATTGCAAAATGCAAAATTCAATTGAACTAGAACTCTCACAAATATCATAATTCAATTTGCCATTAACATAAAGATCTAGGCCTTAGATTCTCGAGATTTGCTCTATGAAGGCAATTTCGGCGAAATTTCGAAAATCGGTTTTTCCAACCTTTAATGCTCATTCGCATTTGACTATATGAATAGGGGCACTTGGGAAAAGAAAGAGAAGAAGGGCAGGCATCAGATCATCGAGGGTTAGGATTTTGAATTGCCGGGAGTCCGAGTGCCAATTTGTTTTCAACGATCTTATCTTGCCCGCTCACTTTCCACACTACGATTAATATCGAGAACAGTGCTATTTGCCTGATTAGAGCTACGGCCTGTACGACCCCTGAAGATCGCGGGTTAGGAAAAGAGTACCAGAGCGCAGAGAATGTGGCAGTAGTTGCCTCAAAGAAGTAGAACAATGGGAGAGGAACTAGTGGAACCAGAGCAAAGAAGGGCAGTAGGTCTAGGCTCATTTGTGGCGCAGAAATAAATGAGAAAAGCAAGAAGCTACCCATCCCAAGGAAGCAGCGAACGAGCAACGGTCTATCTCGCAAGAAAACAAAGATTGCAATGATAGAAAGAACGACCAGTCCCACGCTAACAAATTCGGCGATTCCCCATGAGGAACGGGAAGGGAATATCCAAATTAGGAACGTGTCCTCAAGGCCCCAGGCTTTGAAGTAAGTATAGCTCGAGATCCAATTTACAGGTATCGTTTCCCTTAGCTCAGCACATTGTCGTGCGAGAAGCATATCTAGATGTAACCATTGCTCAGTTTCAATTCACCTTGCAAGCAGAGCAGAAAATCAAACAAGAGCCTAAAGTTTGCGAATGGTGCGGCAAATTTGTCGTGCTAGTATCGGCCAGATTTCCCGTGGAAAGATCAGTCAGAAAGGAATACGATTTCTACTTGGACGAGAGCGGGAGATTGGTTAGAGATGAGAACGAATTGTTCCTCATTTCTAGCGAGCACAAATGCAAAGTTACTTGTTATGGTTGTGGTAAGCTTGTCATAATCGACAAAGGAAGACTGTATGAAAGGGCTTCCAAACCCATAGGTTCGGCACCAGAGATTGGGCAACCACATGCCTGTTGAAGTGTTTAGGTGGCCGGTTTCACAAAGGCACAGTGATTTTTTGGACCAAGAAAAAGAATCAGGGGGAGAGCTAATGATCCACTGCTCTCAGTGCGGGAATCTTTTCAAACTCGCCGAGATTGTTGCCCACTGGAAAGAAAAGCATGGTTACCAGATACACGGCTCAAATCGTTCTAGTACCAGGTCGTAAAGATGATTGTTTATTGAAAAAGAGAATATCTTTCAATTACGTTTAATTGATAGAAGCCAATTCGGTTTCTTTAACTTGGTCAACAGAGCATCGAGAAGAGCAAGATCGCGAAGCAAAGTCCCAAGATCTATTTCGGCAAGGTCTGCAAGTGGCAGCTCAAATGACCTAGTTTCGGATCTTAGAGCCAGTCAAGTCTTAGATTCGAGAGGCAATCCAACAGTCGAAGTAGATTTGTTCACAAGTGGAGGTTCATGGGGTAGGGCAATCGTTCCATCTGGGGCATCAACTGGAATCCATGAAGCTTTGGAACTGAGAGATTGAAACAATGCAATCTATGGGGGCAAGAGTGTTTTGAAAGCCGTCGCGAATGTAAATGAATTGATAAGACCAAAGGTTGTGGGAGAGAAATGCACAGCTCAGAAAAAAATTGACAAAATAATGGTCAAACTTGATGGTACCCCAAACAAATCTAGATTAGGCGCGAATGCGATCTTGGGAGTTTCTATGGCTCTTTCTAGGGCTGGCGCTTCTTCGAGAGGCGAACCCCTTTACAGATACCTTACCCGAAGAACCAAATATAGACTTCCAATCCCTATGATGAACGTAATAAATGGGGGAAAGCATGCGGGAAACAAGCTCGCAATACAGGAATTCATAATCGAGCCAGTCGGCGCAGAAACGTATGGTGAAGCTCTAAGATATGGTGTCGAAGTCTATCATTCTCTCAAATCAGTTCTCCTAGAAAAATACGGTCCAGCTGCTACCAATGTAGGCGATGAAGGGGGATATGCGCCTCCGCTAGAATCAACCCGAGATGCTTTGGATGCAATTCTTGTTGCGATTCGAAAAGCTGGATATAACGAAACTCTAATTCGATTAGGTATGGATCCAGCCTCATCGAGCTTCTATGACAAAGCCACTCAGAAATACGCAATAGATGGCAAGACTCTTTCGGCAGATGAGCTTGAGGATTTCTATTCTGATTTGGTAAGTACCTACCCCCTTCTTACTATTGAAGATCCATTCGACGAAGACTCTTTCTCTGATTTTACAAGAATCACCAGAAAGTTTGGAAGTCGTATCAAGATAATTGGCGACGATTTGTATGTTACAAACAAGGAAAGGATTTCAAGAGGAATAAGAGAAAAGGCAACCAACGCGATCCTGATCAAGCTGAATCAAATCGGCTCAGTCACCGAGACTCTCGAGGCAATCTCAATGTCCAAAGAAGCTGGGTTTGAGATAATCGTTTCACATAGATCGGGAGAAACAGAAGATACTTTCATTTCACACCTTGCAACGGCCGTAGAAAGCACTTTTATTAAGACTGGAGCGCCTGCGAGAGGAGAGAGGACTGCGAAATATAACGAGCTCCTAAGAATAGAGAACGAACTCGGGACCGATGGATCAACGTATGCCGGTCGCGCTTTTGCTTGACTCCAACATCCATCGCAAAAAAGGATGAGAAATCAAGAACATGCAGACAAGCTTTTCCGATTTGAAATTCTTATTTTATGAGGTGAAAGCGGATAAAAGCTATGGACTAATTTCGATTAATAGACCTGAGGTCATGAACGCTCTAAACCTTGAAGTGCGAAAAGAGCTTCTCAAAGTTCTAGACGGTGCAGAGAAAGATGATTCTGTGAGAGCGCTTGTGATAACAGGTGTTGGGGATAAGGCATTCAGCGCCGGTGCTGATATCAAAATGTTTCAAACAATGACCCCATTTCTCGCAAAGGAGTACTTGAAAATCACAAAAAGTGCCTCAGACAGAATCGAAAACTTTCCCAAGCCTGTCATAGCAGCAGTAAATGGCTATGCAATCGGAGGGGGACTCGAACTTGCCATGTCTTGCGATATCATAATTGCATCAGAAGATGCGAAGTTCGGCCAGGGCGAAATCAACGTAGGGATAATACCAGGTGTGGGAGGGACCCAAAGACTCCCAAGATTGGTTGGGGTCAAAAAAGCCAAGGAAATGATATTCACAGGCGACCTGATAGATGCAAAGTCAGCGCTTGAGATTGGTCTTGTGAACTCTGTTGTAGCCAAGGCGGATCTGATGGAGAGCGTTGAAAAGCGCGTTGCCAAAATCGTGACAAAGAGCCCTCTTGTCTTGAGGTTAGCAAAACAAGCACTAAACAGATCGGTTGCTGGACTAAAGGAGGGTCTCGACTATGAATCTGCCTTGTTTGCTCTGTGTTTTGCTTCAAAGGACCAAAAAGAAGGCGCAAATGCATTCCTAGAAAAACGCAAACCGAAGTTTCAGGGTGACTGAACAGCGCGAAGAGCTCTAAACTCAAACTCATTCTTGATACTCGAAGAACGGAAAAATTGCTCCAAACTGAGAAATGAAGACGAACCAAATCGTAACCTGAAGAAAACTAGTGTTTTCAACATATTGCCATTCTCTGCAGTCTCGCTACATACTGAGCGCGGAGAAAAGCCATTGCGTTGTTTTGGGTCTCCGCTCTAAAGCGTTTTGAATTCGGCTTAAATACGAATCCAAAGACCCCCTATGATCCTCTTATCTACATACGAGTATTCCAAATAGTCCTTGCTCGTTTCATCTCATAAAAACTGGTTAGAGCATTGCTTGTACTTTGAGAATCGTCGTCTGATTCAAATTGATATATCATTGGAATTGATAGCTACTATTTGAAGGGCCCTAGTTCTATTTTCCACACAGGCGCAGGATAGGTAATTGCTTGTTTTGAGATTCGGTTTTTCAATGATGCGTTAGAAAGCAATTCGAAAAATTGGATTTACTCGCTTGCTCTTGTGTATATTCGAAACCTGCAGATGCCCTTCTCCTTCGAAGCGCACCTCAGTTCTTGAGCCTTGTACTCCCCTCCAAACAACTGAGAAGCCGCACCAGCTAGAACTCCTGCTAGAAAGTGGCAAGATGTAGGGCCGATATCTTGTCTTCTCAGGACGAACGGCGATTCTTCCACGATCACTTCGCTATTCTTTTCATCGGTTATCTTGATCGAAAGTTTTCCCAAACCTTCCAAATGAGCTAGTTTCTCAAAAGCTTCGATCATTTCATCACGCGACAACCCTAACTGAGGAACTCCCCGCACAAGCTTGCTGCCATAACCTTCCCCCATTCTGTACAGTATTATGGCTGCTCCACTTTGAAATTGATCATAGAGAGCGTCACACATGGAGCGATAAGCTGAACAGCTAAAAATTATCACGCGACGATTTGAGAAATTGTCTCTAAGGACACCCTTCTCGTCTCGGTGAACAAGCCCAACGTCATCTGAGAATTCTACAGACCCCACTCGGAAAGTCTACCAAATTTAGCTTATCGAGATGGACGGCACTTATTAAGATGCTTTCCTCACTGCAATAAATTGCAGGCGAGAGAGGATGTCTCTATCAAACAACAGCAAATTAAAACGAATCAGGAATACACGTGAGTGATAAAACTGGATACCTGATGAACAATATAATATCTAAGAAGAAAGTGGCTTCCATCCCCCCAACGTCTGCATGATTGTTCGAATAAACCTTTTCACGGAGCTCTTACTTTACTCGGGTAAGCGACTTATTTTAAGAAAAATTGAATCGAGACAAGCTAATCAAAAAGGAGACAATTCCAATATGCCAGATAATATCACTGAAGAAGAACATGAGGTCAAACTGAGTAGGCTCGAGCGAAATTATCTCTTGAGCAAAAGACTTGGCAGACTTGCTACCGTGAGCAAGTCAGGCAGACCTCATGTGGTTCCAGTAATTTTTTCTTTGGGAAACCACGATCGTATCGTAGTTTCTGGCGCAGGTTTTGAGAAGAGTTTCAAGTTCAAAAACATGAAAGAAAATCCTAATGTTGCTTTTGTTGTGGACAGCGTGAAACTATTGCCCTGGACGCCCATGGGGGTAGAAATTCGTGGCAAAGCCCGGATAACAATAATGGGTAACGCACAGAAGGGAGTCGAAATCATCGCTACGAAGAAGGCTAGTTGGGGCTTAAGTGAGGAAACCGTTACGTCAACACAGACAACCACAACCGAAGCTTCGTCTACATAACATCCGTTCGATTAGTATAGTTATTCTGTACTACGGCGCGAGATGAGTTCGCTTCAAGCTTTTTCAATAACTATGATCGTATGATCACTAAGATATCTCGCATGACTACTATTGACATTTTGAAAAAGGCAACGATTGATTCCGTTAGCAAAACCCACAAGTCAATCAAGGCAGAAGGAATTGACACGATCACGGGAAAGTTGCAAAGAAGAACTTTCCAGTACATTTCAGATCAGGTTCTTGAAAAGGCAGAACAGTATATTGGAAGAAGAGATCCTCTCGTAATAGAAGTTGACTCAGGGACGAAGACAATAGATATTCGCGTCGATCGCGAATATAGAGAGGGAAAAGAGGCAACCATTACCTCACCACTTTGATTCGTAATGAAGCTCCATAGCTAGAGCATCCTTTCCTATACCATAATAATTGGGAATCGTTCTAGTTCTCTGGAATCCAAACCTTAGATACAGCGCGATGGCCGACTTGTTATCTGTTCTAACTTCTAGTGCTATCCCCTTACAGCTTTGAAATATCTCTTTCGTTTGGGAAATCGTATCTTCCAACATTTTTGAACCTACGCCTTTTTTTCTTGAGGCTGGATCTACCGCGAGTGAAATAAGATGTGCAAATGTCGCTTTGTCTTTAGTTTCGGCTTTCGCAATTGAATATCCAATTACTTTGCTGTTGAAAGATGCAATCCGAAAAATCCTGTTCGAGCTCAAATACAAAGCCCAGAAGACCATCGGAGAATAAGGATCGTCAAAAGAAACATTTTCAATCCGTCGGATAGCATGTAAATCTCCGGCCTTACAATTTCTTATCAAAAGATCTTCTGCTGCCAAAGGACTTCGATTTCTTCTACCGAGATCAGCATTCCTAATCAAAAACAAGCTCTTTTTTTTGCGGACTTCCTAAATACACTTATCACTTCACTCAGGCTAGTAAGCTCTTCCCCTTTTCTTCATGCCCCAAAACCTAAAACCTAGAATATACAAGGTTCTATAGAATAGCAATGCGAGTTTCAAGAATGTTGTTGATCTTGAGCATCGTCTCTTTAGCTATAGGCGTTGTTCTTTCCATTTACTATAACTCTCTTTTTCTGTTCATATTCCTTCCATTTGGATTCGGATGGGGATTCTCAAACAAATCGGAGCACGATAAACGCGAGAAGGACAACAGAGGAGAAATTAGAGAAAGAAATTAGCTATCGATTTTGATCAAAATCGGCTACTTTCCTAACAAAAAAAGAGTAATGAAGCATTGAACGAAATAAGAGAAACCCAAAAGGAGACACCGACTGATAACCGGACCAAAGCAAAACTTGAAGTTCATGGTGAAAGGGAGCTATCGTTTCTCTCCGATCTAGTTCAATTGGGAAATAACGGAAACATCTGCGTGAGAATCGGTTCCATTACACCTAGTCTAAAATCGCGAAATGGTTGGCAGTACAGAAAATTAGCCGTGGAAGACAAATCAATGAAAGCGCATCTTCTCATCTCGGAGGCAAAATTCTCTCAATGGGAGATACAAGTCGACGATTGCATTGTTGCTCGGGTAAGGAGTAATGGTGTTGACAATGAAGGTAGATTGAGTTTTTTCTTTGATGACTTTCTTGGTCCTTTTGACGCTGCTGCCATGTTATTCTCTTTGAACTCTCGGCTCCATGATTTAAAGAGCAAGTCTAGCGAGCGAATGAAGTCTAGCGAGACGGTCTACCAGATTTCAGCAAGAGAAGCAAAATCTTTGCTAGAACTGATAAAGCTCTGGATTTCGGAAGGCAAACCGCAGCATTACACCAAGTGGTGCCAAATGCATCAAATTGTGGCAACCAACCTCTACTACATGGGATTGGTAAAGAGGACTGCTTCCATGTCGGGTCATTATTATCCTACTGCTGAGGCATTAGAATTCTTTGAAGGGAAGAGAGGATTTCCCAAAAAGAAGGTCTTCATTAAGGACAAGGAGGGAAAGCACCTACCGATCGGGGAAGAGGGCGATATCAGATCCTTTACGGAGTATCTAGCTGACTACTCTGACCGAGATTCAGCGCTCGCCGAATACAAAGAAGCGCTCGATTCCTACAGAAACAAGATAAAGTTGAATCCAGGCTTTCTAGATAGGGCAGCTCACGCCTAAAATCTCTTGACAGATTTCGAATTTGGGGAGCAAATAATACCCTAATTCATGCACGAATAACACGCTTTTTAAGTAAGAGCATTCTGAGCTCAGAATGAGCTCCTTATGGCCTCAGATTCTGGTATGGAAGAAGAACAAAGTACGACGGGTGAAGAAGAGACCCAAATGGGGGAAATGCAAGGTTCGATGGAAGCTCCGCAGGAAGAAGAAACCGGAACAACCGAAGCACCTATGGAAGAAGCTGCCCCGAAGAAGAAACTTGGCGGTAGAAGAGCAGCTCTTAAGATCGTCCGAGAAAACGTCGAGCGAGTCTCGAAGGATCTTGGAAACTTTCGCAAGTCAAATGAGGCTTCGGCAAAAAGACTTGAGAAACAACTAGCACAGCTGCGTAGTGATATTTCTGCTCTGAAGAGCCACGTTGCAAAGGAAGCAAGCAGAGCTAGAGAAAAGCAGGAATCTCTTTCCAACAAAATCTTGCAGAGATTGACGGCTCAAAAGCCGAAAAAAGCTCCTTCTAAGAAATCCTCTTCTTCATCTAAGAAACACAAATCGAAAGGGAAAAAGTAAACCAAGGACGCGTTACTTTCCTCCCATTCAATTTTTTTGTTAGTCTCAATTATCTGTCTTCATAATGCACTGTTGTTATGCTCTTACGCAGCCTTTGAGAATGCTTTGTCGTCCTATACTTTATAGCGTTCAATGTTCTTCTGTTTGAGAGCCTAACTTAGCAAAGATGTTTAGAATTGAAAAACCGTGGCGGGAAAAGGCTACCTCTAGGTAGGAGACTTGCAATTTTTCTTGCGGCCTTGTTTCTAATCATTGCTCCGCTTTATTCTTCAATCGCTCAAAATCATTTTGATGTTTTCATAAGTTCTTCTTCCGCGGCGGCCTCGAAGAATCAGGTTGTGGTGATCCAGCTGTACGAGGAAATTGATCAAGGCTCTGCGTCAATGATGACACGCGGCATCCAAGAAGCTACAGCGATTAATGCACAGGCGATCATAATCGACATGAATACTCCTGGTGGTCTCGTAAGTGACATGCTTACGATAATTAGCTCAATCAACTCATCGAAGATTCCTGTTTACACTTTCGTTGGTACAGGTGCTTCAGCTGCGTCTGCCGGGAGCTATATCGCAATGGCGACTGACAAAATCTACATGAGCAATACTGACACTGTGATAGGCCCTTCGACTCCTTACGTTGTTGGAGGCACAACTTCCGAACAACAGCATATTCAAAATTACTTCACCACATACATGGTGGGCCTTGCAACAGCTCATGGGCGAAACGTTACAGCGGTAACCGAAATGGCAGCAAACAATACCGCCTTCACTGGAGCTCAGGCAATTCAATATCACGTCGCTGACAATTTATCTGAGAGTTTAACGCAAACTTTGAGCTTGATCAAGGCCTCTGGCGATAGTATTGTAACCGTATCCGAGAACCCAAGTGAGCAAACTCTAACTTTTCTTTCCGCTAATGCCACTTTAGACGGCATTTTGATCATTATTGGGATCATCGCAATTGTGCTCGATTTTCTTCATCCAACAATCCTTCTGACGATAGGTGGAACTGTGCTAATCGTTTTGGGTCTGATCGGTGAAGAAGTAATACAGGGACCAAATGGCTATCAAGGCATTTTCCTGCCAATAACTTTGTACATAGTTGCAGCCGTGCTTGTAGTTTTTGAAATAAAGACCGGCCACGGATTCATGCTTTTTGCCGGCGTAGTCGTAGGCGCGATTGGGACAATCTTGTTCGCGTATCAAGTGCCATACGTGAGCGCGAATCCATTTGGAGGAATTGAAATCATTGAGATTGGACTTTTGATAGTTGTAGGGGCTATACTTGCATTGTACGCGAGATACATTGGCACTGCACTAAGAAAAAAGCCAGTGACAGGTCAGGAGTCTCTGGTTGGTTCAAAAGCCACTGTCCATAGCGAAACGCTCGGCCCAGAAGGGGAGGTGAGCATTGACGGAGTAATATGGCACGCACGTCTTGCTGATCCAAATACAAGCCCATTGAAAAAAGGAGATAGGGTTACTGTAACAAAAGTTGAGGGACTCACGCTCGTTGTCGGGTAAGTGGACTTAGACCTTGACTTCGCAAATTAGAAAAGAAGTACGTGTTCGATTACATCCGCGAGGTAAAACTTGCTTAGAAATATCTCTTCACTTAAAAGGAACCGCAACCCATAAAGGAATTGAGAACGTTAGAGCAAAGATGAGATAGATAGCGATCTTCAATGTTCCAGTCAGTTTTTCTTCAGCTTAATCTTGTGACGACCGGCATAACGGTTTTCATAATCGTAATTATCCTTGCAATTTTTCTTTCGGGGCTAAAGATTTTGAAAGAATGGGAAAGAGCTCCCGTTCTCACTCTTGGTCGCTACAAAGGACTAAAGGGGCCAGGACTGATTTACGTTGTGCCATTCATTAGCAAAGTTCCTTACATAATCTCGACGAGACTTCAGGTTACGTCGTTTAGGACCGAGCAGACTCTGACACGCGACAATGTCCCTGTAAACGTGGATGCGGTAATGTACTTCCAGCCAGTCGAGGTCCAAAAGGCCGTGTTGAATGCCGAGAATTATAACCTCGCCACACAACTTGCGGCGCAAACTACTTTGCGAGAGACAATAGGCGGAGTGAACTTTGATGATCTATTGTATGAGAGGGAGAAGATCGGCGCATCAGCAAGGCAAATTATCGATTCTAAAACAGAGAACTGGGGAGTAAAGGTCACTGCAGTAGAAATCAGAGACATAGCGATCCCTCCCCAGCTTCAGGAAGCAATGTCTAGGCAAGCACAGGCAGAACGAGAAAGACGTGCCAGAGTTACTCTTGCTGAAGCAGAGTTCCAAGCTGCTCAGAAGATGGTCGAAGCTGCAAACACATACTCCCAAAATCCTCGAGCCATGGAGCTAAGATGGATGAACATACTTTACGAGCTTGGCCT
>VFSW01010333.1_pt1 | contig 13240 bp, 10 predicted proteins | sample 5358111 | NCBI WGS metagenome assembly VFSW01 (sample SAMN11554181, study PRJNA540505) | mine drainage metagenome | isolation source: sediment from site ElyBrook_90M | place: USA: Ely Copper Mine, Vershire, VT | collected 2017 | reverse complement strand
CTGTTGCGGCAGGGTGAGACGGGGGTGGGCCGGTTCATCATTACCAGCGGCTCTGTGCGCGTTATCCAGACTACACCAGATGGTGAAACGCGCGAACTAGGCCACTTTGGGCGTGGCGCAGCGTTAGGGGAGATGTCGCTGCTCGATGACATGCCGCGCACGGCGACCGTGGTAGCCACAGAGCCAACCAAGGCGATTGTCATTCCTGTGTGGGACTTCCGCGCTGCCCTGCGCGATTCGCCAGATATCAGCATCAAGCTGCTCACTGTGCTAAGCCATCGGCTGCGCGCCAGTGAAGCGCAAACATCTGGCCAGGCCTGATCTCTCCAGGTTTGCTGTTTGATGCGCGAGCGATCCATTTGCCTCATGGCAAGCGGGTCGCTCGTGTCATTCTGGCTGTGGCGGCGTCTCTGGCTGGGCGGCGGGTTCCTGCCGTCGGCGGCGCAACCAGGCCGCCAGCGACACTTCGGCTCCCTGCGCGCCGGGCTGATAGTATGCGCGCTGGGCGAGTCCATCGGGCAGATACGCTTGCAGGCGTTGCGGTGGCGGACGCATAGGATCCGCTGGGTCAGGGGCGCCAGCGTAGCGATCGTGCGCGTAGATATAGCCCTTGCCATAGTCCTGCTCGCTCATCAGGCGCGTCGGCGCGTTGCGTAGATGCAGTGGCACAGGATCATTGCGGGTCGCCCGCACATCGTCGCTCGCGGCGCTATATGCGCGATAGACCGCATTGCTCTTGGGCGCAACCGCCAGATAGATCGTGGCCTCCGCCAGCGCCAACGCCCCCTCTGGCGCGCCGATGAAGTGAACCGCCTGCTGCGCCGCCATGCAGAGTGGCAACGCCTGCGGATCAGCCAGACCGACATCCTCTGTGGCGAAGCGCACGAGCCGCCGCGCGATGTAGAGTGGATCCTCGCCAGCCTCCAGCATGCGCGCCAGCCAGTAGACCGCCGCGTCGGGATCCGACCCACGCAGCGACTTATGCAGCGCGGAGATCAGGTTATAGTGCTCTTCGCCGCCTTTGTCATAGAGCAGGGCGCGTCGCTGCGCGGCGTCCTCCACCGTTGGCAGATCGAGCAGGCGTGCGCCATCGGGCTGCGACTGGCTGACGCTTGCGCCCAGCTCCAGCAGATTCAGCGCGGCGCGGGCGTCGCCATTCGCCATGTTCGCGATATAGGCCAGCGCATCGTCGCTGACGGTCAGGCGCTCGGCGCCCAGGCCCCGCTCCGCATCAACCAGCGCGCGCCGCAGCAGCTCCAGGATGTCGTCGTCGCTGAGCGCATGCAGGGTATAGACACGCGCCCGTGAGAGCAGCGCGGCGTTGACTTCGAACGATGGATTCTCGGTCGTCGCGCCGATCAGTGTTACCGTGCCGCGCTCCACGTGTGGCAGAATCGCATCCTGCTGTGACTTGGAGAAACGGTGAATCTCGTCAATGAACAGGATGGTGCGGCGTCCGGTGGCGCGCAGGAGTTTTGCGGCGTCATCCACCACGCGGCGCAGATCGGCCACGCCTGCTGTGACGGCGCTCAGCGGCACGAAGCGCGCCTGCGTTGTCTGCGCGATGACGCTGGCGAGGGTCGTCTTGCCGCTGCCCGGTGGTCCCCAGAGCACCATCGAGGGGACGTGATCGCTCTCGATGCTGCGGCGCAGCGCCCGACCTGCCGCTAGTACATGGCTCTGGCCAACAATCTCATCGAGCGTTCGCGGGCGCATGCGCTGCGCCAGTGGCTGCGCGTGAACGGGGGTCTCATCACGCTCCGGCGCGCCCTCGGCTGGCTGTGGGTGGCTCGATGCGCTCATGTGTCCGCTGCGCCTGGGCTGTCCTGGCGTCGCGGGCGCATCGCCAAAGAGTGACGCCTGCGCAGGATCATCCGCCATCTGAATCGCTCCCTCTCGCCCGCATGCCAGCGTATTGCGCAGCGTCGTCATGGCAGTATAGCATGCGCTGGTGGGATGACGGACGCTTGCGTTGCCAGCCAGGCGCTCTAGCGCTGCTCATCGGGAGCGCTGGTCGCTGGAGGCGGGATACTGCGGATGCCACTGACGCTGGCGGGAGACTCAGGGAGCAGGCCACTGCTGAGGCGTGTCTCCGCAGTGGCGGCGAAGGCGACCTGTGCGCTATCCACAATCACCGCAGATGGTGGCGTGTGGAGCAACCGCTCGCGCCGCCAGAGCCACGCCGCCACGCCCGCCGCCAGCACACATGGCAGCCCGGTAAAGAGGAAACTCACCGGAACGCCAAATCCCGCCGCGATACTGCTCGTCGCCAGATTGCCAATCGGCGTGCTGCCAATGAAGATCGTTGTATAGACGCTCATCACGCGACCACGCATCTCTGGCGGGGCGGAAAGCTGTACGGTGGTATTCGCTGAAGCCGAGAAGGTGCTCATCATCGCGCCCGTGGCGGCGACGAACAGCAGCGTGAGGATGAGCGAGCCACTCTGCCCCACCAGCGCCTCCAGTACGCCGAAGAATGCCGCTGTTCCTACCAGAATGAGGTGTGTGGGCCTGCCACCACGCCGCGCCAGAATCAGCGCGCCCGCCAGCGCGCCAGCGCCCAGCGCGGCAGTCAGCATGCCAAACTCCTGCGGGCCAGCGTGCAGGGTATAGTGCGCGAGCAATGGCAGCAAGACATTGAAGTTGAAGCCGAGGGTACCGACGATGGCAATCAGCAGGAAGGTGATGCGTATGTCGCGGTTCGCCCAGATGAACCTGACTCCCTCGTTCATCGCGCGCATGCCACTCGAAGCGTTCGCGCGATGCGGTGGCGTGTAGAGTTCGGAGACGCGCATGAGCCAAAGTCCCACGATGACAGCGAGGAAGCTCAGCGCGTTGAGCAGGAACAGCAGCGGGATGCCCAGCAGCGCGATCAGCGCGCCAGCCACCGCCGGGCCGATGATACGTGCGACATTGAACTGCACCGAATTGAGTGAGATTGCGTTGAGCAGGTGCGATGAGGGCGCCAGCTCACTGACGAACGCTTGCCGGGTGGGGTTGTCTACCGCCGTCACCAGCCCCAACAATAGCGCGAGAAGGTAGACATGCCAGAGCTGCGCCACGCCGAGGAAGGTCAGCAGCCAGAGCGCCGCCGCCAGAATCGCGGAGGCGATCTGCGTGACGAAGAGAATGGAGCGTCGAGGATAGCGATCAATGATCGTTCCTGCGATCGGGCCAATCAGCAGCGAGGGGCCAAACTGGAGCGCGCCGGTGATGCCCAGCGCCAGCGGATTACGCGGGGAAAGGGTGAGCACGAGCCACTGCTGCGCGGTGCTCTGCATAAAGGTTCCCGTGACCGAGATGACCTGTCCCCACCAGAACAGGCGATAATTGCGAAAACGCAGCGCCGCAAACGTGCGGTGGCGTTGCGCATCGGGGGCGCTCCCGCTGGCTCGCGGGGCTGATGGGACTTGCTGCTCTCCAGGTGTTCCCTGGTCTTTCGGGTCGTGCCGCTTCGCTCGGAAGGCTTGTGAATCGGACGACATGCAAAACCCCTGGTAGTACTACGATGTGGCTGCACTGAAATGATGGGTAAAGCTATCCGCGCACGGTAGAGTTAGAGCGGTATCAATGTGTGTTTGATGGCCGTCTGCTCAGATGGTAACAGAAGGGCCTCCGCAGAGCAGTCTGCGGAGGCCATAAGGGTCAGAGCGACTACACTCCGTCGTCCTGCGACTGGTCTCGCAGGACTTTAGGAAGTGGCGAAGTGGTTCTTGTGGAAGTACACCATCCCCTGACCAACAACCTTCACCGGCATCAACTCCTTGAGCATGATGCGATCACCGCACTGCTCGCAGATGCGGTCAGTCATGAAGTTTGTGTCATCGCGCTGACCCAGTGAGGCGCGCGCCGTCTTGGAAAGCTCGCCCTTTTTCGCCATGTCTTTCTCATCCTCTGTTCAATATTGCGCTTGTATGGCGCGTGTATTACGCCTCATCGCAATCGCTCGCTCGCAGTCGCTCGCTCGCAGTCGCGCTATGCGTCATCCCCTCACACCATGAAGAAATGACGCAGTAGTTTTCATATTGTACCATATTCCGCATATCGCATCATCGAGCATTCTGGCGCGTGAGGCGCCAAAAAGTCGGAAGATTAGCGAGCTAGCGGTTACACAGTCACCTGGGGCCGTCATGCCCATCTGGCGTGTAGGTCTGCACGAGCCACCAGGCGGCGTCATCTCTGCCAGCCTCCCCCGATTCGTGTGGAACCCCGGCAATACTTCATAATTTGACGCGCCCGCCTGATGCCCTCTATACTTTGTAGTGGACCCCCGCATGGCCAGCGGTTCGGTGTCCGCGCGACTCGGCTCCGAGCCAGCGAAACGGCTTACAGGCTCTGGCCAGCAGGAGGACTATGTCGGCGCTCGTAGATTCGCATGCGCATGTCCAAATGCGCCAGTTCGACGCCGACCGGGCAGAGGTCATCGCCGCAGCATTCGCCGCTGGCGTGGCGCAGATGGTGGCGCCCGGGGTGGATGGGGAGACGAGCGCGCTGGCGATCAGCCTCGCCGAACAGTATCCAGGGCGTATCTTCGCCGCTGTCGGCACGCATCCCCACGACGCGACCACGCTGACCTCTGCTGCGCTCGCCCGTCAACGAGAGCTGGCGCGCTCGCCGCATGTCGTTGCGATAGGCGAGATTGGCCTCGACTACTATCGCAATCTTTCCCCGCGCGAGACACAGCGCGACGCCATTGTACGCCAGTTCGCGCTGGCCCGCGAGCTCGATCTGCCGGTCATCCTGCACAACCGCGAGTCGCACAGCGACATGGTGGAGTTGCTGCGGTCAGAGGGGCGCGGATTGCGCGGTGTATTTCACTGCTTCATTGGCGACCAGGCGATGGCGCAGGATGCGCTCGATCTGGGTTTTTACCTCTCGTTCGCCGGGCCAGTGACCTATCCGAAGAACACTGAGCTAGCAGCAGTCGCCGCATGGGCGCCGCTCGACCGGATGCTGGTCGAGACAGATTGCCCCTACCTGACGCCCACGCCCTATCGGGGGCAGCGAAACGAACCACGCCACGTCGCGCAGGTCGCGCGTCGCATCGCGGATCTGCGTGGCAGTACACTAGAGCAGCTGGCCGAGGCCACTGCGCGTAATAGCGCAGCCCTCTTCCGGCTGCCGCCGCCGCCTGAGAACGGAGACTAGCGCATGCGCCTGTTCAATACCCTCACACAAGCGGTCGAGCCTGTCGAGCCGACCAATGGTGAGGTCACACTCTATGTCTGTGGAATCACTCCCTACGATACAACCCACCTGGGCCACGCCTCGATCAATGTCACCTATGATACGCTGCGGCGGCATCTGCTCTGGCGGGGTATCCCCGTGCGCTATGTGCAGAATATTACCGATATTGACGACGATATCCTGCGCAAATCGCGCGAGCTGGGAATGACATGGGATGAGCTGGGGACTCGCGAGACGCTGCGTTATGTCACCGATCTCACCGCGCTCAACGTCATGCCACCGACACGTTATGTGCGCGCCAGTGGCGAGATTGCGCGCATCGTTGAGATGATCGAGGCGCTGCTCGCGAAGAAGCTGGCGTATGTGCAGGATGGGTGGGTCTATTTCAGTGTCGCCGCCGACAGAGCTTTCGGCGCGATGGCCGAGGCGTCGGGCATTCATGGCTACGACGAGTGGCTCGCCACAGCGGATGAGCGCGGCAACTTCCCGGATGACCCCCGCAAGCGTGACCCCCTCGACTTTGTGCTCTGGCAGGCGCAGCAGCCTGGCGAGCCTGCGTGGCCAAGCCCGTGGAGCGATGGTCGCCCTGGCTGGCATATCGAGTGCAGCGCGATGGCCACAAAGTATCTTGGGCCGCGTATTACCATTCACGGTGGCGGCTCTGATCTCATCTTCCCACATCACACCTGCGAGATCGCACAGAGCGAGAACGCGACGGGCGCGCGCCCTTATGTGCAGGTCTGGATGCACTGCGCGATGGTCAGCCTCGATGGTGAGAAGATGAGCAAGTCACTCGGCAATCTCATCCTTGCGGCGAACCTGCTGGAGCGATATTCTCCCGACGCCGTGCGTGTCATGCTGCTGGCGAATCATTACCGCCAGCCGTGGGAATACTTCGCGCATGACATGGAGCTGGCCGCCGAGCGCGCCGCGCGCTATAGCGCCGCCGCCCGCGCCGCTGACCTGCGGCCGCCGGGCGCGGCGCGCGCGGGCGACGACATCGCTCAGCGCGCCCGCATGGAGTTTGGCGCGGCGCTCGACGACGATCTGAAGACGCCAGAGGCGCTGGGCATCCTCGATGTGCTGGCCGCTGCGACACTTGAGGCGCCGACAGCGGCGCGCGTCGCGATGATCCGCGAGCTGGGCGCTGTTCTCGGCCTGCGCCTTGGCGGTGTGAACCCAGATGCGCCACGCTGGATCATTGAATAGCGCGGCTGCCGCAAACGGGCGACGCCAGCGCCTATCTTCGCGATGGGTGCGCTGGTGTCGTGGCGCCTGACGTGGGGAGTGGCGTTAATGGCTGAGGGAATTGGCGTCGGAGCCGCGCCCGGAGCCGAAGAAGAAATTCGCCAGCAGCGCGCCAATCGCTACGCCCATCGTGCAGGCCGTGAAGGCGCCGAAGAACCACGAAACAGCTTCAACCGTGACGCCTGCCGCGCGCACAAAGTATTGTAGCGCAACCGCAGTGAGCGCCGCGCCGAGCAGGCCGCCGAGCAGGCCGAGCCAGCGCGTGCGGGGCTGGCTCATGAGTGAGGCGGCGAACAGGCCGCCTGGCAGCGAGATCACCGCTGCGATGATGAGGATAGTGGTATCGAGAGACACGGGAGCCTCCTGAACGAGCATCAGAACAGACCTTCAGATGGGGATATTGGTGTGCGGCAGGCAGCCGCCGAGCGCGAGCCGACCCTATTGTACCCGATGGGTTCTCCACTGGATAGACGGTTGGATTGGCGCCGACGTTGCGCCGGGTAGAGTTCCGGATACACACCGCACAATGTGTAGCGCCTGCCCGCCTCTACTCGTCTCACGGTATGGGCTTGCGCGAGACGCATGACTACCCTATGCTTGTATGCCGGGGCGTGTGCGAACACGCCGAGGCTCTTGCGCCAGATTATCACACAGCACTGAGTGGGAGAAATATCGTTGTTTAGCGAGCGCAACCTGCACGGCGATCAGCCGGCGCGTCGCATCATTCGCTTTGGCCAGCGCATCTCAGGCCATCTCCTGCCGAGCGCTCCACAACGGGTGCGCGGAGTGGATGATAGCCCGCTGGGCCGTCTCAGAGGCGCGCGATTGCGCGCACGCGGGCATGAGGTGTGGCTACGTCTCAGCTCGAGCGACCTTAGCCGCGACCTCCATACCATCCCCATCAACACAACCCAGGCGCCGGCGCCCACTCCTGATGCGCTGGAACTGCGGGGCGGCATGCGTGTCCGCTGCCATGAAGGCTACATTGGACGGCTCCAGGGATTGGTGATCGAGGCCAACAGCGGGCTGATCTCTGATCTGATCGTGCGCGTGCGCAGTGATGCGCTCGTTGATGTCACGCTCTCCACCGATCCGATGTACAAGCTCGTCACCATGCAGGGACAGGAAGCGCTGCTGTCGCCCACCTGGGCTGTCACCGTCACCCAGACGGCGAGCGCATTGCCGTTCGTGGCGCCGGAGTTGACGCTCCAGCTCGACGCGACAGTCGAGCAGATCGCTTCCGCTGGACTCTTGCGCTCGGATGGCGAGGTGCTGACGTCCGTCTGGCAGATCCTGAGCGAGAATCCGGCGATTGCGCCCTATCTGGGGCGGATCCGGGCGCAGGTGCGTGATGGCGAGGTGACGCTGCTGGGCGACCTGCCAACACGCCGCCATCGCGCTTCAGCCGAGCAGGATGTCTGGCACTTGCCAGGTGTCTTTGCCGTGCGTAATGAGGTCGTGGTCGGCGACTGACACCCCACCGACAAGCGTGTCTCCTCCAACAGCAGCCCCGGCGTGGTCAGGCCAGCCCGTAGACAGGGATGCTTGCTCCGCTGATGAGCGCGGCGTCGTCGCTGGCGAGGAATGCGATGACCCGCGCGATGTCCGCTGGCCTTGGCCAGCGATCGAATGGGGCAGTCGGCATCGCCGCGCGGTTCGCCGGGGTATCAATGATGCTCGGCAGCACTGCGTTCACAGTGATACCTTGCTCGCGCGTCTCCTCCGCCTGCGCTTCAGTCAGCGTCACGACGCCCGCCTTGGCGATGGCGTAGGCCGCCGCATTCCGTCGCCCGCTGACAGCCGCACGCGAGGCGCTATTGATGATGCGTCCCCAGCGATTGCGCGCCATCTTACGCGCGGCGTATTTCGAGAACAGGAAGGTCGGGCGCAGATTCAGTTCCAGCATGCGCTCGAAGGTCGCTGTCTCGGTCTCGGTCACGGCCTGCCCCGCCGCAAAGCCGCCGATGAGATTGACGAGGATGTCGAACCGTCCCGCGCGCTGGGTGATGTCGGCGATAGTCCCGCTGACCTGCTCTTCATCGCGCGCATCAGCGACGACGAACGACAGCCGTGAGGCGGCGTCAGCCGCCTGCTCGCGCAGCTGATCGTGGGCGCTCGCGCTCGTGTGGCTTGTCAGCGCAAAGACGTGCGCCCGGCCAGCGAGCAGCGACAGGCACACAGCCTGCCCCAGCCCACCCGATGCGCCAGTCACCAGGGCGATGCGACCGGTCAAATCGTACGTATTCTCGCGCCAGATGGGCGTATTCATGGATACCTCCCGGTATGGCTGGCGCCAACGCTGGGCGATGCGTCAGCCATACGCTGGATGCGCTTGCCTATCCCCGCTCACCGCTCCTCATCCGTGGGCAGTGTTGCGGCGCTATTCGCATCGTCCGTGGTGGGCGCCGCCTCAGCGCCATTCGCCGCTGCGAACGCCGCCAGCCGCGCCAGCGCATCATCCTCCGGCTCAGCGGCGAAGAAGATAGCGACCGCAGTGCTATTATCGTTCCCGCCTGCGGCGTTCGCAAGGGCGACCAGCTCCGCTGCGCAGGCGCGCGGTGATGCGGCATTGGACATGGTCTGGCCAATCACCTGCGGAGGCAATTCGTCCCATAGGCCATCGCTACAGAGCACGATGCGATCACCTGGTATGACGACGAACTCCATCATGTCGGGCGATACGTCCTCCTCCTGGCCAACCGAGCGATAGAGCACACTACGCGGCACGACGAAGGATGGGTCGTCCAGCAGGGGATGCTTGAGCGCCTCCATTCGCGCCAGCAGCGAGTGATCTTCGGTCAGCTGGAGCAACTGGCTGTCGCGCAGCAGATAGGCGCGGCTATCACCCAGATGCGCGATGGCGGCGCGCGCGCCGGAGACGCCGAGCGCTGTCACTGTCGAGCCGGTGGTGGCGTTGAGCCGCTGGCCGAAGGCGCGTGTCTGGCGGTTCGCCTCTTTGACCGCTTGCTCTAGCGCCTGCGCCAGCGACAGGCGCGGCGCGTTCGCCACCGCATCCTCCGGGTCAAAGACGGTCAGCGAGGGCCAGATCGTTACGGGCAGCGTGAACTGGCGAGTCATCTCCGCTGTGACGGCGCGCGCGACCAGTCGGCTGGCAATCTCGCCGTGCGCCTCTCCGCCCATGCCATCCGCTACGATGAATACGCCAACGGGCGCGTCAGCGGCGGCGTCATCATGCACATCGAAGAAGGCGATGCTGTAGGCGTCCTGGTTGGCCTTGCGCACCAGGCCGACGCTCGTCACGGCGTCCGCAGACACCGCCAGCCGCACGGCGCGGATGTCGTCGCCTGTTTCAGCGCCAGCGGAGGCAATCGCCTGGAGGGTCAGCGCGAACGATTCCGCCAGTTCCTCTGCGCGTGTGAACGTGCCAGCCTCGCCGCGTAGCGCGATCTCGCGGAGACTGCGCTGTGCGCTCGACTCCTCTTCCAGCGCAGGCGTATCTACGACGCCACCGATCACGCCCATCGTGCGGGCGAGAAAGTTGGCGTCGCGCGCGAAGAGCGGTTGCGCTTCCTCGATCACTGGCCCGGCCTCGGTCGCCTCTTCGACGCCGCCGAGGTAGATGCGCCCTTCATAGAGCGTCACCGATTCCGGCGAGATATGCAGGTGCGCCAGGCCGTTATGATGCATGGCCGCCAGCGTATCCGCCAGCTCGATCCCCGCCCGCAGCGCATCCACAGGGCGCAGCCGCTCGCCTACGCTCATCGTTGGCGCGCGGCGCCCCTGCTCGTCGGCGATTTCCATCGAGACTATGAAGGAGCGGCCATCAGCGCGCGCCAACGCCACTGGCGTCAGCAGCGCGGGATGCCGCAGGCCGGTTGCGATGATATGCGCCAGACGGTCGTTGGTCTCGTCGTTCCCTAGCTCGCGCACGCTGTAGCGCAGGCCAGGGCGCTCCTCCTCAGCCAGCGCGGCGGCGTCTTCCGGCTCCGCAAGGTAGAGGCGCCCACGCTCATCCGCAGGCGCGACGCCGATGATGCGGAATCCGCCGATGATCGTACCTTCAGCCAGTGGCGCGGGCGTTGCTTCCGTCTCATCCGCAGGCGTGTCGCTCGCAGCGCTCGTGGCGCTCGTGGCGGCGGCTGTGACGCCGCTATCATCATGCGCGGCGGGAGGGGCTGCTGGCGCATCCGTTACGCTTTCCTCAGGATCAGCGCCTTCTGACGCCGCAGGATCACCCAGCGCCAGACCACCCTCATGAGCCTCTTCCTCTGGCGCGCTCTGTGCGTTTTGCGCGTCCTGTGCGTCCTGCGGATTCTGGATGTCCATGCCACATCTTTCTTCATAGTGAGACGGCGATTGTCTCACACTGTCTGTGCGACTATTTGATCGAGCGCCTGCGCCCGCTGCTATTCGAGGCTCACCGCGCGCAACGCATAGAGGCGATGGTCGGCGCTCCCCACGTAGACGACGCCATCGGCGACGACCGGCGAGCCAGGTACGATACCCTCCGTCTCGAAGCGCATTTTCAGGCGGCCTTCCTGGGTGTCAATCGCGTAGATCGAACGGTCAATGCTGCCGAAGTACACGATCCCTCCAGCGATGGCGGGCGTTGAGTTGACCTGATCGCCGGTGCGATAGCGCCAGAGCCGACGGCCCGTGCGCCGATTGATGCAATACAGATGCCCATCTGTTGAGCCGGTAAAGAGCCGCTCGCCGTTGATGGTCGGCGACGAGATGATGAATTTTTCGGTGCGCTCCGCCCATGCGCGCCAGCCAGACCGAGCCTCTAGCGAGTAGATGAAAAAGTCGAATGACCCCACGTACAGGTCGTCATTCATCACGGCTGGCGCCGCGATGACAGGCCCATTGGTGCGGAAGCTCCATTTCTTCTCGCCTGTCAGCGCGTCTACCGCATAGACGAAGTTGTCGCGCGAGCCAAAGATGACCATGCCGTTGGCATAGGCGGCGGATGACTGTACCTCGCGGAAGGTCGCGAATCGCCAGAGCATCGTCCCCGTGCGTGGATCAATCGCATGCAGATGACCATCGTCTGAGCCAACATAGACAATGTCCTGATACACGCGCGGAGACGAGCGCACATGGTGCCAGGTGCGATAGCGCCAGACCTCTGCGCCGCTCTGGGCATTGAGCGCGTAGATATTGAAATCCTCCGAGCCGAAGATGACCAGGTCGCGCCAGAGGACGGCTGTCGAGCAGATGCCGCCTTCTGTAGTGAATTTCCAGTGGAGGGCGCCTGTTCGCTTGTCCAGCGCATAGAGGTTGTTATCATACGAGCCGATGTAGATAAGATCAGGGCCTACGCACGGTGTCGCGCGAATCTCTTCATCGGACTCGAATGTCCATAGCGGCCTGGTAGGGGTCGCCAGCGTTGAGGTTGGCCCCAGCGCAGGCGCCCAGGTTGAGCGCAGGCGGCTGCCCGCCATACGCACCGCGCGGACATGGCTCGTATCATCCATCGGCCCCAGCCCCAGCGCGCTCTCGATCGCGTAGGCAAGCTCCTCGCAAGACTGATAGCGGTCGTCCGCGTGGAACTCCACGCACTTCATGATGACCGCTTCCATCTGCTCCGAGATAGCGGGGTTGAGCTTGCTCGGCATGCGCTCGCTGAAGGTAAACGGTGTCTCTTTGCGCGGATCGGAGCGCGTGAGCAGGTGGTGCATCGTCGCGCCGATAGCATAGATGTCGGAGCGCGGCTCGGCCTGGCGCTTGTACTGCTCAGGCGGCGCATAGCCATTCGTGCCGACATTTGTGTGTTCCTCATCGTGCGCGTAGGTCTTGGCGATGCCGAAGTCAACCAGGACGATGCGGCCATCTGGCGTGAGGATGATGTTGTTCGGCTTGATGTCGCGGAAGATGATCGGCGGGCGTTGGGCATGCAGGTGGGCGACGATGCGGCACAGCTGGAGCATCCATTCGCCCACCTGCTCCTGCGGGAGGAAACCAGAGACGCTCATGAGCTGCTTCTCCAGATTGTCGCCGGGGACAAACTGGATGACGATGTAGGCGCGGCGATACTCGACGAACGAGTCATAGATCTGCGGGATGCCAGGATGCTCCTGGTTGAGCAGCATCTGCGCCTCGCGCCGATAATTGATCAGTTCGGCGTTGGGGTCGCCCATCTGCGGAATCATCTCTTTGAGCGCGCGGCGCTTGCCCAGGTGCGTATCCATGACACGGTAGACGTGGCCCATGCCCCCTTGGCCGATGACTTCCTCGATGACATAGCGCCCACCTTGCAGGCTGGTGCCAGGGGCAAGCTGGTATTGTGCGTGCTGCTGGAACGCCGCCGTCGCCTCATCGGCGCCGCGTGGCGCCGAATCGCGCTGCGCTGTGGCGTCGGTAGGGTAGCCCGCGAGATTGAGCGCGCGGCTGGATCCAGTCTGCAACGGCTGCGCGGGCTGGCCTGGTGTGGCGCCCGCCCGCTGTTCGCCTGGCCAGAGCGGATCGTTTGTCCTGAGCGACGGGTCGTGTGGTCTCAGCGCGCCACTTTCTGGCTGTTCGCGCGAGTCGCGCCGAGGCTGATCAGGGAGGAGTTTGCCATTATCTCCGATCATATTCGTCATGCTTGCCCCTCTCGCCACACAACGCCTGTCCCTCGGCACATGTCCATCTTTCGTCCGACGCGACCGCGCCAGACCACCTGTCACCGCGCGTCAGCAGTCACTGGCAAGAAGCCAGCATGCGCTGCGCCGACGTTGCAGGTAGACACACTCACTAGACTGCCATTCTACCACTCATGCGCTACTTCACCCCCACTGCGCCACCCACTCGGTTCCATCACAAACCGAGGGTTGGACGGCGAGCAAGCTGGCGGTTAAAACCG
>VFSW01010332.1_pt1 | contig 13240 bp, 11 predicted proteins | sample 5358111 | NCBI WGS metagenome assembly VFSW01 (sample SAMN11554181, study PRJNA540505) | mine drainage metagenome | isolation source: sediment from site ElyBrook_90M | place: USA: Ely Copper Mine, Vershire, VT | collected 2017 | reverse complement strand
AAACGTCACCCAAATTGCGTGTGAAGTGCAGATCATCCCAGCCCCTGCAGCAACTCTGTGACTACAGTCACAGTGCCGAACCTCATCACCCGATAACCTTATTTCCACGACGAGGTTACAGACTCTCGCCAGCGCAAGCGTCGAGAGTCTGCATCCCTGGGGGAAAGAATGTTGATCGGATTCGTGGCGGCGTGATGAGCAAGACAATAATCATTGGCGGTGGAATCTCCGGCCTCGCGGCTGCCTATTATCTGCAGCAATTTGCAGGCGAGAACGCCAACTACTTATTGCTCGAAAGCTCGCCTCGTCTCGGTGGCAAGATCACCTCGGATGCCCGCGACGGGTTCCTTGTCGAAGGTGGCCCCGACTCGTTTCTGACGCAGAAGAGTGCCACGCTCGAGCTCTGTCATGCTCTCGGACTGGGCGATCAACTCATGGGCTCCAACCAAACAGCGACGCCCTCCACCTACGTGTTGAGCAAAGGCCGTCTGCTTCCAATGCCCGAGGGAATGATGCTGATGGCCCCTACGATGATTCTCCCGATCCTGCGGTCTCGATTGATCTCGTGGCCGGGCAAATTTCGCATGGGTATGGAGCCCTTTGTTCGACCGGCCAAGCCGGACGTCGATGAAAGTCTGGCGAGCTTTGTCCGCAGAAGGTTGGGCAGCGAACTGCTGAACAAAATCGCCGGCCCACTCATGGCTGGAATCCACGCGGGAGACCCGGAACGTCTCAGCTTGCGAAGCACCTTCCCAATGTTTGCAGACATGGAGCAGGCCGACGGGAGCCTGGTGCTCGGCATGCTGAAGCGAAAGAAAGCTCACGCAGGGAAGTCGATCGCGGCCAAACGTCCATCCATGTTTACCACCCTCGCAGGAGGTCTCCAGCAGCTACCCGACGCCATCGTTCGTCAACTCAATCCGCAGCGCCTGAGAGTCAACTGCCGCGTCCAATCGCTGGCATTGGAAGGCCGGCAATACAAAATTGCATTGGCGGATGGCTCCTTCCTCCTCGCGGACAATGTTGTCTTCACGACGCCCGCGTATGCCACTGCGGATATGATTCAGGACCTCGATCCCGCCCTCGCTGAAAAACTACGCGCAATCCGCTATGTCTCCACCGCGACAGTCTCGCTCGGCTTTCGCCGCAGTGAACTCACATGCCCACTCAACGGCTTTGGATTTATCGTGCCTGCGACCGAGGGCCGACGCATCAACGCGTGCTCCTGGTCCTCCACCAAGTTCAACCATCGCGCGCCAGAGGACTGCGTGCTGATGCGTGTCTTTGTCGGCGGCGCACTGGCAGAAAATCTGGCCGAGCAGGACGAGGCAGCGCTGATCGAACTCGCCCGGCAGGAGTTGCGCGAAATTCTTGGCATTACCGCGACGCCCGTGTTGGCCAAGGCCTACCGCTGGCACAGCTCAAACCCGCAGTATGAAGTCGGGCACAGCAAACTGCTCTCCGCAATCGACCGCGCCGTCGAGGCCCATCCGGGACTGTACCTCGCGGGTGCAGCCTATCGAGGCTCCGGAATACCGGACTGCATTCAAAGCGGCCGGAACACTGCACTGAACATCGCAAAACAGATTGGCAACACTCCAGACACCCATCAATCCGCTCTCTCATACGCACCTGCCGCATCTTAGGAGAAATAAATGTCGACCCTTGATATTCGTACGATCGTCACTCCAGCCATGCACCCACGTACGTCCGGACACCCGCATCACTCAGCCAGCCATGACTATTCCAAAAATCCCATGCTGGTCTATTGGGAGATGACGCAGGCCTGCGGCTTGGCTTGCCGTCACTGTCGCGCAGAGGCCGTCTCCACTGCGCATCCGGACGAATTAACTTACGAGGAAGGGAAGACCCTTCTGCATCAGATCGCGGCTTTCGATAAGCCATCGCCTCACCTCGTCTTCACCGGCGGTGATCCACTGCGCCGCGCTGACTTGTTTGATCTGATCGTCGAAGCCCGCGCTCTTGGCATCAACGTCTCGATCACACCCAGCGCCACTGCAGACCTGACCATCGAAGTTCTAGCCAAGCTCAAGGCTCATGGCATCGATAGCTTCGGCCTCAGCCTCGACGGCTCCAACGCCGCGCGCCACGCAGCTGTGCGCGGTGTCGAAGGCTGCTTCGACTGGACCATCGCCGCCGCCAAAGCAGCGGCGACCCTGGGTGTGCCGATCCAGATCAATACCCTCGTCTCCCAGGAGACCGTTGATGATCTGCCCGCAGTCTACGAACTCCTCAAAAAGGAATTTCCAGTCATGCGCTGGAGTCTCTTCTTTCTCATCGAAGTCGGTCGCGGCAAAGTGCTGCAGCCCATATCAAGCGAGCGCGGTGAGCAGTTGATGAACTGGATTTACGATCTCTCCAAAACGGCGCCGTTTGCCGTCGCAACCACCGAAGCCCCAGCCTATCGCCTGGTCGCCTTCAGACGCATGCGCCAGGCTTGCATGGCAGCTGCCGAGATTGAGCGCACTCCCGTCTATCGCGGCTTTGGCATTCGCGACGGGCACGGCATCATGTTCATCTCCAACCAGGGAGACATCTGCCCCGCGGGCTTACTTCCGCTGGCCATCGGCAATGTGCGTCACGATCAGTTAGTGGATGTGTACCGCAACGCCCCCATGTTCCAGGCGCTCCACACCCCCAACGCGTTCAAAGGCAAATGTGGACGCTGCGAATATCGCGCTCTCTGCGGTGGTTCGCGTGCAAGAGCCTTTGCAGCAACCGGCGATCCTCTTGCGAGCGACCCGTTCTGCTATTACGAACCCGCCGCTGTCTAATTCTCGAGCCTGGGATTTTCCACGCAATGCAGGACTATCTCAACGTCCCTATCCCAGGCAACAGAACCTCCCTGCATCGATAGGATAGCCGCGCAACCAGCATCTCCAACACTTACGGCAGGCGGGAAGGGAACGCTTCCGATTCAGCAGCAGGTGGGCAAAGCGTTTCGGACTGGGTGTCACAAACGATCGTCACCACGGGGCAGGGCGCTTCCGTAATGATTCGAAATGCGATCGGCTGCATCTGATCCGTAACGACCATGCTCGATCTACTAACTCCCAGAAAAATCAGGCTCGCTTGCTGGTTTCGTGCATAGTCCACAATGGAGTTCGAAATCTCACTCCCAAACGTCACACAGCAAACGGGCAGATCAATGTCAACGGTGCTTGTCTGCACCAGGTGTCTCAAGGCGGACGTCAGAATTGCAGAGAGTGTCTGGTCGCCGTCGGTTGATTGCAATGTCCGCGGCAGAACATGAAGACAGTGCAGTTGCAGTCCCATACTCTTGCTGTAAGAGACCGCTGTCCGAACTGCTTCTCTGGTCACCGAATGAAAATCTGTTGCGAATACGATCGGTCCCTTGGCAGCATTTGTCTTAATTAAATCCGCAGCCACTGGGCCGATCGTCATAATCGGGCATGAAGCGCTGCGCATCACCGCTTCAGCCGTAGGGCCAAAGACCAGGCGTTTCGATCCGCGTGGTTCGCTCGTGCCAAGGATGGCTAAGTCGATCTCATCTGCTTCGATTGCCTCAAGGATTCTTGCTGACGCTCTCCCGGTCTCGATGCTGGTCGTGCAATGTACACCGGCCTGCCGCGCCCGTGTCCCTAACTGGCTCAAGAATCGCAGTGCCTCGTTGTCCAGAATCTCGGTGCCCATGGACAGGCTCGCATCGGCCTCTCGCGCTACGTCTCCCATGCGGACATGAAGTATCCATAAGCTCGCGTCATTCATCTGGCACAGGCGCAACGCCGCCTTCAGCGATCCCTCTAAACTGACAGAGAAATCAGTCGCCAGAAGTATGTTCTTGAAGGGTGATTGGAACTCCCTTGCCATAGGCTGCATTCCGATCTCCTCCTTCCTCCACACTCAAATAGCGTGACCAGCCGACTGCATCTGCTAGGGCACTTGACCAATAAGCTATTAGGCGGAACTGTGATGTTTCCTTAGGCTTGATTCAATTTGGTTTATCGTTTCGTATCAGTGATAGCCATCACAAGCATGTGGCCACTGAAGCAATTGCAGTGGTTTCAACAAGGAAAAATAGAAGAAAGTGGCCCGCTGAAAACATTCATCTTCTCCATCATCCCCAAGCAGAGCAACTCGACAGACGCTATGGCCTCGCCGAAATCCCCACTTGATTTGCAATGGATTTTCAACGCCAGAAAGGCATCCTGGCCTCGGTCACGGTCGGGCGTTGTAGCAATCCGAATCGTGCATGTTACGAAGAGAGATTCTCCAAACCAACGGGCGATAGGACGCGAAAAGAGGAGCCGTGGATCTCGATCAGACCTTCCTTTTGAAACTTTCCCAGCGCGCGTGTCACTGTCTCGCGTGACGTTCCGGCCAGGTTCGCAAGCTCTTCGTGCGTCAAGGCCATGGTGAAGCACATCTCTGCTCCGCTGCACCCTACTGCCGCGCGACCCCATTCGAGCAGCACCCCGGCTAGTCTGCCAGCGGTCGACTCCGACAACGCCAGTCGGCGCGCATCAAAGAATGCCGACTTGTATTCCTCTGACAGTGCCTTGGCCGCCAGCATGCTCGCCTGACCATACTTTTCCAGAAAGCTCAGAAGTTCAATTCTGCGAATCCTCTTCACCACCGCAGGTTCAATCGTCTCCGCCGTCACCTCGAAACGTGTTCCGGAAATGGCTGCACCCAACCCAAGAAGATCGCCCGGCAACGCAATCTTCAGGATGTGTGTCTTTCCCTCACGTGACGTGCAGGACAACTTCACCTGCCCCTCACAGATGATTGTTGCGGCGTCGCAGGTATCGTCTTCCTGAAAGATGATCGACCGCTTCGGCAGTCGCATCTGCATCCCCAGCGACTCGAAGTCCACTCGAGCCTGTCCGGAAAGATCACACAAGATCCGCATCGAACGTTCGGTGCAAGCCTTACAGCATGTGGTCGCGTGTTGTTGTGGATAATGCATTGGACCTGCCTTTCTGTTCAGACAAAGTTATAAGACGATTCAGACCTCGCGGGTGATCACGAGAAGGCCCGCATGTGACGGTGGTCACTGCAAATCTCAGCACCGGCTGTAGAGTTGGGGAAGAGGACAGTACTGAAGTCCTTGGTCGAGGAGTGGATGATGCGCAAGAGTTCAGACTTATGGGAACGGTTGACGGTAGGTGGGGTGGTCGTCATTCTGGTTGCGTTCCTGGTCTTATTCATCGCAAATTTGGCTACAACCATCAGTTCGGCCCAAATTCCACGCTGAGGACTGCGCTCTAACTGGCCTTCCATGTTCCGCCGCATCCAAAAGCAACGCGTCTGAACCCTCCGATACGCAGCTGAAATGGTAAAGTTTGCGCCGACGATCCTATTCACATTCATCTCGCTTTACCGACGGGTCCTGGGTGTGCGGCGAATCCAACAGATTCGTACTTGTCCCGCATGCCTAATCCCTATGATTGCGATTCAATGCCTTATTCCTCGACAAGATTGTGACGACAATCACAAAAAGCGGTTATCGCACTAAAAGATTGATTACCGACCTATATACGATGCGATCGTGCGTGGATAACATGCCTGTTTTCATCTCAATACAAGCAATGCATTTATCGAGATGACTCAAATGTCATCTTTCTTGCCTCTTGGTGACGAGGGTCACATATGCCACGCCTTCCCTCCAATACCTTTATTCGTATTGATGGCTTGGCGGACAGCAAGCAACGAATCTATTCAAACCAACTCCGCCGATAGAGGTGTTACCGTATGTGGCATTTACCCCGCAGAATAACGACGCGTTTCCTTCTGGTGGCACTGGCCGGCGTCTTGACCACATGTGGCGTTCACATGCTCTCCGCCCAGACCCTTCAGCATTCGACATCGAAGACAGTGTCAGACCCCTCAGATTTTGTTGGGAACGATGCCTGTGCGACTTGCCATGATGCACAGGCAAAGGGCATGGCCGACAACCCCCACTCCAAACTCGCGCTTCAACATGGCGGAACAGGTGCTACCTGCGAAAGCTGCCACGGTGCCGGCAAGGCCCATGTGGAATCCGGCGGCGACATTACCAAGATCGTTCGCATCAGCAAGCGCTCGCCAAAAGAAGTTGACGCGACTTGCCTGGGCTGTCACGCGAATACCCATCCCAACTTCCTCCGCTCACCGCATGCCAAGGCAGGCGTGAGCTGCCTCAGCTGCCACAGTGTGCATAAGGCTGCTCCTGACACGGCGCTGCTGATCGCCAAGCAACCGACCCTGTGCTTCACGTGTCACACCGACGTAAAGCCCTCGTTCGACATGCCCTTTCATCACAAGGTGAACGAAGGTGTAGTCAAGTGCAGCGACTGTCACGACGCTCACGGAACCTTCCTGCCCAATAACCTCAGGGCCACCGCCGATCAGAATGCGATCTGCACCAAGTGCCACATGGAAACTCGTGGACCCTTCGTGTTCGAGCATGCGGTCGTCAAGGGAGAGGGATGCATGGCGTGCCACACGCCGCACGGTTCTCAAAACGCTCGGTTGTTGAACATGCCCAACATCAATGGGTTATGCAACCAGTGCCATAGCACAGTTGCGGCAGATACGGTTCACGGGATGTCAGGTGGTTCGACTGACCTTCAACCCTGCACCAACTGCCACACCATGATCCACGGATCGAACCTCGATGTCGCCTTCATCAAGTAATGAACGCGCGCCCCGCCGTCCGGCAGTAATTCGGACGGCGAGGTTCAGAGGCTGCACCGGTTCAGTTCCCGCACCAAGGTTACGCCCAAAATTTATGGGCCTAAAGCTAGAAATGTTTACTGCAAGTGAGGCTTGAGATGACGAAGATGAACTGGTTTTCTCGGCTACCCAATGAACGCCCCTCTCGTACGAAGACCTACAGGGTCGCTGAGGGCATTGGAGTCGCCGTTCTGGTACTGATGAGCGGGATCGCAGGCGCTCAGGGGACCACTCCTGCTGCGAGTGTCCCCGACGCGCCACAAGCTTCACAGCCCGTCGTAGAGAATGGGTATGTGATCCATCAGACTGTGGATATGGGCGGCCATATGGCTGGTATCTCCGGCAGCGGAGCCATGTACGACACCCTGGTCAATCTTCACTCCGGACCACGCGTCCTGGGCCAGACTTTTACCATGCATGCTGTTCCCGGCTCAAAGCATCCCCTCATCGACTCCCTCACTGCCTTCAGTACAGGGTTCGGTGGCGATCCATACAACTTCGCAAAGATGGACTTCTCCAAAGGGAAGCTCTACGAGTTCTCGGGAATGTTCCGCCGCGACCGTCAGTACTTTGACTACGACCTCCTGAACAACCCCGAGCTCCCTAATAATCTGTCGATTCCCATCGGGCCCGGCGGAACCCTCGGCGCGTATGCGATTCCACAGGTTCAGCAATCGCCGGTGATGTTCAACACAGTGCGCCGGATGACGGACACTAACCTTACGCTGTTCCCGCTCTCCAAGGTAACGTTCCGCTTCGGCTATTCACTGAATACCTTCGAAGGGCCAAGCCTCAGCCCGAGCAGAAGCGTTGGCAAGACGCAGTTTATGACGCAGGAGTATCAACGCAACAGCGACGACGATTTCTTGGGCGCGATCGACTGGAAGCCACTCCAGCAAACCAAGTTCACCTTCGAGGAGCAGGTCACGCACTACAAGGACGACTCCTTCCGCACGCTTGCTCCGAGCAGCCTGAACTTCCAGGAAGCCGACGGCACGCGAGTCGCTCTGGGGAATTGGGACCAATACACCGCCTACGCCTCCACCAACTGCACATCGAGCATCGCGACCCCCGGTGTCGTCCTTACGTCTGCCTCTGGAACCATCGGCCTGCCAGTAGTAGACCCCGCATGCGACGTCTATTCCAGCTACTCGCGCTTTCAGCCCACGCGGATACTCTTTCCTACCGAAATCTTGCGCTTCCAGACATCAAGCATCAAGAACATCCAGATGAACGGAGACTTCCGATTCACCAAGGCAAATGCCAATCTCCCTAATTACTACGAGAACTTCCAGGGCTTGGATGGAACCGTCCGCTCAGCTACATTCACAGGCAATGCCTCCTCAACCCGACAGAATGTAGGCATCGACTACGGCATCGTCTGGCAGGCTAGCAAGACGTTTACCTTGTCTGATCAGGTGGACTTCTCCAGCGTTCACCAGCCCGGTGTCTCCGCCATCTCGGCCGGAATCGGCTTGAACACACCCGCAACCGTTGGCAGTGACACCATCAACTATGCGGGGCCGCTGGTCGCGGGGACCAATCTGTCCACCTCGGGCATCACCACTGTCACTGGCACCGGCGCCGCCATCCCTGCCTTCGACTACTTCGGCCAGAAGTTCCTGACCAACAACGCGACTGCAACCTGGGACGCTTCGTCTCGCGCTACGCTTTCGCTCACGTATCGTCACGGCGCACACACCATCGTGCAGGATGCCGCCTCCGGTCCCTCCAGCTCGGTGATCACCATCAACGAAAACGGCGGCATCTTCAACGCCGCCTTGCGTCCTTCCAGCCACTGGGATGTCAATGGTACGGTCGAAATGCTCTACGCCGACAACGCCTTCACCCCGCTCACTCCGCGGCAGACAAAGCACTACAGGTTGCACACGCTCTATCGTCCGAAGCCCTGGGCAACCCTGTCTGGAGCGTTCAACGACCTGGAACGGCATAACAACACCAACAATATTAACGCCGTCAACGACCCCGGCATCGTCGCCGGAGCCGATGGCCCGATCGATCATGTTGATCACAGCCGGTCAGTGAGTATGGGTGCGGTTCTTGCTCCCAACGAGCACTATGGACTCGACGTCAACTACGCTTACACGGATGTCTACACGGCAACCAATATCTGCTTCTTATCCGGCGCCACTCCCGCAATGCCAGGCGTTGACACCGGTGTACTCTGCCCAGACAAGCTAACGACCTGGCTCGGCAGAGACTTCATGGATGCTCCCACGCAGTTCGCATCCATCGGTCTCGCTCTCTCTCCTATCCACTCGATTCACTCCACTATCGGATATCGCATCAGCGCTGTGAGCGGCAATCAGTTCTTCACCGATGCCCTGGCCGTCAACGGCTCGCTGCAATCTGCATTCCAGACTCCCTATGCGCATGTTGCATGGACCGTCCATCCCGGATGGGTCTGGGCTGCAAATTACGATTACTACGGCTATGGTGAGGGCGGTCCCTCTGGTGCGCCCTTCTGCAGTACGGCAACGTCTGCAGCCGCCGCCGCCGCACCCATCCCTTGCCCGGTAAACCCGTCCTCCGGTCCATCCGCGCCCCGGAACTTTCACGCGAACCTGCTAACGTTGTCCATGCACTACGAGTTCTAAATCTCGCATCATAGTAATTTGACTTCGCCCGTATATAGGAGATGAACCTTGAAAAATAAACTAGGACTTGCACTGGTTGCCATCATGGCAGCTTCCACCGTAGCAGCTGTTGCTCAGAACGCAGGAGCCGATACCTACAAGGCCAAATGTCAGATGTGCCACGCCGCTGACGGATCGGGTAGCACTCCCGCCGGCAAGTCGATGAAGGCTACACCTTTGACTTCCGCAGCCATCGTGAAAGAGTCGGACGCAGATCTCATCGCGGTTACAAAAAGCGGCAAAGGCAAAATGCCTGCCTATGCTGGCAAGTTGTCGGACAGCCAGATCAAAGACGTAGTCGCCTACATCCGCACGCTAGAGAAAAAGTAGGAACACATGGCAGACCTGGAGCAATTCAAGAAGCACTGGCTACGGCCGTTCTTCTTTTACGGGAATAACACTATAAGTCTGATCGGCGGTGCACTTACCAGTGCATCCGCCCTCATCTTAGTGGGCTTCTGGGTAGTGGATTTTCTGGGTCATGGTGGCTCATCAAATCCCTATCTGGGTATTATTTTCGACCTGCTCCTACCAGGGATTTTTGTTCTAGGCCTGCTCCTCATTCCATTGGGTATGTGGCTTCGCCAAAGGCATCTCAGCGCGATCGGGCAGATACCATCGATCTATCCCGCGGTTGATTTCGGAGACCCGGCATTTCGCCACGGTGTCAACTTCGTCGTCGCTGCTACCTTCATCAACTTTGTCATTGTGGGCACCGCATCCTACCGCGGCGTCGCCTATATGGATACCCCGTCCTTCTGCGGTCAGTCCTGCCACGTCATGCTCCCCGAGTTCACGGCCTATCACCTCACGTCGCACGCTGATGTTCCTTGTACTTCCTGCCATATTGCTCCAGGAGTTCAAGGATTTGTTCACGCGAAAGTGAATGGAACAAAGCAACTGTTAATGGTTATGTTCCATCGGTATCCTGAGCCGATCATGGCCGGAGATAAAATCCCCTCAGCCCAGGTGACCTGCCTGAACTGCCACAATGCCGAACGAAACATCGGCGACAAGCTCGTTGTCCATACCTCCTATGGCGACGATGAGAAGAACTCCATGACCTACACCATGGCCATGATCCACGTCGGAGGACGTGACTCCTTTGGCCAACTCAGTGGAATTCATGGTGCACATCTCGGCCACATCGAATATGTAGCAACGGATTCAAATCACCAGACGATTCCCTGGGTAGGGAAGACGAACTCTGATGGATCGGTGACCGAGTTTGTCTCCGCTGATACCAAAGGCCCAGTGACCGGCGAGAAGCATGTGATGAACTGCATCGATTGTCACAACCGTGCTGCTCACTCTTTCCTTACACCAGAAGAAGCCTTGAACAAGGACATGGGACAAGGCCGCCCGAGCCGTTCTCTGCCCTTCGTCCATAAGGAGGGTCTGGCCCTCATCAAGGCAGACTATAGTTCGCAGTCGGACGCAGCTTTGCGCATCACCTCTGGACTCGAGACCTTCTACCGCACTCAGTATCCCGCGGTGTGGACAGGGCAGCGCGCTGAAATCGATCAGGCAGCCAAGGCCATGGTCGCTATCTATAGCAATAATGTCTTTCCCTACATGAAAGTCACTTGGGGCACGCATCCAAACAACCTCGGTCACAACGACTACCCTGGGTGCTTCCGCTGCCACGACGGAAGTCACAATGACAAGACAGGGAAGAGCATCACCAACGACTGTTCTGCATGCCACAACTTACTGGCTTCAGACGAGACGGACCCGAAGCAGCTTGTCGCCATCGGCCTGCAGTAACCGACGTTGCGCGGTGGCCTGACCTCAGCCGCGCCTTTGACGGTGGTTGAGCCTCGTCTCGAGTATGGGCGCCGCGTCCGCGGTAGCCTCTGCACGAGCCGCGCTCGCGATGTCTCCCGTGGCATAGCGCTTGCTCCACCAACAACCTCATGAGCCAACCAGGCAGGTTGGTCCGCATATCAAATAATTTTTTTTGATGCCCTGTATTCATTTACTCGCAGCAAAACTGCATCGCAATAAGACCTCAATTGCGTATCATGGACACTAGTATTGGATGCCCCTGACGCAACCTAGCCAGATGTTGTGGAATCCTTCTATATCGCTCGTTACTGATTGATCAAGTGTTACTAAGTGCATAACAGCATCGATGTCCGGCCCCCGCTATTAGTACGAAGGTTAATGGCCTACTCATTCGTAAAATATCGCGTACGCTGTCTAAATGTTCAAGACCATCTATCTTGCAAGCGTAGTGGGTGTGTTAATTGCCTCCGGCGTCTGGCACCTTGCCCCGCCTCAATTAACGGAACGGTGGATGAGCCGGGAACGTGGCATCCGCATTCTTGGCGCACTTCTTCTCGAGCTATCAATTCCGTGCGTCGCGTGGGGCGGGGTGTACTACTGGACACTGTTTGCCGGCCTGACGATCTCCGGGGTCTCGAGGCTCTGTTTCCCGAAGACATCGCTGCTGTCGATAAGATACCGCTACCCAACCTGGGTTCAAGGTTGCCTTCTGGTCGAAGGAGCAACTCTGGTATGGGCTCTAAGGCCATAAGGCCGCGTCACGCATTAAATTAATTAGGCATCCCATTAATGCAGCTGAAATACCGAGTTAGTGGGTACCAACGTCGCGCTATCCTGATTGGCACTGCAGAGAGCGGAGTAACTCAATACATAACGGCCGCAGGAATATGCAGCAGTATTACTTGAATATTCCTGCGGCATGAATGGCGATCCCCAAAGCCCGATCCTTCTCCGCGATAATCGCTTGCGTCAGTAGTTCTCGTTTTCCCAGAATGGTCTTAGCTTTGTTACTCAGCAGCATCAGATCATGCCATCGTCCAATTGCATCGAGTATCCGTTTCAATCTCACCGCCAGGTGCTGTGCCGCAGGGGCCGACTTGTGCATCTCCGCCAGGCAGCGCATCTCCCTTATCCGCTTCCGATAGCTATGCAGACTTTCACCACGGGCATCGTTCAGCGTAAGGGATTCGCGGGACCCCAAACTCATAACCATCTTGACCTCAGTTATCGCATGCACAGCTGCCAATGCTTCCGGGATGTGGCCAAGGGAGCATTCCAACGCGGGTTTGACGTCCTTCAAAACATGAACCAACTTGTTGGATTCCCGTTTTCTCCGCTCCAATAAATAGTGATCGAACTTCTTATATGCAGGGAATAATTTCTCGCCTACTTCAACGGACACAAGGTGTCGAGACGCCTCCGTGATCTCGGCGAGCAGCATCCGCTGAACATCCAGATCGCGAACCGGACCTGCCGCCTTGCGAACCTTCTTCAATTCATCCAAAGCTTGATTGAGCTTCTCTTGGAGGCGTGGAGCCCGCGGATGATCCTTCGCCACCTTTCGCAGCAGCACCTCGATACGGCGCGTAGCCGCGCGCAGAGAGTGTACTGCCTGGCTACCCGGACGAACTCGGCAAGCAGCCATGGAGTCGGCAAGATTGGCATGCAGTCGTTCGAAAATGGGCGTTAGGTTTGCCATGCAGATCGGCTTCACTCGGCCGCAAATAAAAATGCTACGCCAATACAAGTCATCGCATCTTGCATAGCACCGTCGGGACGACCGTCTCTCTCTCGCGCACGCCAAACGATAGCCATCCGTGCGATACTCTCGATGCCCGGATTTCCCGTGCGCACACGAGGTAGTTATGCCCGAGCTCTCCCCACTGATCTACCAGTCAGGATTCGGAAACGAGTTCGCCACCGAGGCACATCCCGGGGCACTCCCGGTTGGCCAGAACTCTCCGCAGAAGCATCCTCTCGGCCTCTACACCGAGCAGGTCAGCGGCTCTGCCTTCGCTGCGCCGCGCGCCATCAACCGCCGCACCTGGATGTATCGCATTCGTCCCTCCGTCGTCCACGAGCCCTACCAGCCCTTC
>VFSW01010331.1_pt1 | contig 13240 bp, 14 predicted proteins | sample 5358111 | NCBI WGS metagenome assembly VFSW01 (sample SAMN11554181, study PRJNA540505) | mine drainage metagenome | isolation source: sediment from site ElyBrook_90M | place: USA: Ely Copper Mine, Vershire, VT | collected 2017 | reverse complement strand
ACTCTGCGTCCGAGCGGCGGCTGCGCGACGCGGTGCTTAAGCTCGCGTCCCAAGCGGAGTTCGCACGCCGCATGGTCAATTCGGGCCGGCTGTCGGTCGCGACGGTTTACGGCTCGCCGCTGTCGACGCCGGACGAGACGAATTTCTCCGGCACGGCAAAACTCGGAGCGCCGCTGCCCGACGCGCCGTTGACGCGGAAAGACGGAACGCCGACGCATCTGCTGGACAATCTGCACGGCAAATTCGAGGTCATTTACGTCATGGACGAGGCCGGCAAAAACGGTGTGCGGGCGGGCCTTCCCGACGGGCTAGCGCTTGCCGTGATCGGCGAAGATTATCTGGATCGCGCGGGAATTTTCACCGAGCGCCTCGATGCCACGCCGGGTGCGACCTATCTGGTGCGGCCCGACCAGCACTTGTGCGCGCGGTGGCGGCGGTTCGATCCCGCCGCCGTGACGCGTGCGCACCTACGCGCGCTGCAGAGGTGAATCGATGCCGAAGCTCGTTACTGCGTCGCAATTTGCCGATCCCGACGCCGCATATCTCGCGCTGGTGGAGGCGCGCCGCAATCTTTCCGACGCCGCCGCAGCCGAGCTTGACACCCGGCTGGTGCTCATCCTCGCCAATCACATCGGCGATCTCGCCGTGTTGCGGGAAGCCATCACGCTGGCGAAGCGGGCGGCGTGACTAACAACGATGGACGAAAAAAGAGCCCCGGCATAGGTCCGGGGCTCAGTTTCCCACATCGCCACACCCGGCAGGTGGACCGGGCGTGACGAATTCCGTAGCGGCGCCGCCAGCCCTCAGCGCGTGCAGGTAATGGCGACGAAATCGTCGCACGTCGCGCCGTGGCACGAGCCGGGCCCGCGCGACGGGATGGCGCCGGTGATGTCGTCGCGGTCGACCTTGCGGTACGACAGCGCCTGCGAGAACTCGCGCGAGCGGCAATAGGAATTCGCCGCCGCCGCGCCGCACGCTGCGCCGGAAGCAAGGCAATGGTCGATGCCGTAACCGTCACCGCTGGCGATGATGAAGACCCGCCGTTCCGCGTGTGCGGCGCCTGCCGAGACCAGCGCAGCGGCGAATGCGGCAACCGCAATCATGGTACGCATGGACCCCCCACCGGCGCTGCGGGCGCCGCGAAATCCGGATCGCTACAAAGATCAAGAATGCGACCGTGGGGTTAACGCTTCATTAACTGCCGGAATTCGCGGAATTACCGATTGATCAGTCGTCCGAGATTCGCGGCAGCCAGGGATGCGGCGCAGCGCCAAAGTGCTAAGCCAATGACGCGCTGAACTGTTTTGAACGGCGCGCCGGCGCCAAGGCTTGACGCGATGCCGATCCTCGACCATTGTGCGCGCCATGTACGGCCTTAACCATATCTGCGGCATTTGCCGGGAGATTATTCGCTAGCGACAAACGCTGGCTGTGGCCGTCTTTTATCTCCGCTTCGAGACCGATAGACGCCCGGCCAGCAGGGCGCGCGTCACGAGTCTGGGATGGACCTGAAGCTTTACGATACGCTCACGCGCGAGAAGCGGATTTTCACGCCGCTCGATCCGTCGAACGTGCGCATGTATGTGTGCGGCCCGACGGTCTACGACTTCGCCCACATCGGCAATGCGCGGCCGGTGATCGTGTTCGATGTGCTGTTCCGGCTGTTGCGCCATCTCTACGGCGCCGACCACGTCACTTACGTCCGCAACATCACCGACGTCGACGACAAGATCAACGCGCGCGCGGCGGAGGAATATCCCGACCTGCCGCTCAACGAGGCGATCCGCCAGGTCACGGAGAAAACCGACAGGCAATTTCACGACGACGTGGCGGCGCTCGGCTGCCTGCCGCCGACCTTCGAGCCGCGCGCGACCGACCATATCGCCGAGATGAAGACGCTGATCGAGCGGCTGATCGCTTCCGGCAACGCCTACGTCGCCGACGACAATGTTCTGTTCAGCGTGCCGTCAATGCCGGATTACGGCCGGCTCTCAAAGCGGCCGCTCGACGAAATGATTGCCGGCGCCCGCGTCGAAGTCGCGGCCTACAAAAAAGACCCGCGGGACTTCGTGTTGTGGAAGCCGTCGAAGCCGGGCGAGCCGGCCTGGCCGTCGCCTGCCGGCCTCACGGCGCCCGGCCGGCCCGGCTGGCACATCGAATGCTCGGCGATGTCGTGGAAGTACCTCGGCGAAACCTTCGACATCCACGGCGGCGGCATCGATCTCGTGTTTCCGCACCATGAAGACGAGATCGCCCAATCGCGCTGCGCCTTCCACACGCCGGTGATGGCAAACTTTTGGATGCACAACGGATTCCTTCAGGTCGAAGGCGAGAAGATGGCGAAGTCGGCCGGAAATTTCGTGACGATTCGCGAATTGCTTCACAAGTGGAATGGACGCACTTGGCCTGGTGCGGCTATTCGATGGGCGATGTTGCAGATTCACTATCGCGAGCCAATTGATTGGACACATGGGAATTTGGTGCGAAGCGCAGATGAAATTCTTCAAATTCTGAATCTATTGAGAGGGTTTCATCGCGATTCCAAGACAGGCAAAACAGATTTTGGTCAGATATTTTCCGCGATTGAAGCGACCGATCCTTCGGACGCCGTCATCAATGCTCTTTGCGACGATCTGAATACGTCGAGAGCAATTACCGTGATGCGCGCAGCGAAGATGAAGCGAGAGAGGGGGCCAACAGTTCAGATAGCCAAAGATCTTATTTTTATGGGTATCATAAAAGAAAGCGACATCCTCTACTATTCCACATTTCACGGTGTAGACAGCGATGTGGCCGATAAACACACAGCGATGAACATCGCGGTAGATTATGAAATGGCTAGAGCAAATGGCGATTCCCAATTTGCATCCAGCTTGGTGCGCACTTTGGCGGGGGCTGGACTTAGAATTATTGAGACTGAGTCGTCCTCACTCGTAATTTCAAGGGGTGCGGACGAAGGCGCATTTGAGCAGACGGTCAGGGATCGGGTTGCGGCTCGTGAAGCGGCTCGTAATGCAAAGAATTTCAAAGAATCTGACCGCATCCGCGACGAACTCGCCAAAATGGGCGTCGTGCTGAAAGACACCAAGGACGGCACCACCTGGGAGATCGCGCGATGACCGCGCGGCGCATTCCAATCCCCTCTCCCCTTGCGGGAGAGGACGCCGCGCGAAGCGCGGCGGGTGAGGGCCCGGGCGGTGATGTAACACTCGGCGACTGCGGGCCCTCACCCGGCCACTCGCTGCGCTCGCGGCCGTCCTCTCCCGTAAAGGGAGAGGGGAAGATCGAGCGTGCGCGTGCACTCCGCTCGCGGATGACCAATGCCGAACGCAAATTGTGGTACGCCCTCCGCGACCGGCGATTTGAAGGCTTCAAGTTCCGGCGCCAAGTTCCGGTCGGCCGCTTTATCGCAGACTTTGTCTGTTTCGAAGCGCGGCTCGTGATTGAAGTGGACGGCGGGCAGCACGCCGATTCTGTGCGCGACAAATATCGAGACCGCTGGTTTGCCGCAAATGGATTTCGTGTGCTGGGTTTTTGGAACAGCGACGTTCTATCGAATTTGGAAGATGTCATGACGGTGCTTGCAAATACGCTGGACGCGGAGCAAGTGCGATGATCGCCCGCGCGCAAACCAAGCTCGCCCTGCGCCCGATGCTGCCGCAGGACGTGCCGCTGCTCGCCGAAATCTTCCGCGCCAGCATTGAGGAACTGTGTGCCGACGATTACAGCGAGGCCCAGCAGGAAGCTTGGGCTTCGGCTGCGGACGACGAGGCGGAATTCGGCGCGCGGCTCGCATCCGAGTTGACGTTGGTTGCGACGCTTGGCGGCGCGGCGATCGGCTTTGCTTCGCTCGCCGACAACACGCGCATCGACATGCTCTATGTGTATCCGGCCGCGTCCGGGCAGGGCGCCGGAGATATGCTGTGCGAAGCGTTGGAAAGACTAGCCGCCGGGCGCGGCGCCAAGGAACTCAGCGTTGATGCCAGCGACACTGCGCGCGGCTTCTTCGAGCGGCGCGGCTTTGTCGCCAAAACGCGCAATACGGTGTCGCTTGGCGGCGAGTGGCTCGCCAATACCACGATGGTGAAAACGCTCGCCGCGCCCGCCGCGAAAGGACGTCTGCAATGAAACGAGATGACATGCCGTTCCAGCGCCATTGGCTCTATTATCTGGTGCTCAAATACGCGCTGATTGTCGCTGCGGTCGCGATCACGGCGTTCACTGCTTACCGGCTTTATGTGGGCTGAAAACAATGGCGCGCTCAACATTCCTCGGCTTGCGGACCCATCACGTCGTGATTGCCGTGATCGCCATCGTCATCGCGATCGCTTTGGCGTCGAATTATTATCTCTGGTGAAATCGATGGCTCGCGAGCGGCTCTATCTGTTCGACACGACGCTGCGCGATGGCGCGCAGACCAATGGTGTCGACTTCACGCTCGCCGACAAGCTGGCGATTTCGCGCATGCTCGACGATCTCGGCATCGACTATGTCGAAGCCGGCTATCCCGGCGCCAATCCGATCGACACGGCCTTCTTTGCAGAAAAGCGTTCGGCGCATGCAAAAATCACCGCCTTCGGCATGACCCGGCGGCCCGGCCGCTCGGCGTCAAACGATCCGGGCCTTGCCGCGCTCCTTGCCGCCGAGGCCGACGCCATCTGCTTTGTTGCTAAATCGTGGGACTATCACGTCCGGGTCGCGCTCGAGACCACGGACGAGGAGAACTTGGCTTCGATCCGCGACAGCGTGCGCGCCGCAAAGGCCATAGGCCGCGAGGTATTGCTCGACTGCGAGCATTTCTTCGACGGCTACAAGGCCAATCCGGCTTACGCCTTGGCTTGCGCCAAAGCGGCCTACGACGAAGGGGCGCGTTGGGTCGTACTCTGCGACACCAATGGCGGCACACTGCCGCACGAGGTGGGGAAAATCGTTGGCGAAATCTGCGAGCAAATTCCCGGCGACCACGTCGGTATTCACGCCCACAACGACACCGAGCAGGCGGTGGCCAATACTTTTGCCGCCGTGCGCGCCGGCGCCCGGCAAATCCAGGGCACCCTCAACGGACTCGGCGAGCGTTGCGGCAATGCCAATCTCGTTTCCATCATTCCAACCCTGAAACTCAAGCCGGATTTCTCGGAGAAATTCGACATCGGCGTGTCGGACGAGGCGCTCGGCCACATCGCGCGGGTCTCGCATGCGCTCGACGATCTCCTCAATCGCGCCGCCGATCGCCACGCGCCCTATGTCGGCGAGAGCGCGTTTGCCACCAAGGCCGGCATTCATGCCTCCGCCATCATGAAGGAGCCCAAGACTTACGAGCATGTCGCGCCGGAACTCGTCGGCAACAAGCGCAAGCTTCTGGTGTCCGATCAATCCGGCCGCTCGAACCTGCTCGTCGAACTCGATCGGATCGGTTTTGCCGTCGACAAGGACGATCCGCGGCTTTCACGCCTGCTCGACGAGGTGAAGGAGCGCGAAGCGATCGGCTACGCTTACGAAGCCGCGGATGCCTCATTCGAGCTCCTCGCCCGGCGACTGCTCGGCAAAGTGCCGCGCTACTTCGAGGTGGAAAAGTTCGACGTCAACGTCGAGCAGCGCGTCAACGCTAAGGGCGAACGCGTCACCGTGAGCCAAGCCGTGGTCAAGGTGAAAGTCGGCGACGAGCTTCTGATCTCCGCCGGCGAAGGCAACGGCCCGGTCAATGCGCTCGACGTCGCACTGCGTAAGGACCTCGGTAAATATCAGGGCTATATCACCGGGCTCGAACTCACCGACTATCGCGTGCGTATCCTCAACGCCGGCACCGAGGCGGTCACGCGCGTGCTCATCGAGAGCGAGGATGAAACCGGCGATCGCTGGACCACCATCGGCGTCTCGCCGAACATCATCGATGCCTCGTTCCAGGCGCTGATGGATTCGATCGTCTACAAGCTGCTGAAATCCGGCGCACCGGCCTGAGGGGAAGCCGTGATCGACCACATCTCGATTGCGGTCCGCGACCTCAAAGGGGCGGAGACTTTCTACACCGCGCTGCTTGCGCCGCTTGGCCTGGCAAAGCTGCGCGAATGGCCCAACGCCGCGATTGGGTTCGGGAAAAAATATCCCGAGTTCTGGATTAACCGGCGCGACGCTCTGGAGCGCATCGCCGACGACAGTGGCGTGCACATTTGTTTACGCGCGTCCGATACCGCGGCGGTTGACGCCTTCCATGCGGCCGCGCTGGCGGCCGGGGGCAGCTCCGACGGCGCGCCGGGACTTCGGCCGCATTATTACGCGGGATATTATGCCGCATTCGTTCGCGATGCGGATGGCAATCGAATCGAAGCGGTGACCTTCCTGCGGGATGGCGGCGAACTCTAGAATAGAGCGCCGCGGGCGCCTGCTCACAGCCGCTCTGCCGGGATCGCCATCGTCTTTTCCGCCTCAGTCACCGCTCGTGCCGCCGCACGCAGCCTCGGCAGAATGTCCTGGATGTTGTCGGTGACGATAAGTTCAACGCCTCGCGCCGGCGAGGGCACCAGGCCGAGCCCCCGCATGTGGTCGATCAGCACCAGCAGCGGATCCCAGAAGCCGTTGATGTTGGCGATCAGGATCGGCTTTTTGTGCCGCCCAAGCTGCGCCCAGGTCATTTGCTCGATGAGCTCTTCAAGAGTGCCGAGGCCGCCCGGCAGCGCGACGAAGGCATCGGCGCGGTCGAACATCGTGCTCTTGCGCTCGTGCATGTCGCGGGTGACGATCTGCTCCTGCGCCAGCCGGCGCGGGCGCTCCTTGGCGGTCAAGAATTCGGGGATGATGCCGGTCGCCGCTCCGCCATGGTCAATCACGGCACCAGCGACCGCCCCCATCAGGCCGATCGAGCCGCCGCCATAGACCAGCCGCACGCCGCTTTCGGCCAGGATCTTGCCGAAATCGCGCGCCGCCTTGACGAAAGCCGGATCGGTGCCGGGGCTCGATCCGCAATAAACGCACACAGCATTGATTTTGCTCATAGAGTCTCACTCACAAAGGGATAGATGTGGCGGCGATTCGTACGCAGCGCAAGCTGTTTGACGTTAAAACGCGGCGACGGCGTGCCGGTGCAGGAATCGGAGAAAGTCTCTATATGACAATCACGTGGCGGCTCAACGGGATCTGCCCAGGTCACCCATCGCGATGAGACAATACGCAACAGCCCCCGATCGCTCGACCCGCGAAATAAAAGCCGACCGGGGAGCACTGTTTTCGACGCTGTTTCATCTGTGGCCCTATATCTGGCCGGCTGACCGCGCCGACCTGAAGGGCCGCGTGGTTTTCGCGACCCTCCTGATTTTTGTCGCCAAGCTCGCGACCGTGGCCGTGCCCTTCACCTTCAAATGGGCGACTGATGCGCTCGCCGGCCACGGCACCGCTCCAGTCTTTGCCAACGAATGGCTTGCCTGGGCGCTGGCGACGCCGGTGATGATGACGTTGGCCTATGGCGGCATGCGCATCCTGATGGGCGTGCTGACCCAATGGCGCGACGGCATCTTCGCCAAGGTCGCCATGCACGCGGTGCGGCGGCTGGCAATGCTTACGTTCGAGCACATGCACTTGCTGTCGCTGCGCTTTCATCTCGAACGCAAGACCGGCGGCCTGACGCGTGTTCTCGAACGCGGGCGCAACGGCATCGAGACCATCGTACGCATGCTGTTGCTGCAACTGTTGCCGACCATTGTCGAGGTGGTGTTGGTCGCCTGGGTGCTGCTGTTCCATTTCGACTGGCGCTACGTGGTCGTGATCTTGCTGACGGTCGCGCTCTATGTCGGGTTTACCTTTTACGCGACCGAGTGGCGCATCGGCATCCGCCGCAAGATGAACGAAAGCGACACCGACGCCAACGCCAAAGCGATCGATTCGCTGCTCAACTACGAGACCGTCAAATATTTCTCGGCCGAGGAGCGCGAGGCCAAGCGCTACGACCGTTCGATGAAGCGCTACGAGGAAGCGAGCGTAAAGGCCTACACCTCGCTCGCCGTACTCAATGCCGGCCAGGCGGTCGTGTTCACCATCGGGCTTGCGGCGGCGATGGTGCTTTGCGCCTACGGCATCGAATCAGGCCGCAATACGGTCGGCGATTTCGTCATGATCAACGCCCTGATGATCCAGCTCTATCAGCCGCTGAACTTCATGGGCATGGTCTACCGCGAGATCAAACAGGCGGTCATCGACATCGAGATCATGTTTTCGATCCTGAACCGCAAGCCGGAGATCGTGGACCGGCCGGGCGCCAAGGCGCTCACGGTGGGCGCCGGCATCATCCGCTTCGACAACGTATCGTTCGCCTATGAGCCGGCGCGGCCGATCCTCAAGGGCTTGAGCTTCGAGGTGGGCGCCGGACAGACCGTAGCCATCGTCGGGCCGACGGGCGCCGGCAAATCGACAATTTCCCGGCTCATATTTCGCTTCTACGATGTGACCGGCGGCCGCATCGTCATCGACGGACAGGACATCCGCGACGTGACGCAGAAATCGCTCCGCGCCGCCATCGGCATGGTGCCGCAGGACACCGTCCTCTTTAACGACACGATCCGCTACAACATTCGCTATGGCGAATGGGATGCGACCGAGGCCGAGGTCGAGGAGGCGGCGCAGGCGGCCCAGATCGACGCCTTTATCCGACTGTCTCCCAAAGGCTACGAAACCGAAGTCGGCGAACGCGGGCTGAAACTCTCCGGCGGCGAGAAACAGCGCGTGGCGATTGCACGTACGATCCTCAAGGCGCCGCCGATCCTCTTGCTCGACGAGGCGACATCCGCGCTCGATACCCACACCGAGCGCGACATCCAGGACGCGCTGGACCGGGTGTCAAGGAACCGCACTACGCTTGTCATCGCTCACCGGCTCTCGACCATCGTCGGCGCCGACGAGATACTCGTGCTTGATCAGGGCATGATCGTTGAGCGCGGCACGCACAATGAGCTGCTCGCGAAAAACGGCCTCTATGCCAGCATGTGGAACCGTCAGCGCGAGGCGGAGATGGCGCGCGAAATTCTTGCGGAAGTGGGGGAGGAGGGCGCGGCTTCAAACCTCAATCCACCGGCGGATACGGGAGCTGCGAGTGCGGAAGAAAATGAGCTATTGCCGGCCGCCGATGCCGCGGAGTGATTGCGTCATTCCGGGGCGCCGCACAGCGGCGAACCCGGAATCCGTAATCACCATCGTTTGAGAAAATAGAGAAAGCATCACGGCATGTCCTGCAAGGTCTGCAGTTATGGATTCCGGTTCTCGCTCGTTGCGCCCGTTCGGCCGAAATGACGTTGGTCATGTCGGTCATAAATTCCATCCGCTCGCAGCTGACGCCGATCCATCCGCAGGGCTACCCTTTTATCGGCGGCTTTGCGCTCGTGGCGCTGGTGCTGTTCTGGCTATGGTCGCCGCTCGGCTGGCTCGCGACCGTAGCGACGCTGTGGTGTGTCTATTTCTTCCGCGATCCGCCGCGGGTGACCCCGGCGCGCGACGGCATCGTGGTTGCGCCGGCGGACGGACGCGTGAGCCGTATCGCCAACGCCGTACCTCCTGCGGAGCTCAATTTCGGCTCGCGGCCGCTCCTTCGCGTTTCCATCTTCATGAGTGTGTTCGATTGTCATGTGAATCGCAGTCCTGTCGCCGGACGCATCGACCGCATGGTCTACCGGGCCGGGGCTTTCGTCAGCGCCGATCTCGACAAGGCGAGCGAGAGCAACGAGCGTAACGCGTTCGTGATTTCGAGCGGGAACGGTCCGCGTATCGTTGTTGTGCAGATCGCCGGGTTGGTGGCGCGGCGCATTGTGCCGTTCGTGCGCGAGGGCGATACCGTTGCCGCAGGCCAACGTATCGGCATGATCCGGTTCGGTTCGCGCGTCGATGTCTATCTGCCTGAAGGTGCTATGCCTCTGGTCGCCGAAGGTCAGATCGCAACAGCCGGCGAGACGGTCCTTGCCGATCTGAAGGTTCCGCAGCCAGCCCGCAATTTTACCGTCTCTTAGCGACGCCAAGGCGCCGGCTAGGCCGTTCGATGGCGGGTCAAGCCCGAATGGACTATATTATCCGCATGGCCATGCATCCGCCGCCGCTTAGTGAGCAACGACGCCGGCGCTTTCGCCGTATCCCGGTACGCACGCTGGCGCCAAATCTGGTGACGCTGCTTGCGCTTTGCGCCGGCTTGACTGGAATCCGCATGGCGTTCGAAAACCGCTATGGGCTCGCGCTCGCAGCTATCGTTTTCGCCGCCGTCCTTGACGGTCTCGACGGGCGTTTGGCCCGGTTCCTGAAGGGGACTTCGCGCTTCGGCGCCGAACTCGACAGCCTGGCCGATTTCGTCAATTTCGGTGTGGCGCCGGCGCTGATCCTGTACTTTTGGGGGCTGCACGATTTGAAATCGGCCGGCTGGATTGCGGCCATGGCGTTCGCCATCTGCGCCGGCTTGCGGCTCGCCCGTTTCAACGTGATGAGCATCGACCCGGACCGCCCCGCCTGGGCGGCCAATTTTTTCGTCGGCGTGCCGGCGCCGGCCGGGGCCATCATCGTGCTGTTGCCGATTTATGCCGCTTTCCTTGGCCTCCCGCGTTCACCATTCGTGACCTGGGCGATGCTCGTGTACACGCTCGTCGTTGCTGCGCTGATGGTTTCGCGGCTGCCGGTGTTTTCAGGCAAGCGCGTCGGTACGCGCGTACCGCCGGAAATGGTCGGGCCGGTCGTGATCCTCGTCGTGCTTTGCGTTGCGTTGCTGATCGCTTATCCGTGGATTTTGCTCACGGCCGGTACGCTGGTCTATCTGGTGAGCTTGCCGTTCGGATGGGTGTCTTATCGCGGCTACGAGCGACGATTCCGCGAAGCCAAGATCGAGGCGGCGTCGGCTGCGAGCGCGCCGCCGGCACCGAGGGCGGCGACTATTATCCACACTGCCGGGACTGAAGATCGTCCGTCGCGCCTCAATTAAGCCGCAGTGCCGGCGAAGTCGACCGTACGCGAGGTAAGATGCGTATCGCCCGCCGCATGTTTCTAGCCTCGATGACGGCATCCGTTGCGGGTCCCGCGGTTCTGCGCTTGGCGCGTGCCGACACGCCGCAGGTCACGCTGAAACTGCATCATTTTTTCTCGTCAGTGTCCGGCCCACATGCGCAGTTTCTGGTGCCGTGGGCGCGCAAGCTGGAAGCCGACTCGGGCGGCCGCATTCGCATCGACATTTTTCCTTCGATGCAACTCGGCGGTGCCCCGGCGCAACTCTTCGATCAGGCGCGCGACGGCTTCGTTGATATTGTTTGGGCGGTGCCGGGCAATACGCCGGGGCGCTTTGCCAAGATCGAGGCCTTCGAGCTGCCGTTTGCGGTGTCGCACCGGGCGCTGGTCAATTCCAAGGCGCTCCAAGATTATGCCGCTGCCAATTTGCAGGACGAATTCCGCGAAGTCCGTCCGCTTGCTTTCTCGTGCCGCGACCACGGTGTTCTGCACGCCAACCGCACCATCCGGACGATCGAAGATATTAAGGGTTTGCGGCTGCATGTCGCGAGCCGTCTCGCCGGCGAGGCGGTGCAAGTGCTCGGCGCGCGCGGGGTCAGTGTTCCGATCCCGCAGGTTCCCATGGCGATCGCCGGACGCGTCATCGATGGCTGCCTCGATCCGTGGGATGTTGTGCCGATCCTGCATCTCAACGATGCCTTTAAGGCTCACACCGACTTCGTCGAGTCTTCGTTGAGCACGACGACTTTCGTGCTGGCGATGAATAAAGCTTCCTATGACCGGCTGCCGCGTGACCTAAAGACGGCCATCGACAATAATTCAGGACAGGTTGCGGCCGGCATGGCGGGTGCGATGTGGGACCTTGAGGCGAAAACCGTGGCCGAATCGGCGCATGACCGCGGCGATCCCATCACCATGCTGACAGCGGAAGAAGCCGTGCAATGGCGCAAGGCCACGGAGCCGGTGATCGCGGCGTGGCTGAAACAGATGAAAGAGCGCAAGCTCGACGGCGGGAAACTAATGGTTAGCGCCCGCCTCTTGCTTGCGAAATATGCGAACGAACCGGAGCCTCAATCCCAATCCCGGCCGCCGGAGCGCGAAAAGCCGGAACGGCAGCAATCGTCACAGCCCGCGCCGGCTCAGAAGCCGGAGCCGAACACCGCCGCGCAGCCGCAGCAGACCTCAAAAGCGCCGAAGCCTGAACAGAAAGTCGTTGTGCAGCCGCAGCAGCTTCAGAACCCGCTTATGCTGGAACCGAAAGCGCCGCCGCAACCTCCGCTGGCCAACGCCCATGCTACAGTGCCGAAAGTCAACGCGCCCGCGCCCGTTACGAAAGCCGCTCCCGCCAAGGAGCTCGACATTCCGTTGTGACCTCCGCTCACGCCGGCATCGGATGACCGGGCATCAAATCGTAAGGATGCGCCCAGCCGGGCAGCGCTTTAATGCGATCGAGCCACGCGGCGATGTTCTTGTGCTCGGCGGCGATGTCGAAGCCGAATTCCTCGGGCGGATAGTAGAGGTAGGCGACCAATGAAAGGTCGGCGATGGTCGGCTCCGCACCGAGCACGAATTGCCGGTTGGCGAGGTGCTTGTCGAGGATCGCGAGCGGGCCGTCGGCGCGGGCTTTCAAGAACTTGAGTATCACCGGATCGCCGCGCGGCTTCGCCAGCGCATACAGGAAGCGATACGGCGCCAGCGAGCCGTTGAGTTTTTGGTTGTCGAAAAGAATCCAGCGCAACGCTTCGAGCCGGGCATCATCGCCGCGTGGCAGGAATTTTCTCGTGCGCTCGGCGAGGTAGGTGAGCATCACGCCGGACTGGCTGAGCTTTTTACTGCCGTGAACGAGGACCGGCGCTTCACCCATTTCGTTCAGCGTGCTGCGAAACTCGGGCGTACGCTGTACGCCCTTGACAAAGAAGTCGACGAAGACCGGTTTCCAATCGGCGCCGATCAGATTGAGCATCAACGCAACGCGATAAGAATTGCCGGATTGGGCAAAGCAGTGGAGTTCATACTCGGCCATGACGGCTCCTATCGCGAAAGCGTAAGCGCGGCTCCCCCGGTCTCGTGTCCCTCGAAGCGGCCGCCGGAGAACGAAAGCTGTGCCAAAGGTTCGTCCTTATGGTTTCGCATGATCAGCACGCCGTGCTCGAAGGTCCACTTGCGGCTGGTGAAGAAGTTGCCGGGGCAGCCGCCCTCGGGCGCGATCGTGCCTTGAGCGGCTGCAGGCGCGTGGCCGAAGTTCATGAAACAGGCGCCGCTACCCGCCGCAGTGAGCTTCCAC
>VFSW01010330.1_pt1 | contig 13241 bp, 6 predicted proteins | sample 5358111 | NCBI WGS metagenome assembly VFSW01 (sample SAMN11554181, study PRJNA540505) | mine drainage metagenome | isolation source: sediment from site ElyBrook_90M | place: USA: Ely Copper Mine, Vershire, VT | collected 2017 | reverse complement strand
CTACTGGGCTGGCCAAAATGCCGTTGGCAAGCGCATCCAGATCAATGCCCACTGGAGGACCGGGGTTGGCGTGGCGGCGAACGGCAAATACCGCCGTCTCATCTACGACCCCACCCCCCTGGTGCTCATGCCGTTGATGCAGCGCTATACCAACGAGGTCATCCTTCACGTGCGCACCAAGGGTGATCCGGAAATGATGGCGCCTGCGATTGAGCAGGCGATCCACGAGCTCAACGCCAACCTGCCGCTGTTTAACGTCACTACGCTTGATCGCAGCATGCTGCTCGGCAGCGTGTTTGAACGCACTGCGGTTGCATTCGCCGGTTCATTTGGATTACTGGCATTGACTCTTGCAGCTATTGGAATCTACGGCGTCATCGCATATGCAACCAGGCAGCGCACCCACGAGATCGGCATTCGTATCGCGCTTGGCGCGCGCAAGATAGCCATCTTCCGTGAGGTGTTGCTCAAGGGGCTTATCCTTACCGCTCTCGGCCTGGCGGTGGGGACAACTGCGTCGCTGTTCCTGACACGCTTCCTGCGCACCATGCTATTCGGCGTGGGCACCACCGATCTTCTGACGTTTTTAACCGTGGCAGCGGTGCTCTGCGCTGTCGCTTTGATTGCATGCTTCCTGCCCGCGCGGCGCGCGGCGTCCGTCGACCCCATGCAAGCCTTGCGCACTGAATAGGAGTTTTCGAGCTGATGCAGACACTTCTCCAGGATATCCACTACGCATTTCGTCAGTTTCGCAAGTCGCCCGGTTTCACGCTCACCGCGGTGATCACACTAGCGCTGGGCATCGGCGCAAACACCGCCATCTTCACGCTGGTGCAGGGCATTCTGCTGCGTTCACTTCCAGTAGCAGATCCCGCGCAGCTCTATCGCATCGGCGATACCGATGATTGCTGCGTGAACGGCGGTTTCGTCGGACAAAATGGCGACTTTGACATTTTTTCCTACGCACTCTACCAGCATCTGCGCGAGTCGGCACCAGAGTTTGAGCAGCTTGCCGCCGTGCAGGCGGGACAATGGCAGTGGAGCGTGCGTCGCGGCGGCGCGCTGCCCCGCGAGTTTCGCGGTGAGTTTGTGAGTGGCAATTACTTTTCGACACTGGGCGTCAATTCCTATGAAGGTCGCGTGCTCAGCGAAGCCGACGACCAGCCCTCGTCAGCGCCGGTTGTCGTATTGAGTTACCGCTCGTGGCAAACCGAGTTCGGTGCGGACCCTTCCATCATCGGATCGACCCTTTCAATTCAGGCCCATCCCTTTACGGTGATCGGCATAGCGCCGCCCGCCTTCTTCGGCGACCGTGTCTCCGATAGTCCCCCGGATTTCTGGTTGCCTTTGCAGATGGAGCCCTATGCGCGCGGTGACAGCACGATTCTTCATCATGAAGACTCCAACTGGCTCTATCCTCTCGGCCGGGTGCGCCCCGGCACAAACATCCCGGCTCTCCAGTCCAAGCTGACGGCCGCTCTTCAACACTGGCTCGCCACGCGTCCTGTCTACACCGATAACGGTGGTTCCTCCATCATTCCCAAGCAGCATGTCGTGATCGTGCCCGGTGGTGGGGGCATCCAGAGCATGCAGCAGGAAACAGGCACCGGCCTGAAGATGCTCATGATTCTTTCGTCGGTCGTCCTGCTCATCGCCTGTGCCAACATCGCCAACCTGGTGCTGGCGCGCGCCACAACTCGCCGCGCCGACATCGCCGTGCGCATGGCCATGGGGGCCGGCCGCCGCCGCGTCATCCGCCAGATTATTACGGAAAGCGTGCTTCTCAGTTGCCTAGGTGGCCTCGTCGGACTCGGTGTGGCCTACGCCGGTTCGCGCACTGTGCTCGCGCTGGCCTTTCCTGATGCGCACAACCTTCCCATCGATGCGACGCCTTCTCTGCTTGTGCTGAGCTTTGCATTTCTCGTTTCGCTGCTCACCGGCCTGCTCTTCGGACTTGCCCCGGCGTGGCTCTCTTCGCACGCGCAACCGGCCGAGGTCCTGCGCGGCAGCAACCGCTCTACGCGCGACAGTGCTTCTCTTCCTCAAAAAGCGTTGGTGGTCTTTCAGGCTGCGTTGTCGCTCGTGTTGCTCACCGGGGCCATTCTGATGAGCAAGTCTCTCGGTAATCTCGAGCATCAGAACTTCGGCATCGAAACCGGTAATCGCTACGTGGTCAACGTAGACCCCGCCGGTGCCGGCTATACCGCGGACCGCCTGCCCGCGCTTTATCGTCAGATTGAAGATCGATTCTCGTCGCTTCCCGGTGTTGCCAACATAGGCATGGCCCTCTATGCGCCTCTCGCCGAAAATAACTGGGGCGAGTGCGTCATCCAGCAAGGTCACCCCGCGCCCGGACCGAACAGCAAATGCGGTTCAACATGGGATCGCGTGAGCACTCATTTTCTCGGCTCCGTTGGTGTCCCTATCGTGCACGGCCGCGATTTTAATGAACAGGATACGCAAACCTCGCCATTCGTTGCCGTCGTCAACCAGGCTTTCGTCAAACGGTTTTTCCCAAATGAAGACCCGGTCGGAAAGCACTTCGGTATTGACCTCACGCAATACTCAGGCACCTTTGAAATCGTTGGCGTCTTCCGCGATTTCAAGATGAATAACCCGCGCGAAGAGACGCGTCCTGTATATCTTCGGCCCCTGACCCAGTTTTACGGTGGCTATAAGGAGCCGCCCATCGCCGGTGGCGAGACCCAGTCGATGTTCATCGACGCCATCATCGTCAACTTCAAGGCTCCTCCGCAAAACGCCGATGAATTGATGCGCCGCACCCTTGCTTCCATCGATCCCAACCTTACGATCGTGCAACTCCGCACTCTCGACGCGCAGGTCGCCTCCAACTTCGACCAGGATCGTCTGCTGGCGAGATTGACTGCTCTCTTCGGCCTTCTCGCCCTGGTGCTTGCCTCGGTCGGTCTTTATGGCGTCATGTCCTACTTCGTGGCCCGGCGAACCAGTGAGATCGGTATTCGCATGGCCCTGGGCGCTACGCGGGTCAGTGTTCTGGGTACGATTCTTCGCGGAGCTGTGTTGCAGATCGCACTGGGTTTGATGGTAGGAATTCCAGCGGCCCTGTTCGCGGGCCATCTGATGGTAAGCCAGTTGTATGGCGTGGGAGCTTATGACCCTCTCGCGTTTGTGGGGGCCACAGGAGTCCTCGCGGTCTGCGCGGTTGTTGCCAGCTTCCTGCCGGCGCGTCGTGCCGCGTCGATTGAACCCATGCAGGCGCTTCGGACCGAGTAGCGCTCACTTCATTCAGAGAGGAGGCAAGAGATGAACAAACTGTTTCAGGATGTCCGGTACGCGTTTCGCCAATTGCGGCGCTCGCCCGGGTTCACCGTGACGGCCGTACTCACCCTGGCGCTCGGCCTCGGCGCCACCGCGGCCGTTTACAGCGTGATCCGGACAGTTCTTCTCGCTCCTTTGCCGTATGCCGATCCCGATCGTCTCGTCGGTCTCGCCCTCACGTTCCCGCATGAGAAACCTAATGCCGAACAGACGGGAGCCTCCGCCGACTTCCTTCGCCAGAACATGCAGGAGTTCTCGTCGGTCGCAGTGATGGATGACAATGGTCCGGCCATCAATCTTTCACTCGACGGCGGCCACGCCGTTCAGATCAACTCGCTCCGCGTATCAGAGGGATACTTCCGCACCCTGGGTGCCATGCCTGCGCTCGGCCGCACATTTACGCCTGAGGAAGATCGCCCCGGTGGTGGCCGGTTTGCCGTTCTCAGTCACAGCCTGTGGTCCCGCGAGTTTTCGAGCAATCCGGGCATTGTCGGTCACGCGGTCCGCATCAACCAGGAGACATTCACCGTCGTCGGCGTTATGCCGTCATCGATTGCAGCGACAACTGAAACCGCCGCCCCCGGTGTCTTCGGATCGCCCGATATCTGGGAGCCCCTGCAGTTAGGCCCCAAAGACCCCGGTTACGATGGCGATAACTACGAGATGATTGCGCGCCTACGCTCCGGCGTTTCTCTCCTGCAACTCCAGCAGCATCTCACGACTCTCGAACCGATTTTTTACCGCCAGTTTCCCGACTATATAAAGTGGTACGATCACGGTCACTCGCTGCACCAATTCCGGACGTGGAAGTTGCAGGACGTTCTCGCAGGCCACGTTCGCCGCAGCCTGCTCACCATGATGGGAGCAGTGCTTGCCGTGCTCTTGGTCGCTTGTCTCAATCTTGCGGGACTTATGATGGCGCGCTCCATGCGCCGTGCGCGCGAGATCGCTGTCCGTTCCGCACTTGGCGCTACACATGCGCAACTGGTGCGGTTGTTGCTATCTGAGGGATTGTTGCTCGCGCTGGGCGGCGCCGCGTTCGGCGTCGTGTTTGCGCGCTTATCGATTGATCTGCTGCTTCACTCCGCTCCGCTGGCAGTGCCTGAACTTCATATAGGAACCAGCCCGTGGTTTCTGGTTGGCGTTGTGGTTTCCACCGCCCTTGTCTCCGCCTGCATCTTCTCCCTCGTGCCCGCCCTCGTCATTCTTCGCAGGGCGGGCCGAACAAACAGGCTCGGTAGTCCTTCACTGGGCGAGACCGTTTCGCATGCGCGCATCTCCCGCGCACTCATTGTTGCGCAAGTTGGGCTCTCCATGGTGCTCTTGTCAACGGCCTCCTTGTTGTTGGGAACGTTCCTCAAGCTGCGCTCCGTGCCACCCGGGGTGGAGCCCAGACAGCTTGCCGTCTTCCAGGTCGCGCTCAAGGGAGATACCTACGCACAGACACGCCGCACCACCCACTTTGTTAGTGCCGTGCTCGATGAACTTCGCCACCAGCCCGGTGTCGATCGGGTAGCGGCCATCAATGGCTTGCCGCTGGACCGTGGCCTGAACATCGGCGGACAGCCCACAGCCCATCCTGAAATGCATCACGTCATCGAGTTCCGCACCGTAACTCCGGGATACTTTTCGACGATGGGCATTCCGCTCCTGGCCGGTCGCGACATTGCCGACAGCGATCACGCCGGCAGCGATCCCGTAGTTGTCATCAGCGCTACCGCCGCTCATAAGTATTGGCCCGACCGCTCCCCCATTGGCGAATCGTTCCGCGTTGGCAACGAAACCAACTGGCGCATCATCGGCGTTGCGGCGGACACGCATACGCATTCGCTGGTTGAGGCCGGCAGCGTGGTCATCTACGCGCCCATGGCGCAGCTCAGCGACGAATTCACGGGCATCCTCAATGGATGGTTTCCCACAACCTTCGCGGTGCGCACTGCGGCGCATGTTGACCTGGGCCCTGCCGCGCAACACGCCGTTGAACAAGCGGACCCGCAGATTCCTATTGCACGCTTTACAACCATGCAGGCTGTCATCGATGCCACAATTAAGGAGCCGCGCTTTTTCTCGCTCCTCGCCAGCGGCTTGTCCATGTTTGCGCTGGTCCTGACCGTAATCGGCCTCTTCGGTTTGCTCAGCTACCAGGTGGCGCAGCGCACCCGCGAGATCGGCATCCGCATGGCCCTGGGCGCAGACCGGCGCAAAATCCTTCGCGCCTTCCTGGCCCGTGGGCTTGTTGTTGTTTCTGTCGGAGTGGTGATCGGACTCGCTGTGTCGATTCTGGTTCGCCCTGTGCTCAGTCATCTGCTTTCAGACGCTGGAGTCGATAGTGCTGCTGCTGCTCAGGGTCTTGTCATGAACGGACTATCGGCAGTGCTTCTGGCTGCTTCTTCGATCTTCCTCGCCGCGCTCGCTGCTAGCTGGCTGCCCGCGAACCGCGCTGCATCCGTGGAGCCCATGCTGGCTCTGCGCAATGAATAGTACTGTTTGAGGTCACACATGAATTCGATGCTCCAGGACATACGCTACGCGCTACGCCAATTACGCAAATCCCCCGGCTTCGCCATCACCGTGGTGCTTACGCTGGCCCTCGGCATCGGCGCGAATGCAGCCATCTTCACGCTCTTCAACCAGGTATTGCTGCGCATGCTGCCCGTCGAAAAGCCGAAGGAGCTTGTGCGCTTCGAGTGGAACGGAGCTTTTTCAGGTTCGATGAGCAGCTTCGGCGGGGAGACGGAATCGACGCATAACTACTTCTCCTATCCGATGTACAAAGACCTGCGCGACCAGAATCAAGTGTTTCAAGGAATGATTGCCGCCGATAAAACCACGGTTGGCGTCTCGTGGCACAACCAGGCAGAGAACAAGGATGCGGAGGTTGTCACCGGCAATTATTTTCAATTGCTCGGGCTGCATCCGGCGGTGGGCCGTCTCTTTACCCCGCAGGACGACACGGCGAAAAACTCCAATCCAGTAGCCGTGCTGAGCTACGGCTACTGGAAGGCGCGCTTCGGCGCAGCACCTGACATTGCTGGACAAACGCTTCTCATCAACGGCCATACCTTCACCATCCTTGGAGTCGCTCCGCCCAACTTCGACTCCGCCATCGGCGGATACAAGCCGGGCGTCTTTATTCCCATCAGCATGGTTGAAGTCGCCATGCCGTGGATGGCGCCGCGGGACGACCTCAACAATCACCAATCGGTCTTTCTCACCCTAGTCGCACGGCGCAAGCCCAACGTAACGAACGCGCAGGCCCAGGCCAGCCTGGGACCGCTCTGGCACTCGCTTCGCGCTTATGAACTCACCCTCTATAAGACCAAGTCCCAACGGTTCAAGACAAATTTTCTCGATAACTCTCATCTCAAAGTTGTCGATGATTCAAAGGGCTTTTCGCCAAATCGGCTCGATCTTGAAAAGCCACTGATCATCCTGATGAGCATGGCAGGACTGCTGGTTGCGATGTGCGCCATCAATGTGGCCACTCTGCTTCTGCTACGTGCCTCCGCCCGCGCCCGCGAAATGTCGATGCGCTATGCGCTCGGCGCCAGGCGCAGCCGCATTGTTTCCCAGTTGCTCGTAGAGGGCGCGACACTGGGCCTCTCCGGCGCCGTTGCGGGTCTTGCTTTGGCACCGGTTGTCGCACGCATCCTCGTGCGCCTCATGACCAGCGCCGATCCCGGCAGTGAGCCCTACTCCACTGCAATCGATTTGCGCGTGCTTCTGTTCACTTTCGCTGTGTCGCTGCTGGCCAGCCTGCTCTTCAGCATCGCTCCGGTTTTCCATTTCCTTCGTCCCGACCTGGCCAATGCCCTTCGTCAGAACACGGGTACCCTCTCCAAGGAATCACATCGCTTCCGCAAAGTCGCTGTCGGCGCCCAGATCGCTTTGAGCGTCATGCTCCTGGGCGGCGCCGGGCTCTTCGTCCGTACTCTCGACAACCTTCGCCAGCAGCACGTCGGGTTCGACACCAGCCACCTTGTAACCTTCAGTCTTGACCCCACCAGTTCCGGATACGGCGAGACGCAGAGCGCACAGATCGTCCTGAACGCGATCGACTCCCTGGGCCGCATCCCCGGCGTCAACTCTGTTGCGGGCACGACTGACCCAGAGCTATCCGGCGATACCGAAACCTCCAACTTCTCTATCCAGGGATACAAGGCCAGCGAGGAGGAGAAGATGAATTTCGAACAGCCTCGCATCACTCCGGGCTACTTCGCCACGTTGCGTCAGCCGCTGCTGGCGGGCAGGGAATTCACTGCTGCCGACACCCAAGGCCAGCGCAACGTCGCGATCGTCAACATGGCGTTCGTCAAGCGGTTCTTAGGCACGCCGCAAAATGCGATTGGCCGCCAGATCGCCGAGGGTGGTGGCGATGACGTCAAGTTCGACACCACCATCGTGGGCGTAGTCGGCGACATCAAGCACACAGATCTGCGCACCGACCTCGGGCCTGCGGTGTACCAGCCTTTTATGCAGCAAAAGCATCCCGGCGGAGCCGTCATCTATATTCAGACCGCGCAACCGCCTGACACGATGCAGGCCGCGGTTCGCCAAACAATCCATCAGCTTGATCCAACGCTGGTGGTTGACGGCCTCCGCACCATGGAAGCCCAGATCGATCGCAGTGCGTCCGACGAGCGTGCGCTCGCCTTCCTGGCCATCGGTTTCTCGGGGCTCGCGCTTGTGCTCGCGGCTGTCGGCCTTTACGGCGTACTCGCATACTCGACCGAACAGCGAACCCGCGAAATCGGCGTTCGCCTTGCCCTCGGTGCGAAACGCTCCAGCGTCGTCGCCCTCGTACTGCGCGAGATGTTGATCATCGCCGCGATCGCCACAGTCATCGCGCTGCCCTCGACCGTTGCCCTGGCGCGCCTGTTCCGCAGCCAGCTTTACGGCGTCACATCTGCCGACCCCATCACGCTGGCCGGTGCGGTCGTCCTCACTGTGTTCATGGTCTTCATTGCCGCTGCATTGCCTGCCCGCCGTGCCGCAACCGTTCAACCGATGCGCGCGCTGCGCACCGAATAGCTCTATTCATAACCGGAGTCCTGAAAATGATCGAACTCAAAAACGTCGAACGCAGTTACAAGACCGGCCACACCGAAACCTGGGTGTTGCGCCGCATCTCGCTCACCATCCGTGAAGGTGAATTCGTCACGGTCATGGGTCCTTCCGGGGCTGGGAAGTCGTCGCTCCTCAATGTGCTTGCCCTGCTCGACGACAGTTGGCTCGGCGAATACTGGTTTGGCGAGACTCCCATACACGCTCTCAATCGCAAGCAGCGTGCCGACGTCGCGCGCACCCGCATCGGCATGGTATTCCAGAGCTATCACCTGCTCGACGACCTCACCGTTGCCGAGAACATCGACCTTCCGCTCTCCTACAAAAATCTGCCCTCGAAAGAGCGCGCCGGCATGGTGGCCGACATCCTCGACCGCTTCCAGATCGTCGCCAAAAAAGATCTGTTTCCCAATCAGCTCTCCGGCGGTCAGCAGCAGTTGGTCGGCATCGCCCGCGCCGTCGTTCATGCGCCTGCTCTCCTGCTTGCCGACGAGCCCACCGGCAATCTGCACTCTACGCAGGCCCGCGAAATTATGGAGCTTTTCCGCGAACTCAACAAGCAGGGCACCACAATCGTGCAGGTGACGCACTCTGAAGAGAACGCGCGCTACGGCAAACGCATTCTTGAGCTGCATGACGGATGGCTTACGCGCGATGAAGCGGTCGCCGATCCGGTGGAGGTCAAGGCGTGAACCGATTCCAAGCGATGCTCCCTCTGTCCGATCTCAGGCGTATTTACCCGCGCGTGCAAGCCTGCGCCGTCATACTCCTGCTCGAAGTCAACCTGGCCTTCGCGGCCGCACCCCCGCAATCGCAGGATGCAACCGCGAATCCTCAGTCGACGCAGCCATCTCCGGAGGCTCCCGCGCCGGCGCCAACCGGCACAACCACGCCGCCGCCGCTGGCCCAGCAGATGCAGACGACACAGAGCCCTACCTATGTCCCCCAGCAGCCGTTTCACGTGGAAATCCCACATTCGCACAAGCCGCTCAGCCCCTATCGGCCCAGTACCGTGCCCGAGCTCGACCTGGCCAATTCCCCGCGCCTGCAAAATCTCATCCGCGAAGGAAAACTCTACCTGTCGCTGCGCGATGTGATCGCTCTCGCCATCGAGAACAACCTCGATCTGGCCTATTTTCGGTATAACTTTCCCATTGCCCAGACCGATATTCAGCGCACCAAAGCAGGTAGCCCCGCCAACGGCGTCAACACCAGCATCTCCCAGTCCACCCAGGGAGGCTTCGGCTCTTCCACCGGAGGAGGCGAAGGCGGAGGAGCCGGATTCTCCGCCGGCGCGGGCGGCATTGTCACCTCCACGCTCGGCGCCGGTACGTCGGTCCCTTCCTTCGATCCATTCCTCACCTTCAGGGGCTCGGTGGATCACACCGTCGTCCAGGAGACCAACCAGTTTCAGTTCGGCACACCGACGCTGAAAACCAACACCATTCAGGGACTGGCCAACTTCAGCCAGTCGTTCCCACTGGGCACTAATATCTACGCGCAGTTCCTGGGCCAGCGCATTACCAGCAACTCCCCCTACAACGCCATCAATCCCGACTTGTATTCGAATTTCGCCATCCAGATCACGCAGCCTTTACTTGCCGGCTTCGGCTTGTCTACCAACCAGCGGTTCATTCGCATTGCCAAGCGCAACGCGGACATTACCGATCTCGCCTTTCGCGCCCAGGTGATTGCCACTGTCACCCAGGTCGAAAACATCTACTGGGATCTCGTGAATGCCTACGAGGACGTGCAGGTCAAGGAGCACTCGCTGGACTTTTCGCAAAAGAATCTCCACGACGACGAGAATCAGCTCAAGCTCAACGCCATTCCCGCCATGCAGGTCATGAAAGACCAGTCCGATGTCGCCACCAGTGAAGGCGATCTCACGGTTTCCCGGGCCACTCTGCGCCTCAATGAGCTGCTCATGAAGAACGCCATCAGCAAGATGGACGACCCGGCCATTGATGAAATGCCGGTCATTCCTCTCGATCGCAACGGACCACCCGATTCCAACGCAACCAAGTCGATGGACGATCTCATCGCCGAAGCCGAAAAAAAGCGCCCCGAAGTGGCCATCTACCAGATGTCGGCCGACGTGCAGAAGCAGGCTCTGAAGGATATCAACAGTGAACTGCTGCCCACCCTGAACATGTATGGCTCCTACTCGGGAGCCGGCACCGCAGGCCCTGCCAACCCCAATTGCAGTCTCGGCGCCGAGTGCGCCACCAGCCTGCCAACGGGCTTTCCGGGCATGTTCCAGAACATATTCAATTACTCCTCGCCTGAATACCAAGTGGGCATGACCCTCTCAATCAATTTGCGCAACCGCCAGGCAAAGGCCGACCAGTTTCGCGCTGTGCTGGCGTACCGGCAAAGCCAGATCCAGTCGGAACAGCAGCAGAAGAGCATTCGTTTCGATGTCCGCAACTCGCGATTCGCCCTTGAGCAGGCGCAGGCTCACGTGGGCGCTGCGCAGAAAGCCCGTGATCTGGCCCAGCGTACTTTTGAAATCACCGAGCAGGAACAAAAACTCGGTGCCAAGTCCACCTACGATGTGCTGGTCGTGCAACATGAGCTGGCCCTTGCCGACTCTACGCTCGCGGCGGCACAGACCGCGTACGAAAAGGCTAAAGTCGATATCGAACGCGCGACCGGAGAAACCCTGGAGCGGACGGGCGTCTCGATCGACGATGCGAAGTCGGGGGTGGTGACGCGCGGACCGTAAAATCACTGGAGAAGCTCTATGTTTTCTCGCGGCAGAAACACCTCGCTCGAAAGAGAGCGATGCACGTTGATTCGACAACCGCACTTCGCGGAGGCGCGCCATCCCTAGCAAGCAGGAAAAAATACGTATTCTGGTCGCCGACGATCAACCTCCCATCCTCGAGGCCGTGGAACTCCTTTTGCAGCCTCAGGGCATTCACGTCGAATGCGTGCGCTCGCCGCAACTCGTCCTTGAGGCGCTCAGTCAGAGCGAATACGACGTCGTTCTCATCGACCTGAACTATACGCGCGACACCACCTCGGGCAAGGAAGGTCTCGACCTGCTGGCGCGTATACAGGAGATCGATTCCCGCCTTCCCGTCATCGTGATGACGGCCTGGGGCAATATCGATCTGGCCGTCGAGAGCATCAAGCGCGGTGCCCGCGACTTCATTCAAAAGCCGTGGGAGAACGAACGGCTGCTTAGCCTGGTTCGCGTACACGCCGAGCTGCGCCAGGCTTTGCGCCGCGCCCGCCAGCTGGAGATGGAAAACCGCCTCCTCCGTGCCGACGGCATGCCCGAATTTGTCGCCGGCGCGCCGTCCATGCAGCCGGTTCTGGAACTGATCGCCCAGGTCGGCCCTTCCGACGCCAACGTCCTCATCACCGGCGAGCACGGTACCGGCAAGGAGATCGTTGCCATGCTGCTCCCCGCAGCCTCGCCGCGCTCCCGCATGCCGCTCGTGGCTGTCCACGCCGGTGGCCTGCCTGAGGGCACGTTTGAGAGCGAAATCTTCGGCCACGTCAAAGGCGCATTCACCGACGCGCGCACTGACCGCATCGGGCGCTTCGAACTGGCCAACAACGGGACCCTCTTCCTCGATGAAATCGCCAATGTTCCCATGCGCCAGCAGGCCAAGCTTCTGCGCGTTCTCGAGTCGGGTGAACTCGAACGGGTTGGTTCGTCACAGACGCGCCGCGTCGATGTGCGCGTTCTCTCCGCCACCAACGCCAAGCTCCAGGAAGAAGCGGCGGCCGGCAACTTCCGCGAAGATCTCCTCTTTCGCATCAACACCGTCGAGATTCACCTGCCTGCGCTGCGCGATCGCCGCGAAGACATTCCGCTGCTGGCGACGCATTTTCTTAATCGCAGCCGCACCCGCTATCGAAAGCAGGTAACGGGATTCGCTTCCACCGCAATGCAGCAGATGATGCAATATGCGTGGCCGGGCAACGTGCGCGAACTTGAACACACCATCGAGCGCGCCGTTCTCCTTTGCCGCAGCGACGAAATTGAGGCGGCCAATCTAGCCATCACAGCTTCCCGCTCCGCGACGCAGTCGTTTGAAAACATGAGCATCGACGAGGTTGAGGCGCTGCTTATCCGCAAGGTGTTGCGCCGTTGCGACGGCAATATCTCGCAGGCCGCCGAAGCTCTCGGTCTCAGCCGGGCCGCTCTCTATCGCCGTATCGAAAAATATGGCCTATGAGCGAAGCGTGCGCAGGCGCCACCGTTCGGCCGTAGGCCGGGCGTGGCTCTATTGTCTGTTCCTGGCATTACCGGCAATTTTCTTTGCAGCCATTCTCATGGTGCGCGCGGGCTTGAGCCTCGGCCCGGGCATCCTGCTTACCTGTTCACTGTTGCTCTATCTTTTTCTAATCGCTGCCGCGCTCATTGAAAGCCTCGTTCGCCCCTTGCAGACGCTTTCCAATGTCGTTGCTTCCATGCGCGAGGGCGATTACTCATTCCGCGCCCGTGGAGCCAGCGCCCGCGATCCGCTCGGCGAGCTCGCCGGCGAGGTCAACGCGCTCGCCGACCTTCTCCAGAAGCAGCGTGTCCGCTCTCTGGAAGCTACAGCACTACTGGCCCGCATCCTTGAAGTCATGCACGCTCCTCTCTTTGCGTTTGACCGCGAAAACCTGCTTCAGCTCGTGAACAATGCGGGAACCCAGTTGCTGGGCCGGCCTTACGCGCGCTGTTTCGGGCACACCGCCGCCGAGTTGGGCCTCGAGGGATTGCTGGCCTCCCCCGATCAAAGCGTTCATTCATTCGGTACCAAGCCCGCGCGCTGGCTGCTTCGGAAAGCTGCCTTTCGCCAGGATGGTGCGCCCCATACCCTGTTGCTTCTCGCGGACGTAAGCCTGCCCTTGCAGGAAGAGGAGCACGCTGC
>VFSW01010329.1_pt1 | contig 13242 bp, 11 predicted proteins | sample 5358111 | NCBI WGS metagenome assembly VFSW01 (sample SAMN11554181, study PRJNA540505) | mine drainage metagenome | isolation source: sediment from site ElyBrook_90M | place: USA: Ely Copper Mine, Vershire, VT | collected 2017 | reverse complement strand
CGCCAGTGCCAATGATCGACGTTCTGCTTGCGGTTGGCGTTATGGATACATGGGATATCTTATTGGCAAGCAATTGCCCTCCAGCAATTGGTTGGATTCCCGATACGTTAATAATGTTACCAACGCCAATTCCAACAAACGTGGGATCGGACATCGCAGCGGTATAGTCAATCGTAAGCCCGTTGATCCGTGCCGAGCCCACCGTGGTATCAACAGATGTAACCTGGCCTTTCACAAATATAGTCGTTGCTCCGGCTACATATGCAGAACTCAGCCTCACAATAGAGATCGGCGGCGCACCAATCCGTCCAAATACGGCCACCAAATCTCCCACTTGAATCTGTTGAAGTGATGGAACATTTTCTTCAGACGGCACACCGTCATTGGAAAAAGAAGTTTTCGTACCAACGGTAACGGACTGCCCTGCAATTATTAGTACCCCGTGGACTAAATCGATTTTCTCGACGGGCCCCCTCACATCCAAGAGTGAGTTCTGGAGATACGTTGGGTGTATCAATGTGCTACCACCAATGGCAGCCGCATTGCTGAAGCATCCAAATGTTGCTATAGCACCTGCCACGACCAATGATGCCGCGCGGAATTTCATGCTATTCATCCCCTTCCCCTTCATTTTTCGACTCAGTTTCGGTTAGGCGAATCGGCAAATTCGATGAGATCCCGAAGCTTTGTGTCATCGGAATCGCTTTCGACGTACAAGAAACACTGCAAGCCAGCGCGGATGTTGGCTGGCACCCCAGGTTCGGGAATTACATACTTCTGTAAATCCACCGCAGCGAACGTATCCAGCCGCTGGAGGAACTGACCACCAGCAACCTTGAGATAGGTTTGAAATGCGACAAACTGTTTTCTTGTCAACGGAGAATCAACGATCATTGTTCGCTCGAACAATTCATTTCCATCACGATCGCGACGCGTGTTCTTTTCTACTGTGGAGAGCAACGACTCCACTAATGCAGCCATTCTCTGGATGTTTTCCACAGACAGCGTAGGTTCGATGTACTCTTGGACCAGCGGCTTCCAAATATTTGCACCAACTTCGGTTACCGCCTTAATGCGTTTTAGTTCTTGCAATACGACGTGAGGTGAAACTCCCGGGGCATGCCGTGCAGTCAATGCAGAAAGACTTATTGCATTGCCAGAAAAAGGAATATCAACCGGAAAGCCATATGGCCCCACGTAATCTCGATCGTTATGCCAACCGTGAAGTACGAGGGCGAAAGGATTTGCCGCACCTAAATCTTCGATTGCTTCGTACTGTTCTTGATCGTTCACGACGGAGTGAACAGTGCCAACTGGAATACCGGTGAGCGCACTCACTGATGACGCGGATGACTTGCTGCCCTCGCCAGCGAAGTCCTTGGCCGCACAGTCGACAAACGCCATCTGTGCAATGGCAGCAAAATGCGAATATGTAAGACCTTCGCGCAACATAATCCTGACCAGTGGCCGCAATAGACGTCGAATGGCCGACGCCAGTACCTTTTTTACATTATCTGGCATTTGTGAATAGATTCACACATCTTCAAGAAAAATTGGTGTTTTCGCTTACAACGCGGTAGACGAATTTTATGTCAAAAACGTGAAAATGTATGCAGCAAGTCCCTGAAATTATTGGGCTTGGAGCCAATATCTCATGGGCGATGCCGAGGACCGAGAAATTGCTGCAACGCAGCGTAATAGTGCTGGGGATTCTGTTAACTGCCAGCTGTGGTGACCATAACCACGCTCCAAGGCCACCTGGCGCGGGTCAAACACTAGATTCATCCCAAGGAGAAGTGAGCGGCCCGCCGATGATTAGGCGTGGCTTACCAGGCGAACCGCGAACTCTTGATCCTCAACTCGCTGATGATGAATTTTCATTTCAAGTTGTGCGCGATCTATTTGAGGGACTCACTGCGGAGGACGCGGAGGGACGAATCATTCCCGGAGTCGCTAGTTCGTGGACTATTAACAAGTCTGGAACCATTTACACATTCAAGTTACGGCCGCAGGCCAAGTGGTCTGACGGCAGCGCGGTAACCGCACCTGAATTTGTTGACGGACTCCGGCGAGCCGTGAACCCAAGTACGGCCTCAGGATCCGCAGAACTCCTACGGGTGATCAAGGGTGCGAGTTCGATAATCGCTGGCAAACACGACGTTAGCGGCCTTGGTGTTTCGGCGATAGGCGAGAACATTGTGCGAATTGAGCTCAATCGTCCCGCGTCGTATTTATTGCAGGTGCTCTCGCAGCCTATCGCGGCACCGCTGCGATACACGATAGAAGGTACCGCGCTAAGACCCAAACATGGCGGGAACCCGACAGTATTCGACGGCCCATTTGTATTGGCAAAGAGGGCTTATGGCTCATACATAGAGTTGGCTCGAAACCCGTTTTACTGGGATGCATCGCACATATCAATCCAGCGGGTACGCTACGTAATTTCAGAATCGGAAGCGACAGAGTTACGGGAGTACTTGGCTGGTCAGCTTGATATAACCTATTCAATTCCCATGGCCGACCTAGATAGGTTGCTACGCGAACGGCCGGCCGAGGTTCAACTAGCACCGATTCTCGCCACATTCTATTTGGCATTCAATTTGTCAGAGCCTCGTTTAGAAACAAACGCTGATCTAAGACGCGCTCTTTCCATGGCGATCGACAGAAATCTGATAGCGTCCAAGGTAATGCTCGGGGTATCACCCGCCTATTCCTACGTCCCTGGCGGAGTGCAGGATTACGTATCCCAGGAATACAAATGGGCCAAATGGCCGCGCAATCGACGTCTACTTTATGCGCGGAGGTATTTCGCCAAAGCAGGATATTCAAGTATTCACCCACTTAGGTTGAAACTCTACTTCAACAGCGACGAAACAATCCGGCGAGTGATGATTGCGATAGCGGAAAATTGGAAACAAAATCTCGGAGTAGAATCCAGTTTGGTTAGTGACGAGTTCCAGGTATTCCTCGTCGGCAGGAAGGACCACTCGCGTTGGGACATCGCACGTTTCGGCTGGAAAGCCGACTATGATGATCCGGCGAGTTTTCTTGAAGTGTTTGCGAACGATAGCGCTCAGAACGACGGCAGTTATAGCAGCGATACATTTAATCGGCTAATAAGCTCGGCAAGAACGGAACCCGACAATGCCACTCGCATGCGCTTGCTCGAAAATGCTGAATCGGTGTTGCTTGACGATTACCCAATAGTGCCTGTGTATTTCTACAAAGCCCGTCGCCTTGTAAAGCCATACATTGGCGGCGCAACTATAACGCCGCTCAATAATGCATATTCTAGATTCCTATTTTTTAGAGGCGCCCGATATAGGAAATTTCCTTAATCTCGATCGACACCGACTCAAGCGCCCTCAACGCCAGTTAGCGCCAGCAAGGCATCCTGATGGCACGGAAATCAAATCTAGGAAAGCGAAACAGAGCTTTCCTCGACACCGCCATCGCAATTTAAGAGCGGACAATCATCAAAGTCCGTACGCACCACACTAGGGCGCGATCCGCAATGCCTTGGTGCACAGCGAACCTCCCACATCCGTAAGTGCATGATCGATATAAAGGCGTCCCGCTGGCACGAATTTCGCTTCAATGGCGATGGAACAGGGGAATCGAGTTGGCCAGCACGCCGTATGACGAGATGTATTTCGGCAATCAAGCCGCGCGGTCGCATTACCACCGCTACACCGAGTGGCTTGCGAAACAGGCGCCGGATCGCCTCGTCCAAAAGCGTGCCGAGGCCGACGCGTTGTTTCACCGCGTCGGAATTACGTTCGCGGTCTACGGTCAAGAAGAGGGCACGGAGCGTCTGATCCCGTTCGACATCGTCCCGCGCGTGGTGCCGCCGGAAGAATGGTCGCGGCTGGAGTCCGGGCTCAAACAGCGCGTTCGTGCGCTGAACGCCTTCATCCATGACGTCTATCACGACCAGCGGATCCTCGTGGCCGGCGTCATTCCGGCCGAACCGGTCCTCTGCAACTCCCAGTACCGCCCGGAAATGCAAGGCGTCGACGTCCCCGGCGGCATCTACGCGCACATCGCCGGCGTCGATATCGTCCGCGACGATGCCGGGGAATTTCTCGTATTGGAGGACAATCTGCGCGTGCCGTCCGGTGTCTCGTACATGCTCGAGAACCGTAAGATGATGATGCGCCTGTTTCCTGAGCTGTTTTCGAGCCATCGTGTCGCCCCGATAGATCACTATCCGGATGTGCTGCTCGACAATTTGCGCAGCGTCGCGCCGACCGGCGTGTCCGATCCGACCGTCGTCCTGCTGACGGCCGGGGCGAACAATAGCGCGTACTTCGAGCATGCCTTTCTGGCTCAACAAATGGGCGTTGAACTCGTCGAAGGTCAGGATCTGTTCGTGCGCGACGAATCGGTATTCATGCGCACCACCCAGGGGCCGAAGCGCGTGCACGTCATCTATCGACGTATTGACGATGACTTCCTGGATCCGCTGGCGTTTCGGCCGGATTCCATGCTGGGAGTCCCGGGCCTTCTGACCGCCTACCGGGAGGGTCGAATCACGATCGCGAATGCGATCGGCACCGGCATCGCCGACGACAAGTCGATCTACCCGTACGTTCCGGAGATGATCCGCTTCTATCTCGGCCAGGAACCGATCATCGGCAACGTGCGTACCTGGATCATGCGCCGCAAGGACGACCTGGAGTATGTGCTCGCCCATTTGCCGGATTTGGTCGTCAAGGAAGTCCATGGCGCGGGCGGCTATGGGATGCTGATAGGTCCGGCCTCGACGCAGGCCGAGATCGAAGCGTTCCGCAGCCGCATCAAGGCGGCGCCGGAGCGCTACATTGCGCAGCCCACTTTGGCGCTGTCGACCTGCCCGACGTTCGCGGACCAGGGCCTGTCGCCGCGGCACATCGACTTGAGGCCGTTCGTTCTGTCCGGCCGCGAAGTCAGCATCGTACCGGGCGGCCTCACGCGCGTTGCCTTATGCGCGGGCTCGCTCATCGTCAACTCCTCGCAAGGCGGCGGCACCAAGGACACCTGGGTGCTCGAGGCCTGATGCTGAGCCGAACCGCAGATCATCTTTACTGGATGTCGCGCTACACAGAGCGCGCCGAGAGCCTTGCGCGCCTGGTCGACGCCCATTACCGCATGTCGCTCCTCCCGCATTCTGCCGCCGCGCTTACCGAATCGCTGCGCTCGACGTTGGTCGCTCTCGACATCGAACAGGCCTACGGCGGGCGCCACGAGCTCATCGAGCCGCGCGCCGTGTTCGAGTTCGTGACCTTCGACCGCGATTTCGGCGGCAGCATACTCAGCTGCTTGCGGGCCGCCCGCGAGAATGCGCGCGCGGTCCGCGGATCGTTGACCTCCGAGCTCTGGGTCACGCTGAATTCGACGTGGTTGGATGCACGCGCGTTCGCGGCGCGACGCCCGCTGGGCGCCGATATCGGCCATTTCGTCGAATGGGTCAAGGAGCGTTCGCATCTGACGCGGGGCGTGACGAGCGGAACGATGCTGCGCGACGAGGCCTTGCATTTCACCCGAATCGGCACGTTCATCGAACGCGCCGACAACTCCACGCGCATCCTTCAGTCGCATCAAGGCGACCTCGTGCCCGGCGCCGATGCCGGCGCCGTGCCGGATCCATACGAGTGGAGTGCGTTGTTGCGCGCGCTATCGGCATTCGAGGTATACCGGCGCGTGTATCGCGACGTCATCACGCCGATCAAGGTCGCCGAACTGCTGATTCTCTGCGACGACATGCCGCGGTCGCTGCTGCGCTGCTGCAGGGACGTGTACGAAAACCTGCGGTCGATCGCGAATGAGCGTTCGGCCGAAACCGTGCGGCGCGCCGGAGAGATGCACGCGATGCTGCGCTTCATGCGGATGGAGGACATCACGACGATGGGCGTGCCGCGTTTTCTCGAACGCTTCCTCGCGCGCCTTTGCGGCTTGGGTGAGCGCATCGCGTCGGACTTCCTGGTGCCTCCGGCGGAGGCCTGATCCGATGCAGTTGCATATTCGGCATGAGACGCGATATCGCTACGATCGGCCCGTCAAGTACAGCGTGCAAAGTCTGCGGTTGACGCCGCGCCGCGATCCCGGCCAGCGTGCGCTCGAATGGACCATTTCGGCGCCTGGCCGACGGTTCGAGCAAACCGACGCCCACGGCAATGTCGCGCATTTGCTGACCATCGAGGAGCCCCACCGCGAGATCGCGATCGTCGTGCGCGGAGTGATCGAAACGGCCGGCGGCGAAGCGCGTCAGGAGGATGGGCCGCTGTCGCCGCTCGCCTATTTGGCGCCGACGAGGCTGACCTCCGCGGATGCGGACTTGCGCGCCTTCGCGTGCGCGTCCGTCGGCAATCTGCACGACCCGCGCGCTCGCGCCGAGGCGTTGTCGGACGCTGTATTCAACGCTGTGCGCTATGCACCGGGTGCGAGCGGCGTGCACGACGCCGCCGCGGCCGTGTTCAAGGCCGGTGCCGGCGTGTGCCAGGATCACGCGCACGTCTTTCTCGCTTGCGCGCACGCGCTCGGCATTCCGGCGCGCTACGTCAGCGGCTACCTGTACACCGGCGACTCGAGGGACATCGCGAGCCATGCCTGGGTGGACGTTTGGGCCGGCGCCGAAGCCGGTTGGCGCAGCCTCGATGTGACCCATCAGAGACCGGCGATCGGCCGCTACTGCCGCCTTGCGGTGGGGCGCGACTACCTCGACGCGGCGCCGGTGCGCGGCGTTCGCCAGGGCGGCGGCGGCGAGAATATGGAGGTGCGCGTTCTCGTCGCCGAGTCGGCGCAACAATGATGTCGGCGGCGCCGGCCGAGCGCGATGCCGGCCGGCATGGGCTTGTGCGCGCGCCCGGCCGGCTTATACTTGAGCCCGTCCGCCCACAACGACGAGCCGAACGAGATCGTTCCAGGGGAACAAGCGGCCATGAATGCCAACGTCCTCTCGGTATCCGCGCCAGCGGAAGCGGCGCGCCGGGCGAAAATCGATCTCGCCGCCTGTCATCGCCTCGCGGTGCGATTCGGGCTGAACGAAGGCATCGACAATCATCTGACGCTGCTGGTGCCGGGATTCGCCGACCGTTTTTATCTGGCGCCGTTCGGCTTGCACTGGTCGGAGGTGCGCGCCGGCGAATTTCTCGAAGTCGGCTTCGACGGCAGGCTCCATGGCGGGCGCGGGCCCGTGGAAGACACCGCGCTTTACATTCATCTGCCCGTGCACCGTTTGGAACCGCGCGCCCACTGCGTGCTGCATACCCACATGCCGTATGCGACCGCGCTCTGCATGCTCGAGAACCCGCGTCTCGAGATGGCGGTGCAAAGCGCGCTGACCTTTTACGACGACATCTCCTATGACGCGGATTACAACGGCCTCGCGTTCAGCGAAGCCGAGGGCGAGCGGCTCGCGCACGCGCTCGGCGGCAAGTCGGTGCTGATGATGCGCAATCACGGTGTCCTCGTCGTCGGCGCAACGGTGCCGCAAGCGTTCGAACGGCTCTACTTCCTCGAGCGCGCCTGCCAGGCGCAAGTGCTCGCGCTCTCGACCGGCCGGGCATTGCGGCCGATTCCGGACGCCGTCGCGCGCGCGACCGTGGAACAGTTTCACACCGGCGCCGCGGTCGGCGGCCTTGACCGCGCTGATTTGCATTTCGCCGCCTTGAAGCGCCTTCTCGACCGCAGCGAACCGGATTACGCGACTTGAATAATGCCGGCACGGCGCCGACCGAGCGGTCGGTGTTGCGCAACCCGTTCGTCTGGCTGCTCGCGGCGGTGCTCTTCATAAATTACGTCGACCGCGGCCTCGTGCCGACCGCCGCGCCCCTGCTGCAGACGGACCTTAATCTCGGCCCAGCGCAGTTGGGCGTCCTCATGTCGGCGTTTTTCTGGTCCTACGCGCTGATGCAAATTCCGGTCGGCTGGATCGTCGAGCGCTTCGGCGCGCATCGGGTATTGGCGGGCGGTTTGGTCCTGTGGGCCTGCGCGACGATCTTGGCCGGCTTCAGCCACGGCTATGCGACGCTGGTCGCGTTGCGTGTTTTGCTCGGTCTTGGCGAGAGCACGGGCTTCCCGAGCGTCTCGAAGCTCCTCGCCGGCTCGGTGCCGGCGAAGAGCCTCGGCACGGCGAACGGGATCGTCGGCTTCGCATATTTATTCGGGCCCGCGGTCGGCACGATGTTCGGCGGGCTCCTGATGGCCCGCTACGGCTGGCGCCTCGCATTTCTCGTCTTCGGCGCGCTGTCGCTGACCTGGCTCTGGCCTTGGGCCAAGGTCGCGCCGCGGCAACACGCTCCAGCGGCCCAAGCGGCCGCAGCGCCGACGTTCATGATGATTTTACGCCGGCGCGCGCTTTGGGGAACCGGCCTCGGCCTTTTCTGCAGCAATTACACGTTCTATTTCATGTTGTCGTGGCTGCCCTATTACTTGGTGCGGGTGCGCGGCTTCGCAACGGCGGAAATGGCCGAACTTGCCGGCGCCGCGTATGTGGTGACGGCGCTCTCCGCGCTCGCCGCCGGCTTCTTGATCGACCGCGGTATCGCGCGCGGCGCATCCACGAATTTCGCGTACAAATCGGTGATGGCGGTGGCGCACGTCGGCGCGATCCTGTGCATGGTCGGCATGGCGCAGGGCCCCAAGCCGCTCGCGATCGCGTGCATCTTCGCCTACCAGGTGGTCAACGGCGCCTCGTCGCCCGGTGTCTACGCCATTTCGCAGATACTCGCGGGCCCGTCCGCAACCGGGCGCTGGGTCGGCGTCCAAAACTCGCTCGGCAATTTCGCCGGGGTCGTCGCGCCGGCGCTCACCGGCTTCATCGTCGCACGCACCGGCCACTTCACCGCGGCTTTCCTGCTCGCGGGTGCGGTCAACGTGTTCGGCTTGATCGGCTGGCTGCCGATGCTGCCGAAGCTCGGGCCGCTCGCGTGGGATTCCCCGTCAAAAGCCCGCGGTGTAGAGATAGGCGACGACCGCCGCGGCGACCAGGCAATAGATCCCGAATAAATGCCAGCGGCCTCGCTCCAGCCATCGGCTGAGCCAGCGCAGCGCCAAGAGTCCCGCGAGAAACGCGACGCCCGCACCGAGCACGCAGCGTCCCGCGATCGAGCCGAGATCGATGCTATGGTCGGCGCGCTGCATCTGCAGGAGGCGCCATGCCTCGCGCGCGACGACCGGCGGCGTCAACACGACCGCGAGCGCGAAGCTGAACGCTTCGGCACGCGCCTTCGCGACGCCGAGCAGCATGCCGACGGAGATCGTCGCGCCGGACCGTGAAAACCCGCGAAACGGCAGGCATAGCCCTTGGATCGCGCCGATCCAGGCGGATTCCTTGAGATCGGGATCGCGCGCTTCGGTCCGCACCCGCGCCGCCTCACCCCTCCCCGAATACGCCGCGACGAGAATCAGCACGCCGGCAGCCGCCAAGGCCGGCGCGATCCATTCCAGGTGACTGAACAGATCCTCGATCTGCGCGTGCGGCACGGCGCGAAGCACCGTCTTCTCGATGATCTTGATCAGCGCTTCGCCGATGATGCCTGTGATCACCGTGGCGACGAAGACGGTCCCCGTGATGCGCTTGAAATCGGCAAAGCTGCGAAAATAGGTCTCCCGCCACTGGCGCCAGAAATAGACGATGACCGCGAACATCGTGCCCGTATGCAGCATGACCAGGAGCAGCGTCATCGGCGGCGAGGACGGGTCGAGGCCGAGAAGCTTCTCCGTGATGACGACGTGCGCCGAACTCGACACCGGCAAGAGTTCGGCAAAGCCTTGGACGATCGCAAGAATGACGACGTGGAATATGCTCATGGTATCGGGAATTGTACCTGGGCGCCGTCGATTTGCGCGTAATGCCGAAGCGCCATGCCCGCTATAATCGGCCGACGCGATCGCGCCGGAGGACTATTTCACGATGCCCACATTGTTCGACCCCATGCGATTCGGCGAGATCAGCGCCGCCAATCGCATCGTCATGGCGCCGCTGACTCGCAACCGCGCCGGCCCGGGCCAGGCGCCGACTGCGCTGATGGCGACTTATTACGAACAGCGCGCGAGCGCCGGCCTGATCATCTCCGAAGCGACGCAAATCTGCGCCGAGGGCCAGGGTTACCTCGATACGCCTGGCATATACAGCGCCGCGCAAATCGAGGGGTGGCGGCGCGTCTGCGACGCCGTGCACCGCAAAGGCGGCAAGATCGTTCTGCAGCTCTGGCACGTGGGGCGCATTTCGCACGTCTCGCTGCAGCCCGGCGGCGCACCGCCGGTGTCGAGCACGGCGCGCCGCGCGAACGCGAAGACGTTCACGGCGGGCGGATTCGAGGAGGTTTCCACGCCGCGGGCGCTGAGAACCGACGAACTGCCGGGCATCGTCGCGCAATACGCGCGCGCCGCGCGCAACGCAATCGACGCCGGCTTCGACGGCATCGAAGTGCATTGCGCGAACGGCTACCTTCTCGAACAATTCCTGCGCGACAGCGTCAATGACCGCACCGACGAGTACGGCGGTTCGAAGGAAAATCGCGTGCGCTTGGCCGTGGAGGTCGTGCGCGCAATCGTCGCCGAGATCGGCGCCGGGCGGACCGGCATCCGCCTCTCCCCGGTGACGCCCGTGAACGATGCGCAGCAGGACAGCGACCCGCAGGGTCTGTTCAATCATCTGCTCGACCGGTTCGCGCCCTTGAAGCTTGCGTACATACATGTGATCGAGGGGGCGACCGGCGGCGCGCGCGACTTCGCGCCGTTCGACTACGCGGCGTTGCGCGGCCGATTCAAGCGCGGCCACGAGCATGGCGCCTGGATCGTCAACAACGGCTACTCGCGTGCGCTCGCGATCGAGGCGGTGGCGGGCGGCAAGGCGGACCTGGTGGCCTTCGGCAAGCCGTTCATCGGCAACCCGGATCTCGTGCAGCGTCTGCGCTTGGATGCCCCGCTGAACCGGCTTGACACGAAGACGCTGTACGGCGGCGGCGCCGCCGGCTACACCGATTACCCGACCTTGGACTTGGCGGCGGCCTGACGCGGCCGGCGCTCACAGGAGCTTGCATGGATTTAGGAATCAGCGGCAGGCGCGCGATCGTCTGCGGATCGAGCCTCGGCTTGGGCAGGGGCTGCGCGCTCGCGCTCGCCGAAGCCGGTGTGTCCTTGGTCATCAACGGCCGCAACGCGGCCAAACTCGACGAGACCGCCGATGAAATTCGGCGCGCGACCGGCGTCGCGGTGACCGCCGTCGCCGCCGACATCGGCTCGCCCGACGGGCAGGCGGCCGTGCTCGCGGCCTGCCCGGAGCCGGACATTTTGATCAACAACAACGGCGGCCCGCCGTTCCGTGACTTTCGCGCGCTCGACCGCGCAGCGATGCTCGCCGGCGTGACGATGAACATGGTGACGCCAATCGAACTCATCCAGAAAGTCATCGACAAGATGGCGGCGCGCGGCTTCGGCCGCATCGTCAACATCACCTCGATCAGCGTGAAGATGCCGCTCGCGGGTCTCGATTTGTCGAGCGGCGCACGCGCGGGCCTGACCGCCTTCGTCGCCGGGATAGCGCGCACCGTGGTCGAGCGCAACGTCACGATCAACAATCTGCTGCCCGGCTCTTTCGATACGCGCCGTCTGCGCGACGGCTTCACGGCCGCGGCGCGGCGCGGCGGCGGCTCCGAGGAGGCGGTTGCGCTACACGAGATGGCGCGGATCCCGGCAAAGCGCTTCGGCACGCCGGCGGAATTCGGCCAGGTCTGCGCATTCCTCTGCAGCGTGCACGCCGGCTATCTCACCGGTCAGAACATCCTGCTCGACGGCGGCCTATACCCCGGCGCGTTCTAAGGGCGCGCCGGCGTCGCAGGGATTTTCGGCGGTCGATAGCACGCCTTCTAGATGAGTACGCCGCGGTCCACGCCGCGCACGTCGGTGCGTCCGCAAAATGCCATGGTCAAATCGAGCTCCTGGCGGATGATCTCGAGGCACTTCGTCACGCCCGCCTCGCCCATGGCACCGAGCCCGTAGAGGAACGCGCGTCCGATCAGCGCAGCGCGCGCGCCCTGCGCGACCGCCTTGAACACATCCTGGCCGCTGCGGATGCCGCCGTCCATCCACACTTCGATGCGTGATCCGACGGCATCGACGATCGCGGGCAGCGCTTCGATCGAGGACGGCGCGCCGTCGAGCTGGCGGCCGCCGTGATTCGAAACGATCAGCGCGTCCGCGCCGCTGTCCGCGGCGTGGCCGGCGTCGTCTCTGTCCATGATGCCCTTCAAAATGAGCTTGCCGCCCCAGCGCCGCTTGATCCATTCGACGTCGCTCCAGTTCAGGCGCGGATCGAACTGCTCCGATGTCCATGCCGCGAGCGACGCCATGCTGTCGACGCCGCGCACATGCCCGACGATGTTGCCGAAACTGCGGCGGCGCGTGCCGAGCATCCCCAGGCACCAGCGCGGCTTCCTCGCAAGATCGAGCAAATTGCCGAGCGTCGGCTTCGGTGGCGTGCTCAATCCGTTCTTCAGGTCCTTATGGCGCTGACCGAGGATCTGCAGGTCGAGCGTCAGCATCAGCGCCGAACAGCGCGCCGCCTTGGCCCGGTCGATCAAGCGCTCGACGAAATCCCGGTCGCGCATGACGTACAGCTGAAACCAGAACGGCGCGCCGGTATGCGCCGCGACGTCCTCGATGGAGCAGATGCTCATCGTCGAGAGCGTGAAAGGGATGCCGAATTTCTGCGCCGCACGCGCCGCCAGGATCTCGCCGTCCGCATACTGCATGCCGGTAAGGCCCGTGGGCGCGAGTGCGACCGGCATCGCCACGTCTTGGCCGAGCAATCGAGTGCCGAGCGAACGATTCTCAATATCGACCGCGACCCGCTGGCGCAGCTTCAGCTTGCGGAAATCCGCCTCGTTGGCGCGATAGGTGCTTTCGCTCCAGGAACCCGCGTCCGCGTAGTCGTAGAACATGCGCGGAACGCGCCGCCGCGCGAGAGTCCGCAAATCCTCGATGCAGGTGATAACGCTCATCGGTGGTGCTTCCGGGGCCGCTCCGTTAGGCTGTCGCCGCCGGCAGTGTAGCGAATCGCGGCGGCGCGCGCGCGGCGCTTGCCGAATGCGGGACAATCAGTGCATTCTCAATGCCGAATATCGGAGACCGATCATGAGTGAGACTGAAATTGCCGTGGTCCGGCGGCGCCCGCGCGCCGCCCGGCGGGGGCCGCGCGCCGCCCCCCGGCCCGCCCACAAGCGCCCCGGGATGGCCGGGAGGGCCGGCGGCGCGGGT
>VFSW01010328.1_pt1 | contig 13243 bp, 14 predicted proteins | sample 5358111 | NCBI WGS metagenome assembly VFSW01 (sample SAMN11554181, study PRJNA540505) | mine drainage metagenome | isolation source: sediment from site ElyBrook_90M | place: USA: Ely Copper Mine, Vershire, VT | collected 2017 | reverse complement strand
CGCTTCTCGCCTCCTATACTGACGCGCCAACGCGCGCTGATCCACACTACCAGTCAGTAAGGGGACCGGATGTCCGGCCGAATGGCCGGAAGGAGGCCGCAGTGCAGAGGCTCTACCGAGCCATAGCGTGGATTGCGGGCGTGGCTATAGTCGTTGGCTTGCTCAAGGCTACCATGCTCTGGACGCAAGCGATCAATACGGTGTCGCAAGGCTTGTCGCAGGGCAGCGGCTTTTCGTTGTCAGATGGGACATTTTCAGTGTTCTTCACGCTGCTGCGCTCCGGCTTGCTCTTCGACCTCATGAACGTATCCAATCTGCTCGTCGGCGGGGTGATGGTGATGACAGTGATTGTCGCCTGGGCCGACCGCCGCTCTGGCTGGCTGATTGCGCTGCTGGTCGTTACACTCCTGGCCCTGCTCTGGCCGCTCGGCGTTCAGCTCTGGATCGCCACCGCGTTGCCCACGACGCCGCCACCTTATCCGACGACACTCGCCCTGCTCGCCCAGATCGGGAACAACTCGTCCTTCGCGGCGCCGCTCATCCCGCTGGCGCTGGCAGTGATCTTCGCGCTCACACAGCGCAAATCAGCAGCAGCCAACGCGCGGAACATCGCCGTTCAACCCGCCTAGCGGATTCTACACAGAGCACAACAAAGCTCATGCGCCTGCAGCGCGAATGACCCGCTCCTCATCACCTCGCGGCTCGGCCGCGACCAGCGCGATAGTCAGCTTACGTACGTACAAGGAGGCCGCGATGGAGAAGCTGTATAGAGCATTAGTCTGGCTCGCGGGCGTGGCTATCGTTCTCGGGCTGGCCTTCGCTGCCGTGTTTACGGCGCAGGCGGCCAGCTACTATTCGCAGGTTCCGCATGTCTCGTATACTGACGAGCTGTATTCAGGCCTCGTCATCGGTCTGTACACAGGTGATCTGCCTACCACTATCAAGACGGCGGCGTTTCTGGCCGTGTGTGGCGCAACGCTGCTGGCCCTAACGCTTGCCTGGGCCGACCGCCGCTTTGGCTGGCTGCTCGCGCTGCTCATCGTCACGCTGCTGGCTCTGCTCTGGCCGACGTGGGTCGAGGCATGGACACTGCACACCCTCCAACTGTCGCAGCCCGTCCCGGTGACCGCATCGCTTGAAGCGCAGATCTTCTCAGGCTACGCGGCGCCACTCGCTCCAGCCGCGATGGCGCTGATCCTCGCGCTCGCCCGGCGCAAGCCCGCTCCCTCGACGACGCCCGGCGCCTCCGTGCTGGGCGCCCCGCGCACCTCGCCGTGAGCGCGATGCCCTATCTCTTGCGGCTCAGCGGCGCTAAGGCCCGCTTTCGCGCTGCTCGCGACTCCGGACAAACGTGCGATACTGTGTCTGCGCCCGCGCTGGGCGCTCATGGGACACGGTGACAAACACGTGATTGCGCAGGGGTCGTGCGATGGACCGGCGACAGGACGGACAGGGCGACGCAACGAGCGCCACCGAGACGGCTAGCGCGCCATATCCCCACGCGGAGTGGCGGCTGCTGCTGGAGCGGGAGCCATGCGCGGGCGCGTGGAATATGGCGCTCGATGAGGCGATCATGGATGCGGTGGCCGAGGGCGCGGCGCCCCCGACGCTGCGCCTCTATCAGTGGGCGCCGCCGTGCCTCTCGCTGGGCAGACGCCAGCCACTGCAGGGGATAGACCTCGCGCGGCTGCGCGCCGAGGGCTGCGAGGCGGTGCGCCGCGCTACTGGCGGCTGGAGCATCCTGCATACAGATGAGTTGACCTACAGCGTGGCGCTCTCCCCCAGCGATCCGCGCGCCGATGGTCCTATCCTCGACGCCTATCGCAAGCTCAGCGCGGGGCTGGTGGCCGGACTGGCGCTCCTGGGCGTCGCCGCGCTGATGACGCCCGCCTCGGCCAGCGGCACGCACAATCTGACTGCCGCCTGCTTCGAGGTTCCCTCCGCCTACGAGATCACCGCGCACGGGCGCAAGCTGATCGGCAGCGCGCAGGCGCGGCCCAACGGGCGCGTCTTGCAGCACGGCTCGCTGCCTCTCACCGGCGACATCGCCCGCGTGACACGCTACCTCACCTTCGCCGATGAGGTGGAACGCGAGGCGCTGGCGAACCACTTGCGAGAGCGCGCGACGACGCTCAGCGCGGTCGCTGGCCACGAGATCGCCTTCGCCCAGGTAGCCGACGCGATGCGGCAGGGCTTCGCGCGGGCGCTCAACGTGACGCTGACCCCCAGCGCGCCCACGCCAGACGAGCTGACCCGCGCCGAGACGCTGACACGCGAGAAACAGGCGGAGATGGCATGACGAGTGAGACGAGTGATGGAAGCGAGACGAGCGACTCCGACGAGCAGGCGCCGCGCGAGCGGCTGCTGGCCGAGGCCGAGGCGTTCGCCCGCGCAGCGCTGGCCCACGACAGCAGCGGCCACGACTGGAGCCATGTCGAGCGGGTGCGTCGTGTCGCGCGGACCATCGCCCGCAAGGAACGCGCTGATGGCTTCATCTGCGAGCTTGCGGCGCTGCTGCACGATGTCGCCGACTACAAGATCGCGGGCGACGAGGAGACTGGACTGGCGCGCGTGCGCGACTGGCTCGGCGGTCAAGGCTGCGACGCGGCGACCACCGAGCGCGTCATGCAGATCATCGCGACGATGTCGTGCGCGGGCGGCGAGCGCCCACCGATGACCACACTGGAGGGCCAGATCGTGCAGGACGCCGACCGGCTCGACGCCATCGGCGCGGTTGGCGTGGCGCGCGCGTTCGCCTATGGCGGCGCGAAAGGACGCGCGATGTACGATCCTGCGCAGCCGCCGCGCGAGCGCATGAACGTCGAGGAGTATCGCGCGCAGCCCGCGCCGACGATCAATCATTTCTATGAGAAGCTATTGCTGCTCAAAGATCGTCTGAATACGCGCTATGCTCGGCGCATGGCTGAGCAGCGCCACCAGTTCATGCTGGCGTTCCTCGATGAGTTCTACGCCGAGTGGGAGGGCCGCAGTTAGCGCGCCGTCCGCAAGCCCTGATACCTGCGTCGCGTCGCGGGTATCGTTCGCTGCCCTCATTCGCGAGGGGACAGCATGCACATGGAGGATGCCCGCGTGGCACACTTTAGAAACTCGCCGACAATGATCGTCGCGCTGAACGCGGAGCCACTCGATGTGCCGCTGCTGGAGCCATTTGCGATAGCGACCGGGCGCATCACAGCGGCGCGCAATGCGCTGATACGGGTGCGGTTGGCGAACGGGGTGGAGGGTATCGGCGAGGCCGCGCCCTTCCCACCCAGCGGCGGCGAGACGCAGGAGACGGCGCTCGCGGCGGTCGCTGGCATGGTGACACTGCTCGAAGGTCACGATGTGACACAGTGGCGCATGCTGGCGCGGCGGCTGACAGCCAGCTTCGAGCATCAGGCGACGGCGCGCGCGGGTGTGGAGGCCGCCCTGCTCGATGCGCTAACCCGCAGCATGGGTGTGCCGCTCTACCGCTATCTCGGCGACGCAGGCGCGAGCGTCACGACTGACATCACCATCCCGATCGAGTCGCCGGAGCACATGCGAGACCTGGCCCGACGCTACGCCGAGCAGGGCGCCAGCACGCTCAAGGTCAAGGTGGGCGCCGATGTAGACGACGACCTGGATCGCGTGCTGGCCGTCGTCGAGGGCGCGCCCGACTGCGACATCATGCTGGATGGCAACCAGGGCTACACCCCGTCGGAGGCGCTCGACTTGCTGCGCTCGCTCGCCGCGGAGGATGTCGCGCCGATCCTCTTCGAGCAGCCGACGCATCGCCACGATCTGGACGGCCTGAAGTTCGTCACCGAGCGCGCGGGCATTCCCGTCGCGGCGGATGAGGCCGTGCATACGGCGGCGGACGCGATGCGCATTGCGCGCATGGGCGCGGCCAACGTCATCAACATCAAGCTGATGAAATCAGGTTTCGCCGAGGCGCTCGACATCGCGGCGGTCTGCCGCGCGGCGCACATCGGTCTGATGGTGGGCGCGATGATGGAGTCGCGGCTGGGCATCATGGCTTCCGCCAGTCTGGTCGCAGGCGTGGGCGGCTTCCGCTATGTAGACCTCGACACGCCAATGCTGCTCGCCTCTGATCCTTTCGAGGGCGGCTACACGCAGGAAGCCATGACCTACCACCTCGACACCGCCGCGCCGGGCATGGGCGTGGCGCTGAGCGAGATCGACGGCGATGAGGACGGCGATGAGGACGGCGATGAGGACGGCGATGAAGAGAGCGACGAAAACGAGGAGTAGCGCCCTGGGCGCGGGCCGTCGCCGCGACAGCGCTTCTCTGCGGAAGCGCTTCTCCAACGCGCGGTCGCCTGACTCTCACCGCTACCCATCCCGATGACCGCAGGGGCGCCCTCAGCGCTGAGGCGCTGGTCGCCAGGCCGTCAGCGTCTTGTAGATGTGGTCCAGCTCGTCGTAGCTGTAGCTCTTGCCCTGCGGGCTGAGGTCGAGCCAGGTGGTGTCTTTGAACGGCTGGTAGATGGCGACGGAGGGCTGGCCGATGATCTCGACACGCATGCGTGGGTCAGCGGCGACGATCACCGGCTGCGTCGGCACATCGCGCAGGCCCGCCAGCGCCAGCGTGCCACGCACCCGCTCAGCGCTGAAGCGCGCCGGCTGCGTCGGATTCTTGCGCGCTGGCTCCCAGGCTGAGCGGTCGCGCGGCAGGAAGAGCCAGTCCTCGCCCTCGCAACGGTAGACCCCGCGCCACGCCTTGACCTCGAAGACCGTCACGCCCTGCGGCCCCAGTAGCACGCCATCGATGTCGCCGCCAGTGCGCCAGGGCGGAGGTGGCGTGTAGTTGCGCAGCAGCAGGTAGCGGTTGTCGAGCCGGGGCGCCAGAAACCAGATGAGCGCCTGCTCGCCCTGGAGTCCACGGCGATAGGTTTCGGCCTCGCGTTGCGCCGCCACGCTGGCGGCGAGCCGCTGCGCGGGGGCGCGCCGTGGCCCGCCAGAGAGGCGCCACCAGAGATTGCGCCAGAGGCCACCGGGGCCGCGTGTCGGCTCAGTCAACGCCTGGCGCGCTGCCCACTCATTCGCCGCGACACGCTGGTAGAGGTAATTCGAGCAGTCTACGACCCACATCCTCGCAACACCACCGAGTTCTATTCTTTAATGGCTGTACGCCGACGCGCGCCATCCCACAACTCCCTGTCGGATCAGGCGCGTGGCCTGCCCCCTCGCCTGCTCTAGTATACGCGAGCGTGCGGCGTTGGCGCAGCCGGAGATGACCTCTGTGGACATTGAGGTGGCTCAGCGAGAAGGCGCGTCAGTAGCGGATGGATACGGCGCGCGGAGGCGGGTATCCGTCAGTGTGATGGTTCCATGCAGCGCGGTGATGGCAATGAGGTCGGGCAGCAGGGCCTGCGCGCGCGCTGTAGGCGCCACGATCTCGATAATCAGCGGCAGGTCGTCGCTCAGGTCCACCTGGCTCAGCGTGCGCGCGCCGCCGTGTGCGCTCCAGCCCTCCTGCGCCCGTGTGACATACGCAGGCAGCCCGGCGCGGCGAGCCAGCGCGAGGGTCGCCTCCGCCACCGTCACGCGTCCGGCGCGCGCACGCTCATGCGTCAATATCCGCACAGCGAGTCCCGGCTCCCATTCCACGCTAGAGGCTCCTCCCGCTCCGCTATCTGGCATAGCCGGCTACCACCTTCACCAGTTGCGCTGGCGCCGTTAGGAGCGGCGTCACCGGCTCCGTACCTGGGTAGAGGTGAGCGAGGCTGCCGCCAGCATAGAGATGATAGATCAGCGGCGCGCCCATCACCAGCGCCAGCGCTGCGAAGGCCCAGAGGAGCGCGGTCTGGCGCGCCTCGGCGCTCGCCAGCATGCGCGCGGACACCCCCGAAAGCCGCGCAGGCAGGCGCTGCGCCTGCGGATGACTGGCGAGTCTCTGCGCCAGCGCGACACCACCCCATCCCAGCAGCGCGGCATAAAACGGGATCAGATAGAACTGCCAGTAGTCATGCACATACGCGCCCTCGCGGAAGACGAGCAAATGCGCCAGACCACCCAGCCCATACAGCCCGATGAGCTGGATGCGCAGGGTCAGCCCCTCCTGGCGGAGGCGACTCCAGAGGAAGAGCAGCGCCAGCGGCAGGGCTACCCAGGTCCATGGGCCGAAGTCGAGGACGTTGAAGTGCAGCACACGCATGACCCACTGGTATGGCTGGAAGCTGGTAGGATCAGCGCCGAAGCTGTCTGAGCGCACGAAGAAGATGCTCTGCAGCCGGGCGAGCGACCAGCCGCTGACCCAGGCGATCTGCACGATGACAAGCGAGAACATCAGCGTTACCGTAGCGCCCGTAGCCAGCGCCAGCCGCCAGCGCAGTCGCCGCGCCGCGAGCGTGTCGAGCGCAAGCAGAATCCACGCGAAGAAGAACATCGGCCAGCCGTACCACATGCCCAGCGCCACACAGCCCGCGACTCCCACCAACCAGCCGGCGCGACCGCTACGCCTCCAGAGCAGGTAGCAGAGGGTCATGCCTAGCTCGCAACACATCGTCGGCGCCTCATGCGCCACATCGCGCCCATAGTAGGCCGCGATAGGAAAGGTGATGAAGAGCAGCGCGGCGAAAGTGGCGGCGCGCCGGTCGAAGAGCAGCGTCATCAGGCGATAGAAGAGCAGCAGCGCGATGAGCGTAAAGGTGATCGGAACCAGCCGCACGGCCCAGAAGTGGTAGCCAAAGGTGAGCAGTGATCCGGCGATAGTCAGTGCGAGCAGCGGCGGGTGGTGGGCATAGATGTCTGGCTGGGCTGGCCCCGTCAGCAGGTACTGGAACTCCTGCGCATCGCTGACGCCACGCGGGTGGACACTGCTGGGCGTGTAGGTCGGCGGATTGACGCTGTTATCGAAGAAGTCCTGACCCCTGGTGAACCCTAGCCCGAACCGGATGTCGTTGATGGCGGCGCTCTCAAAGACGAGGCCGTTGTCTTCGTGGCTGCCGTGCCAGGGTGTCGCCACGTTCAACGTCAGCAGGAAGATCGCCAGGACAAAGACGAGCGCGAAGGGAACGTGGCGCAGTAGCGTCCGCCTGCTCGGCCTCCTGCTCGCGCTGAACCGTCCTCCAGGCCCACCCGGTGTGGCGAGCGCAACGGCCACACGCGGCAGCGTCGGGTCGAGCGCATCCAACTCCGCCGCTGGAATGTCGCTGACGCCAGCGGGCAGGCGTCGTGAACGCGGATCAGCCACGGGCGGCTACTCCCCTGTCAGTCTGTGTGCCTCTACGCGCCTCAGTGTCTGGGGGTGTCTCGCGCCGCTCGCCCCCTCAACCGCTCCCCCAGGGGAAGCGTGGGCCAGGGAGAGGGCGCTACTTCTCGACCTGGGCGAGCTTGGGCATCTGCCGTCCGGACGTGTCTTCGTCCTCGAAGTGCGCTTCTTCATGATACTCGGCGTCGGTGTTGACCTTCCAGGGGTCGAGGTGGCTCCCCGTGGCGATGTTGCGCGCGGCGAGCAGCGCGGTCATCATCGAGTGATCCTGATTGTTGTAGTGGTGCATGCCGTTGCGCCCCACCAGCGCCAGGTTGGGCAGCGTCGCCTGGACCCAGTTGCGAATCACCGCGAGATGCTGCTTGTAGACATCATCATAGACCGGGTAGGCCTTGGGTTGGCGCACCACCACGCCCCAGAGCACCTCCTCTGGCGCGCACATCCCCAGCTGCGCCAGCTCGCGCTTCGCCAGCGCCACCAGCTCGTCATCCGAGGCAGTCCACAAGCCGTCGCCTTCGAAGCAGAAATACTCCAGACCCAGGCAGGTGGTCGAGTCGTCAGGCGTCATGTACGGACTCCACGACTTGAAGTTCTGCATGCGTCCGACCTTGACGGAGGGGTCGTGGATGTAGATCCAGTTATCGGGAAAGACGCTCTTGCGGTTGATGACCACCGCGATGCTGATGAAGTCGCGGTATTTGAGCTGGTCGGCGGCGGCGACGACTTCGGGCGGCGGCGCTGGCTCCAGCTTGTGCATCAGCTCACGGATCGGCAGCGTCGAGATGAACTGTGCGCCGGTCACGGCGTCGCTCTGGCCGGTGGCGACATCGCGTACCAGCACATCGGTCACCCGCCCACCGCTGTGGCGCACCGCCAGCACTTCTTGCCCCAGCGCCACGATGTTGCCGCCCTCGCGCAGACGTTGCGCCACGCGCTCCCACATCTGTCCGGGGCCATACTTCGGGTAGCGGAACTCATCGATCAGCGTCTTGATGACGGCGCTGCGGTCGCCGCCCTTGGCCTTTTTCTGCGGCAGGAGCGCGCCTTTGATCGCCTCGGTCAGGTTCAGCCCCTTGATGCGCTGCGCCGCCCAATCGGCGGACAGCTCCTTCGTGCTGATGCCCCAGACCTTCTCGGTATAGGTCTTGAAGAAGATGCTGAAGAGCCGGTGGCCAAACTGGTTGGTCACCCACTGCTCCAGATTCGTGGGGTTGCGCGTGGGACGCACGCGCGCCCAGGCATAGCTGGTGATGCAGCGTACGGTCTCGATTGGCCCCATGTTCAGCAGCGCATTGCTCGCCTTGAGCGGATAGTCGAAGTATTTGCCCTTGTAGAAGATGCGCGAGAGCCGTCCGCGTACCAGCAGCTCATCGCCGAGAATCTCGGTCCAGAAGTCCTCGACTTCCTGACTCTTGCTGAAGAAGCGATGGCCGCCGATGTCGAAGCGGTAGCCGCGATGCTCCTCGGTGCGCGAGATGCCACCAACAAAACGCTGGTCTTTTTCGAGCGTGACCGAGGGGATCCGGTAGCGCATCAATTCGTAGGCGGCGGTCAGGCCAGCGGGCCCACCGCCCATGATGACAGTGCGCCGCGCTGGATCGAAGACTGGCTGCTGAGCGCCCGACTGCGTCCCCGCCTGTATACTGTGCCCGTTACTCTGTGGAGGCTGCTGAGACGCTTCTGCGAGCATGGGGTCCACCTGACCGTTCCTTCCCTCGAACATGCATGAACCTGGACTGGCGACTACTATGGCGCGCACAGCGTACCTCAAAAAACGCCGTGTGCTACAGATGTATAGTACGCATGACGCAACGCGCATGAGTGGCGCCATCTCACATTACGTCACGTTGCAAGCAGGCGCGCCCGATGACATGAACGCTCACGAGGGTCGCCAGTAACCGCGTCAGCCGTCCTGGGCATGGGCGGGTAGGCGACCGTCCATGTCGCCATCCGTCGCCATCATGCGCTCCCGGCTAATGCGTCGGGATGGGCTCGGTGGGCGTGGTCGGCGCCTGCTCGGGCTGGACGTGATGCTGTGTTGGAATGCGCGGCAGCGCCACGAGCAGCGCGAGCGCCGTCAGCAGACCACCGACCACGAACGGCGCGCTCGCCCCGCCTGCCGCGAAGACCCATCCAGCGGCGACGGGGCCAATGATGCGCCCAAGCCCGCCACTGCTCTGGATCAGGCTCAATGTCTGCCCTTGTGTCTCGTCGGACGTGGCGAGCGAGGCGAGCGCCGAACTCATGGACGAGACGGCGCCGCTGCCCGCGCTCAACACGCCCACGGCGATCAGCATGATGGCCAGGCGCGTCCCGAACGGCAGCAGGAGCAGCCCAGCGGCCAGTAGCGCGAGACCAACTACCAGCAATCCTTGCACGCCCCACAACTTCGAGAGGCGCCCGACCAGCCCTCCCTGGACGATGACCATCACGACGCCGACAAGCACAAAGATGGCGGCGTTCTGTGTCGCGCCCCAGCCAAACGCCTTCTGGGAGAACAGTGGATACATGGCTTCCATCGCCGTGAAGGCGAGTGTGTAGAGCAGGTTGATACCTAGCAGGCGCGCCACGGCTGGGCTGCGCAACGACGCCAGCAGGCTCGACATCAGCGAAGATGATTCGCGCTCAGCGTCGCTCGTGTGGTCGCTCTGAACCCGGGTCTCCGGCAGCAGGAAGAAGACCAGCGCAGCATTGATGAGCGCAAGCCCTGCCGCGAACCAGAAGGGCGCTGTCTGCCCAAGCGTGGCCAGGCCACCGCCGAGCGCCGGGCCAAGCACAAATCCGAGGCCAATCGCGGCGCCGATGAACCCCATCCCCTTGGCGCGCTCGGCAGGCGCCGTTGTATCGGAGACGACCGCCTGCGCCGTGCCGATGTTGGCCGCGCCCATGCCGCCAATGAAGCGGGCGACCAGCAGGAACGCAAAGGAGCCAGCCAGCGCCGAGAGCGCCAGCGACAGCGCTTCGATCAGCAGCGACCAGAGAACGATGGGACGCCGACCGTAACGGTCAGACAAGCGCCCCAGCACCGGCAAAAAGATGAACTGGGCGAGGGAATAGACCGTGAGAATCAGCCCCACCTGCACGGGATTCGCGCCAAGATGCTGCGCCCAGAACGGCAGCAGGGGAATGATGACGCCAAATCCGGTAAAGTCGATCAGCACCGTCAACGCCATCAGGAGCAGCGGCGAACGGGTCGTTTTCTTCATGTGTGAGCGCCTCCAGGTCGCCGAAGCAGCGCTCTTTGTAGCGCCGTGGTGACAGAAATGATATAGTCACGTTTGACTAATCACCAGTATAGAGTGAATCTCACGCATAGTCAATAGTGACTAGTCACGAATGATTAACATGTTGTGGCAGGAGGCTACTGGATGGATGAGCGAACCTTGCTACTGCTGGGCATGCTGCGCATTCAGAGCCAGCACGGCTACCAACTGAACGAGTTCATCGAACACAATCTGGGGCGGGTTACGGATATGAAGAAACCGACCGCCTATGCGCTGCTCGACCGGCTCGAGCAGTCCGGCGCGATCACTTCGCGCCTGGAGCAGGAGGGCAACCGCCCGCCGCGCAAGGTCTACGCGATCACCGAGCAGGGCGAACAACTCTTCTTCAGGCTGCTGAGCGAGACGCTGGCGACGGCGCAGCCCTATGTCATCGTGGGCGACGTCGGGCTGATGTTTCTCGACGCGCTGCCGCTCGCGGAGGCGCTGGAGTTGCTGGAGCGGCGCCTGGCCTCCGTGCGCGAGCAACTCGCCGAGATCGAGAAGGTTCCGGTCCATCATCTGGGCGTCGGCGCGCTAGGAGTGGTCAGTCTGGGCAATGGCGTTGATCTGGCCATCGAGCATCAGGCGGTGCTGCTGCGTACAGATGAGGCCTGGCTCGCGCAGCTCATCGAACGGCTGACCGCACAACGCGAGCAGCGATAGGATGCGACGTCTGTACGCTGGCGCGCCACATCACGACACAGACAACGCCCCCAGTGTTCCTCCGTCATGGAGCAACGCGGGGGGCGTGGGTTCTTGAAACCAGGAGGTCCAGTCGAGAATCAGCGGTTAGACGTGGATGCGGCGGTAGCGCGCCTCGACCTCGCTGTAGACACCGTAGGCGATCAGGCCGAGCGCCACCAGCCCCAGCAACACCGGACCGAAGGGCTGCGCCGCCAGTGTCGCCAGCGCGCCCGCCAGCCCTTGCGCCTGCTGCGGATTGTGATGTACCGCCGCAGAGATCAGGAACAGGCCGATGATGATGAAGATCGCGCCGAGCGAGCCGATGCCAAAGCGGCCAGTGTAGCGCGTCAGTTTGCGCTCCGTCTCGTTCATCTGGCCGAGCGGGAATGCGCGCTCGAAGCGCAGCTTCCAGGCTTCATAGAGCAGGGCAGCCGCGACACCGAGGACGATCAGGCCGAGCAGCACGACCAGGAACACGCCGAAAGGCGCAGAGAGCAGACGCGCGGTCCAGTCCTGTGTGCTGGCGTTCGAGCCTTTTGGCGCGGCGTGTTGCAGCATCAGCCGCAGAGAAGCCAGCGCGAAGCCCAGATAGGAGACGCCGACGACGGCGTAGCCGATGCGGCGCACCGTGTCCTTCTTAGCGTCGCCCTCGCCATCAGGATTGAACGCGGCGCGGGCGAACTGCCACAGCGCGTAGCCGACGAAGCCGACGAAGATGATGAACAGCAACACCTTGCCAAACGGCTGCAGATAGATCGTGGTGATGGCGCCCTGCGGGTCGGTCGTCTGCCCACCCGCGCGGATCGCCGTCATAAAGGCGAGCCAGCCGATCACAAGATAGACGATACCCTTGGCGGCATAGCCCAGCCGCGCCAGCGCGGTAAACCACGGCGCGCTGATAATCTCGCGTGTCTGGCTGCCCGCCTGATTGGCCAATGCCCCTGCGTGATTCGCCGCCCGCCGCGCATTCTCGCCCACTCCGTCCGCAGTTGAGAGTGGCTCTGACGCCGACCCCGACGGGTGTGGCGCATGTATACGTCCAATAGTATGCCATCCTTTCTCACCGCGCTCTGCTGTAGCTCGTAGGTAGCTCGTTCTGGCCTGCCACTGCAGGCGATAGCTCGAAGCGAGCGAAGCGCGCTGATACGCATAGGGCAAGAATGGCGCCAGATCATGTAAAGAGGCCAGCGACTAGTCGCCACCTCTCGATGATCAGCGGGCCGCTCAGGCCACCTGCGCGGCCTGGAACGAGGTGGAGGACGGCGCGTTCACCCGCCACTGGCGGCGCCAACACGCCTCAAACCCCGCCGGACATCTCGCCGAACGAGTGTGCGCGCTTGCGTGAGGCGTGTAGCATGGGAGTAGCATGGGTTCGAAGCGCGCCACACGCATGGGACGTACAGGGCGCGCTCAGAAAGCGGAGAAGCAGAAGGCGATGACGCGAGACGAAGCCGCTGGCGCCGGGAGGCGCAGACATGAAACGTCACCGCGAGCGGCTCGCATGCGCGCATATGGCGCCATAGTCGGGTGGTCGCTGCTTGGCGTGTGGATTGTACTGGTGGGCGGGCTCGTGCTGACGCTGCATCCTGTCGCGTCTGACTGGAGCATGTATTACGATACCGCTCGCGCCTTGCGCGCCGATCCACATGCTGACCTCGCCCTCTTCGCGACGACGGTTTGGGGTGGTCATCTGCCAGGTGGATGCTAGCTGTGGCCGGGAACCTACAATTATCCACCACTGCTCGCCCTGCTGCTGGCGCCGCTGACGCTGCTGCCCTGCGCTCCGGCGACGCTGGTTTGGCGCAGTTTCTCGCTTGCGTTGTGGCTGGCGTCCGCCGCCTGCTTCACGCTGCCTGCGTTGCGCGCGCGCTCGTGGGGCTGGGCGCTCGCGGGCGTGGCGCTCGTGACGCTCTATCTGCCAGCGATCGATGGCATGCTGCTGGGACAGGTTCATCTGGTGATTCTCGCATGCTGCCTGCTCGGCGCCGCGTTGGTGGCGCGCGGACGCCAGGCGCTGGGCGGCGGGGTACTGGCTTTCGGCGCCTGGATCAAGTATCTGCCAGCGGTTGTCATCCTCTAC
>VFSW01010327.1_pt1 | contig 13243 bp, 6 predicted proteins | sample 5358111 | NCBI WGS metagenome assembly VFSW01 (sample SAMN11554181, study PRJNA540505) | mine drainage metagenome | isolation source: sediment from site ElyBrook_90M | place: USA: Ely Copper Mine, Vershire, VT | collected 2017 | reverse complement strand
ATGTTGCACCGTATCCTCACCGTTGACGATGACGGCAATCCAATTGAACCCGATGTCGAAAATGCACAGAAAGAGGTGCCGATCTACACCGTAGCACAGAGCACTGTAAGCAGTGTGCCAAAGAAAGCGTCTTCTCTGCTGCGCAAGCGTCAAGTCGCGTTCACGATCGATGCGCCGATGAAAGAATCTCGTACGACAATCGATTCCGAGGCTGTCGCGAAATTTGCAAAGAAGGAGGAAACAATGTTGAAGATCGCGAAAGTTCTCGCGCGCGAGAAGGCGACCGCTGAGCCAATGACGCGTCAGCCCAACGACATCGTTTATCAAATCAACGAACCGTATTCAGAAATCATGCCAGCGTCGCTCGAGCCGAGCGACTTGGTCTACTCAGTACCAACGCAACGAATTCAATCATCGCCAAGTGACGACGCAACGCATGGCGGTAGTGGTGGCGGCGAAGATGCGAGCATCTCGATGTCGAATGTTCTACCACTCGAGACCTACAATCAGGCGCAGCGCTTGTTGATCGAGTCGACGATTCAGACCAGTTTCGCCATTCCGACCGACAACACGACACGTTCTGCCACAAGCATGAGCAACGGCACTACCACCGCCACCACCAGCACCGGCACCACTACTATCACACGGCCCAACACGAGTGCTGCATCGAGTAGCGGCGTGCTGCAAAGTGCGTTCTCACAGGCGCTGCAGCCGGCGGCTGGTGTTTCTATTGCTGCCTACGCTAATCACTTCACACGCACACTACTCAATCGCGCGCATTCGAGCGCCGACGGTGTGGCAGCACTGCGTCCAACGCCGTACATCGGCAACAGCGCGAGCACTTTTGTGACGACATTCGTTCAGGCAGCGATCGAAGATTCGCCAACCGAACACGCGTCGGAGCACATTCCAAGCGACGAGAAACGCGCCTGCTCGTCAGCGATCACGTACGACTGGATGGAGTCGTTCCAGCGTTCGGTGCGCGCCGAGGAGTTCGCATGCTGCAAGGGCGATAATTGCTGGGGCATGACACTGCTCGACGTTCGTCGCCACGTGCTGCCCAAATCGGTTTGGCCTGTGTTCTGGTTTCCCGACGAGATTGCACTTGTGCGTTCGGCGCCCGAGAAGATGAAAGCCGAAGCAGCGAAGCGTGTGTGCATCGGGTGCAAGTTTGCCGACGCCAACGCGCTGACAAATCACACTGCGATGCGCAACACACGCGTCGGCACGAATTGGATCGTTTGCAACGCACACGTGCTCGTCAACGTCAAAGGCGACGGTGCTGGCGAGTTTCCAATCGAGATGACGCAGGGTTTGTGTAGCAACGGGTACCGCGGGCTGATCAATCAAGTGCCGTGGATGTCGCGCATTGGCTGGGTGGCGAAGCCCGATCCACACTACAGCGGCGGCTACATCTATCACAACAACAACATGCATCGCTTCCCGATTCCGGCGGCATACTATCATCGCGACGCGCCAGCGATGCCGCTCGCGCTCGGCGCCAATCAGATGGCGTCGCCAACAATTTCCACGCCCGGTGGCGGCGCGGCGTCGGCGGCTGGAAACCCCAAGCGGGGTTTCTAGGCCGTGTTGTATCATGGCCACTCGTCGGTGTGGGTAGAAAGACGGCGTGCAGTATCGATTCGGAGGACAATGTGTATTGTGTCTTCTGGCAATCGATATTCGCTCTCGCACGCCAACGTCAACAAGAAAACTCACAACAACCATCATCATCACCCGACGAGATACAACACGGTAATTTTACAGGCCGTCTGCCCAATTTCGACGCAGTCATCGCGTACCCCAACTGCCTGCTCTTTTCAGTCGGCGGTGGCAAAGCCGAAGAGACGTTCGACACAGCGCTACTCCTCTACGGCTCACCGCTCAGCGAGGTGACGAAATGCGATTTTCTCTACACGCCCGAGGTGTTCGGAGCGCTGAAACTACCGCAACCCAACGGCAACGAATCGTGGTATCCGACGCCGTTCGAATCGATCGACACCGAGCACCGGTTTGGACGTGAGTACGACGTGTCGACCAAGTATCGCGTGTACAAGACGCTCGTGTTGCGCATGGCACAACTGCAGCGCATCATAAAATTCATGGATCAAGTGCGCGTCGACACGAAGGCGTCGTTGCAGAAGCGCAAGTGGGCCGAACAGAACATTGCGGCACTCTATGTGTGGCTAGACGCGCACCTAATGCTGGCGATGGCAATCGACGAACTCGGCTACATCCCGCGCGACAATTCGCCCGAAATGCAAGTGTTGCTCGAGCGCTACAAACCCGAACCCGAGATGGCGCTGACCGAGACCGAAATGCCCGACTTGTCGCGCGAGATTCGCCGATGTGCGTTCATGTCGAAGCGCGAAATCAGTCGCAAGGACGATCCGATCGTCGAGGCGCTCGAAAAGGCGCCGCCTGAACGCTGTCTGACACGCGAGGCGGCGATGAAGTGCGCCGATCTGTTTGCTGTCAACACATCGTACTTTGGCTGGATCAAATTGCTGCTAGCGGCGATGTACCTTGGTGTGTATCACACGAGCACGTATCGCGGCGGTTGGCGCTACCGTTGGTCGGTCTACCGCCTATTTTTCTTTACCATGGACGTGCGCCTCAAGCCATTCTGTCAACCGGCACGCATGACCGACGGTAGTGTCGGTTCGGTGGTTGGCGGTTCAACCGAGTATGTGGCACGCGAGTACGATCTCAACGATCTCTACGACTCGATGGGCATCGATCAGGTGTCGAACACTGCGGCGCGCACGACGAGCAAATCTAACGCCAAGTCGGGTCGTGGCGGCGGTGGCACGCGCAAACGCAACACGCGTGTCAAGAAGGTGCTGACAACGGTGCAATTCCGTCACTATCAGACGATCGTCGGTTTGACGCACCGCGCGCAAATGTCAGAAACGACAACGCGACGTCGATCGCGATCGGCACCGCCGCCCTTGAACGACACACCAGCATCTCCTGCGAAGCGACACACCGTCGATGACGCCGACGATGTCGACGCAACAGCGGCAGCGCGTGGCGATTCGCTGGCGACAACATCCGACGCAAGCGCGATTGCGCCAAAGAAGAAGAAAATGGCGCCGAAACTGCGCGACGCGGCGATGCGAAATCTGACGAGTGCGCAAGCGGCGCCCGAAGTGCTGAAGAAGCAGGGCTTGACAATCGATCCGGAATCGATCGCCGAGGACAACGATTTCAAGCAGGGCATCTTCATGGCCAACGCAATTGGGCGACTAGGGGTCGAACGCAATCGTGGCGTGCTCTACTTTGAGCAGCGACGTGAGATCTACATGACGCACATGCAGGCCGTGCGCGTTGCGCTCGCTGCAAAGATACCGGCAGGCGACGCCAAGACCGCTGTACCGCCAATCAACGAGCCCGTGCCGCCTCCCGAGATGGGTGAGGCCGTCAAGTACAAAGACGTGGCGAAGCGCATGATTCCCGACGATCGTCGCATGCCGAGCGAGGACGAACTGCAGCGCGATAGCATCATTTTCCACGCCATTTCGACGGTCATCACGCTACGCAGCGAGACGTCGTCGACCGTCGAGAAGGAGTACACGTATCAGAACGCCATCAATCTCGCACTGCGACTGTTTCTGATGTTTGGCCTCGAGCGGTGGAACGAATCGATGCTCAACGAACTGTGTGCGCGCACATCGACGCTCGACGACAATTGTCCGCGCACCGACTGGGCGGCGTGGCAGATGGGCAACATAATGCTCGCCGACATGCTGCGCTGCAATCTCGACGCACTGTACACCAAACCGTGTAAGTTGGGCGCATTCCTCACAACCTATCAGCCGTACGAGCGCATGAAGGAGTCGACGGGCGACGCCGAGCGCACGGCGATCATCAACAACCTCTACACATTGGAGAAGGAGACATATCTCGCTGCGACGCTGCGCACGATGACGTCAATGTTGAATGGTGCAGCATACGCCGACGAGCAACTCGAACATACACCGCCAACCGAGACGCCGATCATGATGCGTCACTTGCTGATGCATTGGCAATATCCGCGTTTTGCACCGCCAATCGATTTGGAGAAGATACCGCGTCAGAAACATGAGACGGCTGCTACTACCACTGCAACGACTGGTGAAGGACGTGACAATGTCGGCGGCAACATTATCGTGCAATCGAAGCAACAGATGCGCGCCTGGATCATGCCGGCGCAGTTGTCGTTTCTGATCGAGCCGACAACACGCATGCCAGCCGAGAAGGCGACTCACACCGAGATTGTCGAACAATTCGTCAAGCCGGCTCGCTTTCCGCTCAAATTGTTCCACGTCGACGACCGCACGATCAACGAGTTCAATCGCCATCGTCACGACTACCACATCGCGCCGAGCGATACCATTGTCGAGGACTTTCTGGAGCGCCTAGCGAGCCGTGACATGTATCAGTTCCTCGTCATGTACATGTACCTGCAAGCGGTGGCAAATCACATGAGCAATCGCACATGGCCTCTGCCGCGGCACATTGTCGATCATCAGACAACGACGCTGCGCTCGCACTACTGCATACCTGCCGATAGACCCGTGCCGCGGCACCTGATGAAGACACTCGTCTGCATGGGCTGTCAGCGTTGCGCAGCCGTGATGCCAACGATGCGCAAGCAGCAGAGCACCGGCGACAATAATCTCGGCGCAGGTATTGACATTGGGTGCAGTCACGTGCGTTGGGTCGCCGAAACCGACGACGACATTGTGTTCGAAGCAGTGCGCAAACGCGGCGGTATGCTGATGCCACTCGACTCGATGCTGCCGGCGAAATCTTGGACCAAGGTGCTGCATCATCGTGCGCGCCAGCATCGACACTGCTACGACATGTACTGCACCGAGTCGAAAGAGGAGACGACCGAGATGCTCGAACATCCCGAGCGCTTCGGCTTTCTGCCGGCGCGACCAACGGCAGAGGAGATCGACGCACAGGCTCATAGCATTCTGGGAGCGCTGTTTGACGAGGAGTTTATTGCAAAATTTGCCGAGCCGACCGATGTGCGTACGCTGATTGCGCCGATGTCAAAGCCTGGTGCGTCATTGCATCTCGTCGCTAGTGGACGTGGCAAGTTGGGCGAACTGGATTTCGACGAGAAACTGTGCGCCGAGGCGAATCGTCGCATCGGACTCTACTTGCCTGTCGGCGGCAAGATGAAATCATTTCAGATCTGGGGCCACACGCTCAAGGATCGTGATCGACGCTACGACACCGTTCGGTGGGTCGACGCGACGCAACGCCTCAAAGCCGAAACGAAGAAGACGAAGCAGTTGGACAATCAACGCAAGACGATCGACGGTATTGTCGAGCAGGACGAGCGTGCCTCGAGACTCTACACGTTTGACGCGAAACGACGTCGTGACGCGCAGTCGATGGCACGTGTGGCGCAATGCGGTCGCGAGCAGATGCTTGAAGTCGACCTCTACGGCAGAGCACTTGCGCAAGAGCAGATCTTCGTTGTTGGACGTGCGCAGCAGACGGCCGACGACGACTTTCTGATGGCGTGCTGCGATTGTCTGGGCAAAGTGCACGCGTCAGAGGCCTATCCGATCGCCGACCGTGTCGTGTGTAAGCCATGCTACACGGCGTCGCAGACGCGCGGCGGTGTGGTGGCGAAACGCACGGTGCGCGGCGAGAGCACGAAGAGTGTTACGACGGCGCGTCTCAGTGCATTGTCGGCCGAGAGCGCCGCGCTGATGCGTGTGGCGCCAAATCAGCGCCTGCTCTCACCGTCGTTCAAGTCGTTGCACAACTGCGTTGTGCCCGATGGCACACCGTGTGCCATGGATCGCTGCAAACGCATCAAGTCCGAGGTGACGCTGATGTACGGGCTGCAAGTGCTGCGCGACATCGACGTCGGCAACGAGGCGTATGGCTACATCTTCTTCTGCAAGCGACACGCAGCGCTCTACTCGCCACTCTTCAAGTCGCCATTCGTTGTACCTCTCTCGAGCATCAAAGTGTTCATGCTCGAGGGCGTGCGCAAGTTCGACACCAATCTGACGAGCGGCAACTTTCTCGATCGCTATCTGCGCAGCGCGGCGCAGTCGGCACACATTGGCACAATGGAGCGTCAGCGCATCGAGGTGGCGAAAAAGCACAAGTCGTTGATGAACAAGAAACGTCGACAGCAGCGCGATGAAACGCTGCAGATGGCAGCCGAAGCAAACGCCGTGCAAGAGAATACACAAGCATTGGGGAGAAAGAAGAAAGCAGCATCGACATCGACAACACAACTGCTGCCACCGGTGGGCACACTCGAAGAATAGCAATGAACATAAACGCAATACGAGGTTTCTAGTTCACTTTCATTTCTTCGACGATGTCGACGACTTCTTCACCACACCATTGCTCGCGCTCGGCTTGCTCGACGTCGCCACGCTCTCCTGGAATGGCTTGCCGTTGTGATCGATCTCGTGATTGAGCGTGAAATGTACACCTTTGGGCACGCCAGTCTTGGCGATGTCGGCGTCGCGTTTGCCGACGCCATGCTCGCCCTCGACGTCGCCAAACGTCTTGCCGTCGGCTGTTGCCTTGTGATTGAGCCGAATCACGCGAATCTTGTAGTCCTGTGCCGACGTCTTGGCGGCCTGCTTGACTTTGGTGTTGACGGCGCGCAGCACGTTGTCAAGCGACGCCTCGTCAACTTTGGCGAGAAACTTCAGGCCCGTGGCGTCGAACGACTCGGGCGCGACCTGAAACGTCTGAAACTGCGACGCAATCGACTTGTCGACTTTGTTGTCCGGATCGAGCGAATCGCCGACGATCTTTCGAATTTCGGGGTTCTTCGAGAGCACGCCGCGCGCGTTCGCGATGACAACTTTGGCGAGCGGATTGAGCGAATCGGCCGGCATCTTCTTGTTCTGCTTGGCCGCCTCCTTCGCCGCCGCTTTCGCCTCGGCGGTGTGACTAGAAAAATCGAGATTGACGATCACGTGCCCATCGCCGGCCTTTTGCGCAAATGACTTTAACTCCTCCTTCGACATGTTCAGGTTGATCGCGCCATGCGCGTCGAGCGTCTGCCCAGCCAACTTGAAGCCCTTGCCGCCGTTGACCAGTGTGAAGTCAACCTTCTCGTCGGGCATCAGTGGGTAGGTGTACTTCTGCCCGATGTCGTCGGTGAAGTGATGCACCATTTCGCCGTTGACGCCCGTCGCGACGAGCCCGACGGCGAACTCAGAGTTGTTGTGCGCTTTGACGAGGTAGTGGCCTCGCATGTTGAACGGATCCTGCGCCGAGAGATTCTTCGCCGGCAGACCGATCAGCAGCGGTTGTTTGACCAGCGAATCGGAATCGGCCTTCGTGGTGTGATCCCACGTGACTTGATGCGAGGTGCCGACCATGACCGGCGGCGCGCGGCCTTTGCTGTACTTCTTCTTTGAATACTTGTGCCCAGTCTCGTTCTCCTCGCCGCCGCCGTTGTCGTCGCTCTCGTACTCGAGGTCTTGCGTGTCGTCCTCTTCGCTGCCGCCAACCTCCGAAGGTGTTTCGCCTTGTGGTGGCTGCTCGGGAAAGCGCCCTTCGAGTGCAGAGTGACTTTCTTCGTTTTCATCTGTCTTCTTTTTTCCGAATGCCGACATTTCAATGGTGTTGGGAGATGTCGATGGTGACGACGATTGTCGCTGCTGTCTACACGCGGTGCACGAGAATATGCTGAAAACACCAATCTTTGTAGGCGCAAAAACGTAAACGATAACTGAGTGTACATTTTTTTCACTTCCTCGTTACGTGTACACGAACACCTGCAAGCGCTGTGATACGAAGACGGAATTTACGTATTTTCACGTGAAATTCATTGTGCTCGAGTAGATCGTGCCGGGTTCGTGAATCAGCGTATTGAACGCGTAGTCGTCACGCAGCGGATCGGTATCGATGTCGAATCGCCGCTGCCTGTACTGACTGCCAATCATTGCGGGCGACACATACATCGCCGAACGCTCGCTGCCCGCTGACAGCGGCTTGTTGCTCGGTCGTCCGGGGTCGAGGAGGCGCGATCTGAATCGCGCGCGATCCCATAGAGGCTGCCGATTGATGGCATTGGCTTCGGTGAGATCGTAGAACTCTCGCGTCTTCGAATTGAAAGAGATCCGATTGACAAATACCTCCATTGCATCCTCGTACGCCGCGGTGATGTTGGCTGCGTCGGCAGCCAACTTCTCGCCCGAACGACCATTGTCCTGTCGATGCATATTGAATTTCGCCCCGACGATCGTTGCAAACAGACCACGCACAAGTATCTGAACCGGATCGGAGTTGTTTTCGCGCATGAAACATACCGCTGGCACATGTGCGAGATGCGACGCACGTCCGATCAGATACGCGTGCGCCTGATGTCGCGCGGCGAGGAAAAACGTGTTGACATACGTGACGCCCGTCGCGCTTGGGCGTGCAATCCACGGCAGACCGCGTGCGCCAGCCTCGCGTGCCGTTTGACTTGCTTGCGCACCGGCGCTCGTCAAACTCGTCGCGTACCATGGCTGCGGCACCTGCGCCTGCTGTTGAGCGCGCAAATCGCGGAATCGTGCCGTCGACACCACATTTTGCATCGGCGTTCTTGCGAACGGAATCGTTGCTTCGGGATCGCGCTCAGGTGTTGCAAATTGCGATGGTTCAAAGAGATTCGCGCTACGTATCGCGTCGATGTCGGGATTGCCGAATTGCGTGCCAAATTGATTGATGTACGCATTGTTGGCGAGCACGGCGTCAATGAGCGGCTCCGATGTCAGCACTGGTTCGGTGGCGCCACCGAGACTTGGCAGAATGCCAATGTCATCACTGTCACCTTCGAAACTCACAAACGTACGACTCATCGGAATGTCATTGTTTCTGTTGTCGCGCAAATCGATGCGATTGCCTTGCGCATCAACAACACCGCTTGTACCAAACTTGAAACTGTTGCCACTCTCGTCGGTGCGAATCGGTGTAACGGCAGACACTGAGCCGAAAAACGGATTTGTGAATCCGCCAGCGCCGCTGCCACCCCCTTCCGGTGGTCTGTCGCCGTAGTCGCGTGGACCTGTGCCACTAAAACCGCTGCGATTGCCTCGCACGCCAAACACGGAAGAATTCGTCGGTCGCGCAGCAGAAGTCGACGCATTCTGCGGCGACGTTACGATCATTGCGCTCGGCTGCAGCCCAATGATGCCGCCGACGAGTACCGCAAACGAGTACCAGGTTTGCGCACGCAATCCCAAGTCATTGAGTGTGTCGAGGAGAATGAAGTTTTGAATTTTCTTCACCTGATCGAGCGGCACACTGGCCGCCCACGGTGGTTTGTTGTCCTCCTGATACCTCTCGGGCGGATCGTTGATCAGCGAATCGAAAGCCTCACGGTCAATGACCACATCGCGGTCGGCGTCATCAACATTGCGGTCGTAGTTTGGTATCTCGCCACGTCGCAGCGCTTCGAGCGCGCTTTTGGCTGCCGTTCTCTTTGTGCGCTGAATTGCCTCGATCGACTCCTTGGTATGCACAACTGGCGATTTCTTTGGCAGATGTTTCGGCGGATAGGCCTTTTTCATCGCTGGCGTAGTAGTTGTCGTCGTCGACGGCGCCCTCGAAGGAGGCGGTGGCGGCACAAAACTGTGCTCCTCGCTCATGTGTCCAGGCGCACGCGTTTCGTAGTCTGGCAATTTTGTACCAAACGAAAGATTTTCGAATTCATCACTATTGTTGCTTTCTTCGTCGGATGAATCCGTTGTAACAACTGCACGAATAGGAAGCGGTCTTCCGCGCAACGTTGGTTCATCGTCGACTACTACTGCATCTTCTCGTTCGTCAGCATCGACAGGGACAGGCACTGGCTTGGTCGAAGCAGAGTTGAAACGGACAGTTTTTGGAGATGCCGCCGCTACTTCACGTTGTGACTCTGCTGCTGTTTTGGCTGCCATTTCTGCTGCACGTCGAGTGACAGGCTTTTTCCTCGCGGAAGGCGCAGGCTGTTTGCGCGCGCGAGTGACGATTTCGTCATCGTCGACTTCGACGAGACCAAACGAGTGCATTGATTGCGCTTCGAGAGGGTGCAGACCATTGGTTTTGCGACTGCGTTTCTTGCTTGTCGATGCCATTGCATCGACAATAACCGTCTCTAGAATCGATTAACTTGGCAACAAAACCCGATATCTATAGTGTGTTGTGATTTGCGCGCACATCATCGCAGCGTTGAAGATGGCGGATCACCACTACGTCCGTGCCGGGTTTTGTCACGATGACGCTGGCACCGCTGTCGGTATCTTGGGGAGCGAACTGTGCAATCGACTGGCAAACGGCGATACGACAACCGATGCAGAAGTTGTGCTGCAACTCGCCAAAGGTGGCGCGAAGCAAGTGGTGAGCAGCATCGTCAATGAGACGACGACGTGGTTCGACACCATTGCAGCACTGACATCGCGGAGCGTGACGCGATTCTTCAACATCTCACCGGGCTACACACTAAGCGAGTACAACGAGGAGGATCATCAGTTGGCAATGTTTCTGCGAAACATCTGCATCCTTGTGTTGGTGCTGTTTTTCGTCATGCTAGCGATCAGGATATGCTGCGCGCATCGACGCATTCACAAGTGGTACCGCGCGACACTCGTTGACAACGTGCCGCTCGACTACAAGGCACAAATGGCACTTGCACAGAGCAAAAAAGCCAAGTGACACGGGGTGGCGGATCAATTAGTGCACTCGTCATTCCAATGAATATTCGCGTCATAAATTGTGATTTTTTCGCATTTTCTTTCTGCTCACTGTAGTGCTTTTCGTTGTTGTCGATGCTGTGCCTGCTCTTGTTGGTTTTCAGTTTCGCGTTTGGACAAGGACAAGGACCGAAGACCAGTGCGTTCCTGTTCAGTCTGGTCAACTATCTAGGAAGAATTGCGCAGCCGGCTGGACTCGCGCCAAACGCGCCCTCGGATTCGACGTTATTAAGCAAGGGCGACAAAAAACATGCAAAGACGAGCGGTCGGGCGTCTCGTTTCTCGTCGGCGGCAAATTCTGCGAAGTTGTTTTCCAACAACCGCATCAGCGCCGTGTCGTCGACGGCGACGGAGAGCGGCGTCACGTGTCTTTCAAAGGACGACGGTCTGTTCGTCGGCGAACGCCTTCTCGGTGACTACATTCAAGGAAATTCGACAGTCTTCTTTGACCTCAACGCCAACGGTGTGTTCGACGGCCCAGCCGAAATCGAGTTCGTCAATGACGATTCGTTCGCTACGATGCACTCGCAATCGTACGACGTTGCGCTCTCGACGTCGGATAATTTGTTGGCACTACTCACTGGCAAATCGATACGTCAGATCAACGGCGGCACGTTTACGCTCAACAATCAATTCATCGTGCCCGACATCTTTTCACCGATTCGCTACGCACCACGCGTCCGACCCGAAACGGAACTCGGTCCCAACGGACTCGCACTGGCGACGCCGGCGCGCTCGGGCAATCTCTCGTGTGCCACCGCCGGCACCGATATCGACACCGCCTACTGGTCGCTGACCAATAAGACTGGCATTTTGAGCGGATTCAACTCGAGTTTCCCCGGCACACTCGATCGCTACCATCAGGTGTTGGTGTACTTTGACGAGAACGGCGACAACATCTACAATCCGTGGGAACGAACGTTGTCCGCTTCGCGTCTTGTGGCGCTGCAAAACGACGCGACCAACATTGCGACAACGAAAACGCCGTTTTCGTTCAATCCATTGATTGACCCAACTAAGTTCCGTGTCACGTTTTCAACGTCGTCCGACAGCACCGACGACAGCAACGTTGTCGTCCGCATCGTTGCGTTGACATCGACGGACTTTGGCACGCCTGCCAACCAGGAATTGATTCTTCACGCTAGTAATCTTGCTGACCAGACGCCGGCGTGCGGCGTTGGCGGCACGATTTTCGTTGCCAAGGACGTTGACAGCGGCAAAACTGACACGCAGGGCTCTGTGATCGACGCCAGTTTCTACCTGGGAAGCGCCGAACGCACGACTGCTCTCACCGTTGGCACAGACGTAAATCGTGATGCTTCGATTCACCTCTATCGTCCGATCGTGGACGATTTTGATCTCAGTTCGTTGCCGCCCAATGAGCGGTCGTCGAATCAGTTTGCGCTGATTTGCGACGTCGACAAGGTGCCTGTCGGCGCTGCTCTTGTCAGTGGTCTGTCGGCCGGTCGCGACACTGTGTACAAATTGTCCGCAACTCAATGCACGGGCATCGCCACGGGAACGAATCAACTAACGCTCGGCGATCAGCCGACGTGCTCGTTCAACATTACGTTTCTGCAGCAAACCAACTCGTTGACCAACCTACTTGCACGTGGGCGGTTCATGTCATACGTTGCATTGCTTTCCAACATGACGCAGGCGATTGCAAATACCAGCAACATCACCGCGTTTGACACGGTGGTTGGCATTGGCATTCCAAACGTCACCGTCGCACTCGGCGCCGCGACGCCCTACGCGGTGTCGCGCAAAGTTGCGTCGAGCGGTTTGCAGAAGATCACGTTTCAGCACAACTTGCAGAGAAACCAGACGTTTGTCACGCCCGATACGGTGTCGATCGCAATCAACTTTCAGTTCAACTACACCGCGTGTCCGGCGGGCGGCCCCGAGTTGCAGTTAGAGTTGTTCTTGCTCGCAACGACAATACCGTTCCCGGCTTACAGCGTGGGTTCACGTGGCGATTTGTTTCTGCTGTTTCAGGATCCGGCATGTCTATCGTTCACAGGCGGAGGTTTCAACAACACCGGCAACGGAAATGGTGGTGGTGACAACGACAACGACGGAGGCGTGGGCAATCCAAACGGCACGCGCATTCAGCACGGCGTTGACAACACGCTGACGGCGCTTGTGATTATCTTCGTGGTGTTCCTCCTGCTCATCTGCTGCATCTGGATCTTCACGTACTGAACGAGAACGAAATAAAGAACACGCAAGAAAATAAGTTTGAATTCATTTTTTCGTTTCGTTCGTCTTGGCTTTCAAGCGCAGAAGAGCCAGCGCAAATTCGTCGTTCTGCGCTTGTAGGCGCGCTTTCGTATCGCTCAACTTCTTCAACTCTGCTTCCAGCGCCGCTGCTTCGGCGAGTTTCATCTCGATCTTCTTTCTGACGTCAGAGATAATCTTGTCAACCTCTGCTGGCACCAACGGTGTTTTCGACGATGTCGTTCTCGACACTTGCGATGCGCCAACGACGACGCTACCACTCGCAGCACAATGCAAAGTCTTGGGTCGTTTGTCCGAATAGG
>VFSW01010326.1_pt1 | contig 13243 bp, 8 predicted proteins | sample 5358111 | NCBI WGS metagenome assembly VFSW01 (sample SAMN11554181, study PRJNA540505) | mine drainage metagenome | isolation source: sediment from site ElyBrook_90M | place: USA: Ely Copper Mine, Vershire, VT | collected 2017 | reverse complement strand
GATTCCGGCGGCCCCGGGATTTCAGGTGCCGTTTGCCGAGCGCATCCGCCGCGAGGCCGGCATCGCGACCATCGCGGTCGGCCTGATCACCGAGCCCGCACAGGCCGAGGCCATCGTCGCCGACGGGCACGCGGACGCGGTCGCGCTGGCGCGCGCCATGCTGTACGACCCGCGCTGGCCGTGGCACGCCGCGGCGGCGCTCGGCGCCACGGTGGACGCGCCGAAGCAATATTGGCGCTGTCAGCCGAGCGGATTGCGGCAGCTGTTCGACATGTCCGCCGGCTGAGCCGCGAGCCGCTGCCGCCGGCGGGCGTGCAGGATGGCCTCGGTGTAGCCGTTCGGCTGCTCGCGGCCGCACAGGACGAGGTCGCAGGCGGCCTGGAAGGCGGGGTTGTGCTCGGCGTCGTCGGCCAGGCGCCGGTAGCCGGGCGCCGCCGCGTTCTGGGCATCGACCACCCGCGCCATCCGGTGCAGCGCCTGCATGACCTGTGCGCGGCTGCACACCCCGTGGTGCAGCCAGTTGGCCACGTGCTGGCTCGAGATGCGCAACGTCGCCCGATCCTCCATCAGCGCCACGTTGTAGTAGTCCGGCACCTTGGAGCAGCCGACGCCGTCGTCGATCCAGCGCACCACGTAGCCGAGGATGCTTTGCAGGTTGTTGTCGAGCTCCTCCTCGACCTGCGCCGGGCTCCAGCGGGGGCGGGCGGCGAGCGGCGGGGGCAGGATGTCGGCGAGGGCGGCGCGCGGCCGCCCCGCGAGCCGCGCCTGGGCGTCGGCGACCCGCACCCGGTGATAATGCAGGGCGTGCAGGGTGGCCGCGGTCGGCGAGGGCACCCACGAGGTGCTCGCGCCGGCCTCCAGGTGCGCACCCTTGGACGCGAGCATGGCGGCCATCCGCTCGGTCATCGCCCACATGCCCTTGCCGATCTGCGCGCGGCCGCCCAGGCCGCAGGCGAGCCCGACGTCCACGTTCTGCCGTTCGTAGGCGTCGAGCCAGCGCGCCACCTTCAACTCGCTCTTGCGCTCGACCGCGCCCGCCTCCATGCAGGTGTGGATCTCGTCGCCGGTGCGGTCGAGAAAGCCCGTGTTGATGAACACGATGCGCCGCTGCACGGCGCGGATGCATTCGGCGAGATTCACGGTCGTGCGGCGCTCCTCGTCCATCACGCCGATCTTGAGGGTGTCGGCCGGCAGGCCGAGCAGCGCCTCGACGGCCGCGAACAGGTCGCCGGCGAACGCCGCCTCTTCCGGGCCGTGCATCTTCGGCTTGACGACGTAGATCGAGCCGCAGCGCGAGTTGCACCCCGCCCGCGGGCCGCGCAGGTCGTGCAGGCCGATCAAGGCCGTGACCGCGGCGTCCACGAACGTCTCGGGCACCGGCCGGCCGGCGAGCGTCACCAGGTCGCTCGACATGTGCTGCCCGACGTGGCGCACCATCATCAGGCTCCGTCCCGGCAGGGTGAGGGTTGCACCCGCCGCGGCCCGATAGCGTCGGTCCGGATCGAGCCGGCGAACGACCGACGAGCGGCCGCGCGGCAGGCTCGCCTCGAGCGTGCCCTGCATCAGTCCGAGCCAGTTGCGATACACGCCGAGCTTCTCTTCGACGTTGACCGCCGCGACCGAATCCTCGCAATCCTGGATGGTGGTGAGCGCCGCCTCCAGCACCACGTCGCTGATGCCGGCCGGATCGTCGCGGCCGACGGCGTGGCCGCGGTCGACGTGAATCTCGACGTGCAGCCCGTGGTGCACGAGCAGCAGCACGGCGGGAGCGGACTCCTCGCCGCTGAAGCCGACGAAGGCCGCGGGCGTGCGCAGCGCGGTCGCCGAGCCGTCGGCGAGCCCGATCTCGAGACCGGCGCCGGCGATCCGGTAGCCGGCCGCGTCCGCGTGCGAGCCGCGCAGCAGCGGGAAGTGGGTGTCGAGGAAGGCGCGCGCGAAGGCGACCACCCGCGCGCCGCGCGCCCGATCGTAGCCGGCCACGGGCGCGGCGCCGGAGTCCTGCGGGATCACGTCGCTCGCGTACAAGGCCTCGTACAGACTGCCCCAGCGCGCATTGGCCGCGTTCAGCGCGTAGCGCGCGTTGTTGACCGGCACCACGAGCTGGGGTCCGGCCAGGGCGGCGATCTCCGGATCGACGTTCGCGGTGGCGATGTGAAAGGGCGGCCCCTCGGGCACGAGGTAGCCGATGTCCTCGAGGAAGCGCCGGTAGGCTGGCGCATCGAAGCTCGAGCCCGGATGCCGCCGATGCCAGGCGTCGATCTGGGATTGCAGCGCGTCACGGCGCTCGAGCAGCCGGGCGTTGCGTGGCGTAAAGCGCCGAATCAGGGCCGCAAAGCCGCTCCAGAATGCGGCCGGCTCGACCCCGGTCCCCGGCATCGCCTCGAGATCGACGAAGCGCCGGAGGCGCGGATCGACCTCGATGTCACCGCTGTCCGACCTGCTCATGCGGAACTCCCGGCGAATCGTGACGCCCGGAAAGTATAGCGGGGAATCCCCGCCGCCGGCGGCGCCGCTCAGACGACGCGGGACAGCCGCGGCGGCGCCTGCACCCGGTGCAGGTATTCGTCGAAGGTCATCGCGACGTTGCGCATCAGCAGGCGGCCGCGTGCGGTGAGCGCGATCTCGCCTTCCGAGCGTGCCACCAGGCGGTCCTGCTCGAGCGGCTCGAGCCTGCGCAGGTCGGCGGCGAAATGGTCGTGGAAGTCGATTCCGAAGCGCCGTTCCGTGCCCCGGATGTCGATGCGCCCGTGGCACATGATCTGCTGGATGACGTCGGCCCGCAGCACGTCGCCGGCGCTGCGCTCGACGCCGCGGCGCATCGGCAGCCGGCCCTGCGCCAGCGTCTCCATGTACGGTCCCAGCGACTTCTCGTTCTGGACGTACAGGTTGCCGACCTGGCCGATGGCGCTCACGCCGAAGCTCACGAGATCCCGGCTGGCGTGCGTGGTGTAGCCCTGGAAGCTGCGGTGCAAGGTGCCGTCGCGCTGCGCGCGCGCCAAGCCGTCCTCGGGCAGCGCGAAGTGATCCATGCCGATGTACACGTAGCCGGCTTCGGTCAGTTTGGCGATCGCCGTCTGCAGCAGAGCGAGGCGCGTGGCGGCGTCGGGCAGCGTGGTCGCGTCGATCTGGCTCTGCGCCTTGAACAGGTGCGGCATGTGGGCGTAGCCGTACACGGCGAGCCGATCGGGGCGCATGGCGATGACCTCGTCGAGCGTCGCCGAGAAGGTGGCCACCGTCTGCCGGGGCAGGCCGTAGATGAGATCGAAGTTGACCGAGCGGAAGCCGAGCCGGCGCGACTCCCCGAGCAGCTCGGCCACCATCGAGGCGGGCTGAATGCGATTGATCGCCTGTTGGACGGCGTGGTCGAATTCCTGCACGCCGATGCTGATCCGGTTGAAGCCGAGCCGCGCGAGGCCCGCCAGGTAGTCGCGATCGACCGTGCGCGGGTCGATCTCGATGGAGTAGTCGCGCCCCGGGTCGTCGGTCAGGCGGTAGAAGCGGTCGAGGGCATCGATCACGGCGCCCAGACGGTCGATCGACAGGTAGGTGGGCGTGCCGCCGCCGAAGTGCAGCTGTTCGACCGCGCGGGACTCCGCGAAATAGCCGCTGCGCAGCGAGATCTCGTTGATCAGGTGCGCGACGTAGGTGTCGGCGAGCGCCATCTGGCGGGTGATGATCTTGTTGCAGCCGCAGTAGAAGCAGGGGCTGCGGCAGAACGGGATGTGCAGGTAGAGCGACAGCGGGCTCGCGGCGAGCGCCCCGGGGCTGCCGGCCGCGGCGGCCTCGTAGGCGCGTTCGTCCAGCCCTTCGCGAAACTGCACCGCCGTCGGATAGGAGGTGTAGCGCGGACCTTCCCGATCGTACCGCCGCATCAATTCAGGATCGAAAATCACCGTCGTGGACATCGAAAGGCTCCTCCGGTCGCTCGCCGCCGGATACCGCTAGGGTTCTACGAAATCAGCCGCACCGGTATATGGGATTCCCGCAATCGCATCGCGCAAGGCCTCCTCCGGCGGGGTTGCGATGCAGCGGTGGCCATCGCCGCACGGCTGTGCAACCATCGCCGGCATGCTGCGGACGCTCGAGAAGTTCGAAACCCTGGTCAACGGGCTGTTGCTCGTGATGATGGCCGTGGTGGTGGCGCTGCTGACGGTGAAGGTCGCGGTGATGATCCCGCGGGCCGTCCTGCAGACGACGGGTTTGGACTTCAACGTCGAACCCATGCTGGCCCTGTTCGGCGACATGCTGCTGGTGCTCATCGGACTGGAGCTCATGCACAGCGTCAAGATCTATCTGGTGGACCACGTGGTGCACGTCGAGGTGATCCTCTCGATCGCGCTGGTGGCGCTGGCGCGCAAGCTGATCATCGCCGATATGAAGCAGTTCGACGGGCTGTCGTTGATCGGGCTCGCTTTGCTGGTGGTGGCGCTGGCCGTCAGCCACTATATGATTCGCCTGAGGCCGCCCGGCGGCGGCGCCGGATGAGCGTCTATGTACCGCCTGCACATCGCCAACAAGAATTATTCCTCCTGGTCGCTGCGGCCCTGGGTGCTGCTGCGCGAGCGGGGCATCGACTTCGAGGAGCGGCTGACGCCGTTCGCCGCCGAGCCGGCGGCCAGTCGCGCGGCGTTTCGCGCATTCTCCCCGAGCGGCAAGGTGCCGTGCCTGGACGACGGCGGCACGGTGGTGTGGGACTCGCTGGCGATCGCCGAGTACCTCGCCGAGCGCCATGAGGGCATCTGGCCCGCCGACGCGCGGGCGCGCGCCTGGGCGCGCTGCGCGGCGGCCGAGATGCACGCGGGCTTCACGGCGCTGCGCAGCCAGTGCTCCATGAGCTGCGGCGTACGCGTGCGCCTGCATCGCATGGCGCCCGACCTGCGGGCCGACCTCGATCGGCTGGAGGAGCTCTGGGGCCAGGGCTTGCAGCGGTTCGGCGGCCCCCATCTGGCCGGCGCGGCGTTCAGCGCGGTGGACGCCTTCTTCGCGCCGGTGGCCTTGCGGATCCAGACCTACGACCTGCCGCTCGGGCCGGCGGCGCGCGCTTATGCGGCGCGCCTGCTCGATCTGCCGAGCATGCACCGCTGGTACCGGGAGGCGCTCGCCGAGACCTGGCGCGACGCGGCGCATGACGGGGAGATTCGGCAGCACGGGGAGGTGTTGGCGGATCTGCGGGCGACGTAACGGCGCTGCGCGGTGGCGGGGGAGTGCCGGCTGGATTTTTCCCCCCGATTGGCAGCTGTCTAGGACCAATCGCCCATTAACGAGGGCGGACTATTACTTGTCGATCGGGCCTCGATGTCCAGGTATTATATGTTTTTGCAATGAAATTAGAGGCTTATGAGGCGGATCTGATGGCTGCACGACCCATCAATCCACGCAAGATTTCAAAGTCCTTATAGATCAATGTGATATGGCTGTCACGCAGTGTCTGGGCAATTCAAGCGAACGGTGCGGCTGCAGCGAAAACGCTCGCAGGTGAACGACTCCGCCATCATCGGACTAGTCGGCGTGACCCGAGTCATATGGCAGACGCCCAAAAGGGGCTTACAGTCAGGTTGCATTCTTTTCGTGTGTCGCCAGCATTAAATAGAACGCGTCGGAAGATAGGCGCGCAACCACTGGTCAAGGATTCAGACTAGACATGGTAACTGCTCGTTCGATGGGAATCCGCGTCGCAACGCTGCTATTTGCGGTACCCGCCGTTACATCAGCTGCGAGTTTCAATTGCGCGAAGGCGACGATTGCGACTGATCTGATGATATGCGGGGACCCGCAGCTCTCGGTCATGGACGATGATCTGGCAAACTTGTATCGGCAAGCGAAGGCGGTAGCACCCGATTCCGCCGCATTCAAGAAGGAGACGAACGAGGAGTGGCATCGGCGCAAGCGCTGTGGCGACCGTGATTGTTTGGCAATTTGGTACCAGCACCGCACTGAACAGCTTACGACGCTGCTTGAGCGTGTACGGAGTTCGGAAGCATCCATTAAGTCTATTAGTCCTCCGACAGCGCAGACCCCCGCACCTGTTTCAACTCTGAACAAGGAGTCAAACGGTTTGCCCGTGTTCCTTTGGTTCATTGCCGGTCTGTCTGGGTTTTTCTGGGTCGTCAAGAAACTTGGCCACGCCGGCCGACGACCAGCTGCTGTATCAGAAGCTCGCGGCAATGCAAACAGGGTACCGCTGAATGAGCCCCCACCGCGCGGTGCGGCGAAGACATTTCTTCACACCAAATCGCTACAGAGCGTGGCGCGATCGGGGCCAGCAATTCCGACTACTTGGACGCCGCCAGGGCAGGCAACGCTCGTAAATGGCGTGAAGCTTCCGGGGGGAATGCTCTACGTGGGTTCTAGCTTGACGGCATCGGACGGATCTATTGAGGCTGCGCAAATTGATCCCGGCCTTCCGGTCGACTCGCGGGCTGCGGATCCTCAGGAGCGTTTGTTTGGCTATTGGCCCCGTTATGACGCCATCTCGGCGACAGCTAGGCGTGCTTACCTCACATGGTTGGCTAGCGGTCGACGCGATCCGAACGCCGACGTGGGCTATGTATTTCTATTCTTCTATGGCCTAGAGCGCCGTGTTTTAGTCGATGCAAAGTCCGATCCGAAGGCAATGGCGGAAGTACCTGCGATCGTGGCGGAGGTAGAAAGCCTCCGTTCGATTTATGGCAACCGCTCATTTCAAAGCTATACGAGCAGCTTTCTAGACTATGTGAGCACCTTGGGCAAACTCTCGACTGCTGAGTATCGGAATGAACCGCCAGTCGCGACCCTGAACCGCGGAATGCCACTGAGACTACGTGCGGGGCTCGGGCAGTGCGCGGTAGACGACCAACCAGTACCCGCGACTTGGGCCCTCGCTTGGGTCAGATCTGAACCTAATGTCCATATCCCGCGCGCTGCGGCACGTTGCCCAGATCAATTCGATCGCCTATTCCAGCGGATCTACGGGGAAAGGTACGGGGAAGGCATAAGGCTAAAGGTCAATCGGACCAAACTCAAGATTAGTTACCGCGCGGCCTCGGGTAGTCTGTTGGCGAAAGAATTCAAGAGTGATTTTGGTGATCTGCCAGACGTCACTACAGTCGTAGCACCACTCAAGCAATTGCAAGCCATAGTTGACGAATCGGCACAGAGTCTAGATTCCTATTCGCGGTTCGTGGGGCGGCACGCAGACAAGGCCGAGTCGCTCGAGGCGAACATTTTGCTGCCAAGGGAACTATGGAGTGCCTCAGTCAGGGTGGCAGTTGACGATCTAGACCAACGCGTTGGCACCGGAATGGTAGTCGTCAAGCTAGAAGAAGTGCTCTCGGCTCTCGGCGGCGCGACGAATGTCACCCGCGGGATTCTGAAGCAACTGCGAGACGTTTTGCACGTCCAGACAATGGGTGTTGAGCCGGACGTGCTGGCGGGTGCCAAGACGCCGAAAGCGGATGACTGGGTGGTCTTGTTCAGGCTTCCCGCAAATGAGGCCGCAGCGACAAGCGCGACAGATTCCGCATATGCGGCTGTGGCGGTGATGCTGGACCTTGCCATTACGCTAGCAAATGCAGACGGTAAGATCTCAGGTCGGGAGGTGCAATTCCTTAATCGGCAAATTGATGCGTGGGCACATGTTGGTGACTCCGCGCAGCGGCGTCTGCGCGCGCGCTTGCGCCTCGGCATCCTGTATCCGCCGACACTGGCGTCATTGAGGCATAGAATTGAACCGTTGCCACTCGCTGCACGCTCCGGATTGGCCAAGCTTCTCTCCGCCCTGGCGCTTGCGGATGGCAAGCTGCCTCCATCCGCGGTCAAGCACTTGGAAAAGGTGCATCAGCTCCTAGGGATCGACAGATCGGTTTTGTACAGTGCGCTACATGTCGAATCAGCGGCTGCGGAGGAGCCTCCCGCCGTGAGTGCAGCCTCGAAGGCTGTATCGATCAAGGCGGCGCCCCTGGATGCGCCCGCGGATCATGTTATACCCCCGCGAAAGGTCGCGAGCACGCCAGGAAGCCTCAATCTCAATGCCGAGCGGATTTCCGCTTTACAGATTGAAAGCGAGCGTGTCACGGCGCTACTGTCGAAGGTATTTGAGGAGGAGGTTCGGCCGGAATCGGTGGCAACACCTGCGAAGGAGATCGATTCGGAAGCTTCCGAACGTGTCCCGCGACTGCTTGGGCTGGATGCAGGGCATAGTGCGTTCCTGCGAGTGCTAATGGCACGGCCATCCTGGTCTCGCGCGGAACTCAACGACATCGCCGCGGACATGGAGATCATGCTGGACGGTGCATTGGAGCGGGTGAATGAAGCTGCCCTGGACAACCTCGATGCACGTATCGCGGAAGGCGATGACCCGATTGAGATCGCGCAGGACTTATTGGAGAGTACGATCGCGTGAATAACATTCGACCGAAGGAACGAGACACTATCGTGCAAGCCCTGCGGGCAGGCGTCGTGCCGCGTGCGGGCCAGCACCTGATTCAAGTCGGGCGCGCGCGCGAAGTGGAGGTGATGCTCCAAGATATCGAACGGATCGTGCAGGGTGGTGCCGTGTTTCGAGTCATTATTGGCGAATATGGAGCGGGTAAGACCTTCTTTTTGAATTTGGTGCGAGCTATTGCGCTGCAGCAAAAATTGGTCACCGTGCACGCGGATTTGAATCCGGATCGTCGCTTGCAGGCGTCGGGAGGACAGGCGAGATCTCTATTCGCAGAACTCATGAAGAACACATCGACGCGCGCCAAGCCTGACGGAGGCGCCCTTGGCGGTGTGGTGGAGAAGTTCGTCACGCAGGCGAAGATGGACGCAAAGGAGCAAGGTAGCTCGTTTGAGAAGATAGTGAGCGCGCGGCTAGCCCCGCTGACCGAGATGGTCGGAGGCTACGATTTCTCCCAGGTAGTTATTGCCTATGCGCGAGGATTCGAGGACGGCGACGACGTGTTGAAGGCTGATGCTGTGCGTTGGTTGCGTGGCGAATTCACCACCAAGACCGAGGCCCGGGCCGCATTAGACGTTCGCACTATCATCGATGATGATCAGATGTACGACCATTTAAAGCTCTTCGCACGTTTTGTGCGAATGGCGGGCTATGGTGGCCTTCTCGTATGCTTGGATGAGCTAGTTAATCTGTATAAGTTAGCGAATCGACAGGCGCGAGACAGCAACTACGAGCAAATACTGCGGATACTAAATGATGTACTGCAGGGAAATACAGAGGGCGTGGGCTTCTTGCTGGGAGGAACGCCAGAGTTCTTGCTCGATAGCAAACGTGGACTTTACAGCTATACGGCGTTGCAATCACGACTTGCTGAAAACACGTTTGCTGTTCGAACAGGGCTCACGGACTATTCGGGTCCTGTGCTTAGGCTTACGAGCTTGACGCAAGAGGACTTCTACGTGCTGCTGCAGAAGTTGCAGCACGTGTACGCATATGGGGATCCCAGAAAGTACGCATTGCCCGATGAGGGCATACAGGCATATATGGCCCACGTCGCTAAGCGTCTTGGGGAAGCATACTTCCGCACTCCGCGCACAACCATTACGTCTTTTCTGGGACTCTTGGCCATGCTCGAGCAATATCCCGAAAAGGATTGGCGAGCGCTAGTCGGAGATCTTGAGGTCCGGGCCGATACGGGGGCCGCTGCCGAGCGCGCTGTAGAAGACGAAGGGCTCACGAGCTTTAGGCTCTGAGGTGAATGCATCCAACCTGGAACTGCTCGATGTGCGCATCCAGCGTTGGGTTTGGCAGAAGGGGTGGACTGGACTGCGCGATGCCCAGGAGGAGGCGATCCCAGCTCTTCTCGCAGCGGCGGACGATGTGATCATTGCCGCGGCCACCGCCTCAGGCAAAACCGAGGCGGCGTTCCTGCCCATTCTCTCCAAGCTCGTGGGTGGCGGTGCGGAAATGGGGGTTGCCCTGTATATCAGTCCTTTGAAGGCACTGATTAACGATCAATGGGGCCGATTGGATCAACTGTGCGAAGAATTGGATATTCCCGTAGTGCCGTGGCACGGAGACATCGCGCAGAGCCGAAAGCGTAATTTCGCGAGCAGACCTCAAGGGGTGCTCCTAATCACACCGGAGTCATTGGAAGCACAATTTGTACTCCGAGGACACGAGATTAGGCGTTACTTCGGGGAGTTGCAGTACGTAGTTGTCGATGAGTTGCACGCGTTCATCGGCAGCGATCGTGGCAAGCAACTACAGTCGCTCATGCAGCGAATCGAGTATGCAATCGAACGCCGGGTTGCGCGCGTAGGACTCTCTGCGACTCTCGGGGACCCATTGCTTGCCGCGGCCTTTCTTCGCCCCGGTGGGCCGCCACCCAAAATCATAGAGTCGAAGGCCACTGCGCAGGAATTGCGAGTGCAATTGCGCGGCTATCGTATCGACGCGGGCACAGAGATTAAGAATCAAGCGCCATCGGAGGAGTCCGATGCCGAGATGGATACACAACGCCCGAAAAAGGCGGCGGAGGCTCAAGCTTACGAATCGATGGCGGATCATCTTTTCAAGGTAATGCACGGGTCAAGCAATTTGCTGTTCCCGAATAGTCGCAATCGAGTGGAGTACTTCTCGGACCTCTTACGGCGGCGTTGCGAGCGCGAGGGCATACCGAATGAATTTTGGCCGCACCATGGCAGCTTGTCGCGGGAGATTCGTGAAGACGCCGAGGCGGCACTTAAGGTCGGGGATCGACCAGCAACTGCGATTTGTACAACAACACTGGAACTCGGTATCGACATTGGTGCCGTCAAAAGTGTGGCGCAGATTGGTCCTCCGCCTTCGGTGGCATCGCTGCGCCAACGCTTAGGGCGTTCGGGCCGACGCGTTGGGGAGCCTGCGATTCTACGCGCTTACGTGACCGAGCAAGATGTGACGGCAGATTCCTCGCTGTCGGACCGCTTACGAGAGGGGCTGCTGCAGTCCGCCGCTAGCATCCGATTGCTTCTCGCAAGGTGGGTTGAGCCACCACGAGAGGGCGGTTTGCACCTATCGACCCTTGTACAGCAGGTGCTGTCGCTGATCGCCGAGCGCGGTGGTGCGAGCGCTGTGGATATAGCGCACACTCTTGTTTCAAATGGTCCATTTGCAGGCTTCAAGCCTGCCGATTTGATGATGTTGCTTCGGGAACTCGCACGTCACGAATTGGTGGTGCAGGAGTCTTCTGGTGCGCTGCTGCTCGGCAGTTTGGGCGAGAGAATGGTTGGCCGCTATGATTTCTTCGCTGCATTTGCCTCAGGCGAAGAATGGCAAATCGTTGTTGATGGTCGGGCGCTTGGAACACTGCCGATCGACAGCCCGGTATTTGAGGGCATGTGCATTATCTTCGGCGGCCGGCGCTGGAAAATCCTATCGATATCGACAGAGCCGGCGGTTCTAACGGTGACGCCCGATCCGAGTGGGCAGCCGCCCCGATTCGACAGTGGTAGGTCGATGGTGCATGAACGCGTTCGAAGGGAAATGCGGAAGATCCTTGAGGAGAATACAGAGGTGGCATTTCTGGATACCAACGCAAGTGCCTTATTGAGCGAAGCGCGGAAGTTCTATCGCGATGCCGGATTGGCAGAGCGCTTTGTCCTACGGGACAGCAAGGCTCTATTGCTAATCCCTTGGGCTGGGGATTTTGCGCAGAATGCGCTTGTTTTGCTGCTCCGCTCATTGGGCCTAGAGACTGGATCGAATGATGGATTAGTGGTCCGGTGCGAAGGTTGGGATCTGGATCGGTTGGCCGACGCCTGTTCTGACATTGTGAGTCTCAAGACCGTGGATCTGCTTTCGATGCTCAAGGAGGTGGAGAATTTAGGCCAAGGCAAGTGGGATTGGGCATTGCCGCGAGAGTTATTAGTGCAGTCATATGCATCAATGCACTTGGACATCCCTGGCGCGAGGGAATTGGCGGCCAAAGTCGTTGCGGCGCAATGAGGCGCGGGTATTGATGCCCGCCCGGAGTTTTGCTGGGGCGACTCAAATATTGGGTTCTCCGTGGCGGGGCAGCGGGGTATGGATGCTGCCCGTGCCCGCAAACAGTCGCACGGCGATGTAATCGCGGCAGTCGCGGCTCTGCCCGAGTGCCATGATCCGTTGTGCGCGCTTACGCTCGGCATTGTCGAAGACAATCCAGGCGAGCAGTGGAACGGCGGCCTGCCTAGGCTATGCGATGACGGGGCGATGTCCGCCCGGCGTCACGGGGATGACCACGCCGGAGGTCATCAGCACAATGAGTCCTTCTCGCCCTCTCGTAATGTCGAGGTACGCTCTGACCTGCTGCCGGTAGTGGGCGAGCGTGGCTTCGGAAGGGTTCACGTCGCTTTTCCAATCAACCACCACATCGATGGCACCAGATTCCGCCAGCGTGACTGCATCGGCAAAGCCGTAGGTCACCAGTTCTTCGGCTTCGCGTCGCTCGCTACCGTAGATGGGAAACTCCGGGAGGAGCTTCGGCCGCAAGGCTGCCACCGGCGGCTGCGCCAAGGTCAGGGCCACACAACCGGACAGCTCCTCAGCGGAGAGCCCAGTCGAGGCGTCGCTCATCGGCTCCTTGCCGAACTCGCGAATTAACTCCGCGGCACGTTGCTGGACTTTGGTCGGCATATCTGACGTTTCTCCGGTGAGAATCTCCTCCATCAGCTTGTGCAGGATCAGACCGCGTTCCATGCCGCCTTGCACGGCTGCTGGCGCCTTGAGATCCGGGGTCGATTCATCTTCGGTCGACGTCCAGACCTCCGGGTCCTCGACCTGGTCCACCGTGCCGAGCGCTCCTTCAGTGCGGCTCGGCGCCTTCCAGATAAGCTTCTGCTGCCGATTAGCGATCCTCGCGGCTTCGGCGGCGAACGACGCGCGCGTCTGGGCATTGGGCGAGGCGGTCGCGCTGCGCATGACTGGCGGGGGCAGCGTTGCAGGATCAATTGCGGGCAGCGTCGGTAAGGCAAGATCGAGTAGGCTGTTCCAAGTCGACCGGCCAGGCGATACGTCAGTGCGCGGGAGCACCAACAACTCCCGTGCACGTGTCGTGGCCACGTACCAGAGGCGAATGCGCTCGCGCTGCAACTCGGCTTCCTCGTCGGCCTTGACGAGGTCGTGTCCCGCCGGCGCGACACCCAGCACAGAGCAATAAAAGGTATTTGTGTTGCGGTCGACCACGACGTCATGGGCGCGCATCACCTCGGTCATGGTGTTGATCGGAATGACGATCGGCCATTCCAGCCCCGGCGGCCAGGTCAAAGTCCTCCACCCCTGGCCGGGTCAAAATCCCCCACC
>VFSW01010325.1_pt1 | contig 13244 bp, 11 predicted proteins | sample 5358111 | NCBI WGS metagenome assembly VFSW01 (sample SAMN11554181, study PRJNA540505) | mine drainage metagenome | isolation source: sediment from site ElyBrook_90M | place: USA: Ely Copper Mine, Vershire, VT | collected 2017 | reverse complement strand
CGCGCGCTCTGCTCCGCCCGCTCCCGCAAGACCCGCTCGAGCAGCGGGCGGAGCGCGGCGAACGCCCGCGCGCGGTGGCTGATGCGATTCTTCTCGTCGTCGGGCAGCTCGGCCATCGTCTGCTCGGTGCCCTCGACCACGAAGAGCGGATCGTAGCCGAAGCCGCCCGAGCCCCGCGCCGTGCGCGTGATCGAGCCGCGGCATTCGCCCTCGACCGTCTGCGGCTTGCCGTCGTGGGTGTACGGGTCGATGAGCGCCAGGACGCAGCGGAAGCGGGCCGGGAAGTTGCCGCTCACCGGCGGATCGCCGAGCGCGTCGAGCGCCGACAGGAGCGCGGCGTTGTTCTCGGCGTCGGTCGCGCGGGCGTGGGCGAAGCGTGCGCTGCGCACTCCGGGCCGCCCACCGAGCGCTTCGACCTCCAGCCCCGAGTCGTCGGCGAGCGTGAGCATCATCGTGGCGTGGGAGACCTCGCGCGCCTTCTTGACGGCGTTGTCGGCGAAGGTCTCGCCGTCCTCCTCGACGTGGGGCGGGTCGGTCATCACGTCGGCGACCGCCTTGACCTCGACGGGAAGCCCGGACAAGAGCGCCCTGAGCTCCTCGAGCTTGCCGCGGTTGCCGGTGGCGACGACCAGGGTGTCCACGTGGCGGGGCATCGGTCACCTCCCGATCAAGGCGTCGAGGCTCACCCCCGCGGAGGCGAGCACGGCGCGCTGCTGCTGCGCCAGCGTCGCGATCCCGGCGAGGCCCAGGTCGACCATGCCGTCGAGCTCGGCGCGCTCGATGGGCTCGCCCTCGGCGGTGCCCTGGACCTCGACGATCTTGCCGCTCGCCGTGGCGACGACGTTCAGGTCGACGCGCGCGCGCGAGTCCTCGACGTAGCAGAGGTCGAGCGCGCGACCGAGGCCCTCGACGAACCCGACGCTGATGGCAGCGACCGGCTCGCGCAGGACACCCACGGCCTTCACCCTGGCGAGGGCCAGCGCGAGCGCCACGAAGCCCCCGGTGATCGACGCCGTGCGCGTGCCGCCGTCGGCCTCGAGCACGTCGCAGTCGATGGTGAGCGTGCGCGAGCCGAGCTTGCCGAGGTCGACCGCGGCGCGCAGGGCGCGGCCGATGAGCCGCTGGATCTCCTGCGTGCGCCCGCTCGGAGCCTTGCCGCGGCCGTCGCGCTCGTGGCGCTTGGGGTTGGCGCGCGGGTGCATCAGGTACTCGGCGGTGAGCCAGCCCTGGTTCTTGCCCTCGAGGAAGGGCGGGACCTTGTCGTCGACGGAGACCGTGCAGAGCACGATCGTGCCGCCGGCGCGGTACAGGACCGACCCCTCCGAGGGCCTGTGGAAACCGGGGAGGATCTCGACGGTGCGGAGGGCGTCGAGAGCGCGACCATCGCTACGGGGCATGCGCCGCTTGTAGCACGTGCTTCGACGGGGCGATCGGCAGGGCGATGCGGAAGCGGGTGCCGCCGCCGTCGCGCGGCTCGCACGTCACGCTGCCCCCGTGCGACTCGACGATGTGGCGCGTGATGGCCAGGCCGAGCCCCGTGCCCTCTCCCTTGGTCGAGAAGAACGGGTCGAAGACGCGCGCGCGGATGGGCTCGGGGATACCGCCGCCCCGGTCCGCCACGTCGATGACCACGCTCATGCCCTCGGCCGCGACGCGCACGTCGATGCGTCCGCCGCCCGGCATGGCTTCCCGGGCGTTGCGCAGCAGGTTGAGCAGGGCCTGCCGCAGCTGCGCCTCGTCGAAGAGGGCCGACGGCAGCGACGGGTCCACGGTCAGGCCGACGGTGCAACCCGCCAGCTCGATCTCCGGCCGGGCGAAGACGACGACCTCGCTGACGACCGCGGCGACGTCCTCGGCCTCCATGCGAGGCTGCGGCAGCCGGGCGACACGCAGGTACTCCTCGCTCAGGTGCTCGAGGCGCTGGACCTCGCGCTGGATGGCCGTCAAGAGGTTCTTCACCTCGGAGCGCTGCGCGCCGTCGCTCTGCCCGAGCTCTTCCTCCAGCATCTCGATGTTGAGCCCCATGGCCGAGAGCGGGTTGCGGATCTCGTGCGTGACGTGCGCGGCCATCTTCCCGATCGCCGCCAGGCGCTCGTTCGACAACGCGAGGTTCTGGGCGCGCGACAGTCCGGAGACCATGTTCTCGAAGGCCACCTCGAGCTGGCCGATCTCGTCGTCCGCGGGCGCGACCTCGCGCGCGGTGAGATCCCCCGCGGCGACGGCGCGCGCCCGGGCCGTCACGCGCGCGAGCGGGGCCAGGAGCCGGCGAACGTGCAGCGACACCACCAGGCCGACCGCGATGGTCAGCATCGCGAGCACGGCGAGCGCCCAGATCGATCGCAGCTCCCGGTCGCGCGCCTCCGCCGAGAGCGCGTTGATCGAGCCCGAGAGGCGAGCCGCGAGCAGGCGCAGGCGCTTGTCGGCGTCGTGCTCGAGCGCGCCCAGGGCCACGAGGGTGCGGTTGATGCCGTCGCGGTCCTGCGACGCGATGGCCGCGTACAGCGCCTCGAACAGCACGCGGTCGCCGTCCAGCAGGGTCTCGATGCCGTCGAGCTCCGAGGTGAGCTGCGAGGCCAGCGCGCGCGAGGCGTCGCTGCCCACGGAGGGCAGGGTCTGCGTCAGGGTGTTGCGGGTCTCGACGAACATGGTCCGTCGGGCGCCCGCCAGCGTGTCGAGCAGCGCGCGCGTCGAGCCGGGCTCGCGCTCGTCCGGGATGCCGTCGACGAGCGTCGACAGAGTGCTCTGCGCCGCGCGCAGCTGCGACAGCCGCATCGCGACGGGCAAGTAGCCCCGCGCCAGCTCGACGCTGTCGTCGGCCGCGCGCCGCTGCGCGACCACCCCCCAGCCCAGGGTCACCGCGAACGCGATGACCGTGATGCCGAACGACAGCAGCACCCGTCGCGCGACGGTGGAACGCGGCTTCGGCTCGGGCTCGCGGCTGGGCGGGGACAATCCGTGGAGAGGCTAGCGCGGAGGCACGCCGAGGGGCGAGCTACAGGCTACGGGCAGCCGTCGAAGCAGGTCTGGAACGAGGCGCAGCTGCCCGTGCAGCTGATCGCGCACGCCGCACCCTGCTCGATCGAAGAGCGGACGCAGTCGAGGCACGCCTGGGTGGTGAAGCCCTGGCTCGCGGAGCCGGTGCAGTAGTTGTCGCTCGAGCAGGTGCTCGCGCACGCGCCGCAGGCGCAGCTTATCGTCGTGCTCGAGTCGAGGCGCTGGCCATACGTATTGGAGCCGGTGGTGTAGGCGCTCCCGCAGCAGTTGGTGCACGCGTTGTTGCCCGTCTGGGCCCAGCACCCCATGTCGGTCGAGTTGCCGCCGCTCGAGCTCCCGGAGGAGCTGCCGCTGCTTGAGCCCGAGGAGCTGCCGCTGCTGGAGCCGCTGCTCGATCCGCTGGAGCTGCCGCTGCTGGAGCCGCTGCTCGATCCGCTGGAGCTGCCACTGCTGGAGCCGCTGCTCGACCCGCTGGAGCTGCCGCTGCCGCCGTTCGATCCGCTGGAGCCGCCGGAGCTTCCGCTGCTCGATCCGCTGGAGCCGCCCGTGTCGGGTCTTCCGGTGGAGCCATCGGAGCCCGTGCTGCCTCCGTCGTCGCCCAGCGTGGATACGTAGTTGCCGACGTCACCGTTGGCGCAGCCTGAAGCGTAGGCAAAGAGGGGGACGAACGCGACAGCCAGCGTGCTCACGAACCGACTACGGCGCACAACAGACCTCCCCAACATGGGTTCCGATGCGAGGCACTGTGGCCCAGAACGAAGCAGCGCGCGAGCCCCCACCGAAGGGTTGGAAACCTACAGTCAACGCGGAACGTCGAGCGCTCGCGCAATCCAGCTCACGAGATCGTCCACCGCGACGTCGAGCCCACCGCTGCCCTCTGCCTGGCGACGCAGGGAGCGCAGGCTCGAAGCGCAAGCGGTCACGATGCGCCCGCCGCCGGCGCTCCGGTGTGCGGCGATACGAGCTCTGGCGATGTCGCGCGACACCTGCGGCATGGTGGCAGGCAGCAGGCCGCCCGCGCCCGAGCAGGCGGCCCATTCGGCGTGGTCGTCGAACTCGTCGGGCGTGCGCCCGAGTGCCTTGCCCAGCACCGCGCGAGGCGCGTCGTAGACGCCGAGGCCCCGGCCGAGCTGACACGGGTCGTGCCAGCGCACCGGACCCGTTCCCTGATCCACCCTCGATAGATCGGGCAGCGCCCTGGCGGCGCGCTCGACGAGCAGCTCGATGCCCGCGTCGAGCGTCACGCCCGCTTCCGGGTAGCGATGGCGAAGGGCGAGGGCGCAGCCGGCGTCGACGACGGTGATGCGCGCCTTGCCGCGCAACGCCTGGGCGAAGCGGCTCGCGTGGCGCACGAAGGCTTGCAGGTCGCCTGCGAGGCGCAGCGGCAGACCGCAGCAACCGTCGACGAGAGCCACCCGACCGCCTGCGAGGGATGCCGCCGCGCCGATGGCGTCGCGGGCCTCTTCCCGGTGGGCTCTCGCGTACCCGCAGCCGACGAGCAGCGCCTCCGTGGAGGAGGGATCGACGAAGCCCCGGACGCGCGGGTCGGACGTGATCTCGAGCCACGCCGTCCGGGTCGCCTCCTCGTGCCGCGCGAAGCCTGCGAGTGCGCGCTGCGCGCCAGCCGGCATGACGCCTCGACGGACGAGGGCGTCGCGCGTGTCGAGCAGCACGTCGGCCACGCCGTTGCGGTGGTCGCAGGCCTCGCGGCACGCGAAGCACCCGGTGCACGCCCACGCGGGGTGCCCGTGCGACGCATCGACGGGCACGTCGCCGTGCGCGGTCATCCACGAGAGGCTCATCTTGCCCCAGGGCGTGAGCGTCTCCCGCGGCTCGGCGTTCGACACCGGGCACGCGCTACGGCACAGCTTGGGGCAGAACACGCAGGTCTCGAGCGACTTGCGGTGCGTCTCCAGCACGGGCAAAGCGCGCATGGGGCGGAGGCCGGGGCGCGACATGGTGACGTGAGGAGCGACGGTAGCACGCCGACGGTGACGGCCCGCGCTTCAGGAGTGCGCGCGGAGGCGCGCGAGGAGCTCGGTCATCTTCACGGCCGGCGTGCCCTTCTCGCGGGCGAGATCGACCATCTGCGAGGCCATGGCGACGTTCTGCGCGTGCAGCTTGCGGCCGAAGTGGTGCTCCGCGTACGCGAGCGCCTCGGGTGAGCGAGCACGCGCGAGGCCGATGCCGATGCGGAGGGTGCGTGGCCCCGCGAAGCGCAGCAGCGTCGACGCCCACGCTTCGGCCTTGCCGATCGCGTGACCGAGATCCCGGCCCTCGCGCGCGGCGGCGAACGCCAGCTCGACGAGCGAGCGGTCTGCGAGCAGCGCGTCGAGGCCCCCCGCCGCATCGAGGGCCATCGCGAGCGGGATGAACGACACGGTCGTCGCGACGTTGCGCGCGAGCACGTCTCGCTCGAGGCGTGCGCGGACCCCGGCGCGCGTCATTCGCGTCACCAGCTCGGCCTCGGCACCCGTCTCGGCGCGCTGCTCGACGTACGTCGTGGCCGAACGCGGCAGCCAGTAACGGGTTGCGCCCGCGTCGTTGACGTACGACACGACGCTCGGCATCCCGGTCACGACGCGGCCGGGCAGGGCCGCCGCGAGCCCGTCGTGGTCTCGGGGCATCATGGGCGTCAGCACCACGACGGGCGCGCTCCCGGCCCCCACCCGTGAGGGCAGCGTCGCGAGCTGCTCGTAGCGAACGAAGGCGAGGATGACGTCGGCGTCCGGTGGCGGCGCCGTGAGCCGCGGCGGGGCATTCCACTCGAGCACGTCGCCGTCGTCGACCTTCTCGAGTCGCAGCCGGGATGCCGGTGCCGGGCTCCGCGCCACCAGGCTCACCTCGCAGTCTGCGAGGCGCGCCAGCCGGGCGGCGTAGACGCTCCCCAGTGCGCCGGCGCCCACGACGCAGACGTGGCACGCGGAGCCAATGCGCACGGTCAGCGGTACGTGAAGAGGAGATCGTGGTCGCAGATGCGGAACACGTCGCCCTCGCCGATCTGCTTCCGGGCGATGCGCTGGCCGTTGTACTCGACGCCGTTGGTCGAGCCCATGTCGACCATGAAGAACACGCCGTTCTGGAACTCGATCATCGCGTGCTGGCGCGAGACGTTGGGGTCCTTCAGCGTCAGGTCGCTGGACTGCTTGCCGCGGCCGATGACGTACCGGTCCTTGTTCACCGAGTGGCGCTCGCCCTGGTAGATGAGCGTGAGCGAGTTGGTCTGCGGCGCGGGCGCGGGGAAGCCGTTCGCGGCAGGCGGAACCGGCGTGGCGCCGCGGGGAAGAGGCGGCGGCATGGTGCGCGGTCCGGCGCCGCCACCGCCGCCCAGGGGAGGAGGTGGCACGGAGCGAGGCACAGGCGGCATGGCCACACCCGGGCCTGCCCCGCGACCGGGAGGCGGAGGCACCGGAAGCGAGCCCCGTGGAGGCGGAGCGGGAAGCGGCGCCGGGCGTCCCCCGGGGGCGGGCCCGCGCGTCGCGGGAGGCGGAGGCAGGCCACCGCCGGCCGGCGGACGGCCAGGAGGCGGCATGGGCGCCGGGAAAGGCGCTGCCGACGCGCGATCGCTCGACTGCCCCGGAGCAGGGATGTCGGGCCGCTGCGGCGCGGGGTACGGCGTGCGCGTGCCGCCGTAGCTGCGCTGCCGCGCGTACTGCTTCATCGACTCGTTGATGAGGTAGTCGACGCTGCACTCCAGCTCGCGAGCCATTTGCTCGAACGTCTCCCACAAGACGTCACGGCACTGGAACGATCGTGCGCTCTTCTTGTTCGGATCAGCGCTCATCGGCGACGCGAGCTTCCCTCGCCCATAGGGTACCGGCCCCGGGCGGATTTGAACAGTGTGGGCTTGCTACTTCAGCTGAGGTTCGACGCAGAACTTCACGAACTCGCCCACCGTCGTGGGCGTCTCCTTGCTCTTGCCGACGTAACACTCCCACCCGCACTTGTCGGCGTCGTCGCACTTGGGCAGGGGCTGCTTGTCGCCGTCGATGGCCGTGACGGGCCCCGCCTCGCTCTTCTTGCCCTGGTAGTAGGAGCCCGCCGCGGTGAGCTTGGCTCCCATGCTCGGCGACTGAAGGAAGCCGTTGAGCACGTCGCGGGGCTTCGGGCCCGAGCCCGGGTCCATGTTCATGATGAGCAGGCCGTACGTGATGGGCTCGTTGAGCGACATCTTCGTCTTCGAGTCCGTGGGCAGATGCGCCATGAAGCCCGGCACGTCCTTGGGCGTCATCGTCTTCAGGACGAGCTTGGCCGCGTCCAGCCGCACCTGCCACTTCTTGTTGAACAGCGCGTAGAGCTTGGGGACGATCACTTCCTTGGGCAGCTCGCCGGCGCGCGCCAGGGCCACGCCGCGCACCGAGTCGGGCGCCGAGTCGTCGGCGATGATGTTGAAGAGCGCCGTGACGTCGCCCGGGAAGTTCTTGTCCATGCGGTTCTCGAGCGCCGCGAGAGCGTCGCTCCGCATCTTCTCGCTCTTGGTCTTGTCCTGCGCGAATGCCAGGCAGAAGTCGACGATGGGCCTGCCCCCCACGCGCTTCATGTCCGTGAAGACCTGCTCGAGCTTCTGCTCCTGGTAGGTCGTCAACTGCGCCTGCACCTGGGCCGGCGTGGGCGTCGCGCCCGTCTTCTTGTTCGCCTCGTTGACCAGGGCGCGCTGCTTCTCGACCCACGTGGGCGAGTCGATGGTCTTGAGCATGGCGACGAGCGCCTGGCCGGCGCGGGTCTTGGTGTCGTCGTCGCCGATGTCGGCGATGAGCTGGCAGGCCTTGTCGAGCTGAGTGTTGCCCTCGACGAGCACGGCGGGCAGCTGTTTCACGCTGGTCGGGCCGATGAAACGCATGATCTGCTCGACGCCGAACTGCTGCGAGCTGTTCTGGATGCGGTCCTCGAAGTCGGTCTGCACCCACTGGGTCAGCGCCGCCATGAAGTCGGTCTTCGTCTTGTCGTCGGAGACGAGCGGGGGCTCGTGCGAGAGCATGCCGAAGGCCGCGTCCTTGTACGGGATGCTCGGATCCGGAGCCTGCGCCTGCCCCTCGGCGGCTTGCGGCGGCGGGGGCTGCTGGATGATGTCGACGAGCTTGGGCGCGATGTCGTCGACGATGTGACGCCGCGCCTCGTCGGTGAGCACGCTGAGCGCCCCCTGCACCTTGCCCTGCGGCGTGTCGAGACCCAGCGCGAGGTACTCGAGCCCGATGCGCTTGCCGCTACGCGGCCGCATGTGCACGAGCGACAGGGCCGCCTCGTCACGCAGGCCCCACGCGTACTTGTCGTGCGTCACGATGGCGTAGAGCTTCTCGGGGCCCCCCTCCGTCGTCTCCCAGCGGTGCACGTCCGAATCGCTCACGGCGCATCCGACCCCGGCCGCGGCGGACAAAAGCACCACGGCGGCCAGCGCTCGCCGGCACGTCACTCCCGTCTTTCCCATTGCGGGCGATGCTACGCCGCCCGGGCGTCGATCGGAATTCTTTCGGGAAGTTGACCCCCCCGACCGCCGCGTCGTAGCGTCGTTGTGTAGGATAACGTAGGCGATGACCCTTCCGGCGTTCGTCCCCAACCGACTCGCGGGTCCCTCCGCGGTCCCCAAGGGTCCCGCAAACACGCGATCCCCAAGCGTTCTCGGGCGGGGAGCCGCCGCTTACGGGCGGGGGCGCGAGGTCGCGGCGCTGGTGGTCTGGACGCTTGCGGTGTTCCTCCTGCTGGCGCTCGGCTCGTATCCGCAGGCCAACTGGGTGGGGCCGGTCGGGGAGGTCTTCGCGCACGCGCTCGCCTCGCTGGTGGGGGTCGTCGCGTGGGCGCTGCCGCTCGAGCTCTTCCTGCTTGGCATCCCGCTGGTGAGGGGCAAGGAGAGCGCGGCGACGCCCGGGCGCGTGGCGGGCGACCTGCTCATGGCGGTGGTGGCCGCGGCGCTCGTGCAGGTGGGATGGCCAGGCAGGACGGCCTTCGGGACGCTCGCTGCGGGGGGGCTCGTCGGCGAGCTTTTCGGCGAGCTCGCGCGGTCGCTCTTCTCGACGGCCGGATCGTTCCTCGTCGGGTTCGCTTGCCTGGGGCTCGTGCTGATCGGGCGGGCCGCGTTCTCGTTCATCGCGTTCGCACGGCTCGTCGCGAGGGTCGCGACGGTGAGCTGGGCGTGGCTCGCGGGTGCGACGGCCGCGCTGAGGGAGGCGTGGGGCCAGGCGCGGGCGCTCGAGCGGGCGCGCCTCGAGAGCGAGAAGGCCGCGAGCTTGCCGCGCATCGCGTCGGGGCCGAGCGACGAGGCCATCGTGGCCGCACTGCCCCTGGACACGGACGACGGGATGTTCGACGCGCTCGCCGAGTCGGAGCCCGAGCCCGCGCTGCCTCCCAGGAAGCGTCGCAAGCCGCCCTCCACTCCCCCGGCCAGCGCCCCGGTCACGCCGGTGGCCGAAGCGGCGCCGGCGGCTCCCGAGGACGCGCCTGGGGTGGCGACCGACGCCGCGCCTGCCGTCGAAAGCATCGACGAGCCCGCCGCATCGCCCACCCCCGCGATCGATGGAGCGCCGATCCCCGTCGCCATCGAGGCGCCCCGGCCGAGGCCCCGTCGCAAGGCCGCACCGACCATCGTCGACACGTCTTCCGCCCTCGAGAAGGAAGAGGCACGCCCCGACGAGGCGCCGCGGCCGCGCTCGTCCTACCAGCTGCCGAGCGTCGACATGCTCGTGCCGGGCAAGATCGACCCGTCGCTCGCCATCGACCGGGAGAAGCTGCTCTCGAACGCGACGAAGCTCGTCGAGACGCTGGCCCACTACGGCGTGCAGGGCAAGGTGGAGGACATCCTGCCCGGCCCCACCGTCACGACCTACGAGGTCTCGCCGTCGGTGGGTACCAAGGTCTCGAAGGTCGCGGGCCTCTCCGACGATCTCGCGCTCGCGCTCGCGCGCAAGGTCCGCATCGTCGCGCCGATCCCGGGCAAGAACCGCATCGGCTTCGAGCTGCCGAACGACGCGCGCGTTCCGGTCGTGCTGCGCGAGCTCATCGAGGATCGCCGCTTCCAGACGCTCGACAAACCGCTGCCCGTGGTGCTGGGCCGCGACATCCTGGGCAACCCGGTCTACGCGGACCTCGCGAGCATGCCGCACGTCATCGTCGCGGGCGCGACGGGGGCCGGCAAGAGCGTCGGCCTCAACGTGATGCTGCTGTCGCTGCTCTATCGCCGTTCGCCCGACGAGCTGCGCCTCCTCATGGTCGACCCGAAGGTGGTGGAGCTGGCGCCCTTCGATGGCATCCCGCACATGCTGCTTCCGGTCGTCACCGACATGAAGCACGCGGCGACGGCGCTCAAGTGGGCGGTGGACGAGATGGAGCGGCGCTTCCAGCTCTTCGCCGAGGCCGGGACCAAGAACATCTCGACGTACAACGCGTGGTCCGAGCGCGTGGCTCGCGGCGAAGCGAAGAACCCGAACGCGAAGGTGGTCCAGGGCAAGGACTTCAACGGCTTCACCGACTCGGTGCCGGCCGAGAAGGGCAGCGACGAGGGCGTGGCGCCGCTGCCCGAGAAGCTGCCGTGGATCGTGATCGTCGTCGACGAGTTCGCCGATCTGATGATGCAGCAGGGCAAGGAAGTGGAGGCCGCGGTGGCTCGCCTGGCGCAGAAGGCGCGCGCCGCGGGGATGCACGTCGTGCTCGCGACGCAGCGGCCGAGCGTCGACGTCATCACGGGCGTCATCAAGGCGAACTTCCCCACGCGCATCGCGTACCGCGTCTCGCAGAAGGTCGACTCGCGCACCATCCTCGACGAGCAGGGCGCCGAGCACCTGCTCGGGATGGGCGACCTGCTCATCAAGATGAACGGCACCAACGACACCAAGCGCGTGCAGTGCCCGTGGGTGAGCGAGGAGGAAGTTCAGCGCGTCACCGACTTCCTGCGCACGCAGGGTGCGCCGGTCTACGACGAGAACATCCTCAAGCCGCGCGACGAGGACGAGGACCAGGAGCAGGACGAGGGCGAGCAGGACGCGATGTACGAAGACGCGCTGCGGCTCGTGCGCGAGACGCAGCGGTGCTCGACCTCGTGGATCCAGCGCAAGCTCGGCCTCGGCTACAACCGGGCCGCGCGCATCGTCGAGATGATGGAGCGCCGGGGGCTCGTGGGGGCGGCGAACGGGGCGAAGGACCGCGAGGTCCTCATGCCCCCGCCGTGACGCTCCAGACCCTGCCGGAGCCGCCTTTTCTCCTTGCACGCCCCGCGGGGGGGACTACAGCCACCCCGTCCCACGCCGGGCCGACCCCTGAACATGACGTTCAGTCCGTCCCGCCCGCAAATTCGACGAACCCTTTCCATGCGGTATATTCCCCGGCACGTGTCGCGCACTGACGACAGAGCGCTCGGCCCGGGGGACCTCCAACAGGAGCGGGGCGAGCAGGCCGACGGGGACTCGGAACAACCGGACAGCCGGACCGTCGAACGTGTGTCCTCGATACAGCCCATCACTGGAGAGGCGCCGCAAGTGGCCGACGAGAACGACCGCACCCGGATGATCGCCGACATCATGCGCATCCTCAACGAGCCCTGCCTGCCCGAGGCCACGCGCCACGCGGGCCTCACGCTCGTCGGATGGCTCGCCCGCCGCCGCGTCGACGAGCAGCCGCACGGCCTCGGCATCGAGGAAGCGCGCGAGAGCGAGCGTCGCATCCTCGCGGCGCGCGGCAAGTCGCGCGGCTGACGGCCAGGCTGGCAAGTGAGCCCGTGAAGCGGCTCCCGCTCGTCGCCGTCGCGGTGCTCGTGGCGATGGTGTCGACCGCGGTGTCGCTGCGGTGGCGCGCGCGCACCCGTCCGCCGGCGACGGCGATGCAAGGCACGACGCCCGCGACGATGCCCGCGACGACGCCGTCCGCGGCGCCCTCCGTCTCGGGCCTCGGGGCGGGCCCTCCGCCTCCCGTCGAGGGGGACCGGAGCGCGCACACGCTGCACGGTGACGCCCGCCACACGCACCGCGCCGCGGGCCACGCCCCCCTCGAGCTGCCCCACGTCGTCTGGACCCGCGACGTCGGCGGCCCGATCGAATCGCAGGTCGTCGCGTCCCCCGACGAGCAGACGCTCTACGCCACGTCGCTCGGCGGCTCGCTCACCGCGATCGCGCGCGCCGACGGCGCCGTGAAGTGGACCCTGCCCTTGGGCGACCGCTCGTACGCGACGCCCAGCGTCGCCGACGACGGGACCATCTTCGCCGCCAGCGACGCGAAGAAGCTCCTCGCCGTGACGCCCGAGGGCAAGGTCCGCTGGTCCCTCGACACCGAGGACGAAGCCGACACGGGCTCGGCGCTCGCCGCCGACGGCACGGTGATCTTCGCGGCCGGTCGACGCGTCTACGGCGTCTCGCCCCAGGGGTGGCTCGCGTTCCGGTTCGCTGCGAAGCGCAAGGTCTTCACCGCGCCCGCCGTCGACCGCGAGGGCCGCGTCTTCTTCGGCTCGCAGGATCATCACGCCTACGCGCTCGCGCCCCAGGGAGGTCCCCTCTGGAGCGCGGACCTGGGCGCCGACGTCGACGGCGCTCCGGCCATCGGCGACGACGGCGCCGTGTACTTCGGGACGGACGGCGACGAGGTCGTGCGCGTGGATCCCACGTCGGGACGGATCGCGTGGCGCGCCAGGGTCGGGGGATTCGTGCGCGGCACCCTGTCGATAGCGCGAGACGGGGACGTGCTCGCAGGCGTCTACGGTCCGGCTCCGCGCGCCGTGCGGTTGCGCGCCGCCGATGGCGTGGTGCTCGGCGACTTCGCGGTGCAGGGCACGGGCGCGCGCGAGTTCGGCGTTCACGGCGGCGCGCTCGAGGACGACGCGGGCACACTGCTCTTCGGCGCGCAGGACGACACGCTCGTCGCGATCGACGCCAGCGGTCGCTTGCGCTGGCGCTTCACCGCCGGCGGCGACGTCGACGCTCCCGTCACGCTGCTGACCGATGGGACGATCGTGCTGGGCTCGGACGACGGCAAGGTCGTCCTGCTCGGCGCGATGTGACGTGATACCAATACGCCGCAGGTCATGGCCGGCATCCCCGCCGTTCTCGACACGGACGCAGAGGACGTCGCCTGGGCCCTTCAGACGGCCGAGGCTCTGTGGAAGCGCAACGAGCGCGTCGACGCGATCGTGTGGCTGCGTCGCGCGGCGCAGGCCGCCGGGGAGGCCGAGGACGACGATCGCGCGCTCGCCCTCGCTCGTGACGCGGCCGAGCTCTCCGACTGGCTGGCGCACAATCCGAACGCCCTCCCCCCCGGCTCCGTTCCCCCGACGGGAC
>VFSW01010324.1_pt1 | contig 13244 bp, 8 predicted proteins | sample 5358111 | NCBI WGS metagenome assembly VFSW01 (sample SAMN11554181, study PRJNA540505) | mine drainage metagenome | isolation source: sediment from site ElyBrook_90M | place: USA: Ely Copper Mine, Vershire, VT | collected 2017 | reverse complement strand
TTAGGCGCGATTACACTAGGCCACCGATGCGGATTTGAATGGCTCGATCCATCTGGATCCATCGAGAGCCAGTCCGTCAGCGGGATCGATGCAGTCGACGTGGGTTCTGCAACGGTCGCTGATTCCCACTGTGCAGGACGCTGAACGAGCCGATCTCGCCCCCCAGATGGCGAGTATCACGCGCGACCTCGAGCAGGGTGTCGACGCGGGCTTGGATCGCAGGTTGAAGATGACCATCTTGTTCAGAAGTGCTACCGAGGCCAGTTCGCGCGCCAGAGTGAAGACAGCATGCACATAGCGTATGGACAGGTGCAAATTGGCCTGCCAGGCAATTTGTACCCTCGATAAGGGCAAAGGCATTGAGCTCTACCAGGCCAGCGGTTGAACATAGCTACAGTCAAACTGTACAGTGCACCTGTAGATATGAGATATTGATCGGGTGAGCAATCGAAAGTCTTCTACTCAGACCGGACCGGCTTCGACGCTTGCTGCCGAGATGCGTACAGTTCTTCGCAAGCTCAAGCAGCGCTTACGCGAGCATGGGGGGCACAGCGATCTGACGCCGTCACAGATCTCCGTCATTCTTCGAATGGAGAAAGGCGGTTCGGCTACGGTGTCAAGTCTGGCACGAGCGGAAGGGATGCGTCCGCAGTCCATGAGCGCTGTAGTGACCCCGCTGCAGCAGTCGGGCCTTGTGAGAGGTGCACTTGACCCGAGCGACGGACGGAAAACTGTGATATCACTGACGCCCAAATGCCTGAAGTCGCTTCAGGAAGGCAGGGCCGCGAGACAGGACTGGCTCACCACGAGGATCTCGCAGAAGCTCTCTGTTCAGGAGCAGGAGAAGCTTCAGGTGGCAATTGAACTTCTCACGCGGCTTGTTGAGGATTGAACCTACTGAGTCCCGCTCCTTACCCATGTCAACTCATCATTCGAGGAGAACAACCCTATGCCGCTTACTATTCTTGACCCCAACACCGCGTTGATCGTTATTGACCTGCAGAAAGGCATCGTCAACGGGAATTTCATTCATCCCATCGGCGAGGTCGTTGACCGGACGTGCGCGTTAATTGATGTTTTCCGTGCAAAGAACCTCCCAGTCGTGCTGGTCAATGTGGCGGGACGGGCGCTGGGCCGGACGGAACAGGGGCCGCGCAGCGACATATCGTTTTCGGAGGGGTGGACCGACTATCTACCGCAGCTGGATCAGAAACCGAGCGACATTGTCGTCACCAAGCGAAGCTGGGGCGCATTTGCAACAACGGATATTGAACACCAGCTCAAGGCGCGAGGTGTTACCCAGGTTGTTGTGACGGGAGTGGTGACATCCGGCGGCGTTGAGGCAACAGCCCGCCAGGCCTACGAGCAGGGGTTCAACGTGACCCTGGCGCTCGATGCAATGACCGATATCCGCGAGGAAGCGCACGAGTACAGCATCAGAAACGTCTTCCCACGTATCGGGGAGACAGGGTCTACACAGGAAATCATTTCGCTGCTGGAAAGCCCGTTGGAAAGAAGGAGCTCTGCATTATGAATTGGCTTTGGCTTGTGTCGTACTTCTCTGGGGGCGTTTTTGCGGTAAACGCCATCCCTCACTTTGTCGCCGGCACCATGGGACACCCCTTCCAAAGTCCCTTTGCCAAACCGCCCGGCCAAGGGCTTTCCTCTGCGACAGTCAACGTTGTTTGGGGATTCTTCAACGCCGTAGTTGGGTATCTGCTCGTCGCGCACGTCGGCGCTTTCCATCCGCGGGCGACAACCCACATCCTCGCGCTCGGACTGGGCGGGCTGCTCATCAGCATCATTTCATCGCGTCACTTCGGCCAGTTCCATGGGGGCAATACGCCCGCCGTCCAATGAAGACCCGCCCATGAAGGATCGAGTCGCGGGCACGTTTCGTTCCCTGGGAAGCTTCAACTTCCGCTTGTGGACGGCTGGCTCTCTGGTTTCCAACGTCGGTACCTGGATGCAGCGCGTTGCTCAGGACTGGCTTGTGCTGACGCAACTGACCCGTCATGATGCCTCAGCGCTGGGTATTGTGATGGGAATGCAGTTCGCCCCGCAGCTTCTGCTCCTGCCCTGGACGGGTTTGGCTGCGGACCGGCTCAATCAGCGCAAGCTCCTGATGGTCACCCAGGCAGCGATGGGTGTGCTTGCGCTCATCCTGGGAGTTCTCACGATCGCAGGGGTCATCCAGCTCTGGCACGTGTATGTGCTCGCCTTTCTGTCTGGTTCCGCGGCTGCGTTGGATGCCCCGGTGAGACAGACCTTCGTGGCAGAGATGGTGGGGGATGCGGACCTCACGAATGCCGTGGCATTGAATTCAACTTCATTTAATGCTGCGCAGATGATTGGTCCCGCTTTCGCTGGTTTGCTCATCGCAAGCGTTGGGATCGGATGGGCGTTTCTTCTGAATGGGCTCTCGTTTGCGGCGGTTCTGATCTCGATGTCCATTTTTCGTCTCTCGGAACTGCATGCAAGCGCGAGGGCGCATCGCACTGCATCTGGATTCCTGGAAGGACTTCGCTACGTGTCGAGAAGGCCGGACCTCAGGGCGATCCTGGTTATGCTGTTTCTGATCGGCACCTTTGGTCTGAATTTCCCGATCTTCATCGCCACGATGGCCGTGAATGTCTTCCACTCCGATGCACGCGCATTTGGCCTGCTCTCCTCCATCATGGCCGTGGGCACCGTCTCAGGAGCCTTGTTCGCTGCCAGCCGGCAGAAACAAACCTTAGCGTCTCTTATGGCGGGGGCTGGTGTCTTCGGGATCGGCTGCACCCTGGCCGCGCTGGCGCCTGGATACTGGTGGTTCGCGGCCACTCTCATGATCATCGGCGCGGCAGGCCTGACCTTCAGCAACGGCACAAACAGCATCATGCAGCTCTCTACAGAACCAGCGATGCGGGGCAGGGTTATGGCCCTGCGTGTCGCGATTGCACTCGGAGGAACACCGATTGGCGCACCGATCGTCGGATGGGTTGCCAATCACTTCGGCCCTCGCTGGGCGCTCGGTATTGGCGCTGGGGCGGGATTCACCGCTGCCCTGGTCGCAGTCTACGTTCTGGCCCGCAGAGAGATCCCACTGCTCGCCGAGTAACCGGTCCTGCAAAGTCCGCCTTAAAGACGGCAAGGGCCACTTTCTCACCTGTGATCGTACAGTGATGCCGACATTGCAATGCAGATCCGGGCCTGATCTCCGGCCAGCGATGTTCCGGATTGGCAGGCATGTCAGGTACATCGTCGATACGCAACCTTACGGATTGATCGTCAATGGATAGGTGATGGAGTGAGAGGTTGAGCCTGCTGTTGCGGTAACGGACACGTTGGCCGACTGAGACTTCCTTCCACTTGAGCCGCATCCGTTCACTGCGACCAGTGCAAGGATAAGTAGCGAGAACACTATGAAGAACTGGCGATACTTGCGCGTGCGCGCGAGGATGAGGAGACCGAGTCCTAAACCGCAGAACTCAAGCGAGGCTGCATGGTTGCCGCGTTCGGAATTGTTTTGTGCGCCGAGCGTGCCGGCGATGGAGAGTGAGGTGCTGATGGCCGCGCCGGCAGGCGTGACGGTCGATGGGTTGAAGCTGCACGACAGTCCAGACGGAAGCCCCGAGCAGGCGAAACTAACCGTACTGCTGAATCCGTTGGTTGGCGTGACTGTGACAGTGGCCGTCGCGGGCGAGGAACCGCTCTCTGAGCCGCTGCCTGGGCTGATCGACAGCGAGAAGTCCGGCGCCGGTGTGGAGATGGTGACGGTAACTGCGCTCGATGCGGAAGGCCCGAAGTTGCTGTCGCCGCCGTAGCCTGCCGTGATGGAATGAGTGCCCACGGCAAGATTCGTCGTAGACAGGGTTGCACTGCCGTTGGCGCCGAGAGTCCCGGTACCGAGGGAGGTCGCTCCATCGGTAAAGGTGACCGTGCCCGTGGGAATGGCTGTGCCGGTGGCCGGAGTGACGGTCGCCGTAAATGTGATATCGATTCCGGTGATTGCCGAAGTGGCGGAGGCAGTGAGCGCCGTGGTGGTAGCGATCACTGGGGGCGCCGCATTCACGGTTACCGTTACAGCAGAGGACGTGCTGCCGCTGAAGTTCGTGTCGCCTGCATAAACAGCGGTGATGCTGTGGACGCCGGTGGAGAGGCTGGTAGTGGTGTAGGTGGTGGCGGCGCTTCCATTCAGAGTCCCTGTGCCGAGGGTGGTGGTTCCGTCCATAAAGGTGACAGTGCCGGTCGGAGTTCCCGAGCTGCCGGAAGCGCCGGTAATGGTCGCGGTAAAGGTGACGCTGGCGCCTGCGGCTACCGTTGTGGCCGAGGCCGCGAGCGCGGTCGTGGTGGCGGCCATGGCAGTAGGCGCGGAGCCGTAGATGTTCAGCAGCACCGTGTTACCGGCGAGGATGTCCGGCTTGCCTCCCTTGTTCAGATCGGCGGCGACGGCTGGCCCCCCGGCCGCAAGATACAGGAGGTCCTTTGGCACTACATAGCCCGACTCCGGCACCGACGTAAATGTCCCATCGCCCTTGCCGTAGAAGATGCCGCTGAAGTCGAGGGCGTCGAGCAGCGCAAGATCGATCTTTCCGTCGCCGTCAAAGTCCGCGCCCGCAAGGTACGCGGAACGGATAGCGTCGCCGCCGGTCAGATTAACGATGGTGGGCGTGGCAAACGTCCCATCGCCATTGCCGGGCAAGACAACCAGCTCCGCCTGGCTGCCGGATGTCTCGGCAAGTGTCGCAAGATCGAGCCTGCCGTCCTTGTTGAGGTCCGCGATTACTGGAGTGCCGTAGCTGTCCGCTCCCACGGGGATCGTCACCGGCGGCTTGAAGGTGCCGTCTCCGTTGCCCACGAAGACCTCAAGCTGCGTCTGGAGCTGGAAGTTGATGACGCCGCCGGTTCCGACGACATCAACGATCAGGTCGGAATTGCCGTCCCCGTTCAGGTCGGCGACGTTCGTGATCTGCGGTACGATGCCAGTGGCGGGCGCCGTGTTGCTGGAATAGGTCGAGGTGAGGATCGGCGTGGTGCTGAAGGTGCCGTCGCCATTGCCGAGCAGAACGGCCAGGCCCTGGTTGTAGCTGTTGATGGGAGGTTGTCCGAAGCTCGCGCCGCCGGTCTCGTTGTAAGCGACGATGAGGTCGTTGTGTCCGTCGTGGTTGAAGTCGGCGATCTGCAACCCGCTCACGGTCAGGCTGTTGTCAAAGTCGGCTGCGGGCGCGATTTGCGGGAAGACGTGGGGGACGGGAGTCTGGAATGTGCCGTCACCGTTGGAGAGCGCGGTGAAGTAGATGGTCCCGGGATAAATCACGCTGGAACTGGTCGACGCCAGGCCGTTGTCCACCCACACCAGGTCAGCCTTGCCATCGCCGTTGATGTCGGCCACGGCATACGTTGCAGCCACGCTCGTGTTGGCGTTGGTGAAGGTATAGTCGGCGCCGTAGACACCGCCGATGCTGAGGACGAAGTTGGCCGGCGCGGTAATCGTGGACGCCGTCGTGAATCCACCCTTGCCGTCGCCCACTTGCACCGCAAACGCCGCGGTTGGCGCATTCACCGTTCCATTGGTGATCAGGTCCGGAACGCCGTCGCCGTTCACGTCGCCCATATTCGTGCCGTTGTAGCTGCCGCGAATCTGCGGCGCACCCACAAACGTCCCATCGCCGTTGCCCATGAGAGCGTATGCCAGGTTCGGATTTGAATCATCTCCGGAGAAGGCGCCGCCGTTCGACAGCCCGACATAGACATCCGCGTTGCCGTCTCCGTCAAGATCGGTGACCGTGACGTAACCGGTGTCATTAACAGAGGCGTAGCTATTCCCCTGGGTGAAGGTTCCGTCGCCTTTGCCAATCCAAGTGGAGATGGCGGTGCCCGTGCTGAGGACGAGGTCGGCCTTGCCGTCATTATTGAGGTCGCCAGCAGCGAGGTTCGGGCCTTCACTACTGATTCCTGGTGTGTATGGGAAGGCGGCGGAGGGCGCGGCTGTGAAGGTTCCGTCGCCATCACCCAGAAGGACGAGGCCATTCGAGCCGATGACGTCTTTCTTGCCGTCGTTGTTCACATCGGCCGTAATGAGGTTGTTAATTGGCGTCTGACTGGCGCTCGTGTAGCCCGGCAGTGTGGGGGCAGCAAAGCTCATCGCGCTCTGGAAGGTTCCGTCACCCTTGCCGAGCAGAACGGAGATCTGCTGATCCTGAGACACGGCGACGATGTCCAGCTTCCCGTCTCCGTTCACGTCGTCAATGACGGCGGCGGTCGAGTAGTCGCCGGCGATTGAGTAGTCAACGCCGGTATGAAACGTTCCGTCAGCGTTGGCCAGCAGAACCGAGACAAAAGCACTGGGCGCATTGTAGCCATTCACAACAACTAGATCGCTGTTGCCGTCGCCATTGAGGTCCGCGGTTGCAAGACCAGTGGCATATGCGAGAGAACCTGCGCCGTTGAAATTGGTACTGAATTGTCCGGTGGCAGAGTTGTAGTCCAGTGTCGCAAGGACGTTTGTTCCAGAGCTAATACTGCTCAATGTGCTGGCTAGCACATCGATCCCCTTGGTTGTCTCTCCTACCCAAACACCCAGCCGCGAACTGATGCCCGCATTGCTCGCGGCGCAACCACCCGCGAATGCGTCTGGCTCAGTGGTGAGCGATGCAAGTTGATGCAGGATCTTTTCATAGTGGGGAGTATTGCCGGAAAAGGCCGCAGAACCCGTTTGAGCAGAACCTTTGAGCATAGATGTCCCAGTAGTGAAAGTCAGAGAGCAATCCGGCTGGCGCTGCAGGAAGAAGTAGCTCTGTCCAGCAGGCGGCGTAACTCCCGTGAAGTTGCCCTGGAAGCTTGCCGTCCCAGTACTCGTTCCGTCGGTTCCGGTGATGCTCGACGGCAAGGCGGCCGCGAAGCGGGTCGGCGAACTATTGTTGGGAGCTCCTTTGTCAGCTCCGCTGATCGTGGAATGCGCTGTTCTTCCGCCCAAACTGAAATTCGCCTTGGCGCCTGGGCCGCATCCAACCAGCCCTATTCCTCCTATCAACATCGCACCAGATAAGATACCCGCCGCAGCGTGGCCAGTGGAGTTGAAGAAGCTGGATACAGCGCGGACACAGGAACGAAGGAAAGAGACGGGACTAGAAATCGTACGCTCTGCCATGGAAACTCTCCGATACCGATGACGATTCCCCGGATTGCAAACCGAGTGGGACACGGCGACCCATCGCCGCCGACCTGTACAACAAAGGGACCGCAAGACTGATTTCTGGATTTGGGGTGAAATCTACTTGTCTGCACTGAGTGATGGAATCGCAGAAAACGTTACAGAAGATTTTTGGGAGTGTGACGCGGCTTGATGTAAGCTCTTCCTTACGGGCTACCGTAAGTCGATGATTCTGCACTCGCTTTTCGAGCCGGCCTGGTTCCGCCAATGGTACGCAACTCATCGAACGATCCCGTTACTTCAGGGGGGAGGGTGGGACTCTGTGTGCGTGGTTTAGTTGCTCGCCCGATTCAAATCGCTCTGATGCCAGCGGTGATTGCCCCAAAGCGCCTGCAGGCAGTCGATGAGCCTTTCTTTATCTCGCTGAAGAATCGGACGGCTAGCAGGAATGGGCGGAAACGAGGCCTGACGCTGTTTCTCTGCGCCGTTCTGGGGCCGACTTTGTCTTTTGCGCAGGCGCGGAATGTCTCCCTCGAGTTGACTTCACATGAATCGAAATCAGTGGAGCTTGCGCTCGCTGAGAATGTAGCGAGCCCGGTTCAGGTCCGTCTGGAAGGCGGCATCGTCGGAGTAACTGCAACGGGTCCGCGCGGCGAGAAGCGGCCACTATGGGTGATCGACCTGGGACGAGGCGCCACTCTCCTCTATCCTGTGGGTGGTGCAGCCGCCGGGAATTACACCATCACGGTTACGTCCTACGAGCGCGAGCGGCTGGCTCATGTGACCCTAAACCTGCCTGACCCTGTAAGGTCGGATGAAAAACTGCTGAAGTTGCGCACTCTTGAGGATGACCTAGCAAATGCTGAGTTGGTACGGCGACACTGGCCAAACGCCGTGCCTGGATTGGACGCACAGCAAGCCTTTGAACGTGCCTCTGAAGAGGCGGAAAGGCTGGATATGGTTCCGCTGGAGAGGCTGGCGCTGACACAGGAGGCGCGCCTGCTGATGTTTGCTAAGGGGCAGTATCTGCCGGCGCGGACGCTGCTCGAAAAAGCGGTCAAGCTTCCGCCAGCGGACGACGATGCGATCCAAGCCCTGATGTGGAAAACGCTTAGTTCGGTGCAATATGACCTCGGCGAGTTTCGAGCGGCGATCGACGACGGAGAGCGGGCAAGCGCACTCTATCGCAAAACGAACGACCTCTATTGGCAAGGTATAGTGCTTGGCAACCTGGCGGCGGACTACTCTGAACTCGGTTTGGAAGATGAGGCACTGGCCGCTGTGCGCAAGGCTCTTGATGATGCCAAAGAGGAGCACGATCCTGCTGGACTGGTCTATTGCCTGGGCCAACTGGCTGGGCTATACAGCCGGAGGGGCGATCTGCAGAGCGCGTTTCGCGCGTTCTCGGAGGGCATCCAGTGGGCGAGCGGGATAGGCTATGCGCCACTGGTGGAAGCCGAGATACAGAAAGACCTCGGTGTCTTCTCAGTGCAGGCGGGCGATTGGGATCAAGCCCAAAGAGCGTTGCACCGGGCGCTCCAGATCGAAGGAAATCGCGAGGATCCAGTGACAGTGGAGGCCGTCGGCGCACTGGCTCGGGTCCTGTTGCATGAAAACAAGCCTAGCCTTGCGCTGGCGCGGACCAACACGGCGATCAGTATTGCGCACAAGCTCGAATTGCGAAGCGACGAAGCCGAATTGCTCCTGAATCGCGCGGAGATCAAGAGAACGCTTGGGGAGGAGGCCGACAGCCTGTCCGATATCGCCCATGCCGACCTTATCGGGACGGCCACCGATGCGCTGCCACTTCGAATTCGCGCATATCAGGCGTGGGGCGATGCGCTGTTAATAGGACAGGCCACCCAGGCCGAAGGCAAATACCAGCAAGCGCTCGAGTGGGCGCAACAGACAGGGGAACGCGAGCAGCAGGCCGAAGCCATGGTGGGTATTGCTCGCGCAAAGCGCGAGCAGGGACACGCGCGAGATGCACTGCAGTCGGTCGATTCCGCATTGGAGATTCTAGACCAGGCTGATCGTAGCTTGAGCAGCATCGATCTGCAGGCGTCTTATCTTCATCTGCACCGCGATTGGTATGAGCTGGCCATCGATCTTTGCATGGAGCTGGATCGAAATCATCCCGAAAGCGGCTTTGCCGAGCGCGCATTTTCCTTTTCTGAACGCGCGCACTCCCGGGCGCTGCTGGCCATACTCCGCCGATCGAGTTACAACCCCGAGAGCGGGATGACGGAAGAGATGCGGATTGCGTACGCTCGCAATCGGCAGACAATCGAAGCGGAGGAGTTGAAGCTAGCGCATGCTTCTGACGAGGATCGAGTGGCCTCAGCAGCGAGACTGCAGCGACTCTTTAGAGAGCGCGACGGAATCGAGTCGCAGGCGCTATCGACAGATGATCGGCTTCACTCGCTCTTGGTGGACCAGACGGCGGACGTGCCGAGCGTGGAGAAAGAGCTTCTAAGCGAACATTCCGTACTCGTCTCCTACTGGGTAGGCGAAGAGCAAAGCTATCGATGGACGATTACAGCGCATTCATTCACCGTTCGTACACTAACAAACCGAGCTCGACTTGAGAAGCAGATAGTTCCCGTCGAGCGAGCAATGCGGAACGCCGCCCCTGCGGCACTGGCTGGCGAAACGGCGCCAATATATCTGCAGCGGCAGCGGAAGCTTGAAAGTCAATTGGAGGTTGGACTCCGGCGTGCTGGTAGTCTTCTGCTTTCCGATTTGCCTCATGCCACGCGGGAACTGCTCGTAGTGCGAGATGGTTGTCTGCTTTCAATGTCGTTTGCAGCACTGCGCTTGATCGGCGACCGTGGACCCGAGTATGCCCTCCAGCTGTATCGGATCAAAGTGGAGCCCTCCGCCTCTGTCGCGCTCTATCTGCGGCAACATCAACTGACAGGGCAGAGAAATTCGATCGCCGTCATCGCGGACCCGATTCTTTCCCTGCGCGATCCTCGAGTTTCAACGATGGGGGTTTCTGCAAAGCAGGCAAGAGATCCATTTTCAATACCGCGACTCACTGGTTCGGAGCGCGAGGCACAGCAGATTCTCCGATTTGCCCAACCTGATTCCGTGTTGCTGAGGACGGGATTCGACGCAACTCCGGCGAAAGTCGAAGAGCTGCCTTTTTCGCGGATCTTCGACTTGCATTTTGCAACGCACACGATATCGTTCCCCAGACACCCCGACATCTCTGGTATTGCACTGTCGATGTTCGACAAGGAGGGGTTCGCGCGAGATGGCGTGCTGTGGACCCACGATATCGATCGCCTTCGGATTTCAGTTCCGATGGTCGTGCTAAGCGGCTGCGACACGGATGGAGTAGAGGATGGCGTTGGCGAGAGGACCAACAGCCTTTCGTATGCCTTCTTTTTTGCGGGAGTGCGCTCCGTGTTGGCTAGTCTGTGGAATGTTGACGACAATGCGACCAGCGGTCTGATGGCGCACTTTTACATGCACACCCTCGGAGGGGTGAGTGCCGACGAGGCGTTGCGTGCAGCACAACTGGAGATGATGGCACAGCGAGAGACTAGTTCACCGGCCAAATGGGCGGCCTTTGTCATCGAGGGCTGGCCCCAGAGTCTGAGCGCGGAGATAATCAACGGAAGAAAGGCAACAGCAAGGAAACCGCATAAGATCATGCGAAGGTAACTGGTGCAAAGCGCAATGTTTGACCAACTGTTGGCCTTGCTACACACCGACCGCGAGCAAGCGGCTGGGGAGTATCGTCGACTGCACGAAAGGCTTACGCGGTTTTTTGACTGGAACGGAGGTGATGATCCGTCAGCGCTTGCGGATCAAACACTGGACCGGATCCAAGAGCGGATTGCTAAAAGCGGGGAAGAGGGCACAATTCAAAATGTGACAGCATTTGCCTTAGGCGTTGCACGCCTTCTGCTCAAGGAGGACGCGCGGAAGCGGAAGAGGGCCTGGGAAGCCGGCCGACTTTGGCATTGGCTCAGCCAGGAGCCTACGAGCGAAGAACAGGAGCGCTTGGATGCAGCTCTGCGCTATTGTCTGGCGCGATTGCCGGCCGAGCAGCGCAGATTAATTCAGTCCTACTACATGTACGGGGAGAGTAAGGCTCGGTCGCACGAGAAACTTGCGATAGAGTTCGGCATTACGGTCAATGCCTTACGCACCCGCGCTTTACGTATAAGGAAAGAGTTGGAAGCGGCAGTGGCAGACTATCTCGGCGACAAATGACTGTGACGTTCGGTCCGATTCGATCACTGCAGAAGGGAGGAAGAAGATTCTCATGACTGACGGAACACCTAAGCCTCGCTTGGACTTCCTCCGCTACATCGGGGGAGGGATGAGTAACGCTGAAGCAGAGACATTTGAGGAGCGGCTTCTTAGCGATCAGGAATTCTCCGATGCGGCTGCAATATGTGAGCAGGAACTGATTGACGACTATAGTGCCGGTGAAGTGGATGACGCGAACAGGAATGTGCTCCGAACGTGGATTGAAGCTTCTCCCCGGCGCGTGCAACGGGTTCGGTTTGCTCAGTCCCTCATTACTACCCGGAGCCACAAGGCGCGAAGAGCCCGGAGGGTGAGGTTTCTCCTTCCAATTGCCGCGATGATTGCCGGACTCGCCGTGGCGACGTGGATGATTGACCGGAACAATGGAGGTAGCGCTAATCCCGCGCCAAATACGGCAAAAAGCAATGACGTTAAAGGGGGATCGAGCATAGTTGCAAAAGGGAATGGCGCCTCAGCGTCGGCCGATCGGGTCATTTTGGTGGTAGCCGAACGCGTGCGTGGCGCGCAGCATTCGCAAATGGTCGCACATAATCAGAACTCTGCGATAACACTGCAGGTGCTTCTTCCGGAAGGCGCTGCGAGCGGTCCCTATCACCTTCAGGTGAAAAATTCGCGAGACGGCCGCAACATCGTTTTCGACGAGCAAGGGCTGCAACCATCGGCGACCGGGCAACGCCTCTACCTAGTCGTCCATATACACGAGGGTGCTCTCACGGTTGGCTCGTACGAAATAACCGCGGCCAGCGACGAAGACTCGTTTACCTCGGAGATCACAGTGCAGTAAAGCGTTCATCACTCATTCGACTAGCACCACAAGTCCGCCGATGTTTTGAAAGGGAGGTCATTGATCAGTCCAAATCAATGGCCCCGCCATCCTGAGGTGTGAGCCCGCTGCATTCATCGAATTGGAACGAAGCCTTGGCTCCATCCAGTCTCGAATCGACATATAACACCATCAGCTCGGAGACGCCTTCGCTAAATCTGGTTGCGAGGAACCCCTTTGGGGGGATGTAACCTGCACCATCGAGGACAGCGATTCATCGAGAACTGATCGGCCCCGGATGTTTTGAACCACGGTGAATGTTAGTCTTTGGCCACAGCCGTTCCCTTTAGGAACTTGTTGAAATCGGTACCTTGCGACGTCGCGGTGAAGATGTAGATCGTCTAATAGACATGCGTGGAGATGAGCGGGATCAGGACGGGATGTTCAGCTACGTATCGTTGGAGCAGCGCGTGCCTCCGGATCATCCCTTGCGGCAGTTCGGAAGTTGACGGATTCGGTGTTGCGGACGTTGAGCCCGGAGTTTGATGCGTTGTATGCCGACTCCGGCCGTCCCTCGATTGCACCGGAGTACATTCTGCGAGCGCTTTTGTTACAGGTGTTTTACTCAGGCGCTCGGAGCGGTTGCTGGTCGAGCAGATCAACTACAACCTTCTGTTTCGCAGGTTCGTGGGCCTGGGCATGGACGATGCGGTATGGAACCATGCGGTGTTCTCCAAGAACCGCGATCGGTTGCTGACCTCGGATGTGGCCCAGCGGTTCTTCGCCGTGGTGAACAAGCAGGCGAAGAAGTCTATGTCCGACGAGCACTTCACTCTAGACTGCACCCTGTTCCAGGCCTGGGCTTCGCAGAAGCACAAATCCCAATGGAACGCCCTACTACGCAACGAATTTCAACGAGTTCCTAGAGCCAGAGTCCTTCACCGTGTAGCGGCTTGGCTTTGGCGCAAGTGACTGGACCTGCCGATCAGTAAGCGGGCCAGATTTCCTACTACTTCGGGTTGAATCCCTTTTCTTTGAGGTCCATGCGTTCACTTTTAG
>VFSW01010323.1_pt1 | contig 13245 bp, 14 predicted proteins | sample 5358111 | NCBI WGS metagenome assembly VFSW01 (sample SAMN11554181, study PRJNA540505) | mine drainage metagenome | isolation source: sediment from site ElyBrook_90M | place: USA: Ely Copper Mine, Vershire, VT | collected 2017 | reverse complement strand
GGGGCGGGCACATGTGGAGAGTTATGGGAATCCGCCGGTGATTGTGTATGGGCCGGAAGACGATGGGCGGCATGGGAACTTCTTCGATGCTTCGTATGCGGCGATGGTGGCGCGGCCCGAGTGGATGCGGCGGTTCGACAAGATTCATGCGCAGGGCCGGGCGCTGCCGAAGGCGGAGAGCGGGCGGAGGTGGCGGGAACTCGACTCGTCGATGAGCTCGGATGCATTGCTGATGAACGTGTTCTGCGCGACAGCATCCCCTGCGTTGCGGCGGACTCTTGGAGTGGATCCGGAGGCTGAACCGGTGTTTGGGTGGAAGGCGCGGGTACCGCTGGCGCAGGGCAAGTTCGATCGTACGGAAGTGGACATGCGCTGGGGTGACCTTCTGGTGGAGGCCAAGCTGACGGAGGGAGATTTTCAGACGCGGGCGGCACGAGTTGTGGAGGGGTACCGGGACTTCGATACGGTGTTTGAGCGGGAACTGCTGCCGCGGATGGAGATCAGAACGGCGCGGCGGCGGACAGCGGTGGAGTTTGCCGAGGCGTTTACGCAGGAGTGGGAGGAGGCTGCACCGGACGATGAGGCAGCGCGGGAGTTTCAGCGTAGTATCGTGGAGCGAGCGCGGGAGGCGGAGCCGGCAGAGGCTGGGTATGCGGGGTATCAACTGATTCGGAATGTGCTTGCGGCGTACGCGGAGGGGTGCAGCTTTTGCGTGCTGCACGACGAGCGGCGGCCGGACCTGCGGGAGGCGTGGTTTCAGGTGATGGCGGTGGTGAAGACGGCCGAGATGCGGACGCGCTGCAAGGTGATGACGTGGCAGGAACTGGCTGCGCTGCTGCCGGACGGGTTGCAGGAGTTTCTAGATTGGAAGTACGGAATTGTCGGGGCGGGGCGAGTGGCTTCAACTTTCTTCGGCCTCAGCAGCGAGGCATGAGACGTCCGGAGGTCGCGTCTCAACGGCTTTCAGCCGGTCCGCTTTAAAAATCTTCTTGCATGGGGGAACGAGTTGTGAGATAACTACGTCATGCGTAGTGCGCGACACGTAGTAATTCCTGACGAGAACCCGGAGTTGGGCCACTACTCCGACCCGCCTCTGCTTGTGCTTGCCAGTCTGGCCAGTGGGCCGAAACACGGATACTCCATGATCGAAGACATCGCGCGGATGTGCGGGACGCATCTGGGTCCGGGTACGCTGTATGGGGCGATTGCGCGACTGGAGCAACAGGGCTGGATAGAGCCTCTGCCGCCCGAGGAGCGCCGCCGGCCCTATCGCATTACGGCTGAAGGCCTGCGTATTTTTCGCGCGAAATTGGGCACCCTGCAACAGTTTGTCAAAGCCGGCGTAGAAAGGCTGGAGCCCTTATGAATCCCGCGTACGCTCGCCTGCTCATTTGTCTCTATCCGCGCCGTTGGAAAGACCGCTATGGCGCAGAGTTCGAGGCGCTGCTTGAAGCCCGCCGCGGCGATCTTGCCGCGGTAGCCAATGTGGTTTGGTCGGCACTTTGCGAGCACACCTTCCCGACCCTAGGAGGCGGAATGAATCAACTTCCCCGTTCTCTCGGCGTGGTTCTGTGCGCCTATCTGGCCGTGATAACGGGCGGCCTCAATTTCTACGCAACAACGGACGACTCGTCTCTGGCCACTGTCATGCGGGCGCAGCAGGGCCTTTCCGCCGCCTGGAAGGTTGTCGCCCTGGGCTCAATTGTGGCGCTAATGGGTGCGGTTGCGATGCTTGTTCCACTGATGGCTGGCGCACTGCGATTCGCCATCCTGGAAAAACGCCGCGACATTCTCCTCCGCCTGCTGGCCTCACCGCTGGCGGCTGGAATCCTTGCCGGATGGGTGATCGGCGCGTTCTTTGTCCTGGGCGGCCATTGGGCTCCCGCCCCGTGGGCCATTGCCGGAGATTGGACGGCATCGGCAGATTGGCCATCACTCCCATTGCGATGGGTGTTGGGATCGTGCACGGCTGCGCTGGCCGTTTTTCTATTGATCGCGAGTTCGATCAGTATCTATCAGGCGATTCAGCGCACTCGATTCCACGAAATGCGATTCACGGTTCTGCATCGGATCATTGCGATCCATCCGCTGCGGCTTGCCAGGGTTCCAGCCCTGGTAACAACCGCGGCGATGGCCGCAATGACGGTTGGAGTCCTGGTCTGGGGACTGATCGCAAACCTGGATGCCTCGACGGCCTTTCACGAGTACTCGGGTCCGATGCACACCACGGCCTTTGCGTCATGGATTGGAAGCGCATGCGTCTTTGCCGCATCGAGCATTGTCGCTCTTCGCAAGTCCTCATCGCTTTTCAAGCCGTTGGGCGAGTAGGTTTATGAATCGCGCCGCCGCTCACCTGCTGACGCTCCTTTATCCTCGCTCTTGGAGAGCGCGCTATGGCGAGGAGTTTGAGGCGCTGCTTGAGGCCGGGAGCGGCGGCCTTGGCGTCGTGTCTGACGTGGTTTCCCTGGCGGTTTGCGAGTATATCTTCCGCACACAAGGAGGCGACATGGAACGCGATCCCGGATCTTTCGGTGCTATCGTCAGGCACCCGAGCGCTTTAATTCCAATGGCCATGTCGCTTGTCGCGCTGGCACTGGTAATTGGTCCCATCCCGTTCCACGGAATTCCCGTGCGCGAGGCAGACGAGGGAGCGGTTGCGCATATCTGGCAGATACTGATGGCGGGACAGTTGCCGGTGCTGGCGTTCTTCGCCATCAGGTGGCTGCCGCGCGCGCCGAAGCCCGCAATGTGCGTGCTGGCGATGCAGGCAGGCGCGGTGCTCGCCTCCATGGCGCCGGTGTTCTATTTCAACCTGTAGATTTGGCGCATTTATTTAGCGGGGAGTGCTCGGGATCAGGTCCAGGGCTTGAGGCTTGGGCAGATGGAGCAGTTGCTGCAGAAGCGCTGCGGACTGGATCTGCTGGCGGCAAGTCTGTAGGATGCTGACCAGCACGCTCTGTGCGTGTGCGCCGCGCCCGGTGCGGTTGCAGCCCCATGCCTTGCGCGTGACTACCATGGGCCGAATCGCCTGTTCAACACCGTAATTGGTCGCATCCAGGCCAGGGTAGTAGAGAAAAGTGAACATGGCGTCCCGCTCGCGCTGCAAATGGTTAGCTAGACGTCGATTGGCTGGAGAGCGATAGGTACGCCTCAGGGTGCGGTCCCGACGCGCTTCCAATTTTGCGCGGACGCTAGCCAGTCCTTGCTCGCCAACCTGGTTCAGATCGCGCCGATTCCCCACCTGCAAACTCGCTTGCAAGATTTCCTTTACCGTGCGCGGCAGCTTCGCTTCCGCTGACGCGAATCTTCCCCGAATACTCCCCTGAAGGCCGCTCCCGCGTCAGTGGCGTGTACAGGCTCAACGAGTCCGGGCGCTTCTATATCGGACAGAGCGGGGACGTTTTGTCACGCCTCCTGAGCCACCTGTCCAACCCGGTGAATTGCTGTTTCACGGCCTCACGGGGCTTTCTCTTGGCCTCTGTCCCTTTACGGAGTGATTGGACCTGGGGCAAGAACGCGCATTCTCGGCTGATTGCATCGAGCGCGTACGCTCAGGCATGCGGCGTGCCCGTCTCGAGGGCCGCCAGATCGGCCGCAGCCCACTAGAACTGGACCACGCCGCAATCCAGCGCGAACGTGGCCAGGGGCAGAGCCTTCGTGAGATCGCAAAGGGCCATCGCATCTCCGCAGCCACCGTCTGGCGCGCGCTCAACGCGCAAGCGGCCCGGCTCCCCGATCAACCAGCCTGAACAGCACCCTTTTGCCCTGTTTCACATGGGGTCTCAAAACCGGTGCTGCAAACCCAACGAAATCAACGGCCGGATCTACCCGATCCGGCCGTTCCAAAAGGTAAGGGTTCAGAGACACCGATTAAGCTACCAGCCCCAAGGGAACCCCAAAAACCCTCACGCTTGGTCGCTCGCCGACCGCAGAGTCTTGGCTGATTCCACCACCTTGAAGGTCACAGGCATTTCAGCGGTTGGCGAATTCGCCATTCTTGCAGAGCAGCAGGTTCTCCAGCCGATCCGGTGAACTGGTTACCTCATCAACATGCCAACCGCGCACACAGAGTTTTTCGCGACTTCCGGGATGGTCGGGGCAGGATATGCGCCCACAACTTCGTTACTTGCAGTTACGAGAGGGAGACGGCATCCAACCGCGCAGAAGGTGCAAGTGAAGATCTCATCGGCTATGTTCCCGTCCGATCCCACTTTGTCTTCGACATGGATGAGTCTAGAACGGAAGCATCGGACGGAGATCTGCAGAAAACTGCACTTGGCATCCCGTCCGATGTTCCACTGCATCTTTCGTCACGCACTCAGCGATCTCCTGCATGACAAGTCCTTCGGCGGACACGCGGAACCAGCCCAGTTCGGTAACGATGTCATGAACGACGCGTTTCCCTGTAAGAGGCAACGAACACTCCTCGACGATCTTAAAGGCTCCATCTTTGGCATTGTGTTCCATTGCGACGATGACGCGAGCGGCGCTCGCGACAAGATCCATCGCGCCGCCCATACCCTTCACCATCTTCCCGGGAATCGTCCAGTTGGCAAGGTCGCCCCGGCCGGAAACCTGCATGGCTCCTAGGATGCTCATGTTCATGTGCCCGCCGCGGATCATGGCAAAAGACTCTTCGCTCGCGAAGAAGCTGGAACCGGGAAGGATGGTCACCGGTTGTTTACCGGCATTGACCAGGTCGGGATCTTCATCGCCCGGCTGTGGAGGTGGGCCAATTCCAAGCAGGCCATTCTCCGATTGCAGAATGACCTCGATTCCCGACGGAACGTAGGCCGCGATGGTGGTGGGCAGACCGATGCCAAGATTGACGTAGTAGCCGTCCTTTAGTTCCCGGGCGATCCGCCGTGCGATAAGCTCTTTGCCGTTCAACTTCAATCTCCTTGCCTGGTGCTTCTCATCCGGGTTCGTAACCGCAAGGGCGGCGAAGCTTCCACTTCAAAAATGGAATCCACCGCCGCAGATCAGCACTTCACCTGTAACGTAGTCCGATAACGGAGAACAAAAGAAAAGCACCGCGCCCGCTGCCTCTTCGGGAGTGCCAATGCGTCCCAGCGGACACGCGGCTGCAATGGAATCGAGCATCGTGGGTTGAACGCCGATGGGAATCGCGTGGCCCGCCATGCTGATGCTTCCCCCAGGCTGAAGCGGCTGCGTCATACGCGTCTGGATCAGGCCGAAGCCGACCGCGTTCACATTGATGTTGTACCGCCCCCATTCCTTAGCCAGCGTCTTTGTGAGTCCGATAACGCCGGCCTTGCCTGCGGAGTAGCCTGCCTGGCCGGGATTCCCCTCCGTTCCTGAAATGGAGGTGATATTCACGACCTTGCGCATGACACGCTGGCCGCTGGCAATCTCCCGTTTAGCGGTTTCACGAAGATGCTGCGAAGCAGCGCGCAGTAAACGGAAGGGCGCCACAACGTGGATGTTTAACATCGCCAGGAACTGCTCGTCAGACGTCTTCTGGATCACGCTGTCCCAACTGAAGCCGGCGCAGTTGACGATCATGTCGATCGAGCCGAAGGCATTGAGCGCGGCATCTACGATTTGCTGCGGAAAAGCGGGCTCCATCAAGTCGCCGAATAGGAGTGCGACGCGTTCGGAATTGCGAGCGGACGCCTGGGTCTCCTGCAATGCCTGTTGATCCAAATCGCATACGAGCACATTCGCGCCCGCCGACACCAGCCGGTGCACGATGGCCCTGCCAATCCCTCGTCCGCCTCCCGTCACAATGGCGCTTTTTCCGGTTAGCGTAAAAGGAGATTCCTGTGATACTGCATCGTTTCCTGTCATCATCGCGCGAACTCCTCAATGAAGCGGGACTCGATGGGTTTCGTAAACACCGGCCCCACGACAACTCTGTTTACATAGATGCCTGGAGTCACAATCTCATCCGGATCCAACTGGCCCGGCGCAACCAGCTCTTCTACCTCGACAATCGTCAAGTCCGCGGCTGTGGCCATTGCAGGATTGAAATTGCGAGCTGTTTTCCGGTACACGAGATTGCCATGAGAGTCTGCTTTCCAGGCCTTGACAAGCGAGACGTCAGCGCGCAAAGCGAGTTCCATCAGGTAGGGCTTTCCATCGAACTCCCGAACCTCCTTGCCTTCGGCGACAACCGTGCCGGCGCCGGCAGGCACATAGAAAGCCGGAATCCCAGCACCGCCGGCGCGAATCCGCTCGGCGAGCGTGCCCTGCGGAATCAGAGTAAGGTCCAACTGGCCGGCGATTACAAGCTTTTCGAGCATACGGTTTTCGCCTACATAGCTTCCGATATGCGAAGCGATCATTCCAGCCTCAAGCATCAGGCCCATCCCGAAGCCATCGACGCCCATGTTATTGCTGATGGTGTGAAGCCCCTTGAGGCCTTTACGGATTGCTGCAGCTATCAGATTTTCGGGGATCCCGCATAGCCCGAAGCCGCCGAGCATGACGGTCATGCCATCCCGCAAATCTGCGACCGCAGCATCCGGAGATTTGATCACCTTATTCACGTTCTTGCCCTCATCAGACTTTTCATTCAGCCGAGATCACGATTGCGATTCCCATGCCTCCGCCAATACAAAGGCTGGCTACACCATATCGTTTCCCAAGTCTCCTCAGGGAGTGAACCAGGGTTACGAGCACCCGGGCGCCAGAAGCGCCAATGGGATGCCCGAGCGCGATGGCTCCGCCGCTGACGTTGACCCTGGCCGGGTCAAGATTGAGCTTGCGGACGACAGCGATCGATTGTGCGGCGAAGGCTTCGTTCAATTCGAAGAGATCGATTTGTTCCAGGGTCAGGCCCGCCTTCGTTAAAGCGATCGGCACTGCCGTCACCGGACCGAGTCCCATGACTGCAGGGGAGGTGCCGGCCAGGCCATACGAGAGAATGCGCGCCAGCACGGGTAGTCCATGACTCTTGGCGTACTCCCCTGTCGTCACGGCAAGCATCGCGGCACCATCATTCAGGCCGCTGGAGTTTCCTGCCGTCACCGTCCCATTCGGTTTGAAAGCAGGTTTCAACTTCGCCAAGGCTTCCAGCGTGGAATCCGGGCGGGGATGTTCATCCGTTGCGAACTCGACGATCCCTTTTTTGGTTTTAATGGAAACCGGAACAATTTCCGAGCTGAAGACTCCATCCTTTAATGCCTTCGCAGCGCGTGTCTGGCTTTCGAAAGCAAAAGCATCCTGATCTTCGCGAGTGATCCCGCATTGTTCCGCAACATTCTCCGCGGTAACACCCATCGCGCAGCAGAGAGTGGGATCGGTCAGGCCTTCGCTCAGGATGCTATCGACCAGTTCGCCGTGGCCATACCGGTAACCGGCACGCGTTTGGGGCAGAAGGTGGGGTGCGCGCGACATGCTTTCAGTGCCGCCGGCAAGGTATAGCTTGCCATCCCCACATTGCAGCCCTTGCACGGCCGATACGACTGCCTGCAGACCACTGCCGCAAACACGATTGATTGTCTGCGCAGTCACTTGATCAGGAAGACCGGATCTCAGAGCAATCTGACGGCCTGGATTCATGCCGTTGCCCGCCTGCAGAACATTGCCGACAATCACATCTGCGATATCTTCGGCGGGAAGTCCGGCCAAAATCGCCTTGGTTGCGACAACGCCCAAGTCAACCGCCGAACTGTCTTTTAGAGTCCCCTGGAACCCTCCAATCGGCGTGCGCTTAGCTGCTGCAATAACGAACTCTGACATAAGATTCCGATCTGAGCCGAAAGCAGGCTCGGACCTGTTGGATTCCTTCTTCAAACGCAGGCGTGAGATCGACAAGAAAGAACTGCTTCCAAAACAGCATGCTAATGATGCACAATTATGCTGCACAGGTTCAATTCGGACATAAGAGTGTTCTTTTCGGACAGGGTTTGAGGCGTCATGGAATTACCTCTTTGGAACGAAAAACGGTACGCGCCCTACAAGGTAGCAGCCCTTGTTGAGGTTCTCGGCGAGCAGGGAATTGCGCCTGAAGCGAGCCTGTCAGGTACTGGCCTATTGCCTGAGAGTCTTGCAAATCCTGAGACTCTCACCTCAGTTCGCCAGTACATAACGGTATGTCACAATGCTCTCCATCTTTCGAAAACCCCCGAGACCCCTTTTCGTACAGGCAGTCGAATTCCACTGTCTGCATATGGAATGTACGGATTCGCCCTGGTATGCAGTCCCACGATTCGCGAGTACTTCCAAATGGCGATTAAATACCACCGGCTCGCGACACCGCTTCTTCCCGTGTCGTGGCGCGAAGAGGGCGATTACGTATCATGGATTTTCCCCATGAATGCAGCGGTCACGCATTCCGACTCATTACTGCGTTTTCTCATGGAGCAACAGCTGACCCAAATCTCGACGCATCTGAGAGCCGTGGTCGAAAACGACTCTTATCTGCCCGTTCGTGCTGCGCTTTCCTATTCTGCTCCAGACCACGCCCACCTTTACAAACGCTACCTCGGTTGCCCGGTACACTTCGGTCAGCCGATGTCGGAACTCACCTATCCGAAATCGATTCTCTCCGCGAAGCCGCCACTGGCGCACGGTCTTACTTCGAAGATCTTGCGGGAAACCTGCGATCGCATTCTCGGTGAGGTAAAGACATCGACTGGTGTTGCCGGCGAGGTCTATCAGATCATCGCATCTACACCTGGACATTCACCAAGCATGGAGGACGTAGCCAAGCAGATCGCCACAACCGTGCGAACGCTCAATCGAAGGCTTCACGCAGAGGGCGCTTCATTTACTCAAATTCTCGATGATGTCCGCTGCAACCTCGCGAGCGAATATCTCCGTTCCACGAGACTGAGTATCGAGGACATTTCAGAGCTTGTGGGATTCAGCGAGGCTGCGAATTTTCGTCATGCGTTCCGCAGATGGACCGGCACCACGCCGGCGCGTTTTCGTTCCTGACCGCAAAGTCCGGCAAAATTCGGCCGACCTTCGATTTTCGCAGAGGGAAATTATGCCAAAGTTCGAATCCCTGATCAGTGGCATGTCGTTCACCGAGTGTCCGCGCTGGCACGATGGAAGGCTGTACTTCTCAGACTTTTACAACCAGCGGGTCCTGGCCGTTGCCCTGGATGGAACGGTAGAGACAATTGCTGAAGTGCCGGGCCGACCCTCGGGACTTGGGTTTCTGCCCGACGGCAGAATGCTGATTGTGTCCATGCGCGACCGCAAGATCATTCGTCGTGAGCTCGATTCCTCTCTCGTCGAGCACGCCGATCTGTCCAGCCTTGCTCCTTGGCATTTGAACGACATGCTTGTCGACACCTTAGGGCGAGCTTGGGTGGGCAATTTTGGGTTTGATCTGATGGGTGGCGCCAAGGTCACCACTACGAACCTGATCTGCGTCGATCCGGACGGTTGCGCCAGAGTAGCAGCCGTGGGACTTGGTTTTCCCAATGGAATGGCGCTGACTCCGGACGGCAGCACATTGATTGTTGCCGAAACAATGATGAATCGACTCAGTGCTTTTGATGTCGCCTCCGGTGTACTGGGCAAGCGATGGACATGGGCAGCCTTCGGCGATCCGCCGACATCTGACGACATTGCGGAGCTTCTTAGTCAGGTGGACGTTGCGCCAGATGGAATCTGTCTCGATGCGGAAGGGGCCATTTGGGTGGCCGATGCAAAAGAAGGCCGGTTGATCCGGGTGGCAGAAGGCGGGGACATCCTTGAAGAACTCAAGACCGACGGACTGGGCGTATTCGCGTGCATGCTCGGAGGAGACATCGGGCGAACACTGTTCGCCTGTGTCGCACCCACGTTCAACGAGGCTGAGGCATCTGCGAACCACCGCGCCGCGATTTGGATGACCGATGTCGACGTGCCCAGGGCTGGACTGCCTTAGCGTCCTGCAATGCCAAAATCATCCCGTTGCAAGAGAGCGGTGTCAGAAGACGACATGAAAATGTCCTCTGTGAACCTGTTGTGGTTTGTCTTCCACTTCTTATCATGGTTCGGTTATTGATCCTATCGAGACCGAAGATGGCCAAAAACAATCGCAAAATCATCATTTCCTGCGCTGTTACCGGTTCTGTCCACACTCCAACCATGTCGGAGTACCTTCCCATCACCCCATCCCAGATCGTTGACAGTGCCGTTGAGGCTGCCGAGGCTGGGGCCGCGATTCTCCATATTCACGCCAGGGAGCCCGATGCCGGCAGGCCCTCGGGAGATCCGGCGCACTTCCGGGAGATTTGTCCTGTTCTGGCAGAACGTACAAGCGCGATCATCAATATCACGACAGGCGGCAGTTCCGATATGAAGATCGAGCAACGACTCGCTTATCCTCTGCAGGCCAAACCCGAGATGTGCTCGCTGAACATGGGATCAATGAACTTTTCCATTCATCCCGTGGCCGAGCGGATTACAAAGTGGCGCTATGACTGGGAGAAACCGAAGGTCGAGGGCATGAAAGACTGTGTCTTCAAGAATACCTTCGCTGACATTGAATACATTCTTGGCAATCTTGGAGAAGGCGGCACCCGATTCGAACTCGAGTGCTACGACGTCGGGCACCTTTACAATCTCGCATACTTCGTCGATCGCAGCATAATCAAGCCGCCGATCTTTATTCAGGCCATTTTCGGAATCCTCGGCGGGCTTGGACCGGACCCGGAAAACCTCTTCGTAATGCGATCCACGGCGGACCGCTTATTTGGACGAGATACCTATCACCTTTCGGTGTTGGGCGCAGGACGCCACCAGATGTCCCTTCTGACCATGGGAGCCATCCTGGGCGCAAATGTGCGAGTGGGGCTGGAGGACAACCTCTATCTCGGCCCTGGCGTCAAGGCGAAGAGCAACGCCGAGCAAGTCAGGAAGATCCGCCGCATTCTTGAAGAACTCTCCTTTGAAATCGCCACACCCTCTGAAGTCAGGGAGTTGTTGCATCTGAAAGGCACGGAGAACGTTCATTTCGTCTGATTGCTCTTTGTGGTATCCCGTCATCGGAAAGAAGCTCAATGAGAGGTGAGTCAAGAATGACCTTCCAAGATCGACTCTATCCCCCGCGGGGATTGCGGGTTCTGGTAACTGCAGGCGCCTCCGGTATTGGAGCCGCCATTGCATCCGCCTTCGCGGAAACGGGCGCCGAAATCCACGTTTGCGATATCGACGACGCTGCCCTGGCCGCATTCCAGAAGTGCTTCCCTTCCTGTCAGGCGACCCACGCCGATGTGGCAGACGAAACGCAGGTCGCATCGCTTTTCGAAATTCAGCAGCAGAGATTCGGTGGACTTGACGTCCTGGTCAATTGTGCCGGCATCGCCGGCCCGACAGCCGGAGTGGATAACATCACAGAGCAAGAGTGGAAGCGGACCATTGACGTAAACCTGAATGGCCAGTACCGTTGTCTGCACCATGCCGTGCCGATGCTGCGGGCGTCCAAGACCGCCAATATTATCTGCATTTCGTCGGTTGCCGGTCGTATGGGCATTGCATGGCGCACACCCTACGTGGCGACAAAATGGGCCATCGTGGGAATCGCCAAATCACTCGCCATCGAACTCGGCCCAGACGACATCAGGGTGAACGCAATACTGCCAGGCATTGTCGAAGGACCAAGGATAGATGGCGTAATCAGTGCTCGCGCCAAGTTGGAAGGTATCGAAGTGAATGCGATGCGGGAGGACTACCTCAAGCATATTTCCCTAGGCCGAATGGTGACTGCAGACGACGTGGCGCTCATGTGTCTGTTCCTGTGTTCGCCGGCAGGACGAAATGTTACGGGACAGGCGATCAGCGTGGATGGCAATTATTTCTAGATCGCGACTCAAGTCAAGAACGTGAAGATTTGGCCAAATGTCTCTCGCCAACAGGCAGAAGGAGAGAGGAACTTGTGGCTGAATCGGCGGAGGTTGTGGACCGGCAAGATGAATCAACGCCGGACTACGGCTTTGTCCAAAGCGAGGTCGAGTTGAAGAATGCAGACCATGTCTCGCCGGAAGCGAAAGGTGTGGCCCATGAGCCGTGATGCAGTGATTGTTTCCGTCGCGCGGACTCCTATCGGCCGCGCTTACAAGGGTGCATTCAACGCCACCCCTGCCCCCACGCTGGCCGCCCACGCCATTCGCGCCGCTGTCGCGCGTGCAAATGTTGACCCCGGCGAGATCGAGGACTGCATTGTTGGGTGCGCGCTGCCTCAGGGTTTGCAGCACACCATCGGGCGAACCGCCGCTTTAACTGCGGGGCTACCCGTCTCGGTGGCCGGCCAGACTGTCGACAGACAGTGCTCATCGGGCCTGATGAGCATCTCCATGGCGTCCAAGCAGGTCGTCATGGACCGCATGGACATCGTCGTGGCCGGCGGTGTGGACTCGATCTCGATGGTGCAGACGACCGAACTCCGTCTCGGTACCGACCCGGAGTTGCTTGGGCTTCATCGGGATATTTGCATGCCGATGATCGACACAGCCGAAGTTGTCGCTCGCCGGTACGGCGTTTCGCGCGAACAGCAGGATGAGTACGCGTTTCAGTCGCAGCGCCGAACGGCCGAGGCTCAGGCAGCCGGCCGCTTCGATGCGGAAATCATCCCTGTAAGGACGTTCAAGCCGGTGACCGACAAGACAACCGGTGAGACCTCGATGCAGGAGGTAGTGCTGATGCGCGACGAAGGCAACCGGCCTGACACAACCATAGAAGGCCTCGCCTCGCTCAAGCCGGTGCGGCAAGCCGGTTTTATTACCGCGGGCAACGCGAGCCAGCTATCCGATGGCGCCTCCGCCTGCGTGGTAATGGAGGCAAACCTGGCCGCTGCCCGCGGCCTTGAGCCACTCGGCCGCTACTGTGGCATGGCCGTGGTTGGAACAGAGCCTGACGAGATGGGAATTGGGCCGGTTTTCGCTGTCCCCAAGCTCCTGAAACGCTTTGATCTCAAAATGGACGACATCGGGCTCTGGGAACTTAACGAAGCCTTCGCGGTGCAAGTGGTCTATTGCCGCGACCGGCTCGGTATTCCCAATGATCGCTTCAACGTCGATGGCGGCGCCATCTCCATCGGCCATCCCTATGGCATGTCTGGTAACCGCCTCACAGCGCATGCGTTGATTGAAGGGCGTCGACGGGGAGTCCGATACGTCGTTGTGACCATGTGCGTCGGTGGCGGCATGGGCGCGGCGGCCCTGTTTGAGGTTCTCTGATGAAGGGCAGATGAGCATGGCAACGCATACATCCGCATCGCCGATTGGGCCGCATGGGCAGGCCGGTGAACCGTCAAAGACGCAATCTGCCCCACCCCCCACC
>VFSW01010322.1_pt1 | contig 13246 bp, 27 predicted proteins | sample 5358111 | NCBI WGS metagenome assembly VFSW01 (sample SAMN11554181, study PRJNA540505) | mine drainage metagenome | isolation source: sediment from site ElyBrook_90M | place: USA: Ely Copper Mine, Vershire, VT | collected 2017 | reverse complement strand
CTCCCAGCGTTCTCGAGCTTCGGCCAGTTCCTCAGCAGCTTCGCTCGGCGGCCGGTCGACGATTTGGGCCTTCACCTGCTGGGCCGCGCGCTGGCCGTAGTGCATGGCCGCCGTTCGAGCTAGCGTCGCTCCCGGCGCTCCGCCGAAGAGGGCCTGTACCGCCAGGTCAAGGCCGAGCTCGGTTGAGCCAGAGAGCATCTTGCCCAAGTCGAGCGTAGGCAGTTTGAGATTGAACGATGATGGCATCAGAGCACCAGCCCCAGCGGGGTCGCGTAAGGCGGTGGCCGCTTAGCCGTGCGGCGCTTGTACTCGCGCTGGTAGTTCCGGTAGCGCGTGTCCAGAATCTTCACTGCCGTGGCCAGCGGGCCGTTTCTGGATTCCTTAGCGAGTGTAAACTCCGCCTGGTCCCAGACGTCAAACGGCTCGTCTCGCCCGAGTAAGCCGAGCTCGGGCTGAATGCTGACGCCGAAAGCGAGTTCAGCCATGACTGCGGTTGTACGCGGCGAATTCATCGATGAGCCACGCGGGGATATCCGGCAGGGAGAGGGTGAACGCCGTGGCCATGTCAGTAGGTGGCGAAGTCTCCTTCGAGGTAGCCGACTTGCGCGGTTGGTCCGGGCAGCCCGACGCTCCCGCCGGTTGGCGACGGCAGCAGGTTGGCGATATCGCGATACCAGCCCGGCGCGGTGTCGGGGGTGGCGGTCCCGTCATGCAGCGCTTTGGTCACGCCGTCGCAGCCGGGAGTTCCGCAAGAGCCGGGCGCTTGGGCTTGCGAGGGGTGCAGCAGCGGCAGAGCCTCGTGGGCAGCGGCTTCCTGCTCATACTGATAGACCGCGTAGGCGCCAGCGCCGATGATGCCGAGCGCGAGTAAGCCTTTCATTAGAAGAAGTTTGCTCCTGGTATCGCGCCGCTCCGGTAGAGGTTGTATTTTGGGACGCCCGAATTGAACGGCGAGGTCACGAAGCCGATATCTGCCACTTGCTGCTGAAGCGTGGCTAGCTGCGACTGATATGCCTGCAACTGTTGGGCGCTTAGCAAACCCTGCCGATAGAGCGCTTCGGCCTGCTGGAGTTGAGCCTGTGCGGCGGCGACAGCAGCTTGAGCCTGTGCGGCGGCAGCTTGTGACTGGATAGCGCTTGCCGATGCGGAGCCGGCGCTGTTGGCCGCGGCGGTGGCTCCGGATAGAGACTGGTTGGCGTACTGCTGGCCCTGGACGTTGGCTATCTGTTGAGCTTCAGCGAGCTGGATCGCCGTGGGCGCGATGCCGGAGGCGTTGGGGTTAAGGTAGTCGCCGATAACCGTCGCGGGCGACGTGATAGCCGGCAGGAGTTTATCTTTGATAAACAGTCCGCCGAGCAGCAGCGCTGTGATGCCGAGAATCATGCCGCCGTTTTCCGCCACGAGCTTCTGCACGTCGGGAGGGGTCGGGTTCTCGAGGATGACTTCGGGCATTAGCGCTGTGCTCTACTTGGGTTCTTCTTGGTTTTCAGCGCCGCATGGTGAATGAGCGACACGCGGGCGTGGTGCGCGTAGCCGTACCCTCGGCCGAGCTCATAGGCCATGTGGCACTTGCCGCAGGTCGCCTGAGTGCGCTTCTTCTTAGCCATGCTTCCCTCTCACGAATCGGCCAGTAGTCGGGTTGCGCTTCGGTGCTGGCCCGAATATGGCCTCCAGTTGCTCGCGGCCGTTGAGCCGGCGGCGCTTGGGCTTGACGGTGCGTGCCTTCGGGGCAGAGCGGAGTTTTGGCGGATAGTCGATATCCCTCGTTCCCGCCGAGGTTGCCGCGCCGATCCTGCGGTGCCGCTTGCCGGAGCGGACGTACTCCCGCTTGATGCCTTCGACGGCGCGGCGGTGCGAGTCTCCGCCGAACAGGCCGAAGATGCCGAACAGGCCGCCGGTGTTGTTGCGCTTCGGCATGTCACGGCAACCAGATGTACGCGCCTGTAGCGGCCTTGACAGTCGCGGGTGCAGCGAGCGCAATCCATACCAACACGCCCGCGGACATGAGCAGCAGCAGCGTCAGCGTTTCGTTGGGGATGCCCTGAAGCTTGCGCTCAACGGCTCCCCACGGGCCAGGAAGCGTGTGGCTCGGCAGCTCGATGCCGTCTACGTGGTCCATCTAGCAGGGAATCGCGAACTGCGAATATTTCCCAGCCCACGCGGTCAGAACGCTGGCGTCGTCAAGTGTCGCGGCGTTCGGATAGCTAGCTGCCACGAGCTGCGCGCGGAGGTCGGAGAACTGGCGCGGGCCTCCGGGAGTCAGGACCATTCCAGCCGGACAGTTCGGCGGCAACGCGATGCCTGAGCCCTGCCTCGGGAATGCGAAGCCTCCGCCGAGCGCCAGGGGGTTAGTGGTGCCGATAGAGCCGGTCGTATTCGTGGTAGCGGTCGCCGCGTGCGCAGCGGCCAGCTTGGGTTTAAGCACAAACTCATAGCCGAGGTAGCCTCCGCCGAGGACCAGCGCGTAGGGAAGGATGTCGGAAAGTCTCATTCGATAGCCTCGTACTCTTGCTTGAATCGTTCGGATGGCTCGACGCGCTGCTTGCCACCTGGCTCGCGAACCATCATGTCGCCGCGCCGAAAGGTGTCTTTCTGGCCGGATTGGGGGTTGTAGTAGGTGCCGTCGTGGTCGAGCTCTTTCGCTTCGACCAGCAGCCGGCTACGGTAGCGCTTGAAAGGCATCAGCAGGCCGTCAACTTGTCTTTGGCCAGCGCGGCGTTGTTCCAGTCGTGCAGCAGTGTCGCGGCATCAGAGCTCGACCAGTTGGGATCGCCCGCGCCATGCAGCCCGTTCTGCACTTCCGTTATTGAGTAGATTTGGCCTGATACCGCCTTGAACGACCCAGCGGCGCATGCCCCTGCCGCGGTGCTTGTTGTAGTCGCGGCCCCGCTTTTTGCAGTTTTTGCTGGCGAAGCGCCTCCTTTGCGAACCTTGTCCACCCACGGCTTGAGCTGGGGGTAGAAGATGACGCCGGCACCTACCGCCAGGGCCAGCAGGGCAATTTCGCCGATACCGCCGCCGGGGTTGGTGTGCACGTCCTCCTCGGGACCGCCCCACAGGCGATGCAATTCTCGGATGCCGCTAGACATGTAGTCGTGGTATTCGGGGTTCGTTGCGGCCATCAGCAGGGCGCCTGCGCCAGCACGGCGTGGGAGCAGACTTGGCCGGCGTGGCACTGGACGCTCCACGTACCATCCGTGGCCTGCACGTAGGTCGTAGCGCCGCACACCTTAGTGATGCTGCTGCCTGGCGCGGAGTAGACCGGCGGCTCCATGATGCGCGGCTGCGCGGTCGCCGGCTTGGCCGGCGTAATCAGGCCGGGGTTGGCCATCACCAGCAGCAGCGCCGCTCCGCCGAGTGCCAGGAATACCCATGCGGGCTTATCCAACGATCCCTCTCTCCGTTATCGTGAGTGGCGGCTCTTCTGGCGCCGGGGTCAGCAGCAGGTTCCCGTCGCCGAGGTCCACGATGAGCGGCTTAGCGCCGGTATCTACCCAGCCGGTATCCCCGAACTCATGCCGGTAAACCCCGCTCTTGTCGCTGGGCCAGCCCTCTGGCACTTCGTACTCGATGGCCTTGGCCACTCCCAGCGCTGCCGCGTGCTTGGGGGTCTGAACGTTCACCCGAATCTCGCGGTTCGCATCCTCGGAGTGGAAGCGGGCGTAGACCTTCCGCGCGGCCTCTCGTCCGGTCATACAGCCCTCCAAAAGAGCAAAAGCATCAGCCCGATCACCACCAGCGAGATATCCGTCTGGCCGGGAATTGGCGAGGTCGTGATGAGCATGTCCACGGCGCCGAACAGCATCAGCAGCGCTCCGACCAGCAGGGCGACGGCGCGATAGCTAGGGGACAACTTCATACTCCACGTCGTAGGCCGTGGCCGGCGTGGGCGGGTTGGCGATGTTGATGGTCACGCCGGTAGCCGTTTGGCCTGACGGATACCAGTCGAGGATGCCGCTGGCGGCGCTGTTGATGGGTTGCAGGAACACGCGGGCCGGCCGGCTGAACGCCTGCGGGTAGGTGACTACGATCATCGCCCCGGCCGTCGGCACTGCGCCGGTAGTGACGCGCAGCGCTCCGCTGAATCGGTCGGACTGTGCGCCTGGGACGGTCGTTACCGTCGCGCCGGCTCCGGCATTGGCGCCGGGGAGCAGGGTAGTAGAGGTTGGTAGCGGCGTAGGCGTGGGCGGCGCTGGGGTGGGGATGACATTGCCAGTGCAGGTGGCGCCGTCGAAGCCACTGACGCTCAGGCCGCCGTTGGGATAGGCCGTGGCCACGGCCGCCGCCAGGCTGGGGCTCATAGTGCACGAGCTCTGCCCCGCCGCGGGCGTGAGGTTGGAGCCCAGCGCGGTCACATGGCTGGTGCTGTTGTCGATAGTGATCTGCTGAGCGGCCGCGCCGCCGGCGCCGGTGAGAGCGAGGATCAGACCGGCGGGAATGAGCCAGGCGCGTTTCATTTAGGTTCCAAGCCCCCATTGCGCTGTATCGGGATGCGCGGCAGTCGCGCTGCCGACAATCTGGAAGCCGATGGTGTCGCCAGCGGCGTAGGTGGCGCTGTGCGCGGTGTCGGTGCAGGTCGTGGCCACGCCGGAAATCGTGCAGGTCACGGCGGTGGCAGAGCCGTTTTTCATGAGCGTGTAGATGTAGGAATCAGTGCCGCCCGGGGCGGTGATCTCGCGGGCGGCCAGCTTGGTGAGGGTCACCGCCTCGGCTAGCGGATTGGCGGCACGCGAAGCACCGGCAAAGCTGACGCCGGCAACAGTAAGGTTGTTTGTCGCGTTCGACAATCCGGCCCCCACCACCGTGCCTTGAAACAGCGTGGGGTTGCTGGCGGCGGTCGCCTGGAAGGTGGGATCGGCCGCGGGGCCGTTGCTGGTCAGCACCTGGCCGGCCGTGCCGGCGGAGGTGATCGTCAGTGCGCTGCTGCCCGCGCCGCCCACTACACCGTGCGCGGTGAGCGCCGCTGCGTTGGTCGCGACCGGGGCGTTGTTGACCTTCAGCGCCTGGGCGTTGATGCAGCCCGCGCCGCAGTCCCCGCCTGTCGGTGCCCCGGCATTGATCCCGCCCGTGGCAACGGATTGGAGTTTGAGAGTGCCGGTGCCCTTGGCGTCGAGGGTCATGGTTTCGTTGGCGCCGGACGAGATGGCACTGACGGCCACAGCGGCGCCCGCGGCGGCACCCTTCACGTTCAGGCCAGTGGCCACGCTGCCGGCGCTGCAATCGACGTTGAATTGCGGGTTGGTCGCCCCGCCGCCGGCCAGGAGGCAGCTGCTGTTGGTTCCCAGGATAGTGCCGCCGCCGTTTTGCACGCTCAGGCCGCCAGTGGTAATCGTGGTGGCCCCAGAGCCGGGACTGAATGTCTGCGCCCCGGTCCAGGTGATCGCTCTTGATTGGCTTGCGGCCAGTCCTGGGTTGGGATAGGACCCACTCAGCGCGCCTCCGGCGCTGCCACTGGTAGTCCCGGCAGCAGGCACGATGACGCCCGTCGACGTCACCTGCAAGATCGGGTAGTTCAGCGTGTCCGAACCTTGCGAAACGGTGAAGCTCCAGGCGCTACCGGCGTCGGTCAGCCCGAAGCCGATACACCCACTGGCGTCCAGCGCGCCGGACTGCGTAGCCCCCGTCGCGGGCGTGGCCGTCGCCGTCCAGTTTTGTGGGCTTGGCAGCGGTCCACCTCCAGCCGTCGTCGGGCAGAATCTGTAGGCGACCGTCGCCGCCTGCGCACTCCCGGCGAACAGGATCGCGGAGCTGAGCGCCAGCGGGAGCGAGATTCCGAGGAAACGTCGAAGGCTGGCCCTCATCCGCTAATCCCGAGTGCCTTGGGCTCGGCCGGGACTGGGTAGGCCGCCGAGAGTGCGTTTTTGGCCGCGGCCAGTTTGTCCTTCGACCTGGTGAGGCTCGCCAGCGGCACGAGAGTAGCCAGCGTCTTCAGCGGCCAGCGTTCGGGCGGAGAGAGCACCTGACAGGCGTAGGAATGTGTCACCTCGACTGCATCCTCGCCGTCCACGGATACGTTCTGCCGCCGGTCCAATGGAATGTCCTCGATGTAGCGCTTGGTCCCGCCTGCCAGCGTGTACGCCTTTCGTACGGTGCTGCGCGTGGTGCCTTCGCCGGGCTCGTAGCCTGGTTCGGCGATACCGTCGATCGTCCCGCTGATAAGCGCGGTGCCGTCGCCCATGTCGTGAACTTCGGTGATGCGAACGTGAGAGAGGTTGGCCATTTTAGAGCTGCAGTCCCTGAGCGGATACTGATGCGTTGGTGTTGCCCGCGCCGCCGGCTGGCAGGGTAACGACAATCGCCGTGTTGACGGCAGACGCGGGGACCGGACGCGCGAAGTTCACGATGAGTGGCGTTGCCGCCACCAGCACTCCAGCCGGAAAAGTGAACGTGTAATTCATGGTCCCGCTGATGACTCCGGCGACAGTCACGGTCGCGTCTAGGCCGGCCGTCGCGCCGCTGGCCGTCACCTGAAAGCCGGTGATATAGGTCGTTTTGCCCGCGACTCCCGGCAGCGTGGCGGCGTTGCTGGCGTTCCCGCCAGTCGCGGTCGCCGTAATGTCCGTTCCGCCTCCTGGCTGCAAGCTAACCGGCTGCGTCGTGGTTCCGGTCGGGTCCACACGGACGGGGTTCGCCAGGCTGGCCAGCACGTTCCCAGAGGCGTCGTAGAGCAGGACGTGCGCGCTGCCGTGGCTGTCCACGTTCATGTTCTGATTCGCCGTCGGGTCGCCGATGGCCATCAGGATTTGGCCGGTGCGACCGACCAGGACCGGGTTTCCCGCTATCTGGGCGATGTTTTGCGATGCGGTAATCGCGGAGCTGATCGTTACCTGGCTAGAGCCGGAGAATCCTAGGCGTGGCATCTACTTGTAGAACCCGGCAACGGCGATTGCTCCCGCCACTGGCGTAGCCACATGCACGCCGCCGCCCGCACTGAGGTCAATCGTGCTTACTTCGTCCGGTCGCAGGGGGGCACCGACGTAGCCGCCGTTGTACCCCGACCGGGCGTTGTACGCCAGGCCGCTCGTCTCCACGCCGCCGCCGCCGGGTTCGGGCCAGCCAATGCCGCCCGAGAAATAGGCCATCACATCGTTGGTCGGCGGCGAACTGTTGGGGTTGTGAACGTACAGCGTGGCCGACTTGGCCCCCGACGGCCCGGCGAGGGTGTAATCCTGCGCCGTGTTGGACAGCGTGAGAATGACGGGGTAGCCGGAATGCACGCCGGTCCTCAGTTCGAGTAGCAATTGCTCCATGAGCCAGGCGAGGTGCGCGACCGTGCCGGGAGTGCCCTGGTAGGTGCCGGCTAAGTCCTGGGCGTCCTGAGACCTTCCGTAGAGCCGTTCGAGAATCGCCGGGTTGAGGCTCATCCCGGGGGTGGCCCTCCAGCGGCGTTGTAGGCCGCCTCGGCTACGGTCAGTTGCGGATACACCGTGCCAACCCGATGCCCGTGGGCGAATACTTCATAGCCGCCAGCGACGGGACCGACGAAGTTGTTTGGGTCGCCGAAGTGTGCCGCGGGGCTGTTTTGGTTCGGCGCGGCCGGGCTGGGAGGGGGAGGCGTGCCGCCGTCGCACGGGTAGTGCGTCTTGGTCGCGTTGGCCAGTGCGCCGGCTAGGTCCGCGCCGATGGTTCCGCACTTCTTGGTCACGAGGCCGTTGTAGAGCAGCTCGTAGCCGAACAGCCATGCAGCGCCAACGGCCATGACGAGTTTTACGGGGTCGGGAGATGCTGCCAATTTACCAGGTTCCTCCGGTGGTGTCGCCCACCACGCCGTTATCGTTTCCGAAGTAAGAGTTAGGTACCAAGGTGTTTCCGCCGAAGATGCCGCCGAACGGAGCGTCGTTTAGGGAGGTGTAGCCCGGCGGGGCGCTCCCAGTCAGGGTTGAGCCGATGCCCTGGAGGGCCCCGGCCCCGGCCCCGGCCTTGTGGCTGAGCACGATAATCCCGATCACCAGCGCACCGCCAATGACCGCGATGCCGACTACGTCCTTAGTTAGCGACATTTATTCATAGCCGCCGGCGTTGGCTTCGCCGGGAAACCGTGTAATGTCTGTCACCGTCCGTCCCGTAGCAGGGTCAGTGAACGTGGCCGTGGGCACGCTGCCCCCACTATTTCGGCCCTCCAGGTAGATCACACCAATCAGCACCGCCGCGCCCCCGAGGATGAGCAAGCCTGTCACGTCGCTCACATGCCCGTCCCGTCGTGAACAGCCGAGTAGTAGCCGCCGCCGCGATGGCCGTAGCCGTACAGTTCGCCGAGCTCTTCAGCGCTGATGGGGGCCTGCGCTACCTGCGCCGGAGCTCCGCCGAAGCCTGCCGAACTGGCGTTGCCGCCGTGGCGTCCACCCTTCCAGCGGCCGCCGGCACCGTGAGGGCCCGGTCCGTAATACTGCCGCAGGGCTTGCTCCGAGTCGAACGTGGCGTTAAACGACACCTGAAACGGAACGTTCATGTTGTCCGCGTAGATGACTTCTGGAAGCTGGCCGCATGTGCCGGCTCCGCCACACCCACAGCCGCAATCCGCGTGAGACTGCGAGCGATGTAGCGCCACGCCGGCAGCGATGGCTCCGGCCAGCAGCACTAGGGCTTTATCCACGCCTAGCGCTTCCCGCCGCCGCCGGCTGCATCCCCGTAGCCGCTGGCGGCGCTGCCGTTCGGGCCTTGCGGGTTGCTCAGGTTGAAGAAACCGGCCTGCTGCGCCTCATTGGTCCAGTCGGTCAGACCGGATGCGTAGCGCGTGTCGTTGGTAGTGGATGCCTTCGCCTTCATCGCTTCCTTGATCAGGAGCGCGCCGGCCACGGCTACAGCGCCGATTTTGAGTGTCTTGCCGCTCAGGATTTTGGGGTTTCGTTTGCGTGCCAATCAGGTAACGCCTTTCAATGAGAGCGAATGAGGGCCAGCCGGGAGGGGATATGGTCCGCCTCCCGGCCTACCCTGCGTCAATCGCCGGCGGCGAGCTGGGGGACAGCCTTACCGGCTACCTGCCCGGCGCCTGCCGCCGCAGTCGGGGCCGCGGCCTGCATTGCGGGCTTGAACTGTTCCGTCAGAACCTTGAGCTGGCCCGTAGAGGCGGCCGTGGTCATGGCGATCTGCGCGTTGCCGGCGTGCTGGCTGATGAGGTTCATTCCGTAGGTCGGACCGTCCGGCGCTAAGGGGTCGGCCGAGACGTGGGCTCGGAAGTCGAAACAGGCCATGCCGACGTTGGCCAGGCCGGCTGTCGGGTTGTTGCCGATTTGCAGCAGCGGGTTGCCCATCTTCGACTGCGACTCGTTGCGCAGAGGAATCCAGGTCGATTCGACGGCTCGCCGGTCGCCCTCGTAGGCGTAGACGATGGCCAGGTCGGTGACCGTGGTATCGATGCTGGCCGGCGGGGTCGAGTTGTCGCACTGCCAGAAGGTCAGCGAGCGGAGGTACTGACCGGTCGGCAAGTCCTGCCGTCCAGCCAGGCCGGTCTGGGTGCCGATGGCGCTCATCTGGATATCGGTTTCGCCGAAGGCCGGCTGAGCCATGCGCATCGCCAGAAGTTCCGCGTTGGTGGCCAGGATGCCCGACATTTCGATGTACCCGACTGTCGATGTCGTGATGCTGACGTTGGTCCCCGGCACGGTGCTGGCCGGGAATGTCAGGGTCAGCAGCAAGCCGCCCTTCGAGAAGACCGGGCCGATGATGCCGGCGGTGAAGTCGAAGTTGTTCTTCTCATTGCGGTGCTTGAAGGGGAAGCTGCCGAAGTGGATGATCTGCTGGAACTCGCGCACCAGAGAAGCGACGGAGGTCGTCACGGTGCACACGTCCTGCACGGTCGTACCGTGGAACAGGAGATTTTCGGCCAGCAGCAGGATGGGCTCCTGCAAGCTCACGAAGTAGCTCGGGCCGCCCTGGATGCCGAACTGGTTCCACGTGGAGCGAGCCTGCGCGAGGCTGTTCCACGCGGTGCTTGTCCCGGTCGGGTTGAATGCCTGCGACCAGTCGATTTTGATTTCGGTGATGAGCTGCTCGGTCGGCAGGGAGATCGGGGTGATCTGGCTGGCCGAGGCGTAGGTTAACTGCTGGGGGAGCTGCGTTTCAACCTTTCTCACGGCTACATCCCCGTCCCGTTGGTGGTGCCGGCGCTCACGCCAGCGGCGTTGTTGCCCAAGCCCTGCGTGGTGGGGACCGTTACCCCGGCCGTGATGAGCGGAGGATTGCCGACGCCTTGCGACGCGGCGGGGTTGCCGGCGCCGACTTGCAGCGGGTTGGCGCCGACCTTGCCGTGAGACAGTGCGCTCAGCCCTTCGAAGCCGGCCAGCGCGAAAGCGCCGATGGCCAGGTCGCGGCCTTCGCGGGGACCGAGGAAGGAGGAGCCAGCGGCATAAGCCAGCACGCCAGTTCCGGCGGCTCGCAACGCGTGCGCGCCAGTGCTTGCGCCGCCGATGAAAGCGGTTTTGTCAGCAACGATGTTCGCGCCGAGCACGCCGACGATGACCAGTCCGGCATCTTTGGAGGTGTTTACGGCATCGAACTTACTGACATCTTCGAAGAAGGTGGCCATGTTCGTCCTTTCGTTTTCGGGCATGAAAAAAGGCCGGGAGACTTGCTCCTGGCCTTGCCCGATTAAAAGGGCGGGGCTCCGTGCCTCCCGACCCGTTGATTGGCTACAACCGGGTTAATCCGCTGGGCCGCGGCGTCGCTTCGTGCGATTCCGGTGCCCTGGCCCGACGGCCTAGACGCTACCCATCGTCACGCTCGGTAGGCTTCGGCAGCTGGTAAGACAGGACGCCGAGGGTAGGGCTGATTTTGCGATTTCGGACAATGATGCGGATTTCGCCGTTGCCGGTTGGTGAACGGAGAATCCCGCGCAGCTCCTCGACGATGCGCCGCAGGAGCGTTTCATCGGCCACTTAGCCCCATTGCCGAGCACAATAGCACTAAAAGCGGGGAGTGTTCCGCTATGCAACTAAAGTGCCCGGGAATCGGCCCGGTTGGGTCACATGCCCGTACCGCTGGTCCTATCGCCGGGAGGGTACGTGCGGGCGATCCATGAATCGTCCCCGAGGTAGTCGCCCGGTCGGGGCTCGCCGTTGAGGGGGTCCGCTTTGAGCCTAGCGCGCCGCCATGAGCCGGTCGAGTAAACGGACGCGGCGGGACTCCATGCCATGCGCCAACCTGAGGGCGCTTGTGGTGAGCGTACCGGCTCGGGTGTGCTGCCATCCTTGATGGCCTCGTACGCAGCGTTGATCGCCGCCATGCGCTCGGTGCTGCCGCCGTGGTCCGGGTGATTGTCGCGGGCGAGCTTGCGGTAGGCGGTCCTGATTGCAGCCGGGGTAGCGCCGCGGGCGACGCCTAGGAGTTCCCAGGGGTCGGCGGCCACGGCTTCAATTCGGCCATTCCCGTTGCGCTGCTCGCCATGCTGGCGGTACCTGCTCGAAGTCGGGCACCCAGAGGTTGGGGAATCTAGACCAGCGCGGCTTGGTCATGCGGCCGTCGGAGTAGCCGGCGCTGGGGTAAACAGGCCCAGCGCGGCCGGAACTGAACGGGGCGGCCGGATAGATTCGCTGGGCAAACCCAACGTTGTCAGCCGGCCTGCCGGCAGTAATCGTAACCCAGTGGTCGAACCACATCTCGTGGGACTCTGGCCTAAGCCGGCTTTTCCAGTCCTCGAACACGGCGCGGCTCAGGAAGTCGGGTCCGGCGGAGAGGCGCTTCATGTCGCCGTCTCGCTCACCGTCGCGTGGCCATTGCCATTTGCGCTCGGCTCGGTTTGCGGAGCCAGGCGGGCTACGTCACTGGCGAAGTTATTCCACCACAGGGTTCCCGCATCCGCGGCCAGGAACGCCTCCACTCGGCCGATAGCGCCGACGGCGAGCCGTTGTACTGGCGTCGCCTGGCCCAGCAGCAGGACGATATCGGCGGCGTTGTTTTTGAGCCAGGTGGCCGCTTCTGGTATCTGGCCGCTGTCCAGCAGGGCACGAGCTTGCCGCGCGGCTACTTCCGGCGGCTGGTCCTTCCAGCGGTCCATCATTTCGATCACGAATTTGGTCCGCATGTCGGGGGAACTGAGGTCGGCTGCCGGCGGCGGTTCAGGCTGCGCTTCAGGCGTGGCTTCAGATTGTGGAGCATCGGCCGGCGGGTCTTGGGTGAGAATCGGCTGGGGCTGGTCAGTGAACAGCTCCGGCGCAAGCTCTCGCAGTTTGGCCATGAGCGCCTGGTTATGAGCCGCTAGCCGCTGATTGGCGGTGATGGCCTCTTTTAGCATGGCCTCTTTCTGGGTGTCCGGGAACTGTTTCATCAGTATCTGCGTAATCGGGTCGCGGTACTCCTTCGCCAGCGCGAACAGTCCACCCATAATGTCTCCGCGGTCGGGGTCGGACTCCATGCCGAGCTCTCGGAGCATTTCCTTTTGAAGTCCCTTGGACACTTGCGCGGCCAGTTTGGGGTCCATCTCAACCTGACGCGCCAGCCCGTCGGCAGCTCGGGCGCGGATGCCTTCGAGGGTGCTGCCGAGAGGGTCTTTGCGGCGGGCCTCGGCCTCTTTCTTGCCGGCATCCTCGTCCAGCTGCTCGAGATACCGGCTCACGGCGTTAACGCCCAGGCGAAGTTCCTTCGCTATCTCACTGGCCTCGAAGCGCTCTCGGCGGTAGAGCCTGGCGATTGTCGCCTTCTCGTCCCGCGTGGGGATTCTGTCCGGCTTAGGTCCGCGGCGGAATGGGTTCATCGCTTCTCCATGCCGCCTCTCGCTTCTGGCGGCGTTGCTCTCTCATCACGGTTGCCGATGGCCGGGGAGGGCGCTTGACGTACTTTCGGACGGTTGATTCCGAGCAGCCAACTTCGGCGGCGATGGCAACATTGGACAGTCCGTGATCATGCAACCTCAGAATACCCGCTTCCTGGCTGCGAGTAATTGGCGTGCTTCGCCGCTTGGTCCCGATTCGCGAAGGATTCGCGAGAATTCGCGAGGAACGCACGCGCGCGCGAAGCTCGGACAGAAACGACACCGCACGGCTAGTTTAGGCCGGGTTTCGAGACGCCTCGGGCCGTAACTTGGACGGTCGCCATCATGCCGTAGCCCCTTCCGCCTCGTCCTCCCGCGCCCCCGTGCCTTCGCCGTCGTCGCTCACGCAGGAGCGTGGCGCCCGGCACTCATGGCCCTCGCCGTCCTTCGGGGCCTTCCGACCACAGGCGACGTTAGGGCAGGGGTCGCGTCCTTCGACAAGCACGCCGTTTATCCGGCGCCGGCCAAACCACGTCCGCTTAGGAGCGTTCAGGCTCATGT
>VFSW01010321.1_pt1 | contig 13246 bp, 10 predicted proteins | sample 5358111 | NCBI WGS metagenome assembly VFSW01 (sample SAMN11554181, study PRJNA540505) | mine drainage metagenome | isolation source: sediment from site ElyBrook_90M | place: USA: Ely Copper Mine, Vershire, VT | collected 2017 | reverse complement strand
CTGTCGACGCCGGTCATCGCGGCTGCCGCAGCCAAGGCTTTCTGGGAGCTGCACCGCCACGGGGGGATTCCGGCCGACATGCGAGTGGCCTTCGTGGTGGGGATAATTGCGAGCGGAATCACCGGCTGCGCCGTCATCGCTCTCCTTTTGCGATATTTGCGCACCCACACGCTCAAGTTTTTTGTGTACTATCGCGTGATTTTTGGCATAATGGTGATAGCTCTGGCCACAATCTTCCGCCAAAACGCGGGATGACATTTTTGTCTCCAACGTCTCGCCATCGGTTCAACGAGGTCACGGGTGTCGTGTTGCTGTCGGCGGCCGTGCTGCTGTGGTTGAGCCTGCTCTCATACCAGGTCCAGGACGCCTCCTGGAATACCGCCAACGGTCCGGCCCGCCCCCACAATCTGATTGGGCCGATGGGCGCTCATCTAGCTGATTTCGGTCTGCAAGTGTTCGGCCTCTCTGCGTTCATCCTGCCGGTCTTGCTGATCCTGCTGGCCTGGAAGTGGGTGCGTTCGGAAACGCTGGAGGCGCCCGGCGTCAAGTTGTTTGGCTCGGCGCTTTTTATCGGCAGTACGTCGGTTCTTGTGTCGCTCATCCCAGGGTGGCGGCTGTACTCGGGCGCCGTGCCGGCGGGCGGACTGGCGGGCACGCTGCTGGCGGGGGCCCTCGAGTCGGCGATGCACGTCACCGGCGCGGTGGTGCTCGCGGCCACCTGCCTGATCGCCTCGCTGTACCTGGTCTCGACATTCAGTTTCGCCACGTGCCGAGAGTGGACCGGCGGAGTGGCACGCGTCATGTCCCCATTCTCGGAGTGGTGGTCGGCGTGGCGTGAGCGGCGGCGCGCTCGGGCGGAAGAGAAGGCCCGCAGCCGGATCAAACCGGCTCGCGTCAGACCCCTTCCGAAGGCGGCGCCTGCCGTGCCGCCTGCGAGAGTTGTGGCGGAAGAGACCGGCGCGGAGCCTCTCCCCGAAATCCCCATCCATATGTTGGAGGATGCTCCTTCCGCGACGAAAACAAGCCCCGCCGCTTTGGAGGTGTTGGAAGCTCCCCCGCGGATTGAGTCTGTTCCGGCCCCCCCGGCTGCGCGCAAGGAGCTCCAGTATCAACTGCCTTCAACGGATCTCCTGAATGAGCCGCCCGGACGGAACCCCTACGACGAGCAGGAACTCAAGGACACCGCCGCGCGCATCAAGTCGAAATTCGAGGAGTTCAATGTGCTCGGCTCGGTGGTGCAGATCAACCCGGGACCGGTCGTCACTACCTTCGAATTCAAGCCGGAAGCCGGTATCAAATACAGCCGCATCACGACCCTGACCGAAGACCTGTGCCTGGGCCTGCAGGCCGAGTCGATCCTCATCGAGCGGATTCCCGGCAGGCCGACGGTGGGCATCGAAGTCCCTAACACCAAGCGCGAGTTGATTGGGCTGCGCCAGATCATGGACTCCGACGAGTTCCACGCCAGCACGGCCCGGCTTCCGATTCCGCTGGGCAAAGACATCAGCGGACGGCTCAAGGTCTCGGGCCTGGAGTCCATGCCGCACTTGTTGATTGCGGGCTCCACGGGCTCGGGCAAGAGCGTTTTGCTCAACGCCATGATCATGTCGATCCTGCTCCGATCGACTCCCGATCAGGTGAAGATGATCATGGTGGATCCCAAGCGGCTGGAGTTGGGATTGTACGAAGGCATCCCGCACCTGCTGACCCCCGTCATCACCGATCCTAAGAAGGCCACCAACGCGTTGCGCAACGCGGTCCTGGAGATGGACCGCCGGCTGCGCCTGCTGGCCGCGCAGGGAGTCCGGAACATCGATCAGTACAATCGCAAAGTGAAGCAGATTCAGTACCAGCCGCGCAGCCTGTTCGAGGAGGAAGGCGGCGCGGAGGACGAGCTCGAGATTCTGCCTTACATCGTGGTCTTCATCGATGAGCTGGCCGATCTGATGATGCTGGAACGGGCCAACGTCGAAGAGTCCGTCACGCGCCTGGCGCAGATGGCGCGCGCCGTGGGCATCCACCTGATTCTGGCCACGCAGCGGCCCAGCGTGGATGTTGTCACCGGTCTGATCAAAGCCAATTTTCCGGCCCGCATCAGTTTTCGAGTGGCCACCCGCGTGGACTCGCGCACCATTCTCGATGTCATGGGCGCCGAACATCTGCTCGGAAAGGGCGACATGCTGTTCCTGCCCCCCGGATCCTCACGGCTGATCCGCGTACATGGCGCGCTGGTGACCGAAACCGAGATTAATCGCGTGGTGGATTTCTGGAAGGCGCAGGCAGCGCCGGAATACGACGCCACCTACCTGGTGGCGCCTCCGTCGGAGGAGGACGAAGCCGGTGTGGGCGAGCTCGACGGCGAACAGGATCCGCTGTACGAAGAGGCCCTGCGGGTGGTGTTGGAAATGGGGAAAGCGTCCACCTCGACCCTGCAGCTCCGCCTGCGGCTCGGTTACGGCCGCGCCGCGCGCATTCTGGATATGATGCAGCGCGACGGCATCATCGGCCCGCCCGACGGCAGCAAGCCGCGCGAGGTCCTCAAGCGCCCGGACTGGTTGCAGGAAGTGGAACCCCAGCTTCGGTAGGGACTTACCGGCGGCGCCCGGCGGGGGCGTCAGAAACGGTAGCCGACCGAGGCGCCCCCGAAGCCGCCGAACTCCGGTGTGGACAGCACAACGATCCTGGCGAGCGGGCGCACATACCAATGCCTGGATAGGGAGATGGCTGCACCGAAGCCCAGCGTGCCGCCGCCGACGGCGTGCGATCGGTTGCCCGAAAGAGGGAAGATCTGAGCATTCCGTTCTGTACCGGCCAGCAGGCCGAAGTCTAAGAACGGGCGCACGCGCCAGCCCTTGCCTTGGATCCGCAATCCGCCTCCGGCGAGATCCAGGGACACAGGCTCGTCGGTGCCCACACCGGTCTTTGTCCAATGGTGGTACTCGCCAAACACTCCCAGGCGGCCGCCGCAGAGGACACAAGCTTCGACGCCGGCGACCACGTGGTACGCGGAGTTCTCAAAAAGCCGGGCAATACCGCCCCGGCCGATCATGCCGCCAATCTGGGTGCTCTGCGCGACGGCCAGAGGGGCAATCAGGAGGAACAGAAGAAGGCATCGTCGCATGGAACAAGTATAGAACCAGCCCGCCGCTTAACAAGTCCTTTGTGCGGCGCAGGCGCTCTCGCCAGCGCGGGCTGGTTCTCCAGGCGCTCCATCATCCGCCGTCGCGGAGATTACCTAGGCCTTGATGAGGTCCCAGGGCTTGCGCTTGGCCCGCGCGAGCAGACGGGAAGCTTCGGCATCGCCGATGAAGTCCTGCTTCTTCCCGTCCCACTTCAGCTTCCGGCCGGTCTTCCAGGCGATCATCCCCAGCAGACAGGTGGCTGTCGACTTGTGCCCGACTTCCGCGTTCGGAAAGGGATCCTGGCGGCTACGGAGAAACTTGATGAAGTTCTGCCCGTGCAACGCAGTCGCATCCGCGCCCTGGACCTGCTTCCGTTCGCAGCGGAACTTCACTGCCGCATCACTGGCGCCCCGGCTTCCCGCGCCACGAGCGCCCCGCGCGGCGCCAGCTCCCCGCGCCGCGCCCGCCCCCATCGCGGCCATCATGTCGCCGCGCCCCGACTCTATTTCAGGGAAGATCTCGTAGCCGATCCGGTCGACATAAAGAGCCCCCTTGGTTCCGAAAAATGCAAACCCGTGCGGGCGGTTGTAGGGGCCGGTCATGCCGTAGTAATTCAACCCTGGAGACCGGCCGGCGCCGCGGCCATGCATGTTGGTCCAAACCGCGCTGTACTCAAGGATGAAGTTCTGAAACTCGTATGTGACGTGCAGAACGTCCGGGATGTCGCCTCCGTTCGGCTTGCAGAACTTGCCCCCGGCCGCCGCGACCGTGAGCGGCCAGTCCATGTTCATGATCTGGTAGACACTGTCTATCCGGTGGTTGCCGTAATCGGTGATGTACCCGTTGTTGTAGTCGAGGAACATCCGGTAGGTGCTGCCGAGCCGCTGCCGGTTGAAGGGAACCTTGGGAGCCGGGCCGAGGTACATATCCCAGTCCAAGTCGGCGGGCGCAGCGGAGTCCGGCACTCCCGCCGCGAGGTTCGGAGCGACCTGGCCGCTGTTCCAAACCCGGACGTAATAAATGTCCCCCACATAGCCGCTTTGGGCAAGCTGCGCGGCCTCGGCGATGTGCGGGGCCGAGCGGTGCTGTGTTCCGACCATCACTAGGCGCTTATTCTGGCGCGCGGCCGCTACGATGGCCTGGCCTTCCCGAATCGTCAGGGAGAAAGGCTTCTCCACATAGACGTCCTTGCCCGCCTGGCACGCCAGCACGGCAACCATCGCGTGCCAGTGATCCGGCGTGGCGATGTGCACGGCGTCGATATTTTTCTGCTCCAGGACCTTGCGAAAATCCCTGGCCGTGGTGGCCTTGCCATCGGCGAGCTGCTGATTGGCCGCATTCGCCTGCTGGTCCCAGACGTCGCACATCGTCCGGTATTCCACATTGCCCGCGCCGAGCACGCCTCTGGCGACGCCCCGTCCGCGCCCGCCGCAGCCGACCAGAGCGAGGCCAATGCGATCGTTCGCGCCGAGGATCCTGCTGGCCGACAGAGCCGTCCAGGCTGCCGCGCCGGCCGTTGCCTTTGCAAAATCGCGTCTATTCATAAGAACTCTCCTCTTCTCCAGCCACTAAACCTTAATCAGGTTCCAGGGAGCCCGTTGCGGCCGCGTCAACAAGCGCGAAGCCTCGGCGTCGCCAACAAAATCCTCTTTCTTCGGATCGAACCTCAGCTTCCTGCCGGCCATGCACGCGACATTTCCGAGCAGGCAGGTGCCTGTCGCCAGGTGTCCGAGTTCCATGCTTGCGAAGGGCTGCTTCCGGGTTCGAATGCTCTCGATCCAGTTGAGCGCATGCAGGTCGGTGCGGTCCGCGCCCTGAACCTGCTTCCGTTCGGAGCGGAACTTCACCTCGGCTTGTGCGCCGCCGCGGCGGCCCCCACGGCCCCCCTCGGCCGATGCAGCGTCCAGCGGGACACGCGGCGCTGGGTCCACCTCGGGGTAAATCTCGTAGCCGATGCGGTCCGTGATCAGCGTTCCCTTGGTGCCGAAAAACGCCTCGGCGTGAGGCCGGTTGTACGGGCCGCTCATACCGTAGTAATTCATTCCGGGGGTGCGCCCACCGCCCATTCCGAACGAGTTCGTCCAGTCGGCGGTGTAGGTCATCACGAAACCCGGATACTCATAGACCACGTTTTGAACGTCGTAGATGTCCCCGTAGTTTTCTTTAATCATCCTGCGGCCGGTCCCCGAGATGGTCAGGGGCCATGAGCAGTTCATGATCTGATAGAAGCTGTCGATCCGGTGGTTGCCGAAATCGGTTATGTAACCGCTGGCATAGTCGGACCACGACCGGTAACTCAGACGCCGTTGATTGAAGGGAGCCTTGGGCGCCGGTCCGACGAAGAAGTCCCAGTCCAAGCCGGCGGGCGGTTCGGAATCGGGCACGGGCGGCACGGGGGGAGTGCCGTTGGAGCTGTTCCAGATGCGAACGTAGTAAATGTCGCCGATCTCCCCGCTCTGAACGATCTTTGCGGCTTCGGCGTAATGCGGGGCGGAGCGATGCTGGGTGCCGATCTGTATGATCCGCTCTTTGTACTTGCGCGCCGCCGCGACCTCTGCCTGGCCTTCCCGGAATACCCGGGAAACCGGTTTCTCGAGGTAGATGTCCTTTCCCGCCTGGCAGGCGAGCACCATCATGGCGGCGTGCCAGTGCTCGGGCGTGGCGATGTGGACAGCATCAATGTCCTTCTGTTCCAAAACCTTCCGAAAATCCTTGGCGGTGGCCGCCTTGCCGTCGGTTAACCGCTGCTTGATTTGCGCGGCACGGTCGTCGTAGACATCGCACATCACCCGGTATTCCACGCCTGGCGCCTTTTGGACGAGGCTGGCGACCTGGGGGCCGCGGCTGCCGCAACCGATGAGTGCGATCCCGATGCGATCGTTGGCGCCAAGAATTCTACCTGCGGAGAGCGCCGTCAGCGCCGCGGCCCCGGCTGCCTTCCGCACAGATTCACGACCTTCCATCGAAACTTCCTCCTTTTGAATGCCCAGGCAATCTGCAACTTGGATGAACCTGAATCCTCACGAGCGAGCTGATCGTGAGTATACACCCAGCCGATTCCGCCGCCAACGGGGGTATAGCGGGCCCACCGCGCCGGCCTCATCGGGTGAGCTCAGCGGCCCAGCCAGTGCGGCAGCAGCGTGGTGAGCGGCGGGATGTAGGAAATCAGCAGGACGCCAACCAACAGAACCAGCAGCATCGGGAAAGACGCGCGTATCACCTCGGGCATGGGTTTGTTGAAGCGGTAGGAGGCGAGAAAGAGGTTCATGCCCACCGGCGGCGTCAGGTACCCCAGTTCCAGGTTGGCCAGGAACAGAACCCCTAGGTGCACGGGGTCCATCCCGAATGCGAGTCCCATGGGCAGGATCAACGGCACCACCACAATGATTGCCGAGTAGATGTCCATCAAACAGCCGACTATGAGCAGAAATAGGTTCAGCAGGAGAATGAAGACCCAGCGCGAGTGAATCGACGCGGTTACCCAGGCCAGACCGCGCGCCGGAATCTCGGCGAAGATGAGGTAGTTGGTGAACCCTAGCGCAACGCCGAGGATCAGAAGCACGCCGCCCACCAGCAGACCGCACTCCGCCATCACTCGCGGCACATCGCGCGTGATCTTCAGGTCCCGATATAGAAACACCTCAACGAAGAACGCATAGAAAGCCGTGAGGGCGGCGGCTTCCACCGGAGTTGCGAACCCCGCAAAGAGGCTGGCCAGAGCGACTAGCGGCAGCATCAGCTCCCACTTGGCCGCCCAAACCGATTTTCGGGCTTCCTTCCAGTCAAATGCCTGAGCGTTGGTCACTGCCGGGCCTAGCCGGGTTCCCCACCAGGCGGTCATGGCAACCAGCAGCATGCCTGGAAGCAGCCCCCCGAGGAACATCTCCTTCAGCGTGACCTGGGCGACGATCGCATAGAGAATCAATGGCAGGCATGGCGGGAAGAGCAGCCCCAGAGAACCGGCGCCCGTAAGCAACCCCAGTGCGGACCGCTCTTTGTACCCGGCGGCCAACAGGATGGGCAACAGGAGCCCGCCGAGGGCCAGTATGGTCACCCCCGAAGCGCCCGTGAACGAGGTAAAGAAGGCACAAACCAGCGCTGTGACAATAGCCGAGCCGCCGCGGAAGTGCCCGAATAGCGCCTGAAAGACCCGAATCAGCCGCGTGGAGGCCCCGCCTTCGGCGAGGAAGTAACCGGCCAGAGTGAACAGGGGGATGGTGGGAAAGGACGGGTTCACCACCTGCCTGTAATGATCCACCGAAAGGGAAGAGATGGGCGTGCCTTCTCCCCAGAAGAGAATCAGCGCCGCGCCGCCCAACGCGACGAAGACAGGCGCTCCCAGGGCCGTGGCAGCCAGCAGCGCCAGGAGCGCTGCGAACACCAATGAGCTTGGAGGCGCCGGTGGGTACACCCCGACAAGCAGAATCGCGACGGCCAAAAGTAAAGCGACGCCGCGGCCTCGCCAGCTTGCGGCGGAATGCCACACCAGCCGGAGAGCGATCGCCGCGAATCCCAGTGGGAGCAGCGTCTGCACCCACCATATGGGCAAGCCGCTTACCAGCAGGTTGCCAGCCTCGCGCTCGCTGGCGACGAACTGGACGCCGGCGGCGCACAGAAACGTGCTTACGGCCGCCCCGACCGAATAGGCGAAGATGCGGGCGAACGTTCGCAGGCGGCCGTGCAAAAACGCCTGCGCCGTGGACAGGGAGAGCAGGCGGTCGTCCCTGGCGGCGATGGCGCCGCCGAGCATTCCCACCACCAGAGTCAGATGCTGAACAATCGAAGTCGAGCCGGAGATTCCGACGCTGAAGAGTGCGCGGAGAGCGCTTTCGGCGAGCGGGATCAGCACCATGGCCGCCAGCGCCAACGCGATGATCAGGTTCTCCGCCTGCGCCATCACTTCGCCGGTTTTCCCTTGCCGGCGCGATACTACGCGCGCAGGCGCTGCACCGTGTCGAACATGGCCGCGGGATCGATGTTGCCGCGAGGCCTCGGGTAGACGCTTTCGGCCAAGCGGCGCCACTCGGCCTCTACCTCCGGTGTCGCTTTCTGAACTTTGAGGCCGCGTTTGGCCATGGTCTGGACCGAATCCTCGGCTTCCTGGCGGCCACGCGCTCTCATTTGAACCCCTGCCTCTTCGGCAGCCTTCCGAAGGACTGCTTGCGTGGCGGGCGGAATCGAGTCCCAAACCTTGGAGGTGATGACGGTCGCTCCGACCAGGGGCGCCCAGTTCACCGCGAGCATGTAGGGCGCGGGACCATAGACCTGGGTGGCCAGAGCGTAGAACGGCGCTGTATAGATCGCCGTGATGAGTCCGGTTTGCAGGCCGGGAAGGATGTCGCTGGTTTCAAGCGGGACCGGCTGGAAGCCCAGCGCCTTCTCGAGATCGATCTGGAAGTTGTCGCCCGACCAGGCGAACAGCTTGAGTTTCTTGAGGTCAGCGGGGTGCAGGACCGGTTCCTTGGAGAAGAAGTGGACCCACCCGGCGTCGCCCCAAAACAGCGTCACGAAACCCTTGTCCAGCAGCCCTTTCTCGAGTTCCGGACGCAACTGCTCGCGGATGTAGTCCAGCTCTGACGCGGACCGGAACATCATGGGCATGTAGGACAGCGCGGTGACCTGCTTGTCGATCTCCGAAAGCCCGACGACGCTCAGCATTCCCGCCTGTAACTGGCCCAACCGCATGCGGCGCACAATGTCGCTTTCGCCGCCCATGTCGCCCCCCGCGAAGATTGTCAGGCTGACTCCTCCGCCGGGCGCCTGCCGCCACGCCTGACCCATTCGCTGGAGAATCTGGTGGTAGGAAGTGCCGCTGGGCATAACCGTCGCCAGCCTGACGCTGACTGGCTTAGTCTGGGCCGTAAGTGCGCTTGATAACAAAAGTAAAGATGCCAGTATTCTCATAAGACGTGCCTTCTTCCGCTGCTATTCTACAAAAAGCTGATCGGCTCTGGTCAGGAGCCAGCGGGCTCGGCGCTGGGCGATCAGGTTGCTGAGTCTCCACTCCGGTTTGGAGTCCGGATCGATGGCCAACGCCGGGGTGAGGAGAGACTCAACCTCCTTGCGGTTCTGCTCGTGCACGGAAACCGTCTCGGCGAGTGAAACCAGAGGCGAGGCCAGCTTTCCTCCGGACAGTTCCATGGCACGCTCGAAGTGTTTCCTGGAGCGCTCGGCGAAGTCCCCTACTCCCGTGAGGCGGCTGGATTCGTAAGTGATCAGGAAGCCGTGGATCGCCCCGAAATCGTAGTCTTCTTCGAGAGCGAGAGCGCGATCGATCAGGGCTTCCACCTGGGGCTGGTCCGCGATCAGATCCGGCTGATCTTTGGATACCGAAATCGCCAGGCCCCAGGACGCCGCGGTCCAGTACAGCAGCGGCACGTCGGAAACCTTGGTGATGGCTACGGCCTCCTTGGGATTCACACGGATGGCTTTGCCGAAATCGGGGTAGCGAACCTCCAGGCCGCGCAGTCCGTAATTACGGGCCCGAAGATACAGCCGCCGCGCCCTCGCCCGCAAGGCCAGGGCCTTGTCCAGATCCTGATCTTCGGCCTCGTCGGCATCCTCGTTCACGAAGGCGTAGCTGAATTGGGTGAAGTTGCTGCACGCGGCGAACAGCAGGCCGCGGTGCCGCGGAGCCTCCGCCAGAAGGCTCTCGATCAGCTTCAGGCTGAAGGGCGTCGCCGCCCGGATCAGGTCCGGGTCGTCGTCCGAGGAAAAGGTCGTGCCGCTCGAGGAGATGGCGTCGCCCAGCCGGTTGATGGCGAATTTCCGGATGCAGCCCGCCGAGAGAGCCGTCAACAATACGGTGGCGGCGAGCAAGGCGTAGCCGGGCGATTTCCGCGGGCGCTCCATCTGGTTCCAATCAATCGTACTACAGAGGCCCCTACTCCAGGGCCAGAACAATGGCGCCTGCCACAATCAGGAGTCCGCCGGCGCCCCGGACCAGGGTGAGCCTTTCGCCGAGAAAGAGCGCGGCAAACAAAATGACAAAGGCGACACTCAACTTGTCGATGGGGGCGACGCGCGATGCTTCGCCAAGTTGGAGAGCGCGAAAGTAGCACAGCCAGGACAAGCCAGTGGCCAGGCCGGATAGGCCCAGGAAGATCCACGTTCGTGATGTGAGGCTCCGAACGGCGCCAGGTTGCGACGTGACGAATGCGATCAGCCAACTGAAGACCAAAACCACGGAGGTCCGAATCGCCGTTGCCAGGTTTGAATCCACTCCGGCGACGCCCACTTTGGCGAGGACCGCCGTCGCGCCCGCGAAGACTGCCGAAAGTAGTGACCAGTAGATCCAGTTCATTGTTTAGCCTTGCCCCATTCACTCGTCCTGAGCGCGGAGAAGCACCCGGGGCCTATTCAGTGTACGCCAGCCGCCACCGGCAACGCGGTGTGCGACACAGAAATGGAGACTTGTGTCTGGCTTCGTATCAGGGCATGGCTTCAGCCGTGCCGCGACACACGCTAATCAAAGGCTTTAGCCCCTGCGGCTTTCTTCAGTCGACAGGGGCTGAAGCCCAATTCTTTTCCCGATCCCACGGCACGGCTAAAGCCATGCCCTGATACAAAGCCTAAATGAGCAAATTCTTGCGTACCGCTACGCTCAGATTCATGCGAATTCAATAGGGATGGAGAGTTTCGCCATTTCTGTGTCGCACACCACCGGCAACGCGGCGAGCCCTCGCTCAATCGCCCCGAACCGCAAAATGGAATTCCGGGATAATATCCTTGACGGAGTCCCCATGGAACTGAAAGCGATCCGGCTGGAAATCCCCGAGGGTGGAAACATCATCCTCGGACAGACGCACTTCATCAAGACGGTCGAAGACGTCTACGAAGCGATTGTGAACACTGTACCCCAGATGAAGTTCGGGGTGGCATTCAACGAGGCGTCCGGCGCATGTCTGACGCGGGTGGACGGCAACGACGAGGAACTCCAGGCCCTGGCCGCGCGCGACGCGACCGCCGTGGGCGCCGGGCACATCTTCGTGGTCGCGATGAAGGAAGGCTATCCAATCAACGTGTTGGGCAGGATCAAGGACGTCGCGGAGGTCTGTTCACTGTACTGCGCCACGGCCAACCCGGTCGAGGTCATTGTGGTCGAGACCGAGCAGGGCAGAGGGGTCCTCGGCGTTGTGGACGGATCCCCTCCCAAGGGCGTCGAGGGCCCCGAGGAGGCCCAGTGGCGGCACGGCCTGCTGCGGAAGATCGGGTACAAACGCTAAACTAGGCTAAGCCGATCTGGGATCGCATCACTGGGAAACCACCGCGCCAGCGGACCACCGGGGCGCGTGGACTAAGGAGAACAGCATGGCGGAGAAGCAGGCACAGGATCAGCCTCTCGGTTTCAACACGCGCGCATTGCACGCGGGATACAAGCCGGAGCCGACGACGGGGGCGCGGGCGGTGCCGATTTATCAGACCACGTCCTACGTGTTTGAAGACTCGGACCACGCGGCGTCGCTATTCGCGCTGCAGAAGCCCGGCAATATCTACACGCGCATGATGAACCCCACCACCGGTGTGCTGGAGGAGCGCGTGGCCAGTCTCGAAAACGGCGCCGCGGCGCTGGCGGTGGCGAGCGGGCAGGCGGCGCAATTCATCGCCTTGAGCAACTTGATGGAGGCGGGCGACGAGATGGTGGCCGCCAGCACGCTGTACGGCGGCACGTACACGCAGTTCGACGTGAGTTTCCGCAAGCTGGGGTTCGATGCCAAGTTCGTCGAGCCGGACGACCCGGAGAATTTCCGCAAAGCCATCACGCCCAAGACCAAGTGCCTCTACGGAGAAACCATCAGCAACCCGCGGGGCAACCTGCTGGACATCGAAGCGGTGGCGCGCATCGCGCACGAGCACAATATCCCGCTGGTGGTCGACAACACATTCGCCACGCCGTACCTGTGCCGTCCGATCGATTTCGGGGCGGACATCGTGGTGCAGTCGCTGACCAAGTTCATGGGCGGGCATGGCACCAGCATCGGTGGAATCATCGTGGACAGCGGGAAGTTCGCCTGGGAGAAGGGCAACTTCCCACACCTGACCGAGCCATCGCGGTCCTACCATGGTCTGAAGTTTGTGGAGACGTTCGGGAACATCGCCTACATCATCAAGGCGCGGGTGGAAGGCTTGCGCGACATGGGCCCCTGCCTGAGCCCGTTCAACGCGTTTCTGCTCCTGCAAGGGATCGAGACGCTGGGCCTGCGTATGGACCGCCACGTGGCGAACGCGCTGGCGGTGGCCCGGCACTTGGAACAGCACAAGCGGGTGAGATGGGTGAAGTATCCGACGCTTCCCTCCAGTCCATATCATTCGCTGGCGAAGAAGTACCTTCCCAAGGGAGCGGGGGCGGTATTCTCTTTTGGGATACAGGGAGGCTACGAGGCGGGCCGGAAGTTCATCGACAATGTGAAGCTGTTCTCGCACCTGGCCAACGTGGGCGATGCGCGGAGCCTGGTAATCCACCCGGCTTCGACCACCCACCAGCAAATGAGCCCCTCGGAACAGGAAGCTGCCGGCGTCAGCCCGGACACGGTACGGGTGTCGATCGGGCTCGAGGACATCCAGGATATCCTGCGCGACCTCGATCAGGCGCTGGAGGCCTCACAGCTCTGAGGCAGAGCGGTTGCAGCGCTTCTCGCAACTTCCCGAATTCTGTGTTCTGAATTCTGTGTCCTAAGTTCTGTTCTTTATGTTTGCGACGAAGGCACGTTGGGGAGTAGGACCCACTGCTTCTTTGCGCTATCGAACTGCAAGATTTGGAAAGTGCCGACTGCCCAGACGGTGTTCCCCACCGGAATGAGGCGCCTCAGGAACAGCCACTTGCCGATACCGGCGGCGTCCCACTTTTCGCCGTTGTCCTGGCTGGTCAGAACGTCATTATCGACCGTGGCGTAACCGCGGCCGGCGGCGTCAAAGTAGATAGCCGTCAGCAGGTTCTTAGTCGGCAGCGTCTGCAGTTGCCATGTCTCGCCGCCGTCCCTGGTGTGCAGCATCTGCCCGAACATGCCCAGGATCCAACCATTCTTCTGGTCGCGAAAATACACGGAAGTCAGCGACCAGGTGGCGTCCGCAATGTCCTTCCGCTCCCAGGTTCTTCCGCCGTCCTTGGTGCGCAGCGCCACGCC
>VFSW01010320.1_pt1 | contig 13246 bp, 12 predicted proteins | sample 5358111 | NCBI WGS metagenome assembly VFSW01 (sample SAMN11554181, study PRJNA540505) | mine drainage metagenome | isolation source: sediment from site ElyBrook_90M | place: USA: Ely Copper Mine, Vershire, VT | collected 2017 | reverse complement strand
ACCCAGATCTACACTCACGTCTCTAAGTCCCACCTGCAGAAGGTGCACCGAGCGACCCATCCCCGAGGCGGGGGCCTCGACTAGACTGCTCTGGCTGTCCCAGGGTGGGGCGGCACTAGAGATGAACTCCGCGGTTTGGTCCGGTCGCCTTGTGGGTGCGCCGCGGGGGCGTTAACCGAACGTATAAAGAAGAGGAACATCGTGGCTCTCGTCACTCTGCAGGAACTGTTGGACGCCGGTGTGCACTTCGGGCACCAGACTCGGCGTTGGAACCCCAAGATGCGTCGCTTTATTTTGGGCGAACGCAACGGCATCTACTTGATCGATCTCCGTAAGACCCTCGTCGGGATTGAGTCGAGTTACACCTTCGTGCGCGACCTGGTCGCCCAGGGTGGCACGATCTTGTTCGTCGGGACGAAGAAGCAGACCCAGGGTCCCGTCTCGGACTACGCCGAGGCCTGCGGAATGCCCTTCGTGAATCAGCGCTGGCTCGGTGGCATGCTCACCAACTTCTCGACCGTCGCCGGTCGCGTCAAGCGCATGATGGAACTTCGCACCATGGAGCGAGCCGGTGACTTCGTGGGCATGCCCAAGCGTGAGGCCCTGCGCCACCAGCGCGAGCTCGAGAAGTTGAACCGCAACCTCTCCGGTATCGCCGGACTGGACCGCGTGCCCGACGCCATCTTCGTCATCGACACGAAGAAGGAGCACATCGCCGTGACCGAGGCCCGCAAGCTCGGTCTTCCCGTCGTCGCCGTGGTCGACACCAACTGTGACCCCGACGTCATCGACTACGTGATTCCCGGCAACGACGACGCCATTCGTTCCGGGGCACTGCTCTGTCGCTTGATCGCCGAAGCGGTGGTCGAAGGCCGCTACATCCGTCAAAACCGCCCCGCCGTGACCGGCGCCAAGGCCTAGTCGCCACTTCAACGAAGGAGAGTTCACAAGGTGTCCTACACCGCAAAGGACGTACAGAAGCTGCGCCAGATGACTGGCGTGGGAATGATGGACGCGAAGAAGGCCCTGGACGCCACCGAGGGTGACTTCGACGCCGCCGTCAAGCACCTGCGAGTCCAGGGACTCGCCTCCGCCGCCAAGCGCGCGGAGCGTGAGGCCAGTGAGGGCGCGATCTCCGTCGTGCGCGACGGACAGGCCGCCGCCCTCGTCGAGATGCGCTGCGAGACCGACTTCGTCGCGAAGTCCGAAGAGTTCACCGCCCTCGTCGACGAGATGGCCGCTCGCGTGGCCGCCGAGGGAGAGGGAGCCGTCGCCGAGTTCCAGGAGCGCATCGAGACGCTGCTCACCACTCTGAAGGAGAACATCTCGGTCGGACGAGTCGTTCGTCTGGTCGCCGAGGAGGGTGAGGTCATTAACACCTACCTGCACCACCAGTCGGACCGGGGTGTGAACGGCGTCATCGTGGTCGTGAAGGGTGCCGACGAGGAGTTGGCTCACGACCTCTGCGTGCACGCGGCGTTCGCCAAGCCCGCCTTCCTCAGGCGCGCCGACGTTCCGAGCGAAGAGATCGATCGGGAGCGTCAGACGGTCGAGGAGATCTCTCGTAACGAGGGTAAGCCCGAGGCGGCTCTCCCGAAGATCATCGAAGGTCGACTGAACGCGTGGTTCAAGGACCGCGTGCTCCTCGAGCAGCCGTACGTTAAGGACGAGAAGCAGTCGGTGGAGCAGTTCATCGCTCCGGCGACGATTCGCGCCTTCGCCCAGGCCTACATCGGAGCGTAAGTTCGTGCGTCGTATGGTTCTCAAGCTCTCGGGTGAGGCCCTGGCCTCCTCGGCGAGTGACGAGACCATCGATGCCTCGACGGTGCACTTTCTCGCCACCGAGATCGCCCTCGCCATGAACGGGGGCGATCTCGAGTTGGCCGTGGTCGTGGGTGGGGGCAACATCTGGCGGGGCGCCAAGGGCGAGATGGCCGGTATGAACCGGGCCAGTTCGGACCTCATGGGGATGCTCGGAACGGTGATCAACTCCCTCGCTCTCCAAGACGCCATCGAGACCGAGGGACGAGCGACCCGGGTGATGTCGGCGCTCGAGATGGACCAGGTGGCCGAACCCTACATCCGTCGTCGCGCGGTCCGTCACCTCGAGAAGGGTCGAGTCGTCATTTTCGCCGCGGGGATGGGTAACCCCTACTTCACGACCGACACGCCGGCCGCCCAGCGCGCCGCCGAGATCGAGGCGGACCTGGTCTTGAAGGGGACCCACGGGGGAGTCGACGGCGTGTACGACCGCGACCCTCGCCAGTTCCCCGACGCGCGTCGTTACGACTGCATCTCCTTTGACGAGGTCATCGCCCAGAACCTTCGCGTGATGGACATGACCGCTATTACCTTCTGTAAGGACAATCACTTGGCCCTTCGCGTCTTTGACGTGATGGCGCCCGGGAATCTAGGTCGCGCGCTGCGGGGTGACGCCGTCGGTACGCTGGTGAACTAATGGATAATGAACTTGTCGAATTAATGCTCGAAGAGACCCGCGAGAAGATGGGCCGGGCGATTGAGCACGTGAAACACGACTTCGCCGCCGTCCGTACCGGGCGCGCCACGTCCTCTCTCATTGAGAACTTGACCATCGAGTACTACGGCTCCGAAGCGCCCCTCAAGCAACTGGCCGGTTTCTCCGTTCCCGAGTCCCGCCTCCTCGTCGTGTCGCCCTACGACAAGGGATCACTCGGGGCGATTGAGAAAGCGATTTCGAACGCCGACCTCGGTCTGGTGCCGAGTAACGACGGCAACGTCATTCGTTTGAACTTTCCCGCCCTCACCGAGGAGCGTCGTCGTGACTTCGTGAAGTTGGTGAAGCAGAAGGCCGAAGAGGGCAAGGTCGCGGTCCGCGGTGTCCGTCGTCACGCCCGCCAAGAGATTGACGCGCTCGAGAAGGACCACGGACTACCGAAGGACGAAGTGGAGCGCCTGGAGAAGGTACTCGACAAGATGACCCAGGACGAAGTGGCCACTATTGACGCCTTGCTGACCCACAAGGAACAGGAACTCCTTGAGGTCTGAGGACGGCACCCAGGACGAGCCCACGGGCGAAGTCCCGGTGGTCAGCACCTTCGACCCCCGGGTTCGAGTGACCGGGGCCGAAGTGGCCCACGCGACGGGAGAGGTGCCCCGGGTCGATCCCGAGACTCTCCTGCAACCGTGGACGGACGCTCCGACGGGCCAGGTTCCCATCGTCGTGGCTCGAGAACAGGCCGACACCGTCGACCCCTGGTCGCACATCCCCGCGCCCGCGTGGCGCGAGGCGGAAGCGGACTGGGTGGCCCACGAGGGTCAGTTCGACGCCTCTTTTCTCGCGGGCGACCTCCCCGGGGCGCTCGCGGACTCACCCTCGATGTGGGCGGAGACCGCTCCCGATCACCTGTCGGACGCGGAAGAGGCGCTCTTTGACGTGGCCCCTCGGCCCGACCCCGAGTCCGGGGCTCACCGCGAGTGGCGCACCCGGCGCACGTCGCGGAGCAATCCCCTCGAGGGACGAGCGGTGCGATCGGGCGCGAATCGGAGCGTCGCTCTGGCCACGCTGACGGGAATCGCCCTCGTCCTCTTCGTCCTCGCGGTCTTCTACGTCGGTCCCCTCGCGGTAGCGGTTCTCGTAGTGGTCACTCTCGCCCTCGGCGCCGCCGAGGTGTTCGCCGGTTTCCGCGCCGCCGGCGCCCATCCGGCGACCTTTCTCGGAATCGCGGCGGTGGTGTTACTCGGTGTGGGCGTGTACAACAAGGGTCCGGCCGCGGTGGCCCCGATGGCCACGCTCCTCATTCTCTTCGGATTTATTTGGTACCTGAACGCCGAGAAGTCGGTGGACGTGGTGGACGGCTTCGGGGCCACGGTCTTCGTCTTCGTCTGGGTGGGGGTTCTCGGGACCTCCGCGCTCGCCATGGTGGCGCCCCACGCTTACGTGGGCCGACACGGCCTCGCCTACACGCTCGCGACCATTTTGTTGACCGTGGCGAACGACTCCGGCGCCCTCTTCGTCGGACGCTGGCTGGGTAAACGCCCGTTGAACGCCCGCCTTTCTCCGAATAAGACGGTGGAGGGCGTCATTGGCGGCACTCTGTTCACCCTCCTCGTGGGGGCGGTGGTGATTCCGATGATGAGCCCCTGGACGATGCGCCTCGGCCTCGAAGCGGCGCTCGTCCTCAGCGTCGTCGTCCCCATGGGTGATCTTCTCGAGTCCATGGTGAAGCGGACTCTCGGGGTGAAGGACCTGGGCCGGGTGCTACCGGGACACGGTGGCGTGATGGACCGAATCGACGGACTGCTCTTCGCTCTGCCGACGATGTACTTCTTGACTCACGCGCTGCACCTGGGTTAATCGTGGGCCACCTTCAACGAGTGGCGGTCATGGGGGTGACCGGTTCGATCGGTCGACAAACCCTCGAGGTCCTTCGTCGCTCGGATCGTTTCGAACTGGTCGCCGTGTCGGCCGGTCGTCGTGTCGAGGACCTCGTTGCGGTGGTGGAGGAGTTTCGGGTGGCCCGAGTCGGGGTGCCCGACGAGACGACCGCCTTCGCGGTGCGCGAACGTCTGGGTTCTTCGGTGGAGGTGCTCGTCGGGGCGTCGGGACTGGCCGAGCTGAGTCGCGGGGCTGACGTCGTCGTGAACGCGGTGGTCGGATTCGCTGGCCTGCCCGTGACCCTGGCGACGCTCGAGGCCGGAAGTCGACTGGCTCTCGCCAATAAGGAGTCCCTGATCGCCGCCGCTCCCTTGGTGGAGGCGGTCCGTACGACTCCGGGGGCGCAGATTTGGCCGGTCGATTCGGAGCACTGCGCGCTCCACCAGTGTCTGGTGGGGTCGTCAGACTCTGAGGGCCGACCCGACGTCGAGCGGCTCTGGATTACGGCGTCGGGGGGGCCGTTTCGGGGCTATTCGCGCGACCAGTTGGCCGCGGTGACCCGTGAGGGCGCGCTCGCTCACCCGACGTGGCAGATGGGCCCGAAGATCACGGTGGACTCCTCCACGTTGATGAACAAGGGGCTCGAGGTCTTAGAGGCCTCGGCACTCTTTCACGTCGGGGTGGACCGAATCGGCGTGGTGGTGCACCCTCAGTCCATTGTTCACTCGCTCGTCGAGTACGTCGATGGTTCGGTCCTGGCCCAACTCTCGGCACCCGACATGCGTCTCGCTATCGCCTACTGCCTCGGGGCCCCCGAGCGACTCGCCCAACACTGGGGTCAGATGGACTTCACCCGGGCCTTTCAGTTGGAGTTCGAACCACCGGATCGACTCAATTTTCCGGCTCTCGACCTCGCGTACGAGTGCGCGCGCCGGGCGGGAGCGGCCCCGGCCTGGTTGTCGGCGGCCAACGAAATCGCCGTGGAGGCCTTTCTTAACGGGGTCTTAGCGTGGCGCGAGATCGTGCCCCTCGTCGCCCGGGTGCTCGACCAGTACGAGGATCGAGCCCTCGAATCGGTCGAACAACTGATCGAGGAGGACGCGCAGGCTCGCGCGCTCGCTCACGGTAATCTGCCCAGTTAGTGAGTACGACCCCCTCGAGCACTCGGTCCATCGGAACCTTCCTCGTCGCCTTGAGCGCCATCGTGGCCCTGGCGGTCTGGTTGGTGGGCTGGTCGTTGCCCCTCGTGATTCTGATCGTGCTCGCCATCGTGATGTTCCACGAACTGGGTCACTACTTGACGGCGCGACTCTCGGGCATGCAGGTGACGGACTTCTTCGTTGGATTCGGACCGGCTCTGTGGTCGGTGACCCACCGGGGTACCCGCTACGGCGTGCGGGCGATCTGGGCCGGGGGTTACGTCAAGGTTCCGGGAATGTCCTGGGACGACGCGGTCGACCCCGCACTCGAGTCGCGCACCTACCGGGCGGCCACCTACCCCCGCAAGGTGCTCTTCGCCTCGGCGGGATCCTTGATGCACCTCATCATGGCCCTCCTGATCGCCTTCTCCTCGCTGGTCTTCGTCGGGACGCTGTCGGCCAACTCCATCGGTATCGGGGGGTTCGCCACCTTCGACCACGGCGTCTCGAACGCGGCCCGAGCGGCCGGGCTGCGGGTCGGTGACCGCATCGTCTCGATCGACGGACACGCGAAGCCCACCATCGCCGAGATCGTCGCCAACGTGCAGGCGGCTCCCGGGGGTACGGTGACGATCGTCGTGGAGCGCTCCGGTCACCTCGTGACTCTCCACGCCCACCCCCTTAACGGACAGACGCTGAGCGTGGGGGGTCACGCGGTGACCCGCTCGAAGGTTCCCGTCGGTTATCTCGGGGTCAATCTCCACGAACTCACGACCACCACTCCGATCGCGAGTGCGATTCCGCAGTCGTTCTCACTGGTGTGGCGCACCGTGACCGAGGCCGTGGCCTCGCTCGGGCACGTCTTTTCGCCCTCGGAGTTCGTGACCCTCTTTCACCAGGTCACCACGCCCGCTCTGGCCGCCCAGCCCGCCCAGCAGGCGAAGCGCCCCGTCTCGATCGTGGGCGTCGTGCGGGTCGCCGACCAGGCGGTTCAGTCGAACGTCGGGGCCTTTCTCCAGATCCTGGTCATCTTGAACATCTTCGTGGGGGTGCTGAACATGCTGCCCCTCCTACCCCTCGACGGAGGACACGTGGCGGTCGCCACCTACGAGCGCCTGCGCCGGCGACGCGGGGTGCCCTACCAGGCCGACCTGCGCAAAATGATGCCGGTGGTCTACGCCTTCGTGACCGTGCTGCTGGTGCTCTTCGCCTCGACCCTCTACCTCGATATCGCTCACCCGATCGCTAATCCCTTCCGCTAGGCGGATGGCCGGGGCTCTCCGGCGGGCAGAATGGGGGGGTGGATATCTCCTCCAATCTCCTTACTCCTCGTCGCGTCACTCGCCAGATTCGGGTGGGATCGGTCGCGGTCGGCGGCGACGCGCCGATCTCCGTGCAGTCGATGACGACGACGAAGACCGGCGACGTCGAGGGCACCCTCCAGCAGATCTACGCGCTCGCCGCCGCCGGTGCCGACATCGTGCGCTGCACCTGTAACGACGCCGCCGCCGCCGAGGGTCTCGCCCAGATCGTTCCGCGTTCTCCCGTGCCCCTCGTCGCCGACATTCACTTTCACGTGGAGATGGCGCTCGCCGCTCTCGAGGCGGGGGTGCAGGGTCTTCGTCTCAACCCGGGCAACCTGCGCAAGCCCTCGGAGATCAAGTTGGTCGCCCGGGAGGCGAAGGATCGCGGAGTACCGATTCGCATCGGGGTCAACGCCGGCTCTCTTCACCCCGAGGTCTACGAACGCTTCGGGGGTGCGACCCCCGAGGCCCTGGTGGAGTCGGCTCTCCAGGAGTTGAACTACTTCCGCGAGGTGGACTTCGAGGACGTGAAGATTTCGGTCAAGGCCTCGTCGGTGGCGACGATGATCGCCGCCTACCGTCTCGCCTCGGAGACCTTCGACTACCCCCTCCACCTCGGGGTCACCGAAGCCGGACCCTTGCCGGGTGGTCTCATCAAGGGGACCGCCGGAATCGCGACCCTGCTCTCCGAGGGAATCGGGGACACGCTGCGCTACTCGTTGACCGCCGACCCCGTCGAGGAGGCCCGCGCCGGCCGACAACTGCTCGAATCGCTCGGTTTGCGCGAGCGCAAGGGTCTCGACCTCATCGCCTGTCCGAGTTGTGGTCGCACCGAGATCGACGTGATCGCGGTCGCGACCGAGGCCCAGGCCGCTCTCTCCGAGTTGCAGATTCCCATTCAGGTCGCGGTGATGGGTTGCGTGGTGAACGGACCGGGAGAGGCCCGCCACGCCGACCTCGGGATCGCCGCCGGTCGCCGTCGGGGCCACCTCTTCATTCGGGGCCAGATCGTGCGCGTCGTGCCGGAGTCCGAGATGGTCTCGGCCCTGGTCGAGGAGGCCCAACGCATCGCCGAAGAGGGGATCGAGGCCCGCCTCGCGAAGCGAGACGAGTCGGCCTCGGCCCTCGCCGAGGCGGACCGGGCTCTTCTCCTCGATGAGAAGGGCGCCGACGCCAACGCCACTAGCCTCAAGATTGAGCGCATACGGCGCCGAACTGAAGGATAGGTTCCATGACGAGATGGCGATCACGCGGGGCGCGAGCTCTTGGAGTACTGGCCCTCGTGGTGACCGGGGGAGTGCTCAGTCCCTTGGCGGCGAACGCCGCCGGAGGGTTCTCCTTCCAGTTGACGACTCCGGCGACCCAGACGGTCCAGGGGCTCGCCACTATTGACTTCTCGGTGAACGTCCCGAGTGGCGACACCGTGCACCAGGTCTGCTTCGCCGTGAACGGGAACTCCTCGTTGATGTCGAACGACGGGGCGACCATCATCTTCTCCAACAACCTGCAGAACCAGGCGGCGCTCAACAGTCAGTCCTGCTACGCGAATATCGACCAGGGTGGAACCAGGGCGGTCGCCCAGAGCATCACCTTCGATGTTCAAGCCGATACGACCCCGTGGGTCGACGGTTCCTACGCGGTGACCGTGGCGGTCACCGACGCCCGCGGGGTGACCCAGTCGGGTCCGACGACGACTCTCCTCACCCGTAATCCCGCCCCGGCGATTCACTGGACGACTCCGCCGAGCACCGTGGCGGGAAAGACGACGATTAGCTTCGCCACCGACGCGGCCCGCCCGGGTACCTCCCACATCGCGGAGGTCTGTTTTCTCGTGAACAACAACCCCAAGCGGCTTCGCGGCAACTACATCAAAATCGTGTACTCCAACGGTGGGTACTGGACCCAACTCATCCCCGGGGCCATCGGGGACCACCCGGGACTCCAGACCCCCACGAACGCCTGCATCGCCAATATCGACTCCACCACCCCCCAGAACTTCATCGGCGAGTCCAACTCCGTGACGGGGGTCGTCACGCTCGACACGACGTCGTGGGGTAACGGTCACTACCAAATCGTGCCGATCGTGACCGACTCCATCGGTCGTTCGCGCACTGGCCCCGCACTGATGTTGACGGTGCGCAACCTCGGACCCTCCGTCTCGTGGGGCTCTCACCCGAGTGCGATCACGACGAAGACCGACTTTCACCTCAACACCTCGGCCAGTTCCACGGGTAGTTCGAACTTGAACATGATCTGCCTCGACACCCCGGGACACCCCGGTCTGCTCGCCCAGGACCTGGCCTACGTGGACTTCGCCAACGGGGGGCGCCGACAAGTCTTCTTGACCTCCACGGGCTGTCTACCCCAGCCGGTGAGTGCGGTGCCCAACTCGCCCTTCGTCACCGGCCTCGACGTCACCATCAACCCCCAGAACTGGCGCAGCGGTCGGGTGAGCGTGCAGCCGACGGTGTGGGACAGCAGTAACCGTCACCGCACGGGCGCGACGATCTCCGTCTCCTACGAGGCGCCGAAGGCCCTCGCGCCCCACGTCATTCGGACGTTCTGCAACACCTCGGAAAAGATCATCACGTCGACGACCGGGACTCAGTATCGCTGGACCTACGTCTACGTGTACGTCTGGTCCAACTACAACGTGACCCAGAGCCCGGCCAACTTCTCCCTGGGGATTACTCGGCCCTGCTGAGGGCCCCCGAGTAGTCTGACTGCCACCGAGATCGAGGAGCATCGTGGCCCAACCGTCCGTACTCACGCCCCAGGCTGACGACTTCCCCCGTTGGTATCAAGACGTTGTCCAAAAGGCCGAGATGGCCGACAACGGACCGGTGCGTGGAACCATGGTGATTCGTCCCTACGGCTACGCCATCTGGGAGCGCATCCAACGAGAGATGGACGACCGCATCAAGGCGGCCGGCGCACAGAACGCCTACTTCCCGCTCTTCATCCCCGAGAGCTACCTGCACCGAGAGGCCGAGCACGTCGAGGGCTTCTCTCCCGAACTCGCCGTCGTGACTCACGCCGGCGGATCCGAGTTAGCCGAGCCCGTCGTGGTTCGCCCCACGTCCGAGACGGTCATCGGTGAGTTCATGGCGAAGTGGATTCACTCGCACCGCGACCTACCTCTCCTCTTAAACCAGTGGGCGAACGTCGTGCGCTGGGAGCTGCGCCCCCGGCTCTTTCTGCGTTCCTCGGAGTTTCTCTGGCAGGAGGGTCACACCGCCCACGCCAGTGCCGAGGACGCCTCGCGTTACGCGACCCTCATTCACCTCGAGGTCTACAACGACTTTCTCGAGCAGGTCCTCGCACTGCCGAGCATCGTGGGAATTAAGCCGCCCAGTGAGCGATTCGCGGGAGCGGTGAACACCATGACCTGCGAGGGCATGATGCGCGACGGCAAGGCCCTGCAACTCGCGACCTCCCACGAGTTGGGCCAGAACTTCGCCCGGGCGTTCAACATTGTTTTCCAGGGTGACGACGGCGAGTCCCAGTTCTGTCACACGACCTCGTGGGGCGCGTCGACTCGACTCGTGGGCGGGCTCATCATGGCTCACGGCGACGACGAGGGTCTGCGCGTTCCGCCCCGTCTCGCCCCCTGGCAGGTGGTCGTCATCCCGGTCCGCGACGACGAGGCCGTCGTGCACGGGGCGCGAGAGATCGCCCGCGAGTTGCTGGAGTCCGGAGTTCGTTCCCACCTCGACGCGGGTCGGGGCAGCTACGGCAGACGGGTGACCGACTGGGAGATTAAGGGTATTCCCCTCCGCGTGGAGGTGGGTCCGCGCGACCTCGCCGCCGGCCAGGTCACCCTGGTGCGTCGAGACAACGGGGAGAAGTTGAGCGTGGCTCGGGCAGAGTTGGTCAGCGTGGTGAGAACTCTGCTGGACGAGATGCACGACGCCTTCTTCGCCGGGGCGCTCGCCTTTCGTGAATCGCGAACCACGACCGTGACCAGTGTCGAGGCCGCTCTCGAGGCGGCCCAGAGTGGATTCGCCCGCCTCGACTGGGACCTCCTCGACGAGTCGGCGGAGGCGCGTCTGAAGGCCGAAGCGATCACGGTTCGCTGCCTGATCCGTCAAGACGGAACGTTGCCGAGTTCGGAGACGGAGCCGGATTTGGTGGCGATTGTGGCTAAGTCGTACTAAGGTCGGGCGTCACCCAGACCTTTGTTTATCCCCCCCTCACCTGGTAGAGTGGTCCCTACAGTCCGCTCAGGACGTCTGGACTCGTGATGCGCGGGCCTTTTGGCTCGCGCTTTTTCGTTGCCGGCGTCCGAGATGAGGGGAGAGGAGTCGACGATGGAGTTAACGGAGCCCTTCCGGGACTTGCTACGCCCCTTCGGCCTCGACCTTTACGACCTGGAGCTTTCCGGGGGCACCCTCAACGTCGTCGTGCGCGCGAGTGACGGACTCGACGTCGAGCGCCTCAGTGAGGCCACCCGGGCCCTGTCGGCCTGGCTCGACGAGAACGACCCCATCGAGGGGCGCTACGTTCTCGACGTCTCGAGCCCCGGACTAGAGCGCCGTCTGCGAACTCCGGAGCACTTCGCGAGTGCCGTGGGTGAAGTGGTCACCCTGCGCGAGCGACGTTCGGGCGAGGCGACTCGGCGCCTCCAGGGTGTCGTACGCGCCGCCGACGAGCGCAGCGTGACTCTCGACGACGCCGAACTCGGCCCCCTCGTGATCTCTCTCGAGGACGTGGAGCGGGCCCGCACCGTCTTCGAGTGGGGCCCCGCGCCGAAGCCGACCGGCGCCAAGCCCTCACCCTCGTCTTCTCGATCTACCCCGAGCCCGAAAGGTTAAGCCATGGCCAACTTTGAGTTTCTCGAGGCGTTGGGGCAAATTGCCCGCGACCAGAACATTGACGAGAGTGAGTTGCTGATGGCGCTCGCCAACGCGCTCCTCGCCGCCTACAAGCGCCGTCCGGACTCCGCCGAGGACGCCGAGGTGGAGATCAACCCGGAGACCGGTGAGATCAAGGTCTGGGGTCTCGAACTCGACCTCGACGGAAACGTCATTCGCGAGTGGGACGCGACCCCGGACGACTTCGGTCGAATCGCCGCCCAGACCGCCAAGCAGGTCCTGATGCAACTGATTCGTGACATCCAGCGTCGCCAGATGTACGAGGAGTTCGCGAACCGCGAGGGTGACATCGTCTCGGGAACCGTTCAGCAGAACGACAACCGTTACACGCTGCTCGACCTCGGACGAGTCGAGGCCCTCTTGCCCCAGGCCGAACAGATCGCGTTCGAGCGCTACGAGCACGGCGCTCGCATCAAGGTCTACATCGTCGAGGTGCGAAAGACCAACAAGGGTCCCCAGATCGTGGTGAGCCGCACTCACCCGGCCCTCGTGGCGAAGTTGTTCGAAATTGAAGTACCCGAGATCGCCAACGGAATCGTGGAGATTCGGGCGATCGCGCGAGAGCCCGGACACCGCACGAAGATCGCCGTCGCCTCGAACGACGGCATGGTCGACCCGGTGGGCGCCTGCGTGGGTGCGCGGGGTTCTCGAGTGCGCAACATCACGAACGAACTGCGTTCCGAGCGCATCGACGTGGTGCCCTTCTCCGACGACCCGGTGGAGTTCATCCAGTCCGCCCTCCAGCCCGCGCGAGTGCGCGAGGTTCGTCTCGACGAGACCGACGGCGTCGCCACGGTCATCGTCCACGATCAGCAGCTGTCCCTCGCCATTGGTAAGGAGGGCCAGAACGCCCGACTCGCCGCGCGCTTGACCGGCTGGCGGATCGACATTCGCTCCGAGAACGAGGACGACGACGTCGCCGAAGAGGTCTGGACCGACGGTGACGTCGTCGTCGACGACGTCGTCGCGACCGAGGACGGGGTCCGAGTAGAAGACGTGGTCGTTCTCGACGCCGAGGGTGACCAGGTGGAAGTTCTCGAGGTCAGCGAACCAGTCGCGAGTGACGGGGGAGACCAGTAGCCTGGCCGGAGCGCACCTGTGTGGCCTGTCGACGTCGCCGTCGCGACGACGAACTGGTTCGGGTGGGCCTCACCGAGGCGCGCGAGTGGTATCTCGGTCGAGGTCCCGGTCGAGGAGCGTGGGTCTGTCCGAATGCGGACTGTCTCGGGCGACTCCGACGCGGGATTCTCGAGCGGGCGATGCGGTGTTCACTCTCCGATGGGGACGTCGAGGACGTCTCACGGCGAGTGGGGGTGCAAATCCCCGGAAGTGTGAAAGAATAGACGACTGTCGCCGCGACGCGGGGACAGAGGCAAGGAAGCGTTTTGGCGCCAAAGAAGATTAGGGTTCACGAGCTCTCGAAAGAGCTGGGCATTACGAGCAAGGAGTTGCTCATGCTCGCTCAGACACTCGGTATTGGGGCCGGGCGGCCCCCCCCGGGGGGGGGGGGGGGGGGCGGGGGGGGGCGGCCCGCGGGGGGGGGGGGGGGGGGGGGGGGGGGGGGGGGGGGGG
>VFSW01010319.1_pt1 | contig 13250 bp, 9 predicted proteins | sample 5358111 | NCBI WGS metagenome assembly VFSW01 (sample SAMN11554181, study PRJNA540505) | mine drainage metagenome | isolation source: sediment from site ElyBrook_90M | place: USA: Ely Copper Mine, Vershire, VT | collected 2017 | reverse complement strand
ACTCCATCAGGTGTGCCCAAGTTGGCCGGGGAGTAACGCCCTCGGCCGACGACTCGGCATAGGCATCGCCGTAGCGCAGCGGAGATTGATATAAAGCCACGGTCATGGGACAAGCTCCGGGGGCTCGACGCGAGTTTGTGGTCCGGAAGGTGGCAACCGCAGGTCCAGAGTCATAGGAAAGATCGGGTTGGTCTCCTCTTCCGGCATTGTTATCAGCCCGGGCGTAGGGTCGTATTCTTGGAAGCGCTGCCGACGGCGGGCTGCGGCCTCCGTTGCGTTCATTGGGCGGGCCGTATACGGGCGTCCGTCGGGTGATCCCACATGGTAGGCGCATCGGCCAATCGCGCGTTCTTTCCAACGGTCAATAATGTCGAAGATCAGGGGCGCATGCACAGGAATGGTTGGATGTAACATCGCCGAGAGCTGGCGGGCGCGATACCGTACACCAGCGACAGTCTCCCCAGGATTGCCGGTATGAGCAAGTGGCACCCTGCGACCGTTGCAGGCCACTACGTAGCGGGATTCCGCGGTGAACCCAGACACCTTCACCTGAATCCGCTCGAACGATGAGTCCACGGCGCGAGTCGTTCGGCCGGAAGTAGTCTCTTCCGCCAGCACATTCCAAGGTTCGAGCGCCTGACGCAACTCGAGTTCGATTCCCTCTGCAGCGATCGACCCGATCTTCGGAAAGCGAAACTCCAGGTGCGAAGCAAACCACTTTTCCTCGAAATTGTAGACGTAACCGCGCAAGTAGCTGAGAACATCGAAAAAGTCGCGCCTGACAAAATGCGGCAGCATAAAACGGTCATGAAGCGCGGTGCCCCAACGCACCAGGGCGCCCTCGAATGGACGTTTCCAAAACATGCATATCAGCGCGCGGATTAGCAACATCTCGATAAGTCCCATTCTCACATGCGGAGCCATGTCAAAAGCACGCAATTCGAGCAAACCAAGGCGCATCCCGCGACCCTCCGGGGGATAGAGCTTGTCGATGCAGAACTCAGCGCGATGCGAGTTTCCGGTGACATCGACGAGCAGGTCGCGGAACAATCCGTCCAACGTGGCCGGCGGGCAGCCGTTAGCAGGCAAATTACTGAATGCGACTTCCAGTTCGTACAAGGCATCCGTGCGCGCTTCGTCGACGCGCGGAGACTGGCTCGTCGGACCAACATACATTCCGGAAAACAGATACGAGAGCGACGGATGGTTCTGCCAGAACGTCAGCATGCTGCGCAGCAGATCTGGGCGGCGCAGGAATGGGCTGTCCAACACGGTCGCTCCGCCGATCACGATATGGCTGCCGCCTCCGGTAGCGATATGGCTGCCGTCATTCGCGAATTTTTCAGCGGTCAACCGATTATGGCACGCTTCCGCGAAGAGCACCGTGCTGATCCGTTGGAGTTCGTCCCAATTGCTCGCGGGCGGCAAATTTACTTCTAGGACGCCGGGATCGGGAGTGATGCTGAATGAGCGCAACCGCGGATCGGAAGGCGGAGGGTAGCCCTCCAGCCACACCGGCTTGTGCAGATACTGGCACGTATCCTCGACCGCGGCGAGCAGGTCGAGATAGTCCGCGAGTTTGCACGCATACGGCAGAAACACGTGCAATCGGCCTTCTCGAGCCTGCACGCACAGCGCCGGCCGGATCAACTCCGGCGCAGTTTCAGCCGCAATCGAGAGCGCGGGCAGCGAATCGGCCACAGGATTTCTCTGGAACAGATCCATCCGCCGGCTTGGCCGTGCTGGAAGTTTGATTCGATCTGCGAACGGCGCAGCCTCGTACTCGTATTCGAGCTCATCAGGCGCCACCCAGGGCATCGACTCGGTCGGTATGCGGTAGCCGATGGGGGAATCGCCTGGCGACAGCAACAGACGTTCCGGGCGAGGGAACCACAACTGGCTCGACCAGCACAACTGGCCCGCCCATTGACGGCGGCGAATGGGCAAAATGTAACCGGCCGACTCCGCCGACTCAGCTTCTCCGTCGTATGCCTGCAGTGTGTTTTCGAAGCTCACCTGAAGGCGACGCGTGAGCGCTTCTATAAACTTGAGAGCATCAGCTGCGCCCACGCTGTCGTTGTGATCTTCGTGAGCGATGAGATTTACATTCTCCCAAACAGGAACGCGGTCGATCCGCCAAGAACAGCTCAGCGTCCAGCGCGGCAACGGCTCGCCTGGATACCATTTGCCTTGTCCGTAGTGAAGCAGTGCGCCGGGCGCCACTTTCTCGCGGAGGCAGTGGATAAGAGCCAATCCGCGGGTTCGTTTCATCGGTCCCAGAGCATCGATGTTCCACTCCGGGCTCTCGGGCTCGTCGATGCCGACGAACGTAGGCTCGCCGCCCATGGTCAGGCGCACATCCTGCGCTTCCAGATCCGCGTCGACGCGATGCGCCACGTGTTCGACCTGCAGCCAAGCCTCCTCGGGGAAAGGCTTGGACGGCCGTGGTGCGTCATTCAATCGGCGAATGGACATGGAGTAGCGGAAGTCCACGTTGGCCAGCTCGACCGTGCCCTCGATGGGCGCTGCCTTGGATGCGTTCGGGGTGCAGACCAGCGGAATGTGACCCTCGCCGGCGAACAGGCCCGAGGTCGGATCCATCCCAATCCAGCCCGCACCCGGCAAAAATGCTTCTGCCCAGGCATGGAAATCCGCCGAGTCGGTTTGCGGCCCGCTCACACCTTCCGACGCTCTCTCGTCCGCCGCCAACTGAATCAGATACCCGGAGACGAAGCGTGACGCGAGTCCCAAATGTCGGAGAATCTGCACCATCAGCCATGCAGAATCACGGCAGGACCCCGTGCACTTTTCAAGGGTCTGCTCGCATGTCTGGACGCCCGGATCAAGCCGCGTCACATAGTCAATTTCGTTTCGCACCCTCCGATTCAAGTCAACCAAGAAGCTGATCGTTCCTCGCCTCTCGCGGGACAGCTTCTCAAGAAAAGCCTGGAGTAGAGGGCCAGGTGGCTCGACCGAACGATAGGTTTCAAGATCCTTAGTCAGCTCCGGAGCGTACTCGAAAGGGTAGTCTTCGACTCCTGGTTCCAGAAAAAAATCGAACGGATTGAAGGGGAATAGCTCCGCGGCCAGGTCCACCTCAACCATAAGCTCGTGGGTCTTGTCCGGGAAAAGAACGCGCGCCAGATGATTGTTGTGGGCGTCGAGCTGCCAGTTGAGAAGGTGCCCAGCGGGAGTGACGCTAAGCGAGTAGCTGAGGATCGGCGTTCGACAATGCGGCGCCGGACGCAACCGTATAACCTGTGGACCAATTGAGATCGCCTTGCCGTAACGGTACTCGGTCCGGTGATTGAGAGCAACCTGTATGCTCATCCACCCTCATGCGGCCACGCCTTGAGTTTCTGGTTCGTTCTCAGTTCGCTACTGCTGTTGCTGCGCAGCGACCAACTGCAATTGCTGGGTCTCGTCAAGAAATTGGGACCACTCTTGGTCCGCCGCAAACTCCTCGTCGGGAGGGAGCAAGGTTTGGGACGGCGTGACTCGAACTCTAACTTGGAGCCGCGTGTCCGGTTGTCCCTTCATCGCGCCCATTGTGGGTGGAACGTTCGCATAATCGCGACCGATTGCGATGCGAATGTGCCCCTCACCTACGGGCCGATTCATTGCCGGATCGAAACCTACCCAGCCAACGCCAGGAAGAAAGGCTTCCACCCAGGCATGCGTAGCACCGTCCGCCGAGGGATGCGCATGTTCGCCGCTATGGTAAAGGTATCCACTGACATAGCGACAGGGGATGTGGGCATTTCGAACGAGTGCGATCAGGACATGAGCAAAATCCTGACATACACCCTGTCTCGACCGCAGGGCATGCTCAATCGGCACACTTACCGCAGCGCCTTTCTTGACGTAGCTAAAACTGCGATGCACACCGGCGGCAAGGTCCTGCAGAAATGCCAACGGGCTCCGTCCCTCCCTTTCAGTCGCGCCGATCTCCTTTGCCAACTCTTCAAGCTCTGGGGATGGGCGCGCAAAATGACTTGGCATCAGCATGTCCCAGTAATCTTTTTTCTCGACGAGCTGTTCCAGATCAGTCCACGCCTCGTAGTTCATGACCTCGGGAACCGAGGGCTGAGCGTCAATATTTACCAGAGCGTCCGAAACGATCGTGAGCTGGTCATGGCGGGAAGGCAAGTCGAAGTGGTGCACCAGATTGCCATAGGAATCGGTATAACCAAAAATGCGGGCTCGCGGATTGACCGAGAGCTGAAAAACAAAACAGCGCTGGTTACCTTCGCTTCTGGGGTGCATGCGAACTTCCATCATGCTCTGCCAGACGAAATGGCTGTAACGATAGCGAGTGAAATGGCGAATGGCGTAGAGCATTAGCTTGGGAAAGCAACCTCGATCGGATATTCGATATAGAGTTCGTGAACAGCCGCGTGCAATTCGCGACATTGTTGGATAATTGCCGCAAGATATTTATGCAATCCGGCAATGATTTCGCCAACCTTTACGTAGGCGACCATCGATCGCAAACGCCCGATCAATCTTTCGACCTCTTCGGTCCGGCGGCTCAACGAAAGATTGCTGATTGAAGTCAAGGCTTCGTGCATACGGTCCAGCGAATAACGGACCGAGTAAGGGAACTCGGGCTTCAGCAAAAGAAAATTCGCTATCCGTTCCGGTTTGAGTTCGGCGGTGCATGCTTTGCAATAAGCTTCAAACGCAGCGCAACTGCTTAACAGGCCCACCCAATCTAAATCATCAGCATGCTTGTCGATAACAAAATAAGCATCAAGCAGGACGCAGAGATTGCAGGCCCTCTCTATATATTTGCCCAGCTGGATAAAATGCCAGGCCTCGTCGTGATTTATGGTGGCGGCGGTAATTCCATTAAACCTGTACGAGCCTTCGCGAACCAAGCTCACCACTCGCATTGCACCTGCATCGTCATCGGGTTGCAGCTCCGAGCCAGTCACGTCGTGAAAAAGGGTATTCAAGTGCTCCCACATCTCCGAGCTGATTTCCTCCCGAACTTGCCGGGCATTTTCGCGGGCTCCGCTGATGCATTTCACAATCGAAAAAGCTTCTTCCGGATCCGCCACCAACAAAAACAGAGCACGCTGCGGGTCGACGTTGCTAGCAACCGCGCCGGGGGCCAGCGAGGAAACGGCGCGAAACCAACGCTCTTCCGTGGAAAACCTTGCCGGATTCAGAATCAGGCCGTAAGTCGCCTTCAGCACGCGCGAGGCATTGTCTGCCCTCTCGGAATAGCGGCTCATCCAGTAGAGACTGTCGGCTACGCGGGAAAGCATGGCGTTTGACCTCCCAATTCTTCAAAATCTCAATTTTGCAAGACCCACGTGTCTTTCGATCCTCCACCTTGAGACGAATTGACCACCAGTGAGCCCTTTCGCAGTGCCACTCGCGTGAGGCCACCGGGAGTAATGGTAATTGTTTCTCCGTAGAGCACATAAGGTCGGAGATCAACGTGACGGGGCTCGATGGTTCCGTCCACAAAGCATGGCGCGGTCGAGAGATTGATTGTCGGTTGCGCGATATAGTTTCGCGGCTCCGCCTTAATCTTTTCTCGAAATTTCGAGCGCTCTTGTTCCGTGCTGTGTGGACCGATCAACATGCCGTAACCACCCGACTCGCCCACAGCTTTTACCACGTATTCATCCAAGCGCTGGCAGACGTGGTCACGTTGCGCTGGATCGGACATCAACAGAGTCTCGACGCCCTCCAGAATCGGGTCTTGGTCGAGATAGTAGCGAATGATTTTGGGCACATAGGCATAGATAGCCTTGTCGTCGGCGACTCCCGTCCCCAGCGCATTTGCGAAGGCGATGTTTCCGGCCCGATAGGCATTGAAGAGACCCACAGCACCGAGCGCTGAACCGTTTTCGAATACCAGGGGGTCGAGATAATCGTCGTCGATGCGCCGATAGATCACGTCGACGCGTTGCAGGCCGAAAGTGGTTCGCATATAAACGAAATTATCGTGGACCACTAGGTCTCGCCCCTCGACCAGTTCAATGCCCATCTGCCGTGCCAGGTAAGTATGTTCGAAGTAAGCGGAGTTGTAGGCGCCCGGAGTCAGCAAAACGACGGTTGGCTCAGAGCGGCCTTCGGGAGCCAGGAATCGCAGAGTCGAGAGAAGCGCCTGGCTATACTGCTCAATCGGTCTGACCCGGCATTTTTGAAACAGTCCGGGGAATATTTGCTTCATTACCCTGCGGCTGGTGAGCATGTAAGAGACCCCGCTGGGGACGCGGAGATTGTCCTCCAAAACCACAAAGTTCCCCTCCGGGTTTCGTATCAAATCCGTACCGCCCACCGCGATGTAGACGTCGCGAGGCACTTTGATACCGCGCATTTCCCGGCGGTAGTGTTTGCAGGTGTACACAATGTTACCGGGCACGACGCCGTCTTCAATGATTTTTCCCTCATGATATACATCTTTCAGGAAGAGATTCAGCGCCGTGATCCGCTGAGTCAGTCCGCGCTCGATCCTTTCCCATTCCGCCGCCGTGATAATTCTGGGCAGTAGATCGTGAGGAAAAATCCGCTCCGTGCCTTTGTCACTTCCGTAGACGGTGAAGGTGATCCCCTGGTTGAAGAACGATTGGTCAGCCTCGTGTTTGCTGCGTCGCAGCTCCCCTGGACCCAGGCTCAAAAGCAGGTTGTGAAGTAGACGATATTGTTTTCGCGGATGATCCACGGCGCGGAACATCTCGTCGTAAGCGCCATTGAGTTCGTACCGGCGGAGCGTTTCTGCACCGCCCCGATCGGACGCATCCGTGTCTATAATCATAACGGCCGCGCTGGTTTCTCCCGCTAGAATGGCGCGTCAGACGGCGAATCGATGATCTGGAAAAACGATTTCCATCATTGAAAGAACGCGCGTGGGCGCTCTAGCGGGGGTATACCCTGGATCGCGCCCCTTCTCTGACGCTCTCCGCCGGGTTTTCGTTGCCTGAAGGCTGGAATTCAATATCAAGCAACTGCTCTACCGTGCCGAACGGATGGCTCGGCTGGCTTCCCGACACTCCTGCCGCTCTTTGGCGGCGGGGGTCATCTATGATCTCTCTGCCGTAAATTTTCGTGGTGGAACGTTCTGATTCAGCCGGAAGAAGTTAATTGGATCATAGTGTGACTTGACCGCGACGATGCGATCCCATCGTTCATGATAAGCCTCAGGAACGCGGTCTTGCTCATCCCCACTCATGAAATTGATGTAAACGCCCGGTTTCATCGCGGGCCGAAGTTGGTTGAAGAGCCCGCGAATCCAGGAAATATTTCCGGCATCCGCGGACGCGTCTGGCCAGTTCGCCAGCAGGTTCATGAAGCCAGGAGCGCTGCGATCACCGAATGCGGTCTCGCCAGCGGCGATCCGTGCCGCCGCGCCCCCAAGATACGCCAGTTCAATCTGGGTTTCCGATGACGGAATCGTGGCCATTGCCTCCATCAATCGGTCAATTGTGCCGTCATTGAGATAAGTGAAATAGCCCGATTTGGTGTAATAGCGCCGGCCATGAGGGAAGTCGGAATCCGCCATGGTTTGTAAGTCCAGGAACGAGACGATTTTGCTGCTCACGGAATCGGAACTGCACAGGGAAAGTGCGCGCTCCAGATATGGACGTCCAGCTTCGGGCTCGCCAGTCCAAACCAACGAACTGTTGGCTACGGGCCGACCGCGGAGCTCCATCGGTACCTTCTTTGTATGCGGGGCAAGTCGCAGATCAATGTTCCACTTCAAGTCGAGTGGCGCCTCGGCCATGAAGTCTCGCCAGCACTCAAGAAGAGGACGAATCTCAGACTCAGGAGACAGACCTTCAGCGAGCACGACGGAAGTTAGCGGATGGAGCTTCACTTGGAATTCTGTGACCACGCCGAAGTTGCCGCCGCCGCCACGCAGCGCCCAAAACAAATCCGGGTTTTCCTTTGAGGTGGCGCGTACCACCGAACTATCCGCGGTGACCAGAGTGAACCCCTCGACGTTATCGCACGACAATCCGAACCGCCGGGTGAGCCATCCGGTTCCTCCCCCTAAAATCAGTCCAGCCGCTCCGGTATGAGAGACAACGCCTGACGGGAAGACCAGCCCGGCTTTTTGAGTTGCAGTGTCAATCGATCCCAGCAGACAACCTCCAGCGATCGTGGCACAGCGGGCCTCGGGATCCATAGTGACCTGCCGCATTCTCGACATGTCAATCACCATGCCGCCGTCGCAGGTGCTGAAACCTGCAAGACTGTGTCCGCCACAACGTATGGCGGTAAGGATTCCAGTCTCGGAGGCGGCCCGGATTGCAGCTCGCACATCGCTTACGTCCATGCAGCGCGCGATGAGGCCCGGCCTGCGCGCCACCATGCCGTTCCAGACGGCCCGCGCGTCCTGGTAGCCGTCATCGCCGGGGCGCAGCAAATCGCCTTTGAATCGCCGGTGGAGCGAGGAGTAAACCTCTTCGCCGGCTTCGACCGGTTCGCGTTCTTGTTCCAAAATAACTTCTCCCCCGATCGAGACGCAGCGCTAATGCGTCTTGTGCTGACCAGTGCGGAAGTACAAAAGAGAAATAAGACTCAGAAAAACAAGAAATGCCGGAACCGACCATCGCAGCCCGTCAACAAAGAAGGTGGTCACCGAGATGGCAAGAAGTAACAGAATCCCGACCACAGTAAAAAACGGATGGGCCCACAGACGCATGGGCAAACTCAATAGCCGTTCCCTGGTGATCGCCTTGCGAAAACGAAGGTGCGTGTTCAGAATTACAAGCCACACGAAAAGCATTCCCGCAACCGCGGTGCCATAGAGCATGAGAAAAGCATTCTTGGGAGCAAAGATGGCCAGCAGAATTGCCGCGACGATCCCCGCGGTTGAAGCCAGCAGCGCACGATGCGGCACACCGTTGCGGCTCACCTTGCCCATCCATTCAGGGGCATAGCCTCCACGGCCCAGAGAGAAGAGCATTCGAGTTGAAAGATAGAGGTTGGTGTTTACGCTCGAGAGCGCGGCCGTGAGCACCACAAAGTTCATGATGGCGGCGGCGAAGGGTATATGCGCGGCAGAAAATGCGGTGACGAACGGACTGCCGGAAACTGCGGACGAACTGCTGGTCTGGTTCCAGGGAACCATCGTCACCATAATCGCAATCGCCAGCACGTAGAAGAGAATAAGCCGCCAAACAATGCTCCGCATCGCGTGCGGTATGGTAATTTCCGGGTGCTGCGCTTCCCCTGCGGTGATGGCGATTATTTCTACTCCCATATAACTGGTGACCGTTATCGTGAGCGAAAGCCAGACTCCCTTCCATCCCGCCGGGAAGAATCCTCCGTGCCGGGTTAAATTGGCCAGGCCGATCGCGCTGCGGGAACCAATTCCGAGTATCAAAGATATTCCAACGATGATGAAGGCGATGATGGCGGCCACTTTGATCATTGCGAACCAATATTCAAATTCGCCCAGGCGGTTGACCTGCATGGAATTGAGCACCACCAGAGCAGCTGAAACCAACACCACCCAAATCCATTGCGGAACATTCGGAAGCCAAAAAGAAATGTAGATGCCCGCGGCCGTGACTTCAGCGCCGATCGCGATGATCTGCGCGACCGCGTACGTGGCTCGAACCGAAAATCCCGCCCAGGGATTGAGGTACTTCTCGGCGTAAACTCCAAACGCGCCGGCGACAGGGTGGACGACTGCCATCTCCGCCAGCGCGTAGGACATGATCAGAGCGATGCCCGCACCCAACACATAGGAAAGAATGACGGCGGGCCCAGCCAGGCGAATGGTTACACTACTTCCCAAAAACAAACCCACACCGATGGCGCCGCCAATGGCCATCATGGTGAGCTGCCGTCGGCTCAAGCGGCGTTGGAGACCTTCCACTTCCAGCAGCGGAGGTGCCTGACCGGCCAGCGTGGTTCTCGTCGCTGAACTTCGATCATTCATAACTGCCGACACAGGCCGGGCCAGGGACCATCAGATCATGTTCTTCCTGAGAACTTCCGCGACTCCCTTCACATCGCTATCCCCCCAAGCGCGCGACCGAAACATCGCACTTCTTCCACCGTGTTGTAGTGCACCAACGACGCTCTCACCGCACCAGTCTCCAGCGGAAGGCCCAATCGCTTCATCAGGCGTGGCGTATACATGTGGCCGTCGCGCACGCCGATATTTTGTTTCGCCAGCTCTTCGGTGACTCTTGCCGGGGATACACGCGGCAAATTGAAGCACACCGTCGGCACGCGCTCTGAGATTCGCTCCGGCTCCGCAACGCCATAGACCGTCGCGCCGCAATCGTTGAGCACTCGAAGCATTACGAGGGACAGCAATTCTTCGTAGGTTCGGATGGCCTCGAACGCAACTTGCAGAGCGGCGCGCCGCGATTCCGATTTCTCGGATTCATCTTTCCTCGTCATGCTTCTACCCAGAGTTTCGAGGTAGCGCACTGCAGCATCCATCCCGGCGACATTTTCGTAGATAAACGTGCCCGCTTCAATTTTTCCGGGTGGTTCATCGGGGATGAAATCCTCACGGAAGGTCGCGAGCTTTTGCAGCAATTCGCGACGTCCCCAGAGAAATCCCATGTGAGGAGCGAAAATCTTGTAACCCGAACACACCAGGTAATCGCAATCAAAGGCTTGCACGTCGATGAGCCCGTGAGGACCGTAATGCACGGCATCGAGAAGGATCTCGGCTCCGGCCGCGTGCGCCACTCGTGCCGCCGCCGCGACATCCACAATGGAACCGATGGCATTCGAAGTCAGCGTGCATGCCACGAGGCGCGTTGTCGTAGAAACCAGAGGGATCAGATCGTCCGTGTGCAGATTCCCATCGTCCCTCATCTTCCACCACACGATTCGTGCGCCGCTCCGCTGCAACGCCAGCCAGGTGGCGACGTTCGCTTCGTGGTCCATATCGGTTACGACAATCTCGTTCCGCTTGCCGAGCGTTTGTCCGATCGCCAGACTCACCAGGCGAATGAACGAAGTAGCGTTCATGCCAAACGCGATTTCGCTGGCATCGCGTGCGTTCACCAGATCAGCCACACTCTGCCGTGCGCGCAAAATGGTCGCGTCGACTTCGCGACTCTTGGCGTAGCGTCCCCCTCGCTGCACGTTGCACTCAAGGAGATGATGATTGACCGCGTCCAGCACTACCTGCGGAACCTGCGCACCGGCTGCGTTGTCGAAAAAGATGAATCCCGGAGGGCGAGTCAGGGCAGGGAAGGTAGCGCGCAGGGCTTCAATAGGAAAGTTTTGCATTCGATCCGGACGAGCCTTCGGGATTGAGAACGCCTTGGGACTCGGGCTGCAAGTCGTTACTCCTGAATACATCTGAAAAATCGCGCTGAAATCTTGCGGAAAGAGCAGCGCCAAACCTATACCCGCCTGCAAACACTCGTCAAGCGCGCACTTCGCGCCTTTGAAGATAGAATTATGCTCGTTTCGTTTGCGGCCGTAAAACGATGGTTTATAGTGTCCGCGGCTGTGGGCGGCGCCGTGCGGCACGACATCACTCGAAAGCGATCCTATGCCGGTATCCTTGACCAACTCCAAGTTGATCTATGACGCCTTGAAGGAATGCGACATCCGACTGGTTTCAGCTCTGCCGGAAACGTGGTTGGTGCATCTCATTCGGTTGGCGGACGAAGACCCTGAGGTGGTTCTGGTGCGGCTGGCAAAAGAGGAGGAAGCAGTCGGCATCTCGGCCGGAGCTCACTTCGCCGGGGTCAAATCGGCCATGCTCATGCAGAACCACGGCTTCCTGGCATCGATTAACGGCATCGTCTCTTTCGCGCATCTATACAAGATTCCTCTCTTGATGCTCATCAGCTACCGCGGCTCCCTGGGGGAGCGCGACCCCTGGCAAACTCAAGGAGGTAACGTCACCGAACCGCTTTTGCGGGCGTTGGGCATCCCTTACTTTTTTCTGGATGCGTTGGACACTGTCAAGAAGCGCATCCGGCAGGCTCAGACGCTCGCCGAAAGCAGCTTGCAGCCCGTCGCCCTTCTCTTGACCCGCGACCTGATGTGGGAGGAGCAATGATGCGCCGCCTGGATTGTCTTCGGTCGATTTATCCGGACCTGGAAAACTGTCTGGTCATCACGATCATGGGGGCGGTCGCGGCTGAGTTGCAGTCCCTGGGTCACCGTCCCAATTTCTTCTACCTGCAACACGCGATGGGACTGGCCTCCTCGACGGGATTGGGCCTCGCTCTGTGCATGCCGGAGCAAACCGTGGTTGTGTTTGATGGCGATGGTTCTCTTCTGATGAACCTGGGCAGTCTGAGCACGATGGCGCGATATCGCCCCAAGAAGCTGATTCATATTGTTTTCGACAACGAAAGCTTGCTCTCGGTTGGGGGTTTCCCAACCGCGACCAGCACCGGTACGGACCTTGCAGGAGTCGCTCGTGCCGCCGGCATTCCTCGAGTGGTAACAGTGCACGGCGTAGAGGATTTCAAAACAGCGGTGAGTGACGCCATCCGAGGCGGTGAACTGACCACCATCGTTGCCAAGGTCGAAGCCAAGGGTCCCGCCGGCTATGTCACCGACCTGTCATTGTTGGAGAATCGGTTTCAGTTCCGCAGGCATATTCAGTCGCTCAAGACGCGCTGAGGATTGGGTCAGCGTCGTTCTGATCGCAATCGAAATGCATAACTGTAAGGAGGCTCCCATGTCCCTCGTCTTGGCGAACCTGCTCGAGGAACTTATTGCCGGCCGGCTGCGGGTCGTGGATCTGACGCAGCCGGTGACTCCGCAGACGCCCTTGCTGCCGCTGCCATCGCAGTGGAACAACACGCCCGCGTTTAGAATCTGGGAATTGTCGCGATACGACGAGCGCGGTCCCGCCTGGTACTGGAATGGGTTCGAGACCGGCGAGCACACCGGTACCCATTTCGACGCTCCGGTCCACTGGATTTCTGGGAAGGATCTTCCGGACAACACGGTGGACCGCATCCCCCCGGCGAAATTCGTCGGTCCTGCTTGCGTGATCGACATCAGTGACGATGCGACAAAAAATCCAAACTATCTGCTGACGCCAGAGCGTGTCCGGCAGTGGGAAGAACAGCACGGCCGTATCCCGGCGGGTGCGTGGGTTCTTTTGCGTACGGACTGGTCGAAGCGGACAGATCCGAAGAGCTACATCAACCTGAAAGAGAACGGACCCCACACGCCGGGATTAGCCAAGGAAACCTCCGCGCTCCTCGCCAATGATCGGGACGTGCTGCGCGTCGGCGTGGAAACGGTGGGGACCGATGCCGGCCAGGCCGCCACGTTCGATC
>VFSW01010318.1_pt1 | contig 13250 bp, 9 predicted proteins | sample 5358111 | NCBI WGS metagenome assembly VFSW01 (sample SAMN11554181, study PRJNA540505) | mine drainage metagenome | isolation source: sediment from site ElyBrook_90M | place: USA: Ely Copper Mine, Vershire, VT | collected 2017 | reverse complement strand
GCGCGCGCGATCGCATCCAATTCAATACGGTCGGAAACTTCATCTACTGCGTCGCCGATCTGTTGCGATAATTCAGGCTGCGCCGCTTCAAGCTTGGCCCGCACGGATTGTGACGCTTTTTTTATGAGTTGCCGGAATAAATGTACCGGTATTCCGTCACGCTCTCCGACGCGGATCGCAAGCTCGTCGTCGGCATTTGATCGTTCCACAAGTTTCGAAAACCCGAAGTTGGAAAACCGGGCGGCGCGGTTCTGTACCGTACTTATCAGCACCTGTCGGTCGCCGCGCTCGACCAGGACATCTGTCACAATCTCGCTTAAGTGACTGCGCCGCGAGATCGCGAGCATGTGGCCCTGTCCTTTGGTTCTCGCATTCTCGACCAGGTCGGCATCGTCAAGCCGCTCCGACTGGCTAAGAACCGGCGCGGCGACGTTGACGACATCGTCAAACGCCAGGTTTCGAATTATCCGTGGCGGCGCATTGCGGATCGGCGCCAGACGAATGGCAAGCAAGGTCCGCGCCGACTGCTCGATCTCTGCTGCCAGACGCATGATGACGTCGTCAAACAGCTCGATCTGCCGCTCCGAAAGCTCGTCAGCTTCGACGATGAAGAGATCCGTAACGTGGCGCAGCATTTCGGCGCGACGGCCGGGAGAGCCATGCGCGAGGGCGCTGTCGATCTCGCCGCCAAGGCTGAACTCAGCGCCCATCGGCCGTACCGTGACCGGATCGCGTGCTGAGCCGGGTGTATCGGTGGCTGGCGGGCCAACCGGTGCCATCCGTCGCGCATTGCAAGCCAAAATGGCTGTGAATTGGTCTAATCAAAGCGGAGTCCCCGAAACATCCTCCATGCACTACGTAAATTTCAGGTTTAAGCGGCCGCTTTTTATCCTCAGGCTTTCCCCAAATGTTTGATGGGTTGCTGGAGCGCGGCGCTTCCGTCCGGCTCTCAAGACTTGTCAGGGAAGACCCCGTAGGTTGCAAAAGCCGTTAAAGGCCGGCGGCCTGGTTACGACTGGCGCGGCCGACGTTAATTGCGTGCCGGTCCGAGATGGCGTGCGGCGACCTGACGACTAAGGCTCAAGCGCCTACGAACTAAGCCCCTTTGACATCGCGCGTACGGTTGGGCAGAGATGTTGAGGGCTTCAGGTTAAGAGATTGACGCGGGGGTCATGACCAAATCGGTACTCGGGATCATTGGCGGCTCCGGCATTTACGACCTGCCGGGCCTCGAAAAAGTTCGGTCGCAGAGGGTCAAGAGTCCCTGGGGCGAGCCATCGGCCCCTTTGCGCATCGGCGAGATCGCGGGCTTGCCGGTCGTGTTCCTGTCACGTCACGACAAGGGGCATGTGCATTCGCCCTCGGATATCAACTACCGCGCCAATATCGACGCGCTCAAACGGGCCGGTGTCACCGACCTCATCTCGTTGTCGGCGTGCGGCTCGTTCAAGGAAGAGTTGCCGCCCGGCACCTTCGTGCTGATCGATCAATTCGTCGATCGCACCCACAAGCGGGAGAGCTCATTCTTCGGACGGGGCTGCGTCGCTCATGTGTCGATGGCGCATCCGGTCTCGCCGCGCTTGCGCATCCACCTCGCCGAAGCCGCCATGACCGAGAACATCAACGTCGTGCGCGATGGCACTTATGTGTGCATGGAGGGGCCGCAGTTCTCGTCGCTTGCCGAGAGCCTCACCTACAAAAATCTCGGCTACGCTGTGATCGGCATGACCAACATGCCGGAGGCCAAGCTCGCTCGCGAGGCCGAAATTTGCTACGCGACCGTCGCCATGGTGACGGACTTCGACTGCTGGCATCCTGACCATGACGCCGTCACCGTGCAGGACATCATCAAAGTTTTGATGGCCAATGCGGACAAGGCCAAACGGCTGGTTGCGCGGCTGGCCCGGGATTTTCCCCGCGAGCACGAGCCTTGTCCGATCGGTTCCGACCGGGCGCTCGACAACGCCTTGATCACGGCGCCTGAAGCGCGCGATCCGAAGCTGCTTAAAAAACTTGACGCCATAGCGGGCAGGATACTCAAGACAGCGGCACCGAAGGCATCGAAGCGCGGCCGGAATAATAAGCGCTGACGGGCCGGCAAAAATCCGCTATGGCGGCGCCGCACGGCTGCCAATTCCGCGCGCAGGATCGATTAACGCGAAATTTCTCTCCCGATCGTAGGGTATTCACGAGCCGGTGCGATACGCCGGACCTTGCGCGCGGCGCAGGCGTCGGTAAGGCATACTGCCCGAACCGCGCGGCCGCGAGCGGGCGTGGCGAAAGGACGGGCAAATGGCGCGACCGATCATTCCACTGATCATGTGCGGCGGCGCCGGCACGCGGCTGTGGCCAGCCTCGCGCGAGGGGCGTCCCAAGCAATTCCTGCCGCTCTTTGGCCCGCTTTCCACTTTTCAGGAGACCATGCGCCGCGTCGCCGATCCGGCGCTGTTCGGCCGGCCGATCATCGTGACCAATCACCTGTACAGGTTCCTGGTCGCGGAACAGCTCGGGGAGATCGCGGTCAAGGCCGATATTTTACTCGAGCCGATGCGCCGCGACTCTGGCCCTGCGATCGTTGCCGGCGCGGCATTCGCCTTTAATCGCGACGGCGATCCCGTCGTTGTTGCGCTCGCCGCCGATCACGTGGTCACCGATCCGGCGGCTTTCGCCAAGGCCTGCAGCACGGCGAGCGATGCCGCGGAGAATAATCGCATTGTTACGTTCGGCGTGCGCCCCACCCGCGCGGCGACCGAGTACGGCTACATTCGCGTCGGTGCGGCGATCGAGCCCGGCGTTTTCGCGATTGATAAATTCGTCGAGAAGCCCGATGCAAACACCGCCGAGCGCTACGTTGCCGAAGGCTATTTGTGGAACTCGGGTAACTTCATGTTCCGGGCCGGATCGCTGCTGGACGAATTTCGCGGTTTCGAGCCGACCAGCGCTGCGGCAGTGACAGCCGCGGTCGCAGGCGCTGGCGACGACCTCGGTTTCGTTACACTCGACGCGGAAGCATTCGCGCGCGCGACGACGAAGTCGATCGACTATGCGGTGATGGAGCGCACCACGCGCGCCGCGGTCATCCCGGTCTCTTATGGCTGGTCCGATGTCGGCTCGTGGAACGCTGTCTGGGAGCTGTCGGAGCGCGACGCTGCCGGCAATGCGGCGCGCGGCCCGGCCGCCTTTGTCGACAGCCGCGGTTCGTATGCGGCTTCCGACAAGCAACTCGTGGCGCTGTATGGCGTCGACAATCTGATCGTGGTCGCGACTGACGATGCCGTGTTGGTGGCGCGGCGGGATGACGGCGACGGCCTGCGCCGGCTGGTCAAGCAGGTCAAGGAAGTCGCTCCCAAACTGACCGAAGAACATTTGAAAGTTCACCGGCCCTGGGGCTCGTACCAGTCGGTCGATCAGGGCAATCGCTTCCAGGTCAAGCGTATCGTGGTCAAACCGGGCGGACGGCTGTCGCTGCAATTACACCACCATCGGGCCGAACACTGGGTCATTGTCCGCGGCACGGCGAAAGTGACGATCGGAAATGATATCAAGATCGTCCATGAGAACGAGTCGATCTACATTCCAAACGGCGCCCGACACCGGCTGGAAAACCCCGGGAAAATCGATCTGGAGTTGATCGAGGTGCAGACCGGCAGCTATCTCGGTGAAGACGACATCGTGCGTATCGAGGACGACTACCACCGATCGTGATCGCGTGTACTTCGGGGAGCCGAGCGCTCGTCCAAAAATACCTGCGCGCTGCCGGCGGCAGACCCAGGCTCGGGTGCCGGCGCAATTGTTGAACAATCGCCGCTGCAAGCGCTAATTCGGCCTTCCGGATTGAACCTCCGCGCCATTCGTCGCGACTAACCCGGCGACGCTAACAGCGTCGTCATGACGAAGAGGAGTCTGCTCATGCGCAAGCTTTTGTGTCTTTTCTCGGCTGTTGGAATGACGGCTGCCTTGCTTTGTAGCAGCGCGCAGGCCTGGGATAATTGCGGTCACGGAATGCACCGCAACTATGCCGGATATTGTGTGTCAAACTACGGCCGGGCATCCGGTTGCCCCTACGGCTATCATCTTGGCTGGAACGTTCAAGCCTGCGTGCCGAACTGACGAAGGCGGCTGCGCGGGGCGCTACGACTCCCCATGCAACCGCAACGGCGCACTGCGAGGAGACCTGCCATTCCGCAACTTTCGTCGGACGCGCTTGGACGCGAAGTCAAACGCGAGCGTCCTGTGTCGTGCAGCGGTTACTTCATATAAAGCCGGCGCTCGGCGGCGAGGCCGGGGATTGCGCGGTGTGAAACGCCAATTGTCGTTTGAAAACATCTTTCGGCCGAAGTCAGAAATTGATTGAAGGCGTGACTTACCAGTTCCTCGACATCGTTGCCGGCATTTTCGTTGCGCAACTCCTTGGCAAGAATCTCCGCGGCACGCTCCCGAATGTCCGCAAAAACCGCGCGCACATTTTGCGTGTTCAAGGAGCGGGTCCTTTCAAGTTCACCGACGCGCTTCCGCAACAGCTCCAATTGCAGCGAAGAAAATTGCGGGTTCATGTAATCGCGTAGCGCGGCAATAAGCATCAGAGCGGCGCTGGTGACTGCTCCGTCATAGGCCTTTGATCGTCCGTTGGCGGTGAACCTGGTCACTTTTGACATCAGGGGCGTTTCAAAGTTACGGCCGTCTTGGCGATCGTACCGGCACAAAGCACAGGGGGCGGTCTTTCAGCCGGCGCCGAAAGCGTCACCACGGAGTAGCCTTTAACCGATGCGCCTGTTCTCCTGACAAATGCCGGTGTCAGCGGGAGAACGGCCTGAAACGGAAATGGCGGGGAGCACACCTCGCGCGCGCTTGGCGAAAGCAGCATCTATCTCGTCCGTAATCCTGGAAAACGGTCGCAGAGCGCTGTGCCCCAATAACTGCTGATAGGTAAAATTACAGGGTTAACCGATGGTTAAGATCAAGCTGTCGGCCGCGAGCGCGCGTTGGCTGGTCGGACAACATCCCGCCGGGATGTCCTTGCCGACATCGAAGGCCGCATCAGCGGTCGTGATTTCAAAATGTGGCCGTGGCGGTATGCTGTCATTGAAGTTGTGCTACTGCTTTAGTCTTTCCTCAGCCATCACCACCATGAACGGGCTTTTATGCGTATCCTCCTAACTGGAATCAGGGGTCAGGTCGGCGGAGCGCTGGTTCCCCGTTTGCAAGGTTCCGGTACGATTATGGCTGTCGACGAGTCGGTGCTCGACTTCGTGCGACTTGCTGATATTTCCAGCACATTGGATCGCCTAAAGCCGGATTTGATTATCAATCCCGCCGCTTACACGGCCGTCGATAAAGCCGAAAGCGAGCCCGATCTGGCGTTGCGCGTAAACGGCGAGGGTCCGGCCATTGTCGCGCAATGGGCCGCCGTTCACGGCGTGCCGCTTATTCATTTTTCGACCGACTATGTATTCAACGGGGCGGGTGAGCGGGCTTGGCGTGAGGACGACGAAGGTCAGCCATTGTCGGTCTATGGCAGCAGCAAGCTCGCCGGTGAAAATGCTGTTCGCGCCGCGGGAGGGAGCTTTCTCATTATCCGCACCTCATGGGTCTACGCGGCGCAGGGGACGAATTTTCTGCGAACCATCAGCCGTCTGGCTCGGGAACGCAAAGAGCTCCGTATTGTTGCCGATCAGATTGGTGCGCCGACAACCGCTGCAGTGCTTGCCGATAGCGTCATTGCGATGCTTGCCCCGGGCCTTGACGTATTCCGTGCCCGCTGCGCCGAAGCCAAGGGAATTGTCCATCTCACGACGTCGGGTGAAACCAGCTGGCATGGTTTCGCCTCTGCGATCGTCGACGGCCTGAAGGCGCGAAACGTCAACCTCGCCGTCGAACAGGTTTTGCCGCTTGCAACCGAGCAATACCCCACCCCGGCGAGGCGTCCGCGCAACTCCCGGCTCGATCTGACACGTTTGAAAGCGGTCTTTGGATTGGCGACGCCGCATTGGCGTGATGCCCTTGCACCGGAACTCGACGCGCTGGCGCAGGAGTTAGCCACGCCGGCGCAGGGCGGCCGCGGTCAAGTTTAGCCTTCCGACTCGACGAAGGAGTCGCCGCGCGCGCGCCGCAACACGCGTTTCTGGGTGCAGCGCGGTTTCGCCGGTTTTTGGTCCGGGTGCTGTGCTTCTCCTTCGCGGAGCAGAGTCATCGTCTGTGGCAAAGAAATAGTTTGCAAATCGAATTGTTCGACCGCGGTGCGCCGGGCCGCCGCGCGCATCGATTGAAATCGGCGCGGCTGCGCCAGTGCTTCGATTGCTCTGTTCGCCAATTGCTCGTGATCAAAGAACGGCACAAGCATGCCATTTTCGCCATTGATGACTTCGCCTACCGGCGTGGTATCCGACCCGATCACTATGCAACCACAGCTCAGCGCCTCGATACAGGACCAGGACAACACAAACGGATAGGTCAAATAGACGTGCGCCGACGATATCTGCAACGCTTTCAGATAGTCGCGATAAGCCAGCCGCCCGGTGAAATGTACTCTGTTGGCGTCTATCCTGTCGCCCACCTCATTGAGAAAGATCGACTTCCAGGTCTGGCCTGCCGGCGGTGCAGCGCCATAGTAGGTGCGGTCTTCGCCGATCACCAGAATTTGGGCGCGCGGTCGTTGGCTCAAGATCTTGGGCAGCGCCCGCATGAAAACGTGAAAACCGCGCAGCGGCTCGAGCGTTCGCGCGACGAAGGTCACAACTTCGTCCTCGCGCCGCAACGTGCGGCCCGAACGCAAACGCAACGCCGCCTCCGCCGACGGTCTGACGGCCTTGGTATCCACGCCCTCGTGTATCACCCTGATTTTGGGCTGATAAATCTCCGGATACGTCGAACGTTGCCAAAGGGTTGGCGATAGTCCGGCATCGCATTCGGAAAGCGCAAGCAGCGTCGCGGCATTCTTCAGATGAAGCGCCACATCGCCATCAGCACCGATTTGCGGAAACTCCGGATCGAAGCCGACATCGCGTCCTTCGGTTCCGTAAAAAAATTCGCAATACAGCACGATCCGCGCGCGGGGAAATATGGTTCGCAACGGCAGCGTTTCGCCCCAGCCGGGATGGGCCACAATCACGTCGGGCGCAAACCCGGACGACACCAGCGACGTCAGTACATACAGGACCTGCTCGGCACGGTGGCACTCGAGATCAAAGCGCCGTGCGAACGGATGCGTCGCTGCAACGTCGATCCGGTTCATGCTGTATTTGAGGAGACGCACCCCAGGCACCGGTCGAGCGCTGGCGGAGCCGACGGCGACGACCGTCACGTTAGGGTCGTCCGCCAGCGCCTGTGCGATATGCCGAAACTGTCCGGGAAAATTGTTATGGACGAACAGGATATTCATACATTCGCACTATCCGACCAAGCTTCGACTTGGTCAATCAGAACCGTCACGCCAACTTAGCGCAAGCGATGGACCATCGGCCGCAATAGCGCAGTGCTCGGCCCGAGCTTGGCAATGATCGCCGCAGCCGGCGTCGCTAGGCGACGTTAGCCAGCTTCGTCTCGGCGAAGGTGCGGTCGAACTCAATCTCAGCTACCGGCACGGGCCGCTTGAAGAAATATCCCTGCAAAGAGGTCACGCCCGCCAATCGCAACAACCGGCATTGATCGGCGGTTTCCACTCCTTCGGCCGTTGTTGCGATGTTGAGATTATTCGCAAGCGTCAATGTCGCCGAAATAATTGCGGCGCAATCTGCGCGCTTGGTCAGGTTTTGGGTAAACGACTTATCGATTTTGATCCGGTCGAACGGGAACATCGTCAGATGGCTGAGTGATGAATAGCCGGTGCCGAAATCGTCGAGCGCGATAGCGATACCGAGGCTTTTAAATCGCTGAAAGGCCGGCAAGCATTCCGCCGCCGACTCGATAAGCGCGGTCTCGGTCATTTCGAGTTCGAGCCGCTGCGGTGCGAGGCCGGATCGGGTCAGCGCCGACCCCCCTAGCGCGGGCAAATACGTCTTGCGGAAGTGGACCGGGGACAAATTGCCGGCCACTTTGCCGTCGGCCGGCCAGTTGACCGCGTCGGCGCAGGCGGTCGCGAGTACCCACTCGCCGATCTCGGCGATTTGTCCGGTTTCTTCGGCAAGCGGAATAAACCTGTCCGGATAGATTACGCCCCTGGTTGGATGCCGCCAGCGCAGCAATGCCTCGGCGGCGCAAATTTTTAGGGTCTTGGCGTCGACAATCGGCTGATAGACCAGCTCGAGTTCGTCTTGCTGAAGGGCCCGGCGCAGATCGCTTTCGAGTGCGAGCCGCTCGCCGGCGGCCGCTCCCATTTCAGGATCAAAGAACCGATAACCGTTGCGGCCGTCGGACTTGGCGCGGTAAAGCGCCATATCGGCCATCTTCAAGAGTCCATCGGGGTCGGTGCCCTGCTCAGGCGCCAAGGCAATGCCAATGCTGGTGCCGATGTTGAACTCGTGGCCCTCTATGCTGAATGGTTCGGCAATGATCTGGATGATGCGCTGTGCGAGTTTGGCCGCCGCGGGCCTTTGGTCAATCTCGCCCGATTGGATGATAGCGAACTCGTCCCCGCCATGCCTCGCCAGGACGTCGGTTTCGCGCAACGATGCTTTTAGACGCGTTGCTACTTCGCGCAACAGCGCGTCGCCCGCGGAATGACCCAGGGTATCGTTGACGTGCTTGAATCGATCGAGATCCAACAGCAGCACGGTGAAGGGACTTCCCCATCGGCGCTGTCGTGCCGCGGCCTCGTCAATCTTGTGGGTCACGGTCGCCCGATTGGCCAAGCCGGTCAGCGCATCATGATGCGCCATAAAGGCGATGTGCTGCTCCGACTTGCGGCGCTCGGTAACGTCATCGATGACGGTGATCAGGAATTTAGCGTCGCCTTGCGAGTCGCGGATAACGATTCGATTGGTGGCCTGAATGAGAAGCCCGCGCGCCGGCGTTTCGACTTCATATTCTTCGCAGCTTACACCGCTACCGCTTCTCAGAGTGGCGCCGTCAACATTGGAAATGAGCCCGGCATAATCGCTGGCGTAGATATCAAAGACGGTTTTGCCGATCAGCTGCTCTTGCGACACACCGATCATCGCCTCACAGGCCCGGGTGGTGAGCAGAAACTGGCCGGTTTTCGCATCCTTGACAACGACTGCGACCGGGATGTTTTGAATGATGGATTGCAAAAACTGCTTGGTCTCGGACAGCTCCTGTTCGGCGCGCCGTTGATCGGTAATGTCCTCGTGGGTGGCGACCCAGCCGCCCCGCTCCATCGGTTCGTGAACGACCCGGATAAGTCGCCCGCCAGCGCGCCAATTGATCGTGGTGTTTTGCTGATCCGGAGGCGAGCCCGGCAATGTTGAATGTAACTGTCGGACGATGCCTTCACCGCCTTCGCTCGTGAGAATGCCCATCCGCACGCAATAGGAAACGATTTGATCGTACGAGGTCCCAGGTTGAAGCAATTCTTCCGGCAGCATGTACATCTTGGCGTAGAGACGATTGCACACGACCAGATGGTTTTTGCTGTCAAACATGCACAATCCCTGAGACATGTTTTCCGCCGCGGCATTAAACCGCGCACTTTGCTCGGCGATGTCACGTTGGCGATTGAGTTCAGCTTCGGCTAGCAGGCGAGACCTGCCGGCCTCGATGACCTCATTGCGCGCGGCGTTGAGGCGCTGTTGTTGTTTCCAGGACCGGGCAAGGAGACCGGTGCCGACGATAACCAAAGAGATCAAGGTGAGGGCCAGGGCTCCCATCGTGATTGCGGTGGTACGCCAGCCGGCAAACGCGGTCGCCTCGCTCCGAGTAGCAATCACCGCGAGCGGATAATCGTGAAGGCGATAGGCGGCGGCAATACGTGATTGATGATCTACCGGACTGACGGCGCGGGACACCGCAGATCGCGAATTTGCAAGCCCCGAAAGAGTGGTGACCGGCGTTTTCATGCCGATCGTTCCCGCAGCGGGAAAGCGGGCAAGCAGCGTGCCATCCTGCCGCATCAGCGTGACTGCGTAGCCTTCTCCCGGTGAGGTCGATCGGAAGAGCTCTGCAAAATATTCCAGTCGGATGGCGGCGAACACCAGGCCGCGGAACGTGTGGTCGTCTCCCCAGATCGAACGGGCAATGATAACCACCCAGGTAGCGCTTGCGTTAGCCTGGATGGGACTGCTGATGAATGAGGTTATTGCCGGGTTCGCGCTCAATTCCGTGAAATATTCACGTTGCGAAAGGTCTACCGTAGCGCTCGGCCAGTCACGCGAGAGGTTCAACCGAACTCCCTTGGCGTCGAGGAATCCAAGCGCGTCGATTTGCGGCAGCCCCGACATTTTCTCCTTGAGGAAGATGTAGTGCTCGCGGTTCGAAAGCTCGCTCAGATCGCCGGCTAAAACTTCTGGCTGAAATCTTTCGGCGACGCTTGCCAGGACCAAGTCGACGGATTGGATCGTTCGTTCGGCCAACTCGGAGAGCGTGAGGCTCTGACGGAGAAGATTGGTCTGGGTGTCGCTCAGGGTCTTTTGGTGAAACAGCGTCAGCGCCAGCGCATCGGCTCCAATTATTGCTCCAATGATGACGCCTGCCGCGATATAAAGGCTCCGTCGGCGTCGCCGAGTGTACTTTGGGCTAAAGGAAGCGGGGTCCATTTTGGCTTCCTAAAAATGCGCCGCCGCCAAGGCCGAGATCGGCGAAGCCGCGTCCTGCTCACACTATGAAGAAGTTGTGATGATGCAGCTGCGCGGCCGTAAAGTGCGTGAGCGTGATCGTGTCCGCAGCGTCGTAAGTGATAACAGTGTGGGAGCCAATCGTTGCCACACTGTCCAGCACCTGGTGATAGTTCGCAAACAAGCTGGTCGGAAATTCGATCACGTCGTGCGAGTTGAAGTTTTTGATTGTCTCGTTGCCGAAGTTTGGCGCAAACATGAACGTATCGGTCCCAGCGCCGGCATCCAGCTTGTCGCCGGGGCCACCAAACAGCCACTGATGGCCGGAACCGGCAATGGCGGTCATGTTGCCGGCGCCGGCATTAAGAACGGTGGTGGCTTTGCCGGCTTCGATCGTGCTGTTACTGGGGCCGGTGATATAATGATCGCTGGTGACGAGAACGGTCAGATATGAATTGGCCGAAGCGCCTTGGTTGTCGGAGACGGCGTAGCCAAACGTATCCATGGCAACGCCCCCCTGACTGCGAACTCCGGCAGCATGGTCGTTGTAGTAGGTGTAACTGCCATCGGCGTTGAGCAACAGCTCGCCAAACTGGCCGGCGACCCATGAACCTACATTGGCGGCAGAGCCGTTGACTGAGCTGACGATCAGCGGGGCGCCGGGATTGGAGTCCGACGCATTGGCCAGAACGCCGTTCGCGGGAATCGACGTGCCGCCCATGTCAGTGACGTGCCCAGACGTGGGTGGAGCAGTCACCAGCGGAGACGGCCCCGACAAGCCAGGGCTTGAAGAGGCTAGGCTCGAAGACGGCGGGCTTGAAGAGGGCGGGCTTGAAGAGGCCGAATCCCACCCAAGCAGGTTCATGACGGTAATGTCGGACGCGGTAACAGGATTTAGCGCACCTGGATTGCTGTATGCAGAGTACGAATTATTTCCCACGCTTGCGGCCCAATCGCCGAAATCGCCTTCTGGATTGGTGTTGAAGTTGCCGAGATTGGTGTAGCCGCCATCAGGCGAGAAGTAGCCGGGGGTCGTGCCCGCGAAGTCGGGAACGCTAGGCGCTGAGTAATGAAACAAATCGAGTGCGGTATAGCCGGCGGCGCCGGCAAAATTCGCGCCGTCCAGTATCTGCCGGCCCATGATCTCGGAAAACTCATGAGCGACGACGCCGAAGAAGTCGTATTGCGATCCAGGCACCGTGCCGGAACTATTGCCGACGTTATAGTCAAGGTACGGAACGTTGGTGAAACCGACATAGCCATCGATGCCGCCACCGCCGGCCAGCCCTAAAGCCTGGGCTTCCGCTGTCGGGATCCAGTACTGGCCGTTCACCGGACTGGTCGCCGACAAGCTCGCGGCCGCGGCGGTATCGCCGATGGCGTTGGCATTGTTTGCAAGCGCCGCCTGGAGCTGGGAATAGGAGACCGACGTCATGTTCGCCTGGTTTTCACCAAGGGCGCCGGGCTGCACAGCCTGGCCATCGATTTCGCCGTAGCCGACGTCGATCGTGATTGTGACAGGCGTACTGAACTGCGATTCGTAAAAATTGACGACGTTGGCGATTGTCTGGGTAAAGCCCGCCGGCGCGCTGGCGACGCTTGCATCGTAGACGACGTTGATCACCAAGCCCTGGCCGTTGCCCGCGCTGGTGACGCCGGGGACGCTGCCGGAGCTGCCGCTTGCGGCTGTACCCGCGGCAGCAAGGGCGTACCCAGTGCCGAGGTCACCGTTCCAAGGCTCCAGAACCGGTGTTCCGGCGCTCTGTGGAGAAGCGTTGGCAGTTTCCGGTTTCGGGCCGCCGCCGATGACGACATTATTCTCGATCGGGCTGGCTTGATGAAGCTCGCTCTCTTCGGTTGCATTCGCCGCGAAGTTTGCGAGCGAAATGATGCTCGCTCCGGCATCGATCGCATCGGCCCAATGGGCGCCCGCGCCGCCGGGGGCGGTGTCGAGAATGCTCGGGCCGTTGTATTGAAATGAGTTCGACGCGGCGCTGCTGAATGTCACCTCGGCGTTCGGCGCCGAGTTGTCGGCGAACATGTCGGAAACAGCGGCAAAGCTGTCCGTCGCCGCGTGAACGCCGTCTTCCGCACCGAGACCGATATGCACCGGGCCGTCGGCGTTGAACCAGAAACTATCCGAATTGGCTAACGCCGCGCCTGCGTCATGATCGTCGTTCGAGCCGATCGAAGTGGCTGAAGTCGATAAAGCGGCGTCGTCCGCGGTTCCGAAGGACCGGTCCTCAGACGATAAACCGCTGGAGGACAGCTGGTGCGTTGTATCCTCGAACGCAAAGCCGCTGTTGGGCAGCTGGTGTGCCGCGTCCTCGAACGTAGAGCTTATGTTGGAGAGCTGGTGTGTCGCGTCTTCAAGCGAAGCGCCGACGTTGGACGGGTGGTCGGCGTTCGGCGCCGCGCAGAATGAGATGTCAGCCGCGCGATCGTGTGCCGCGATGTCGTCGGCAGCTGCGTCAGAAGCGTGTACCGCCACGGCTTCGATGAAGCCGATCAAGACGGTCATCGCCGCGCCGACCAGCCCAATGTCCCGAACACGCCCAGCCCATGAAATGAAACTGGACTACGCTA
>VFSW01010317.1_pt1 | contig 13252 bp, 12 predicted proteins | sample 5358111 | NCBI WGS metagenome assembly VFSW01 (sample SAMN11554181, study PRJNA540505) | mine drainage metagenome | isolation source: sediment from site ElyBrook_90M | place: USA: Ely Copper Mine, Vershire, VT | collected 2017 | reverse complement strand
AGCGCGCATGGTTTGGGACCATGAGGTCGCCGGTTCGAATCCGGCCACCCCGACCAAGCGAACGGCGCATCTGTACGAGTGATGTAGATGCTGCGCACGGCGAAGCGTGCAGGTTTTTCATCTCTGTTCGATTGTTCAAGTCGGGTCAGTTCTCCCCAATGCTCAGCGGCCGAATGTAGGTTTTCTGGCTACTGACGGTCTCGCGCCAATAACCTCTTCGGCGCCTCATTGATGCCGTTATGATACAAACAATGACCGCATTCACTTGCGAGATCTTACCGGAGGGCTGCTCCATGGACGAGAGGTCTGCCTCACAGCAGATAGACGACATCATCAGGAAGACCAGTGACTGGCGGGGCGAGAAACTCGCTCATCTGCGCGCGCTTATCAAAGAAGCCGCCCCTGCCGTGGTCGAGGAAGTGAAGTGGAAGAAGCCGTCTCGACCCGAGGGTGTCCCTGTGTGGGCTCATGGTGGAATCATCTGCGTCGCCGATACGCTCAAGAACGCCATCAGGTTGACCTTCCCCAAGGGTGCGCAGCTGATCGATCCAAAGAAGCTCTTCAATGCGCGCCTGGAGAGCAGCTCCGTCCGCGCCATCGACTTCCGCGAGGGAGAACCCCTCGATGAGGCAGGCTTACGGGCGCTCATCCTTGAAGCTGTGGAGCTGAATCAGTCAAAAGCAAAGTAGCCCTCAGCGCATGAGGGCTACCATTCATGATGTCCGTTTTGAGCGTTTGTTGAGGACATACTGTACCGACGGGCTAATTTGCTTATCCGTGCGGTGAATGCATCCAATCCAACAGCAAGGCCGGCGCATGCCCTCTTTGAGTTCTGTGCGCACTCGCTCGACATGCTGTTGTCTCGTTTCCGGCTTCTTTACGGAGATGGTCCAGCATATCCATTCATTGCGCGCAAGCGGCGTCAGATCCTCCCATACCGCGAGCGCCTCCGCGTCAGAAGTGAGGGTTTCCCGCAAGTCTTCTGGCAATTCGTGGACAACACCGCCGGAGATTTCATTATTGGTCATATACAGCGTGGCCCTCTCTCGCAAGGAATGCAGAAGCGAATAGCGTCTCCAAGCTGTCCTCTTTGCCTATCTTTTCCAGTACCGAATTGTAGCACGTCATGATAGAGCGGCTGGACCAGGCCATGCCCCGTGGCGCCAAGAGATCAACCCAGCCCTGGAACAGAGTGACTAGCTCTAGCGCTTCGCCAGCTCGTGCTTCGGTGTCCTGGCCCTGAAGGCAGCGATACGCTGCGCAGCGTCCCTGGCGCTGAGACGATGCGACTACCGCTTGGGCGTGGGTTCGGTGAACGCTGGTGGGATAGACGCCGCCTTCCTCCCCCTTCTCCCCCGTCTCCGCACGCTGGGCCGCGTGGGCCGCGTGGGCCGCAGGGACGTGAGGACACTGTGACGCCGCACGTTCCCCCAGTGACGCGGCTGTAAGTCGCGGCGTCTACGCTGCACTGTGGGGCCGTGCGCCCCGGGAGCGCGATCTTCTCCAGCGCCGGTACAGCCGATGCGTAAGGTCGCCTCTACGAGAACGGAGATGCGTTATGTCGGTCATGACACCACAGTCGCCGCCTGAATTGCGCCAGTCTACGCAAGCGTATTCGCAAGAATATCCGCAGCGACATGAGGACCTGACGCCCGAGAACCGGCGCAATCGCCGGCTCGTCATCGGCGCCATTCTGATGTTGTTTGGCGTCGTCATGTTGATAGAGACTCTCACCGCCTGGTCACTTCTGCCAACCCTCGTCACCCCCCTGCTCGGCCTGACATTCGCTGTGTGGGGCAGCGTGACGCGACGCGCTGGCCTGATCATCCCCGGCGGCATCTTGCTCGGAGTGGGCATCGGCGCCATGTTGGCCGCGCAGGGCCTCACGCCAGCTGGAGGAACTGTGGAAGGCGCGATTGTGGTCTTGTGCATCGCGCTCGGCTTCGTGATCATCACGCCACTCACCTGGGCGTTCACTGATCACGCACACTGGTGGGCGCTGATTCCAGGCGGCGTGCTGACGTTCGTTGGTGTGAGCTTGCTCGCCGGTGAAACGGGCGTGCAGGCGCTAATCTGGCTCGGCAGGCTCTGGCCCATCGCGCTGATCATCGGCGGGGCCATCATGCTCTGGAACGTCGTTCGCAGGCGCTAAGGATGTGAGATCATGGAAACCCCAACCGTACCCCAAACCGCTGAAAGCGCGCGTGAGAGTGAGCCGCGCTCGGCCCCAGCGCTGACCGATACCCCTCCATCAGGAGGGTACAACACCAGCGCTGCGCCGCCGTACCAGCCGCCGTATGGGCCGCCGTATGGGCCTTCTCAGCCCGCTCCGAGGTCGCCGCGCAATCACACTCCCTGGATCGTCGGCGGGGTGGTAGCGGTAGTGCTGTTGATCGGGCTGATCGCGACGTTGCTCATTGCGCTGGTCTACGGGCTGACACTGGGCGTTGGCTCCAGCACGATGCGATCGAGCGTATCCACGCAGACACTCCAGGTCCAGGGCACGCCGACCGTTACCGTCACAACGGCGGCTGGCGCCGTCCATATCACCACGGGCGCCGCATCAGCGGTGACTGTGCAGGTCACGAAGCATGTCCGCGCGGTGGATGGCCCAACGGCGCAGCGGGCATTCGACAGTATGCGCGCCAACATCACACAGCAGGGTAACACCGTCACGATCACGAGCGACTTCTCCCCCGCCCTGATGCAAGCGCGCTCTGTTGATTACGCAATCACGTTGCCGGCGGGTAGTGTAGTGCGGGCTAACGTCTCGGCAGGCAACATCGATGTCACGAACACCACCGGTCCACTCGCGCTGACCACCAGCGCGGGCAATGTGACGGTGACGAATGTGCGCTTTGGCCAAGGCTCATCCTTGAGAGCAAGCGCGGGCAACGTCAACGCCTCTGGCAGCATCGCGCCAGGCGCCTTCCTCGATATTCAGGTCAGCGCTGGCAACGCGACGCTGGATCTGCCTGCGACGACGGCCACACACCTCACCGCTGGCGTCAGTGTGGGGAACCTGACGATTACGGGCTTCCCAGTTTCAGTCAGCAAGAACGGCCTTACCGGGCGCTACGCATCCGGCGACACCGGTCCCAATCCCCAGGGTTCGGTGAACGTGACCGTCTCCACTGGGAATCTGATCATCGCGGCGCGATAAGGAGTGAGGCTCACTACCGCGCCTGACGAACGGCCGGGCGAGACGAGGCGCAGCCGAGCAGGGAACACCATCCCTGCTCGGCCTTTGTCGACACTCCGGACCGCCGTGATGGGCTGCGATACCTCTGTGACCGACATCCAGCCATGCGTGATGGCTCTGTGAGGTCACCTGGGTACCATTACCCTACAGCGGTGGGATCGGCCCTAGCGATCTTTGGCGTGGCCGTCTCTCTCAGGCTGCGGAAATATCAGGCACGACGTTTCTCCATCGTGTCTGTTACAGGCATGGCGGCGCTCGCCGTCAAGCGCCAGCCCTACGCTATTGGAGGCGCCGCATGCGTCAATCACCCACCACCTCGCCTACCATCGCGAGCATCCTCACGCCGCTCATCCTCGTGCTCCTGCCGGTGGCCACTGGCGTCGGCCTGTTCGCGACTGGCCTCTATCGGGACACGGCATGGATGATCCCGCAGGCGCGGGGCCAGGACCTGGTGAGCCTGATCGTGGCCGAGACGCTCCTGCTCGTCGCGTTCATCTGGGCCACGCTCTGGTCCAGACAGCGAGGCGTCACGGCGCGCCTGCTCTGGATGGGAGCGCTGGCCTACGTGCTCTACACCTACGCCATGTACAGCTACACGACCTACTTCAATGCCCTCTTCCTGGTCTACGTCGCGCTGTTCTCCGCCTCACTGTTCGCGCTGATCGACCTGCTAGCTCACCTCGATGTGGCGCAGGCGCAAGCCGCAGCACGTCCTGGCATGCCGAGACGAGTCATCGCGGGCTATCTGGCGCTCGTAGGGCTGTTCTTCCTCGTCGCGTGGCTGGGGCAGATCGTGCCTGCGCTGCTGCGCGGCGCGGTACCCGCTGTCGTGTTGCAGGCAAAGACGCCGACCAGCTCCGTTCACGTTCAGGATCTTGCTGTGGTGATTCCGCTGCTCTTCGTGGCGGCGGTGTGGCTCTGGCGGGGGCGCCCGTGGGGATTCACGCTGGCGGCCATCCTGCTCGTCCTCTCGGACATCATGCTGGTCGCGATTGTGTCGATGAGCCTCTTCTCAGCCCAGGCAGGCATCGCGGGCGCGCTCGACCTGATCTGGGTCTTTGTTGCGTTGACGGTCGTGAGCCTCGTCATCACCGGGCTGTTCTTCGGGCGCCTCGGTCGCCCATCTGCGCTGACTACGAGTAAACTGCTGGCGCCGTTCGACACTGTAGCTCCGAGCGCGTCTCCGCTACTGTCACCTGAGGTGGAGCGGCCTGCCGCAGACCTCCATCCCGTGGCGGGACGGTGAGGCGCGCGTAGTATCTTCGTCGCCTAGTTGGTCACGAACCCGTCAGTGTGGTGTATACTAGTATGGCGTGCGGGTACGTGGCCACTTCTCTTGCCCTGTCGGCTCATCTCGCTGGTAGCGGACGAGAGCGACGCTCAATTCGAGTCCGGGCCATCCCGACCGCATAGCGCCTCATGTCAGCATCTCGTCATCCGCTAGGTCGCGCGACACATGTCGCGTGGTCTTGCTGTCGTCGCATTGCGCATGGATTCTGGCGCTAGTGTGCTGTGTCGTCATTAGTCGCTCCCCGCATTCCGCCGCGCGCCGTCGCTCGCGACTCTGCTCGCAGGCTGGAATGATTCTTGGTAAGTAGGGAACGACGGTACCGACGCCACAGACATGGAGGACAGTAACGTCAATGGACGCTGGCTCAAGTAGTCACTCGAAACACACTCTACGTACTTTACGAGACATCGCGTCAGCGCGCTATGTCGTCGCCCGCCTGAGATAGCCCCTCCCCGATCTGTGAGGCGCTCCCGCCAGGCCCGACGCGAACGCGCGTCGGCGCCTGTCTCCATGAAGGAGCAGCCTCATGGAGCAGAAGATTCGCGCGCAGGGTCTGCCTGGCGTGACTCGCGCATCCGGAGCGACTGGCGCCATTGGCCCTCGGTTCCTGGCGCAGCGCGTCATCGACCCGATGAAGCCAATCATGCGCCCGGTCATCAAGCGAGGACCCTCGCTGGCCAAGCGGTTCCGTGCGCTGGGCAAGAATCCCCTCTTTCGCCCCTTCGCCGCGCTCAGCTTTCTCGGCCCCGGCCTGATCGCCGCCAACGCGGGCAACGACGCTGGCGGCATCACCACCTACGCCGCCGTCGGCGCACAGTATGGCTATAGCCTGCTGTGGATGCTCATCCCGATCACGATTAGCATGGCGGTCGTGCAGGAGATGTGCGCGCGAATGGGCGCCGCCACTAACAAGGGCCTCTCCGATCTCATCCGCGAGCGGTTTGGCGTGCGTGGGGCCGCCTTCGCCGTCTTGACCCTGTTCATCGCCAATGCGCTCTTGACCATCTCTGAGTTCGCCGGTATCGCCGCCGCCTCTGATCTGCTTGGCATTCCGCGTTGGGTGAGCATACCACTCGTCGTGGTCGGCCTGTGGATGTTGATCACTCGTGGCTCCTATGGGCGCGCCGAGAAGGTCTTTCTGGTGATGACGCTAGCCTTCTTCGCCTATCCCATTGCCGCTTTCATGGCTCAGCCGGACTGGGCGCAGGTCGGACTGCAACTCGTTAACCCGACGACGCACATCACCAACGCGTACCTGCTGCTCTTCGTCGGCACTGTCGGCACGACGATCACGCCGTACATGCAGCTCTTCATCCAGTCCAGCGTCGCCGAGAAGCGCATCCCGATGGAGACCTACCCCGAGGAGCGCAAAGACGCCTACACCGGCGCAATCTTCGGCGACACCATCTCCGCCTTCATCATTATCGCTACCGGCGCGACGGTCTTCGTCGCCAGCCACGGCGTGGGGGTGCAGCTCCAGACGGCGCAGCAGGCGGCGCAGGCGCTACAGCCGTTGCTGGGCAAGTATGCCGAGACTATCTTTGCGATTGGTCTGATCGGCGCGTCGGTGCTGGCGGCGGCGGTCGTGCCACTGACCACAGCCTATAACGTCTGCGAGTCCTTTGGCTTCGAGCACGGCGTCTCGATGACGTTCCGCCAGGCGCCGATCTTTCATGGCCTCTTCATTGGTCTGCTGATCGCGGGCGCGCTGATCGCGCTGCTGATCCCTGGTAATATGCTCGTCTCGCTCATTATCATCGCGCAGGTCATCAACGGCGTGCTGCTGCCGATTCTGCTGGTGTACATCGTGCTGCTGGTCAACGACCGCAACATCATGGGCGAGTGGGTGAATGGGCGTGTCAACAACGCCATCGCCTATACCACGGTCGGTCTGCTGAGTCTGCTCTCGGTCATCATGATCGTCAGCGTTGTCCTGCCACTGTTGGGCGTGCCGTTCTTGCAGTAGCGCTCGTCATTCGCCCTACGTTCCCGCCGTCGTTCCCGCCGTCGTTGATCGCGCCGAGTCGGCCACGAGCCGCCCCAGCCAGAGAGGAGTGTGACGCCATGGCGTCGTTGACAGAGTTGCTGGACAAGCCAATTCGTGTGCCGACAGGTGAAGAAGTCGCGCTGCTGCAAGACCTGGTAGTGCGCCCACCAGACCCGAGCACGGTCGAGGGGCCGGAGGTCTACCCGCCGGTGATCGGCCTGATCGCCAAGTTGAAGGCGGTACGCGGCTCGCGCCAGGTCTTTATCCCCTGGGAGCGCGTCGGCGAGATGACGACATCTGGCGTGCAGTTGCGCTCGCCTGCGGTCAATCTGCGCCAGTTCGAGCAGCGCCCTGGCGAGCTGGTGCTGCGCTCTGGCCTCTTCGACCGGCAGGTAGTGGATGTGGAGGGGCGGCGCGTCGTTCGCATCAACGATCTCGACCTGGCCCCATCAGCGGATGGCCAGTATCGCCTGGTCGCGGTGGATGTCGGCCCGAACGCGATGCTGCGCCGCCTGGTCGGCCCGCGCCTGGGCGATCGCATGAATCAGCTCGTGCGGCATGAGAATAGCAGCCGCCCGCAGTTGATCGACTGGGCGCAGGTGGCGCCTGCCTCCGACAACGCCTACCTCGATACGCTGCGGCTGCGTGTGCCACGCGAGCGGCTGGCGCTGATGCAGCCCGCGCACCTGGCGCACATCGTCGAACAGTTGACGCCGAAGGCAGGCGCCGCGCTGCTGACCGAGCTGGACGACGCCCACGTCGCCGACGCCCTCGAAGAGATGGAAGACGAGCAGCGCGGGCGTCTGCTGCGCGAGATGGACCCGGAGCGCGCGGCGGATGTGCTGGAGGAGATGGAGCCGGACGAGGCGGCGGACGCGCTGCAAAACGTCACCAGCGAGGAGGCCACCGACCTGCTGGGCCGCATGGAGCGCGAGGAAGCCGAAGATGTAGCGGCGCTGCTGGGCTATCCAGAGGATAGCGCGGGCGGCATCATGACGACGGAGTACGTCGCCGTGCCGGACTGGACGACGGCGGGAGCCGTGGTTGCGGCGATGCGCGCGCAGGCAAAGGCGGCGGCCAGCGGCGCGGAGGACCCACTCCCCGATGCGCTGCCAGAGATCTACATCGTTATCGAGGATACGCCACCTGCGCGCGTTGCGGCGCCGACACGCCGCCCTACCACCTCGCGTGGGCGCAACGGCGCGCGTCCGGCGCAGCGTAGCGGCGCGCCGCCGATGGTCGAGGACGAGAAGCGAACCTTCACCCTCTGGACGGAGGGACGGCTGGTAGGCGTTGTCTCCCTGCGTAACCTGCTGCTGGCCGACCCTCAGTCACAGATGATGAACGTGATGGGGCCAATAGAGTGCATCGCGCGCCCGCTCGACGACGAGCGCGACGTGGCGCGACTGATCGCCGATGAGGATCTGGTGGCGCTGCCGGTGGTAGACGACGAAGGTAAGATGCTCGGCATCGTCACGGTTGACGACGCGATTGACGTTATCCTGCCTACCGCGTGGAAGAAGCGCATCCCGCGCGCCTTCCATTAGCCCCGCCGCTCGCTGCGCTTCACCGCGCCGCCAACCTGCGCCTCGTCAGCTTCGGGGGCATGTCGCCGAGATTGGCGCGCCCGCATGACATCTCGGCACGCTATGCGCGTGGGAGGGAGGCGTGCGCGTGGTCGCTCGCAAGGCGCTCGCAAGGCGCTCTCAAGGCTAACGCCGCGCACTGGACTACGAAGGATGAACTCGAACGATCAGGAAAGGACTATCACAGTATGGCTCAGGCGGCAGAGTTGCGGGTTGCGGTGATTGCGACCGACGGCTTCGAGGAAGCGGAGTTGACCGAGCCAGTGAAGGCGCTGCGCGACGCGGGCGCCAAAGTAGACATCATCGCGCCTCATAGCGGGAGCATTCAGGCGTTCAAGCATCACGACAAGAGCATCACGGTGCCGGTGGATCGTACACTCGACAGCGTCAACCCGGAAGAGTATCTGGCGGTCGTCCTGCCGGGTGGCGCGCTGAATGCCGACGAGATGCGGCTGAACCCGAAGATGCAGGAGTTCGTGCGCGCGATGGACAAGGCGGGGAAGCCGATGGCGGTGATCTGCCACGCCCCCTGGGAGCTGGTTTCGGCCGGGCTGGCGCGTGGGCGCACGATGACAAGCTGGCCATCCGTACAAGATGACATCCGCAATGCTGGCGGAACGTGGGTGGATCGCGAGGTAGTGGTGGATGGCAACCTCATCACCAGCCGCAAGCCCGATGACCTCCCAGCCTTCAACCGTGAACTCCTCCAGCGGCTGACCAAGCAGCATGGCTCGGCCGCCGCTGGCGACTGGGCCGCTGGCGACGCGGCTGGCGGGCGTGTGGCGGCCAGTGGGCGTCCTGAAAACCAGCAGAGCGAGGGCGCAGGCAAAACGCCAGCGCCGAGTATCTAGGCTCGCTGTTCTCCCCTGGCGTCTCTCCCGCCGCGGCGGGAGAGGGGGAGCCAGAGGCGCGTCCTTCCGAGGCAGCGGTTCGCCTGCACAACACAGAAAACCACCTCCTGGCGCGCAACCAGGAGGTGGTCTCTTGCATGCGACAATCTGGGTGTGCTGGGCGCTGGCAAGGCGCTAGAACCAGGCGCCGACGCTAGGCGCTGTAGATCTCTCCCTCGCCAGGCATAGTCGGAGGCTCGGTCGGTGGCTCGTACGGTTGGTGATAGGCCTCGTTCGGGCGCTGCCCACGCGCCTGAGTGGCGAGAATGCGCTCGACCATATTCTCGAAGGTCGGGGCGTCAATCTCGCCCATCGCGTAGCGGTGCGCCAGCGCCTCGATGGCGGACGGCTGCGGCGCGATGGCGGGAGCGGCCCCCCATCCCAGGCCACGCACGCGCGGCGCGACCCAGCGCAGCGAGGCCCACACGAGCAGCGCGGGAATCCCTAGCCAGAATACCAGCGACAGCCCCAGGAACACGAGTCCCATCAACAGGTGTCCTGGGCCATCGAACGGCCCAGGACCGAAATCTCTCCCCGGCATGTTTCGCATCTCCCTTACTTGAATCGCCCCGACGACGCTCGGCGTGGCTGCGCCGAGCATGTCATGTGTGGAGTGTACGGTGGCAAGATGGGAAGGTTGTGACGATTCCATGAGAAACCTCTCATGGTCGCCCCATGCCGGTAGGCGCTGCGCCGCCTACTTCGCCTGTGCGCGCTCGATCTCCTCGATCTCGTCCGCGCTCAGACGGAACGCGCCCGCGCCGATGACGCCATCGAGCTGCTCCGGCTGCCGTGCGCCGACGATGGCGCCGGTCACCTCTGGCCGACGCAGGGTCCAGGCGATGGCTACCTCGCCCGCCGTGCGACCGTGGCGCGCGCCGATGTCGCGCAGCGTCTCCACAAGGTAGAGGTTGCGCGAGAGGTGCGGCTCGCTGAACCACTCGGCGCCGCGGCGCCAGTCGTCCTGTGGCAGGGCAGCGACACGCGCGCGGGTCATCTTGCCGGTGAGCAGGCCAGACGCCATCGGCGAGTAGGCGATGACGCCGATCTGGTTGGTCGCGCAGAACGGCAGAATCTCATCCTCGATGGAGCGGTCCAGCAGCGAGTAGGGCGGCTGGAGCGAGGTGATCGGCGCGATCGGCATGACACGGCGCATCTGAGCGACACTAAAGTTCGAGACGCCGATGGCGCGCACTTTGCCCTCGCGCTGTAGCTCGGCCATTGCGGCCCAGCCCTCTTCGATCTGCGCGTCGGGGTTGGGCCAGTGAATCTGGTAGAGGTCAATCGTCTCCACTTGCAGGCGGCGCAGGCTGGCCTCAGCCTCGCGCTTCACCGACGCCTTCGTGAGGCTATGCCCCACCTGGCGCTGCTCGTCCCAGATCATCGAGCACTTCGTGAAGATGTAGGGTCGCTCGCGCAGGCCCGCCAGCGCCCGGCCGACGACCTCTTCCGACCGTCCCAGGCCGTACACTGCGGCGGTATCAATCCAGTTGATACCCATATCGAGCGCGCGATGAATCGTCGCGATGGACTCTTCGTCGTCCTGCGCGCCCCAGCCAAACTCCCAACCGCCGCCGCCAATCGCCCAGGTTCCCAGACCGACTGGCGTAATTCGTAGCTCACTCACGCCAAGCTGGCGTGTCTCCATAGCCGTATTCACCGACATGGCGAAAAACTCTCCCTGTATCAGGACTGACCGCATCACTGCGGGCCTGCGCCTCGTCGCGCGAATCGTCACGTTGACATGCTTCACTGTTATGGTAAAGCAGATTCGCAGCCAGAACAGACGGGACAGCGCGAATCACGTACCCTAACACTCTATTCTACCCCAGCGGCGCGCATCCAGGCGCGCATCCAGGCGCGCATGAGGGTTGACAACGGCCTGTTGGCCTGTTACTATTCAGTTGCGCTTACTAAGTGTGGCGATATAGTGTAGCGCGTAACTCGAAAGTGACAGTACTGGCGCGAGGGGCAGTCGATGGCGGACAACGCAGGTGGCCTGGGCGAGCTGGGGCGGTACACCGACCCATCTCTGCTCATCTTATCGAGTCTGGCGAGCGGGCCGAAGCACGGCTACGCGATGATGGAGGACATCCACCAGTTTAGCGGCACACAACTCGAGCCAGGCACGCTCTACGGCGCGCTGACCCGACTGGAGCGGCGCGGCTGGATCGAAGCGCTGCCTGCCGAGGAGCGGCGCCGACCGTATCGCATTACGATGGCGGGCATGCAGGCGCTGCGTGAGCAACTTGCCACGATGGCGCGCATCGTCACGACGGCGCAGGCGCGGCTCGCGCCGGGGCTGGGCTAGCGGCATGAACAGCATGAACAGCATGAATCGCGACAGGCGAAGCGCCACGCGAGAGCGATTGTCCGTCGCTCTGCGTCTGCTGCGGCTCTATCCTCTCGCCTGGCGCGCGCGCTATGGCGACGAGCTAACGGCGGTGCTGGAGCAGCACACGATCACGCTGGCGACCATAGTCGACCTGCTCTGGGGCGCGCTCGATGCGCGACTCGACCCCAGCTTCACCAGTGAAAGGGTACTGCGACCTATGAGCCGTCTACGTGCGAGCGCCGTTGTGCTTTTCTGCGTCTACGCCGCCTTTACGCTGGGCTACGGCGCCTTCTCTCGCCTGACCGATCCGCGCGCGCCGTTCGACAGCGCGGCGCAGCTACACCCCGAGCTGGGTGTAGCGTTCCAGATCGTCAATTGGGCGACGGTAGCTGGGCTGCTGGCGCTGGCGCTGGGCGGCGTCCCTATCGTGCTCGACATCGCGCTGCGGGCCTGGCGCGCCCAGTCCTGGCGCACACTGACCTTCCTGCTCTCACCAATCGTGCTGTTCGGCGTCGCTGGCGCGTTCCTCTATCTCGCCAACACCTCCCTGCTGACGTATCATCCCAGCGGCTACGTGGTCGGCACGCCTGGTGATGTGGTAACGCTGATCGTCGCGGGTGTCCTGCTGTTTGGGTCAGGGCTGGTGAGTACCGTCGTTGTCGGCTGGACGGTGGCGCGCAGCCAGATCAGTCTCGGCGTGCTGCGGTTCGCCCGCTGGCCCGGACTGCTGCTGACGCTCTGCATGGCAACGACTACTGGCGCGCTGATCTACTGGACGGTGGAGTCGTACAGCGTGGCGCGCTGGCTCTACGACATCTACCCGATTCAGTGCGGCGCGGACTGCCCTGGCCTCGCCGCCACAAGCCAGATCTCGCTGAGCAGCATGGAGGCCGTGATTGGCTGGATGGCGCTGATGGTGGTCATCGCGGTGGTGGCGCTGGCGCGTGGCTTCACCGGGCCGCGCGATGGCGCCGTGGTGAGTGCTCCTGCCACGCCGCAGCCCTCGCCCGCCCTCATGTAGGCCTCGGCGCGCGGCTAGCTCAAGCCGACGAGTCGCCTCCAGCCCGCGAGGTGGCTCTCCACTCGAAAGGTCCGCGCAGCGACCATTCGCATTGCGTTCTCCTTCCTTCGTACCTCGTCGCGTACGCCGCGCCACGCTCCTATCACCTCTCGCCCTCTGGGAGAGGGGCCACGGGTGAGGGCCGCTCTCCCGCCCGCATCCGACCGCGCCTGGCCCTGCGCGCTCGGAAGACTCTTACGAAATCAGGATGAACTGGGCCGCGCCGCTCGGCGAGATGACGAGGATGTAGAGGCGCCGGTCGGGGAAAGCCTGACGCAACTCGGCGTAGTCTGCTGCGCTGGCGCCCTCGGCGTAGATGACGTTGCCGCGCAGCAACGGATCATTCAGGCCAAAGAGCGTGTAGCCGTAGAGCTGTCCATCGCTCGTGATGACCAGCGCGTGCCGCAGGGGCGGGTTGGCGAGCTGCGCCGTCTGAACCGCGACGCCCGCGCTCATGCCCGTGAAGTTCGCGTGCACGGCAAGTTGGCGCGGCAAATAGTAGCCGAGCCAGCAGATGACCAGCGCCAGCGCCAGCGCGCTCGTGAGCGAGGCGGCGCTCAGCCAGTGCGCGACGGGCGCGGTGCGCGCGTCGTCAACGGCCGGGGCGCCCTCTCGGCTGGCGGATGGCTCAGGAGCGTCCACCAGCGTAGCCAACTGCGCAACCAGCTGCGCGCCCCAGGCGCGGGCGGCGCGGCCCACCTCGCCCAGCGTGACGAAGCCACGCGCAGTGAGGATGAGGTAGAAGGGCAGCGCCTCGAACAGGTAGCGCGGGCCAAGGTAGATGCCGTGGTAGAAGTAGCCGATGAAGGCGAAGGTCAGCGCGCACGCGCTGAGTAGCAGCGCCAGATCGGCGGCGCGCGCGCGCCGCGCGAGAAAAGGAATCAGCAGGAAGGCGAGCGTC